>Ga0315336_1007679_pt1 | contig 10141 bp, 7 predicted proteins | sample ASW5metaG_FD_204512 | JGI IMG/M metagenome (GOLD analysis project Ga0315336, IMG submission 204512) | Ammonia-oxidizing marine archaeal communities from Monterey Bay, California, United States - ASW #5 | ecosystem: Environmental > Aquatic > Marine > Intertidal zone | place: USA: California... | reverse complement strand
TACCGGCGCAACTCGCGTAACATCATTCGGACACGCGAGTTGTTGTCAATGTGTCCCAGCTTCCCATCTCAGATTCAACGTGCCGTAATCTCGTCAGGGTGGCGGGGCCTAAGCGCAGCGTGGCCCCGGAATCCGTCGTAGGCATGCCCCGGCTCGTTGTAGCTTCGACGATGCGCTCGGCGTGGATTATCACTCATGCGGTTCATCGTACGAGCGAACGGGCTGTTTCGGCAACAAGAAATCTAATCTTCGGGGCCACGCTGCGCTTAGGCCCCGCCACCCGTCGTGGGGATGTTAATGCGAATGCTGGCGGCCCCGAAATCTTTGTTATTCGGCCAACCATTCCGGGGGAAGAGGATCGACGCGAAGCGGCGATTCTCCTGTTCTATCGAACCATGCAGCGCTCGACCATTTCCAATTCCGACCACGTTCGACCAAGCCACGTCGCACTGGATTGAGGTGCAGATAGTCGATCATCGATATCAGCGTACGTGGTTCGGTAATGTTCCTATCGTAGCCGCCTCCCTTTTGCCAGAATTGCCGACGCGTTTCTGTTCCCTTCGCGACGGTGATCCGTTGGATCCACTCTGGCGCATGCTTGCGGAGATACGCGATTGCCTTCCGTGAAACCGGCTGTTTGATGGCCCGCAAGATGGCTGCCACGTCGTACGTTTTCTGGCGGGGCCAAAGAATCGCATGAACATGATTCGGCATGAAAACATAGGCCCAAACGTGAAAGTGGTACTCCTGACGTGCTCTGTCGATTGCGTCACAAAGCCACTGACAGGTGCGATCTGGCTCAAGAAAATTGTAGCCGTGGTAACATGAAAACGTCAGCTCGTGGGCATGCCCCGGCTCGTTGTAGCTTCGACGATGCGCTCGGCGTGGATTATCACTCATGCGTCAGGGTGGCGGGGCCTGAGCGCAGCGCGGCCCCGGAATCTTTGTTATTCACCTGGGTGCCAGCCGTCGGCGTGGATTATCACTCATGCGGTTCATCGTACGAACGAACGGGCTGTTTCGGCAACAAGAAATCTAATCTTCGGGGCCACGCTGCGCTTAGGCCCCGCCACCCGTCGTTCCGCCTTCAAAAAGGGCAACCGCGTGTAGCAAGAAAAGGTGAAGGCGTGGGCATGCCCCGGATCGATGTGGTTTCGCCGGTGGTGCAACGATGTGGTCGGCATGTCGGTCACGTCGAGGCGATCAAATAAGGCGTTAACTTGACAAATCATTCAACGCAAAAAATCTGGGGGCTCGACCCCAGGCACCCGTCGGAGAAAGACCACAGAACCCGCTGTAGATGGCTCTAAGTCATTCAGTTCGCAATCCGATCCGAGGCAACTTGTGTAGCAAAGGCAATTACTGCGTCATTCGGATACAGATGCGAAAGAAGATGGTAGATGGCAACTTCGATGTCATTCACATACCGCTCAGCATCATCATCAGTTGGCGGATCGTGCCTCGGTCGATGGATCAGTCTGTTTCGAAGTTCGGCACCTTTCCCGATGCTCTTTAGCTTTGGTGATCGTTCGCCGATCTCAGATTCCAACACGACGCCGAAGAGTTTTTGAAGTGGAGGAGATTGAATTTCCAGCAGGAGCGTCTCCAATTCCGGTCGCTTGCGACGGGTGGCACTCAACGCCGTGAACGAAATGTAGGAAGTCTTTTCAGGGATTGGAGAAAAAGCCAATCTAGTAGCGTCAGGGTGGCGGGGCCTGAGCGCAGCGTGGCCCCGGAATCTTTGTTATTCACCTGGGTGCCAGCCGTCGGCGTGGATTATCACTCATGCGGTTCATCGTACGAGCGAACGGGCGGTTTCGGCAACAAGAGATCTAATCTTCGGGGCCACGCTGCGCTCAGGCCCCGCCACCCGCCGTAGAATCGACGATTCGGCAAGGACTGAAGCCGCATTGTGCCGCATCCGGGGAAAGCGACTGATGTATGAAACGCCTGTTGCGTGATGGAGAACACCGATGAACGAGAGACGACAAGCGAGCCAGCCGATGCCCAAAAAAATGAGCAAAGTGCCGCTCCCGCCGGAGATCGCCGAGAGGTATCCGGCGATGATAGAGACACTCAATAACATCACCGATGCCCTGCCGCGAGTATTGCTTGTTCACAACTTTCTTGATCGTGCTTTGGCTTCCGTTCTTAGAGCAACGCTCGTCAAGGGAAGTCGTACAACGGCACTTCTGGACCCTAAGTCTGGTCCAATAGGGTCGTATGGGGCCAGGTCGCAACTTGTTCATTGCCTTGGGATGATCTCAAACAATTGCAAGGAAAATCTGGACGCTCTTGGGGACATTCGCAATGTCTTTGCGCATTCACCAACACCACTGACGTTTGACGATAGGGAGATCAAGGACCGTTGTGCAAAATTTATTCCAGCAAGCGTTCCCCACAAAGACGGCACATTCAAGCCAAGCTGGAATCCCATGAATTTCACGCCGGACGTGCACTTCACTATGGCGAGCTTGTTTCACGTGTATGAATTTCAAGAGCTTGGGAAGACGTTGACGCATGCGGATAAGTGCGAAGAGCCTCACTACAATCTTGCTTGGATCAAAGGCGATTCCTGATGATTTGTCGGCACAGCACACCCGGATCCTTCATCTCAACCTCGATTGCGCCACTGCTTTCAGTTATCTCGCCAGCCTCTTCTGCCGACGACGCCAGTACCAATTCATACTCGCCCCAAAGTCGTCCCATCGAGTGTGATCGCCAGTAGGCATACCAACAACAAATAGTTTCAGTTTATTCACTTCATTCATTTTTCCACAGACCTTTCCGGAACTGCGATCGCATTCAGATCGCTGCTTTGTCAAGTGCATAATTCCGTAACTCTTTTGTTACCCAGGATGCCAACGCATTGCAGTCTCGACACCCTATTTCAATTGCTTTTGGTGACAGCCGAGGAGCTCATGAGAATGCGAAGGTACTGATGAATCGGATGTCTCTTCGGCTTACGGCGCTGAGATCGTGCGACGAATGAAAGAGTGAAAACCACCAATGAGGAGAGACGGATGAAGAAGTTCATGCTTTTGCATTTCGGATACGAGCAACCCACGCCTGAAATCATGGAGGCCTGGGGAAAATGGTTCGAGTCGATCGCCGACAAGGAGGTAGACAAGGGTGGTTTCAGCAGTGGGCGAGAAATTTCAAAAAGCGGAACCAAAGATCTGCCGTGGGGCATGGAGTCTGTCACCGGCTACAATATCATCGAAGCTGAAGACCTCGACGCGGCAGAAAAAATCGCGCAAGACAATCCGTACATCGCAAGCATCAGGGTCTATGAAATTAGGTCGGAGTAAGACCGAGTCATTACAGACCGTGGTACCGGCTCACTCATCAACCGGATCGTCATATGAAATAGTCAAGTAACGACCCTACTTGACACAAGTGCCGTCGTCCGGCGTCCTCTTTCTGCTTGAACGGCGCACGCTGGCTACATTACTCTGTGCAATGTTGGTCACAACTTCACGGGAGCAAAAAGATGCCGATTCATCGCAGAGAGTTTCTCTCCATAGCCGCGGGAGTTGTGGGTGTCACGTTCACCGACCCTCTTCGCGCTGTTATGACTGAAAAGCCATTGCCAATCATTGATACCCATCAGCACCTTTGGGATCTTGTGCGTTATAAACCGCCCTGGTTGTCTGGCGCAAATCCCAAGCTTGCCGCGAAACATGACACGAGCGATTACCGGAAAGCGTCGGCTGGACTCAATTTGGTTCAAGCGGTCTACATGGAGATTGATGTCGCCCCCGAGGACCAGGTCAAAGAAGCCGACTACGTGATCGAGCTTTGCAACAGCCAGGACCATCCCACGTCGGCAGCTGTGATCTCCGGGCGACCCGATTCCGAGCAATTCGCTTCGCACATCCGCCGCTATCAAGACAATCCGTATATCAAGGGGGTGCGGCGGGTACTGCATGCGGACGGAGCATTGCCAGGTCTTTGCCTTCGGCCGCAGTTTGTTAAGTCGATGCAACTGCTGGGTGAGATGGGCATGAGTTTCGATCTCTGCATGCGCCCGAGGGAATTGGCCGACGGTGCCGCACTTGCCGGCAAGTGCCCCGATACAAATTTCATCGTCGACCATTGCGGCAATGCGGACCCGAAAGCATGGATGAAGAACGCCCCGGTAAAACCAGCGCACACGCAAGATGCCTGGAAACGGGACATCGCATCCCTTGCCAAGCGCAAGAATGTTGTTTGCAAGATCTCCGGCATCGTCGCGCGTGCGCCGCAGGATTGGAATGCCGAACACCTCGCCCCGATTGTGGACTTCTGCCTGGACGAGTTTGGTCCAGACCGCGTGATGTTCGGCGGCGATTGGCCGGTCTGTAAGCTCCGTGCGACACTTGGGCAATGGGTCAACGCCCTCAAGGAAATCGTCAGCGAGCGGCCGCACTTTGAACAGAAGTTGTTGTTCCACGACAACGCCCGGACCTTCTACGGACTGTCGTAAGCAGGGGACAATGTTCGGTTCGTGGCGGCCGCGAACCAGCAGCGTCAACCTGTTAACTATGTCCCCGAACACCTGCTACCTTTGACACCGGTCTATACAATTTGAGGGGGGCGCGTTGAAAAAATATTTCGTCTCCAAAGACGCCGACTTTTGGCGGCCTTGTCAGCCATTGAGAGCGGCTTGTCGAGAGAGGCAGGGAGCTCATGAGCCGGGGAAAGGACCGATGAACGGATGGCTGATCGGTGGGTGGGAGATGCCGAGCGCCAGCAGTGCGAGGAGCCGACGTGCGGTTTGGAACCATTTACAGATTCAACGACCGCGTTCGGCCTTTTACTCGCCTCCTCGGCGAGCGGCCGAACTTGCTTCCGCTGCCGGCGGGTCGGCCGGTTCGTTCGACTGATCGGCTGTTTGCACAGTGTCGCCGTTTTCGTCAGCCGCGCCAATTTTCCGTAGCCGCCCGATCAAACGTGCGACCGTACCGACCTTGTTTTCGATGCGTCGCGGTTCACTGTCGGTCTGGGATGTTTCGTCGCGGGTCGCGGGCGCATTGGGCTCAAGCGCAGGCCCGTCGTAGAGGGGAGCGGGTGGGGGCGCGATTTCGAATTTGTCGACCGGGAACTGTTCGCTTTCTTCAGGAATCCATTCGTTGGGAACCGCCGGTGGGATCAGCGGGCAGTCTGCGTAGGCGGCTTGAAGCGCCTCATCGAGTGGAACGTCGACCCACAAGCCACGTTCGTTAATTTCCATGAGGCCGAGTTGCAGCATCAGCGTCATGCGGGCTGCGTAGTAGTTCAGCCAGACGCTCATGAAGTTATTTTGGGAGCTGCGCAAATCGGAGAGGGCGGTAAGGAGGACGGTTGCTTCGGTTGGCCCGAATTGTGGAGGTGCCTCGCCCGGCAACGCGGGGGGGACCGGCTTGTTCAGGTTGTTTCGCGTCTGGTCGACGCGGCGAATGGCGATACCGACGGCCCGCCGTTGAATCTCGAGGTTTTGCGCGAGTTGGCTCAGCGTTCTCAAGAGATCGCGGAGGTCGCGGTGCACGCGGTCCTCGAAACGAATGAGCTGTCTGCGGTCTTGCTGATAGTCAATCAATTGTTGGCGGAAGTTGTTGCGTTCAATCAACCGCGTGAGAGGAGCATCGAATTCAAGCGAGGCACGCAGCGTACCGGTCTCGCCGCGGAACTTCACTGGATTGTCACCACCGAGCGTGAGCATGTCCCCTTCGAAGCGGACGGACAGGTCGGACTTCAGAGCGTTCGCGTTGAACTCGATCAGCCGCCAGGTATCGACGAGGGCGGCCCGGTTATTCATCCAGTCAAGCCGATTGGCGCGAGCGATTTCCAATGCCTTGTGCGCGGTCAACTCAATCGGGTCGATGTGGACATGTTCCAACCGGGCCCGTGCCTGAACCAGGGAGAGTTCCCCGGCGATGTTCGAAAAGTCGACGACGCGGGCCACGATCATGTCTGCTGTTACGATCCGCGTATCTGGTGTCAAGCCGGCTTCGAGTTCCCGTAGCGACTCGACGGTTTCAGCAAAGCGGACTTTGAGGTCTTCGAAGTTTCGGAAGAGTGATTTGATATCCCGATCGTAAAGACGTCGTTCGGCGGCGGTCATTCCCTCGGTTCGGTTGGGAGAGGTCGATTCGAGATCGTCGAGGTCCTCAAGCACCTGTTCGAACAGATCGGTGATGAGTGGTTCCAGCAGCCGGATTTCGGCAAAGGCGGCCTGAATCGTCTCGATTTCGGGTTCCCGGGGGTGTTCCCCGAATTTGTCGATAAACGCGTCGAACGCCCTTTGTACTTTGCTGGTGCGTGGATCGATGAGCTGGAATGGACGGATGATCGAGTCATCCAGCTCGATCTCAAGATCGGGGGGAAGGTTGATCGTGGTGGTTTTGAATGTATCGAGTGCAGATTGGAGATTGTTCTGCGCCTGCAGAAGATTAGCACGTTCCGACTCGATGTTTTGACGGAACTGGTCGACCTGTGCGATATCAATGAGCCCGGCGTCGAGGTTGGCTTCCAAGAGAGTCAAGGCCCGCAATTGGGCGCCCAGACTATCTTCGGTGTTGCGAATTTGCTGCAACTGTTGCAACAGACCGATATAGCCGCCGACCTGCCCGGCACCACCGCCAACGAAACCGGTGGTTCCACCAGCGCCGGCGGCGCCGGCCGCTCCTCCGAATCCACCGCGACCGAACCCGGTTGCGGCGCCGACACCACCAAATCCGCCGCTCCCCGTGCCGCTGAAGCCAGTCAAACCGGTGCCGCCGAAAAAGCCACCCCGCCGGTTTGGCCCGTCAACATTCGAGTCCTCGCCGATGGCGATATTTGCGTAGAAGCCTTGGCGATACTGCTGGAACGCTCGCAGGTTGGCCAGCAGCCCCCGTTCGGCAATCGTCAATTGCTCGAGCGCGACCGCACGGCCTCCGGCACGCAACAGCGGCTGCACGAGACTAAAGTTCAACAGCGAAGTGGTTACACCGGTGTTCGGGCCGAAGAATTCCCACACCGTCGAGTTGGCGAATCCCACCAGCAGTTCCCCAGCGGTCGCGAATTGCCGCGTCGCGAAAAGGTCGGTGTCGGCGGTCAGCGTGTTGCTTTCTCCCGAAGCGAGACGTTCGCTACCGAGATGCTCGAACGTGAGGTCTTCGCTGCCGAAAAACTGCACGTCGAAGCGGAACCGCTCCGTGCTCACATCGAGTGCCGACAGGTACAACGTCTCGAGCTGCTGCTGATAGCGTGTCGCATGCATCAGCGCCAGTTTGACCGATTCATCCAGATTGAGCCGAATGGCTCCTTCGTCCGTGAATTCGACGTAGGTGGCGAGATGCTGCTGCCAACAAGGGTTCTCGATGTCTTTGATGTTCCCGTGCGCGTGCCAATACTTATACCCCTTCTTGCCGTCAACTCGGTGCATCAAACGGTGCGAGGCAGGATCGTCGGGTGGCATGGGAGGGAAATCGGGATCGTACGGATCGTAGAATCTGCTGCGCGGGTCGACGTCGATCGAGAATCCGGGCAGAGCCCAACGCGGATCGTTGGATTTCTGCGCGATCAGCAGCTCCGCCTCCTGATCGGCCAACTTGCGGTAATGACTCCGGCTGCAACCTACCAGCCATAGCATTAGAAGCAGGAGCGTCAAACCAACTCGAAATCGCGTCAAAATGTTCATCGAGGTTCGTATCATGGTGGTGATCTGCCGAGCCGCAAAAGGTGATTGCCTACGCAGCTTGCCCGTAAGAGAGGGCTACGGAAAGGAGTGACTGGTCGCGGTTCGCTGGGAGGAAGGTTTGAAATGCCGAACGGCTCACAGCGCGGAATGACGCCGTGTCAATTAGCTTCGACGCCCCAGAGCGGGGACTTTAACGAATATAGGGAATTTGGCGATCCTGCCGTTCGTAGGGTTCTTAACGCCGGCTCGACGGCGATACGGCGGGAACGTGGGCGGACCAGGAAAGCAGGAGAGAGCTGCTGACCAGCGCGATAGCAACCAACTTAGGTACTGGTCCAAGGGAACGAACTAGGTGCGTCGGCTCGACCTGCAGATAACGAACAACGCCGCTCCCATGAGTGCGACCACAATGAAAACATCCAGCGTGTAGCTGCGGCTGGGGGCGACGACACTGCTCTGTCCGCCCACCTGAGCCAACATCACGTGCGTTTGCACGGCGGCCAGCAGACGCGGCGTCGACGGCAATAGGAGAGCTGCGGCGAATAACCCAACTCTTTGCCAGATTCCAGGTCTTTCACTCATCAACTCTGCCTCAGGGGTCTTCAATTGTCTTCGTTACAGGAATTCCGCTAAGGGAGCACGCAGCGTGCGAAAGATCGCGGTCGGCAGCGACACGGTTTCCCAGCTTGGCGACCGTGTACGCATTTCGGCCCGGTATTCGTCGGCCCAGACACCGTAGAAGCCATAGGTCTTTTCGTCGCAAAGGAAGGGAGAATCAATTTTTCCCAGTTCTTGCGGATCTATTACATGATACGCGAAAAGTAAGAGGGCACGGAAGTCTTGTCCGAAAACAGATTGCCACTGCAGCAAACTGGTGAGGTCGTCGACGGTCGCCCAGTTTTCCCACCGGTGGCCCGATGTTTCCCCGCCGGAAGGGAAGCGCCGGCCTTTGACGTCGACCAGCAGGTTTGGCCGGCGTGCGGAGTAGACGATAAAGTCCATGGACTTCAGCGAAACATCCTCCAACAGCGCCCGCCTTCGTTCGTCAACAACGACATGGGGAATGCCCGACTGTCGCAGAAATTGCTCGAGTGCCGCTTCGTAATGATTCCGTCGCTGGGCCATCAATCTGTGATGCGTGAGTCTTATCTCTTGAGTGTCACCGCTACCCCGCATCCTCCAATAGGTTTTCGATCGAAGCCGATAGATTCGCTTCAGGTAACTCCTGCTGCTCGCCTCGCACCAGGTCTTTGACTTGCCAGGTTCCGGCCTCGAATTCCGCGTCACCGGCGATGAGTGCGAGGCGGAATCCCTTACGGCTGGCATATTTCAACTGTTTCCCAATGGGGCGCGCATCGGGGAAGACTTCGACATTGATCCCCGTACTCCGAAGCACCCGGGCGATCCGCAGATACTCGCCCAGCCGATCGGCGTTGAATAGTGTGACGAGCACCGCTGCCGGCGTGGAGACATCCGGGAGCATGCCGAGCTCCTCCATGGCCGCCAACAGCCGATCGAGCCCGAGTGCCGCTCCGACTCCCGGCAGCGGTTGAGACGTGAACAAGCCAGCCAGATTGTCGTAACGGCCGCCGGAGAAAACGGAGCCGATTTCCGGGAGATCGTCCAAGAATGTCTCGTAAACTGTTCCGGTGTAGTAGTCGAGTCCCCGTGCGGTCGCAACGTCTAGAGCAATCCGTTCCTCCGGAATGCCGACCGACCGACAGGCTTCAAAAAGTTCTCTTAACGCCGCGGTGCCGAGCAATCCCTGCTCGTTCCCCTCCAGCAGCTGCTCCAACGTTGCTAGTTTGTCGGTGGGTGTTCCGGTCAAGTCGGCCAACTGCAGGACGCGCTGGGCATCCCTTTCCGTGACGTTCCCCGATTCGGTCATCTCGCGAACCACCGCTTCGGGTCCAATCTTTGCAAGTTTGTCCAGCGCGCGCAAAACAGGCACGGTCTGATCGGTCAGGCCGAGTTTTTCCAGAAGACCGTTCAACACGCGGCGGTTGTTAACGCTAATGGTAAATCGTTCAAAGCCAATTTGTGTCATCAGGTCGTGCATGACCAGCAGGGTTTCGATGTCTGCCGCGTTCGAACTGGTGCCGATGGTGTCGAAGTCGCACTGCATGAACTCGCGATAGCGGCCCTTTTGAGGTTTTTCAGCACGCCAGACCGTGCCAATGTGATATCGCTTGAACGGTGTTCCGATGTCATTGAGATGTTGGGCTGCGAAGCGTGCAAACGGTACGGTCAGGTCGAACCGCATGGCCACGTCGCGATCTCCCTGATCGGTAAATCGGAACGCCTGTTTGTCCGATTCTGCGCCCCCTTTGCCCAGCAAGATCTCGGCATACTCAAGAGCGGGCGTGTCGATCGGGCTGAAACCGAAACTTCGGTAAACACTCCGGGCCGTCTCAATCAACTTTTCCCGTGCCATCATCTGCTCGGGCAGATAGTCGCGGAAACCCTTCAGGACGATTGGCTTGATCAGTGTCTTGT
>Ga0315336_1007678_pt1 | contig 10141 bp, 4 predicted proteins | sample ASW5metaG_FD_204512 | JGI IMG/M metagenome (GOLD analysis project Ga0315336, IMG submission 204512) | Ammonia-oxidizing marine archaeal communities from Monterey Bay, California, United States - ASW #5 | ecosystem: Environmental > Aquatic > Marine > Intertidal zone | place: USA: California... | reverse complement strand
CGTCCTTCATCGGCGCTGCTGTCGAACAATCCCGGTTGGTATAGACTAGGCCCATGGCTGATCAACGCACCATCACCGTCGGTGATCTGGAAATCGGCAACACCAAGCCGCTGACCATCATCGCCGGGCCGTGCCAGATGGAAAGCCGCGGCCACGCGCTGGATATGGCCGGCGCGCTGGCCGAGATCGGCAAGGAACTGGGCATCGGCATCATCTACAAGACGTCCTACGACAAGGCCAACCGGACCAGCGCGACCAGCCAGCGCGGCGTCGGCCTGGCCGAGGCGGCGCCGGTGTTCAAGGAAATCCGCGAAGTCACGGGCCTACCGACGCTGACCGACGTGCATGCGGCCGAGCAATGCGCTGCGGCAGCGGACGCCGTTGATGTCTTGCAGATCCCGGCGTTCCTTTGCCGGCAGACCGACCTGCTCATCGCCGCCGGCGAAACCGGCAAGCCGATCAACGTCAAAAAGGGCCAGTTCCTGGCGCCCTGGGACATGGCCAACGTCGCTGCCAAGATCGACAGCACCGGCAACACCAACGTCATGCTGTGTGAACGCGGGGCGAGCTTCGGCTACAACACGCTGGTCACCGACATGCGCGGTCTTCCCATCTTGGCCAAAACAGGCTGCCCGGTGGTTTTCGACGCGACCCATTCGGTCCAGCAACCGGGTGGGCAGGGGACAACGTCCGGCGGCCAGCGCGAATTCGCACCCGTCCTGGCCCGCGCCGCCGTCTCCATCGGCGTCGCCGCGGTGTTCATGGAAACCCATCAGGACCCCGACAACGCGCCTTCGGACGGTCCCAACATGATCCCGTTGTCGGAAATTAAAGCTGTTATCGAAACCTTGATGGCATTCGACCGGCTGGCGAAGGAAAATCCGGTGGAGATTTGACGTCCCGGGGAAATTTCTCCCTTTCGCGCCCTTATTTTACTTTAGCAGCTCCGAAATTGATCAGATCCGGGCGCTTCCCGATTTCCTCGCCGACGACCGTCTTGTAGAGGTCGACAAAATGCTTGGCAATCATGGATTGCGGCCGATAGAGCGGATACAAAATACGTGACCGAAGGGGAACGGACGCCTCCAGGGGTTTGGCTACAAGGTTCTGCAGATTGCGACCGAACAAGGCCGGCGGCTCAACAATGCCGATACCGGCACCGCTTTCGACAAGCGCACAAAGAGACGACGACGCGCCGACGTCGATGGCCACACGGTATTCGCGGTTTGCCGCCTGAAACACTTGGCGGATACGGGAGCCGAACGGTGACGTCACGGGAAAGGAGACCACCGGATAGGCGGCCAGATCATCGAATGAGATGAGGGCGTTGTCCTTGAGTGGATGGTCCGGTGGCAGAATAGCGATTACGTCATAGGGCAGAAGATCTTCCGTGCGCACGGTGGGCACATCGGAAACGTCATGAATAAAACCTAAATCAACGTGACCGTGAACAACCTCATCGACGATGCGGATTGTCGGCAACACTTGCATGGAGACCCGCACGTTGGGCATTTCCTGGCGCAACCGGACAATCACCTTGGATAAGAATACGCTCGACAATGTGGGGATGGCGGCGATCGAAATGATCCCTGATTTAACGTCGCGCATATCCTCCGCCAGGCGCACCACGGCATCGACGGCACCGAAAATCTTGTCCACCTCGGGGTAGAGGGTTGTGGCTTCGGGCGTCGCATAGAGACGGCCCTTGATCCGCTCAAACAGGTGCAGTCCGAGCTGTTGCTCGAGTTGGGTGAGCGTCTTGGAGACACCCGGCTGGGTCATGTTGAGGGCGTCCGCGGCTTCCGTCGCGGTGCGGCTGTTCATGAGCGTCCGGAAGATGTCCAACTGACGCAAACTGAGTCGCTTAAGTGACACCATAACCAAAAGTTACTTTTATGTTTTAGGTTGGAGACGGACGATAACCCCGAAGAATTGGAGGCACGAGGAGATCGAAAGCCGCGACGACGCCGACATGTGGAAACGGGTCTGTGGCGACCAACGCAACGGCTATCTGTTCAGCTTCTGGGACCTGCCGCAGAAAAACTAATGCTTGGCCTGAAACCAAACCTCGGGACGCCGCGGCCTTGCCGGCGCGCCCGGGGGAGGCGCGGTTTTCCTGTGAAATCCCGTTTCATGATGATTTCCGTTTGACTTCGGCCAAAATTGGGCGCTTATTGTGCACTGCACATGAAATTTTGTGTGCACTGCACAATAAGCAAGCGATGCTGCCTGTTGTCACCAACCAATTAGCAACGATCCAGCAGCGAGGAGGGGGCTCCCGCGGCTTTGGAGTCTCGCCGGACGTTTGGGGCGTCCTGATTTAGGCCACCCTGATCGCCTATGGCGGTTATAAGAATTTGAACGAAGAATAAGCCATGTCCACCACCCAGACCCCCGCATCAAACGGCCAAAAACGCTCTCCATTCCTGGCTTTTCAGCTTTGGCTGCCGATGGTCAATCAGAAAACCCTGGGCGCCGATTTATCCGCCGGCCTGACCGGCGCCCTGGTCGTGTTGCCGCAAGGCGTCGCCTTCGCGACGTTGGCAGGCATGCCACCCGAATACGGCCTCTACGCCGGCATGATCCCGGCGATCATCGCGGCGCTCTTCGGGTCATCGTGGCATCTGGTCTCCGGCCCGACGACGGCCGCCTCGATCCTCATCTTCACCTCGATCAGCGCCTTCGCCGACCCGGGCACGCCGCATTATGTCTCCCTAGTGCTGACGCTTACGTTCATGGTCGGCGCCCTAGAGTTGACCATGGGGCTCATGCGCATGGGGGCCTTGGTCAATTTCATTTCGCATACGGTGGCCATCGGCTTCACCGCCGGCGCGGCAATCCTCATCGGCGTCAACCAGCTTGAGAACATGCTGGGCCTGGACGTACCGCGCGGCCGGCATTTTTACGACACCTTGGGCTCGATCAGCGATCAGTTGCATAACTTCTCACCGGCGGCGGTCGCCGTCGGAGTCAGCGGCATCGCCCTCGGCATTCTCTCGCGCCGCTTTTTTCCAAGAATTCCCAACATGATCGTTGCTCTCATCGGCACCTGTGTCGTCGCGGCGATCCTGAACAGCCAGGGCTTCCTGGTGGCGACCATGGCCGCTCTGCCGCCGACCCTGCCGCCGCTGTCGGCACCGACCATTTCCGCCGACGTGATCCGTGACCTGGCGCCGACGGCGGTCGCCGTCACCATCTTCGCACTGACCGAGGCCATGTCGATCTCCCGCGCCCTGGCCATCCGCAGCGGCCAGCACATCGACGGCAACCAGGAATTCATCGGCCAGGGACTGTCCAATCTGGCCGGCTGTTTTTTCTCCGGTTACGTCGCCACGGGGTCATTCAACCGCAGCGGCATGAATTACGAATCCGGCGCGAAGACGCCGCTTGCGGCCATTTCCGCGGGCTTCATGCTGATCGGCATTGTCCTTCTTGTGGCGCCCCTGGCCATCTATCTGCCGAAGGCCGGCATGGCCGGTATCCTGTTCCTGGTCGCCTGGAACCTGATCGATATCAAGAGCATCCGAAAGATCCTCCGTTCGTCGAAATCGGAAACGGCGATTTTGGCCGTGACCTTTTTCTCGGTCCTATTTTTGGATTTGGAACTGGCGATCTTCGCCGGCGTCATCCTGTCCCTGGTCTTTTATCTGAACCGCACCTCGCACCCGGAAGTCGCCGTGCTGGCGCCGGGCAATCACGAAGACAGGCGGCAATTTACCGAAGATTTGTCGCAGCCCGAATGCCCGCAGCTGAAGATTGTCCGCATCGACGGCCCCATGTATTTCGGCGCCGTCTCCAGCGTCATCGAAGATCTGCATCGGCTGGAAAGTAACTTCCCTGATCAGCGGCACATGGTCGTCCTTGCATCCGGCGTGCATTTCATCGATTTGACCGGCGCCGAGGCCCTGGCCAACGAGGCGCGGACGCTCCGAAATGCCGGCGGAAAACTGTATCTGGCGGGTATGAAGGATGAGGTCGAGGAGAAAATGCGGCTCACCGGTTGCTTGAAGGATATCGGCGAAGAGAACGTCTTCAAATCAAAAACCGCCGCCTTCGCCGCCATCTACGAACGCCTCGACCGCTCCATATGTGAGACCTGTACGCAGCGGATATTCTGGGAATGCAACGCCGACGAAAATGGCAAACCCCGGCCGCCGGTTCCACCACCAGTCATTGAAGCACCGCCGCAACCGAAAAAACCCTCGCGGCCAGTGCCCATCGTAAAACCTATTGACGGCCCGAAGCGTATTCTGGTGATGATTGATTTGGAAAATCGCCCCCGCGAAACCCTGGAGGCCGCTGTCCACATGGCGGCAGAGACGGACGCCGATCTGGCCCTCGGAGGCATCATCACCTGGGACCGGGGCCATGGTAGCGATATGGCGTTGAACCTGATCTCGGAAAGCCTGGTGCCGAGCCTGCGCGGACCGGCCCGGGCCCGTTTGGCCGGGATGGCGGAAAACGCAGGTTTCGATAACGCGGCGACATTGATCTCGACGAAATTGGAGCCCGATGAAGCGATCCTCGAAATCGTCACCGATTGGCACCCGGATATCTTGGTCATCGCCGAGCGCGGCATCTTCGATATCGACAACGCCCGGCACGTGACATACCGCACGCCGTCGGGCCGTGAAGAGGTCGACATTCACCGCGCTCGCATGACTTAACGGTTCAAAACGAAGGTTAACAAGGCCGGCGCTTGCCGTTACGGCACGGAATCGGTATGTAACCGCCAACCAACAGCGTCACGCCAGGAGCATTCCATGACCGCCATCATCGACATTTTCGCCCGTGAAATTCTCGACAGCCGGGGCAACCCCACCGTCGAGGTGGACGTGACCCTGGAAAGCGGTGTGATCGGCCGCGCCGCGGTACCGTCCGGCGCCTCCACCGGCGCCCACGAAGCCGTTGAACTGCGTGACGATGACAAGGGCCGCTACGGCGGCAAGGGTGTCCTGCAGGCCTGCGAAGCGGTCAACGGCGAGATCTTTGACGCTTTGTCCGGTTTCGATTCCGACGATCAGTTGCACATCGACCAAACCATGATTGCCTTGGACGGCACCGACAACAAAGCGCGTCTGGGCGCCAACGCCATCCTCGGGGTATCGCTGGCCGTCGCCAAAGCCGCGGCGGAAGAGGCCGACCTACCGCTTTATAAGTACATCGGCGGCGCTTTCGCCCACACGCTTCCGGTACCGATGATGAATATCATCAACGGCGGTGAGCACGCCGACAATCCCATCGATATCCAGGAATTCATGGTCATGCCGGTCGGCGGCGCCAATTGCGCCGACGCCATCCGCATGGGCGCTGAAATCTTCCAAACCCTGAAAAAGGGCCTGTCGGACGCCGGCCACAACACTAACGTCGGCGACGAAGGCGGGTTCGCGCCGGGGATCGGTTCGACCACGGAAGCCATCGATTTCATCATGAAGGCCATCGAGGGCGCCGGCTATAAACCGGGTGACGATGTCATGCTGGCCATCGACGCGGCTTCGACGGAGTTCTTCAAGGACGGCCAATACGTCATGGCCGGCGAGGGCAAGACCCTCGACGGCGCCGGCATGGTTGCCTTCTGGGCTGATCTTGTCGGCAAGTATCCGATCATCTCGATCGAGGACGGCATGGCCGAGGACGATTGGCAGGGCTGGAAGGCGCTAACCGATGAAATCGGCGGCAAGGTCCAGTTGGTCGGCGATGATCTGTTCGTCACCAACCCGAAACGCCTCGCCGACGGCATTGACAAGGGCGTCGGCAATTCGATCCTGGTCAAGGTCAACCAAATCGGCACGTTGTCGGAGACCCTTGAAGCCGTGGAGATGGCCCATAAGGCCAATTACACGGCGGTGATTTCGCACCGTTCAGGCGAGACGGAAGACAGCACCATCGCCGACATCGCCGTCGCCACCAATGCCGGGCAAATCAAAACCGGATCGTTGAGTCGCTCCGACCGATTGGCCAAGTACAATCAGTTGATTCGTATCGAGGAACAATTGGGGCCGGCTGCGGCATACGCGGGGCGTTCCATCCTGCGCTGACATATCAGGAGCGGCGAAGCTATCCCTGCTGGAGCGTCTACATTCGTATACTTTGCCCATATACGTATGCCTGATTGCGGGTCGATGTTTGCATCGCCATAATTCACACGGTCAGAAGATATCAACGACCGAATCGTGTTTCCGTTATGGATGGTGAGATGTCACGGGCAGTGCCGAATAGCCGGAAGGCCCGCCTTCGCAAGACCAAGGCCAAGCTCATCGACGAACTCGAGGCGTTGGAGAGCCGTCTCGCGCCCCTGAACAATCCCGAAAGTTCGCCGGAAGAGACCGCGGCGACCGAACAACGTTACCGCTCCATATTTGAGCTCGGGCCGGCGGGGGTTTTGCTTTTGTCCCTGGACGGGACTGTCGTCGATGCCAATCGCGCCTTCGCCCGCATGCTGGGTTATTCACCTGACGAGCTACGGGGTGTTCCTTGGCAGTCCTTCGCCCACCCGAACCATGTTCCAGAGACCGAACGGATCGACAAGCTTCTGCTGAGCGGCGAAATGGACGTTCACATAACGGAGAAGAACTACCTGCATAAAGATGGCCACATCGTCACGGCGCGCATGATGTCATTCGCCTACCGAAACGCCGATGGCGCGCCGCTCAACATAATCTGCCAAGCCATCGACGTTACTGATCGTGTCGCCGCCGAGACCGCACTGCAAGAAAGCGAAGCCCGGCTCCGCGCCATCATGGACCACACGCCCTTGGAGATATTTCTCAAGGACGCCGACGGCCGGTATTTGACCATCAATAGACGTTTCGAAGAGCTTTGGGGGGTCAAAAACGACGACGTTCGAGGTGCTTTGCCGGCAGATGTCCACGACCCGAAACTTGCCGAAGCGTCGCGATCCCATGATATGGCCGTGCTGGAGCAAAAGCAGGTGATCTCGCAAATCGACGAAGTTGCATTCGAAGATGGCAAACATTTCTTTAGAGCGATCAAATTTCCGATCCGCAGCGACGACGGCACCGTCACAGGGATCGGCGCAATATCCCGGGATATTACCGACGAAATAATCGCTGAGAGTAAATTGCACGAAAGCGAAGCCGAACTCAGAAAAAACCGCGATGAGTTGGAAACAAGGGTCGCGGACCGGACCAAGGAATTGCACGACGCCGATACCCGGCTGCGTCAGGCCCTCGACGCCATGTCCGATGGCTTCATACTTATCGACAAGGACGACAAAATCATCCTGATGAATGCCCGCTATCGCGAACTGAGCGCCGGGATTGGACAGGGTCCGGAGGTTGGGATGCTGTTCGAGGACTTTCTCCACGCCTCGATTGAAAGCGGTATCGAAAGCGCCCAAGGCGCCGACATTGAAAGCTATATCAAGAACCGCTTGGAACAACACAGAAACCCGGGCGGCCCCTATGAGATACTTCACGCCAACGGCCGTTGGCTCAGGCTTGAGGATAAACTCACGCCGGACGGCGGCATTATCGGCATCCGCACGGATATTACCGAGCGCAAACGCGCTGAAGAGGCCCTCAAAGAGTCCGAAACCCGATTGTTCGATGCCATTGAAAGCATTCCCGATGGGTTTGTTTATTTCGATGCCAACGAACGAATGGTCTTTTGCAATCAGAAATACCGCGACTACTATCCCTTAGTCGCCGATCTCATGGTTCCAGGTGTTCGTCTCGAAGACCTCGCACGGGCTGCGGCCAACCTCGGTCAGATGGTGCCCAGCCAGACCGATGTTGAGACGCACGTCCGAGAACGCTTGGCCCACTTCCGCGTCGGTCGCGAAGGCTATGAACAAAACTTGAATGACGGTAGGTGGCTTTTGTGCAGTGAAAGCCGCACCAGTGACGGCGGCATTGTCGGTGTTCGCACCGATATCACCAAACGCAAGCAGGCCGAAGAAGCCCGGCTGGAAGCAGAAACCCGGTTCCGGGCCGTATTCAACGGATCCTCGGCCGGCATCACGCTGAAAGACGTCGACGGACGCTATTTGCTCGTCAACGAGAGTTTCGCAAAATCGGTGGGGATGAAACCAGAAGATTTTGCCGGCCGCTCCGCCCACGATATTTTTCCCGGCGAATGCTCCAATACGGTCGAAATCGAAGACCGCCACGTCCTGCAAACAGGCGAGGTCAGTACTGTCGAGAGACAAGGCAAGAGCCTGGATCACCGCAACCGGAACCTGCTGGTGCAAAAAGCACCAATCAAATCACCCGCCGGCGAGGTCACCGCGATTGTCACAACTTTGTCCGATATTACCGACCTCAAACGCGCCGAGGCAGCGCTTCAGGAAAGCGAACGCCAGCGGCGCATGACAATGGATAACATTGACAGCCTCGTCATCCAATTGGATTTGGAAGCTCGCTATCTATTTATCAATAAAACTTGCGAGAAATGGTACGCCCGTCCGGCTAGCGAAATTGTCGGAAAAACCTTGTACGATATTCACGGTGAAGACCTAAAGGACCGTTTCGGTGAGCGATTTGCGCGAATAGCGAAAGGCGAAACAATTACCTTTGAGGAAACGCTCAATTATCCCGACGGCGTTACTCGGAGCGTTCAAAGCACGCATACCCCCGATTTCGATGAGCAAGGCGTTGTTCGCGGCAGTTTCGCTGTCACCACCGATATCACCGAGCACAAGCAGGCCGAAGAGGCCCGGCTGGAATCGGAAAGCCGATTCCGCGCCGTCTTCAATGGGTCTTCGAGCGGAATTTCCGTGAAAAGCTCAGACGGGCACTATTTGCTCGTAAATAAGAGTTTCGCAAAAGCCTTTAACAAAGGACCCGAAGATATCGTCGGACTGTCGACCGGTGATTTATACCCGCAAAGACTATCCACCCAAATTGAGCGCCATGATCGCCAAGTCATTGAAACCGGTGAGGCGGCCGTTTTCGAAACAATGGATGAATTTCCAAATATCGGCTACCGCAATATCTTGGTACAAAAGACGCCGATCGCCGGGACCGATGGCGAGATCGTCGCAGTCGTCGCCATCGTCACCGACATAACCAAAATGAAACAGGCCGAGATCGCGCTGCACGATAGTGAGCATCAGCGGCGCATCGCGATGGACAATGTCGACAGCCTCATCATCCATCTCGATATGGAAGGAAGGTATCTTTCCGTCAACAAAGCCTGTGAGAAATGGTACGCACGACCAGCCAACGAAATCATCGGCAAGATCGCTAGCGACATCATGGGCCATGCCAGGAAAAAAGGGTTCGAAAATCGTCTCGCGAAAGCGCACCGGGGAGAAAATGTAACATATGATGATGTTGTCACTTACCCCGATGGCGTTACCCGCCATATCCATGGCATCCATTCGCCTGATATCGATGACGATGGGAAGGTCCGCGGCAGTTTCGCAATTATCACTGATATTACCGAGCGTATTCAGGCAGAAGCCCAGTTCAGGGCCATCGTCGACAACTCACCTGCGGCCGTCTCGGTAAAGGACGCCAAAGGCCGATTCACACTGGTCAACTCGACTTATGCGATGTGGACGAAAATGAATGCCGATGAGATTATCGGTTTGACCCTCGAAGACCTGTATCCCTTGGACGAAATCCGTCACGTTACCGCCTACGATCAGCAGGTTTTCAAAACGGGCGAAACCATGTTCGTTGAGGCAATGCGGACATTCAATGATGGTCGGAAGCGGCAGATATTAAGCCAGAAGTGTCCGATCCGGAATGCCGCCGGAGAGGTTGCCGCCGTTGCGACGATCCTCACCGACATCACCGAACTGAAACAGGCCGAGTCCCAGCTCATTCAATCCGACAAGCTGGCGACATTGGGCCGTATGGCTGCCGGCATCACGCACGAGTTGGCGCAACCTTTGAACAATATTCGTCTTGTCGCCCAATCGGCGTTAATGGATGCGGCCGAAGAAGAGGCGGCAGCCGAAACGCATGATTCCTTAAAGACAATTGATCTCCAGATAGCCCGAATGGCGGAAATTATTGACCACATGCGTGTCTTCGCGCGCAAGGATGACTCGCTGGCGGAAGCCTTCACACCATCAACCTGCATCAAGCGAGCATTGGCGCTCATGGATCTACAAGTCTCCAATGCCGGTATCCGCATCGAAGAGAATATCTCTCTCGGCCGCGACTTAGTA
>Ga0315336_1007677_pt1 | contig 10143 bp, 8 predicted proteins | sample ASW5metaG_FD_204512 | JGI IMG/M metagenome (GOLD analysis project Ga0315336, IMG submission 204512) | Ammonia-oxidizing marine archaeal communities from Monterey Bay, California, United States - ASW #5 | ecosystem: Environmental > Aquatic > Marine > Intertidal zone | place: USA: California... | reverse complement strand
AGCTGGTTAGAGTGCTACTCTGATAAAGTAGAGGTCGGATGTTCGAGTCATCCCAGGCCCACCATTTGAACGAAAAACACCACCTATTCCGGGTGGTGTTTTTGTTTAACCCGTTGCCTAAATGAACGTCGGCTAACCTGTCGTAACTCAATCACCTCGCGAAGCTTGTAGTACGACGAGCATCGGCCAATCGATTGATGTGTCGCGCATGCCATGATGAGAAACAAACTCCATGTCAGGACTGTGCTCCTCGATTGCATCCAATCTCAGGTTAGCGTTCACCGTTGCCATGATGATTTCACTTAGCTTGTGATCGATACTGCCTGGCCGTACTAATTCACCAGATTCCGGATCCGTAAATCTAGCTTGTGAACCTCGCAGGAACATCGATGGGTGCATAGCTGAGATAACAGCTCTGCCACCTGGTTTGATGACACGGAATATCTCAGCGAAAAAAGTGGAAATGTCTTCGAGATGCTCTAGAACCAGTCCACTGACCACAAGATCAAATGATCTGTCGCTAAATGGCAGTCGCTCACGCAGGTCATGAGAAATGAAATTTATCGACTCGGCACCCGGTTTGTTCCGGGCTTCTTCTAGCATTCCATCGGAAAAATCCAATGCGGTAACGTTTGCGCCATCATTCGAAAGTCTTAGCGAATGTCGTCCTGTGCCGCAGCCAAGGTCCAGTGCTGAAAGACCCTTGACTGGTCCCAAGGCTCTCCGAACAATTGGACCTTCCAGCGCTTGCATAGGATTACCGTCAGTATCGTAGACAGGGGACCAGCGGTCGTATCCAGATTGAACTTTCGAGATATCTTGCAATGGTCTTCTCCAAACAATGACTTGAAATGAAATGTTACAGATAGTGAGGAGTAGAGGGCGGATGTTTGGGTAAATCATGCCCCACCATTTGAACGGAAAACACCACCTAGTCAAGGATGGTGTTTTGACAAGTATGCCTCTTAGATACAAAGTACCCAAGTGAGTTCGGCATCAATGCAACGGGGCCGACCGCGAAAGCATCGATAATTGCGACGAGAGTTCGATAGAATGCTGTCGCTTCATGTGAACAGTGCACTCGCAATAAATGGAGTGATGGCTCAAAACGCACCGCCACGCAATTTCTAACTTGAACTTTTCTCGATTTGTACAACGCCGAGCTCGAGGCGACCGCTTTTTAGCGCTCGGAGTGCTGATTGCCGTATTTCTTGCGGCGACAGTAATGGCCGGTGGTCCCATTTATCTTCGATCACTCGAGAAAGTTGGCATGGCTGATGTTGTCGACACCATTGGTCCGTACAACAAAAACGTTGGTGCAACCACCACCTGGATTCCGCTCGAATCGGCCGAAATTGAGCAAGCCGACGAGATCGTCAATTCTGCTGTCACAAGCGATTTACAGCCACTGATCAAATATGGCTCAACTCGGATCAAGACACGTGCTCATTTCTGGGGCCAAGAAAGCACCGATCCCGAGGTCGAAACCGTAATCGAACGTGGTGGTTTGGCGTCTAGAGCGTTCTTCCAGCAGATGGAAGGATTTACCGATGTCGTCTCATATGTTGAAGGACGAGCACCAAGCCAACTGCTACGCGAAGACGCTGATGGCAACGTAATTATCGAAGTTGGTATCTACCAGCCGCGATCTAAAAACTTGCGCCATGGTGATGAATTTATCGACCATGAAATCGGTGACATCATCCATGCGGTCTCCATCTCTCGCAACGCCGGGTTGGTCAAAGCCGAAATCGTCGGCATATTTATCGCAAACGATCCTAGAGACGAATTTTGGCTAGGTAGCCCGGATGCGATCCTAGAGCCAGTTCCGCCTGAGGTTTTTGGCGGACAAGATCTTCCGGTCATTTTGTTCACCGCCGAAGATGCCATCGCTTCGGGAGTCGGACCGTCGAACGCCGGATTGCCTATGGATTACACCCGGGTTCTGTTCACCGATGCCGATCTGGTTGCAGATGCCAAGCCTGGCGTTTTAGTTGCGGCAATGGACGACTTCGAGTCGGTCGTCACTGAAGAGCTGCCGCGAGCTACGGCGCTTCTCGGGGCTAGAGCTGCGACTAAACGTATGGATCAGAAGATGCTGTTCTTGCGTTTGCCTGCGCTGTTGCTGGCTGCTCTCGCTGTATCAGTGGTTGGCTATTACCTGTTCTTGGTTGCAGGGCTGATAGCACGAAAACGCGAGCTCGAAACCGTAATGTTGAGATCACGTGGATTATCGACCTACCAAGTGATGCGTGTGCAGATCATCGAGTCTGTGGTGACGGTAGGGTTACCCGCAGCCATCGCTCCGTTACTAGCGTTTGGCTTGATCGGTTTTGCCGGACGCCTACCTGTATTTGAGTCGCTCACTCAAGGCTCCAATCTGCCAGTCGAATTATCGGTGATGGCGTGGGTTTGGGCGTCTGGTGCGGCGGTCTTATCCTTCATCATCGTCCTACTGCCGACGCTTCTGGTTGCTCGATCTGGCGTATCGAGCGCAGACAGATCGCGCGCTCGCCCCGACAGTCCCCCAGTATTTCAACGACTTTACTTCGATCTATTAGTCATCGTTTTAGGCGGACTTTTCCTATGGGAACTGTCGACCCGTGGAGTCGCATCTACAGATCGAAATGGTGAAGTTGTCACCGATCCAACCTTGCTGTTCGCACCGGCGCTGCTGCTGATTTCAGTCGCACTAATTATGTTGCGGGCATTCCCTGTAATCACCCGGTCGTCGGCATGGATAGCTTCGAGATTTACCTCAGCACCTATGGCTGTCGGTTTTTGGCGATTAGGTCGTAGCCCGTACTGGTACGCTTGGCCGGTTCTTTTGATCATTTTGGGTACGGGACTCGGAGTAATGGTTGGAACACTCGGCTCCACGCTCGAACGTAGCGATCGTGAGCAAATCTTTTACGACAATGGAACCAGTATGCGAGTGCTGCCGGGTGGTGTGCGTGTTGATGTTGGCAAAACAGAGATCGACGAGTTACTTGCCATCGACGGAGTAAACACGGCGACGATGGCAATTCGGCAGAACGCAAAATTTGGAACAACTGACCTTGGTGTGGAATTTAGAGCACTAGGTGTTGAAGCCGATAAATTCCCTGACATAGCGTGGTTCAGAGACGATTTTTCTGAAGAACCAGTCGAGGATTTGCTCGATCAGTTGGCCCTTCCATCGAAGCCTGAGCCAATATATTTGCCGCCCGGCACTGAAACGCTAACTGCGTGGACGAAACAAGACCCCTTTGTGAGAGATCACTTCTTCTGGGTCGTCATTAAAGATTCTGAAGGTCGAAACCAAACGGTCACCCTCGGACAAATCGGTGAGAACTGGGCAGAACAGTCAGGCAAGGTTCCTCAGCATTTGGTCGATCCGATCGAAGTTATTTCAATTCAGACATTCATGCAGGCGGGCTCCGACGGTGGTGCTCCCACAACATGGTTTATTGACGACATGAAAGCGGTAGGTCCCGGATTCGAGGAAACACTGTTCGATTTCGAAGATGCGGGTCTGTGGACAGCTCTGCCAACCTCTAACGGACTAGACGATTCGTATGCGGATGCACCAGAACCTGCTGGTGTGGGTGACCCTGGTGCAGGCGTTGGCTCGATGGTTCTCGAGCGGGGAACTATCGCGGGTAAACGTGGAGCCTACCGTAGTGCCACCGGCGATCCAGTACCGGTGATAGTTTCAGAGAACTTCTTAGGCCAAACCGGGATTGTTCTGGGTGAATCGACTGTTGTGCAAATATCGGGCGGATTCATTCCGGTGATGCCGATAGGATCAGTCAAATACTTCCCAACACTCGATCCTGCACGTGACCCGTTCATGGTGCTCGATGTAGAAACGTTGATCGCATTTGTGGAGCTACGTGGTTTGACCGACATCAGCGCTAACGAAGTATTTGTCGACATAGATCCTGATGATCACACACGGATTACGGCGGACATTCGAAAGATATTCCGCGGCGGATCACTATTAGACCGAGAATCCAGAATTGAAAACTCGGTTATCGATCCGCTAACCGTCGCAGGTTGGCGAGGGATGGGCATCGTGTCTCTCATCATAGGCGGCATCGCATTGGTGCTCGGATATGTCACGTACCTTGTCGCTCACTCGACTAGAACTATTCATGATTCAGCGTACTTGCGAGCGATGGGCCTTTCGAAGTCTGGGTTCATGCGAAGTGCGACGATCGAGCACGGTATCGTAGCGGTCATCGGAATCGTAGTCGGTGTAGCCGCAGGATTGGTCGCCAGCAGACTCGCGGTGGGCGCAATCGCATACTCAGACTCTGGGCGAGAACTAGTTCCGCCTTTCATTTTGCAGACCAGTTGGTGGCCGGCGTTAACGATTCTGATAACTGCGGGGGCCGCAGGATTCGTTGGAATCGTATCGTCGTTCGTTGGCTTCTTGCGTCGACCGCTGTGGGAACTCACTCGTTCAGCAGAGTAGTCGGAGCTGAACGAATCGGCAGAGTATTGCCTATCGACCGTTCAAGCTAGCTAGTCGATCCCGGGAATGCTGCGCTTCCAGCCAGGACGAGTGAGCGCCAGAGTAATCGTAATTTCGGCTGCTTTCGATCCGACTAGAATCTCATATGGCAGTTGTTCGAAGTGTGCCATCGAGATTTCCTTCTGACGATACGTTTTGAGATTTTCGTCGAGTTCCATCTCAAATGCTCGACCACCCGGCTGATCGCCGAACGGCTGGAACCATCCGAATTTGGGAATTGGCCACTCGTAGCTATCCCAAGTTGGGTGCTGACCGATTATCGTCCATGAACCGTCTCGCAGACCACCATCTCTGAAGTGCTCGACGTGAACAGAATCGTTCTCGGTGAGGTGCTCTAGATCGTTCATTGTTGGCAACGATTCACGCACCGGTGCGAAGAAACGACCAACAACCGTTCCTCGTGGTCCAACGCATACCGCGATTCCGATTCCGTAGCCGCCAGTTTTAAGCGGTACAGCAAAGAAGTCGCCTTCTGAGTACGAATTATTGGTAGCGAATGCCAATGGAATGTTTTCCGGGGATTGCGTGGGAGGGATGTTCGGCACTTGTGTCCGAGAGCGTGCCGAGCCACCTAAGTTTATTCGAGCGAACGGCGTTTTAGCGCACTCGTTCGATGAATTCTTTCACCAAGGTTTCGTATTCCTGCGGGTGCCAGTTCCATGCTGCCACGTGCCCTACGCCTTCGTAGGTGTTTAAATCGACTTTGGGTGCTTTGGCAGCAAACTCGATACTAGTTTCGATCGGCACAGTATCGTCGGCGTCTCCGTGGATCAGCAGTACGGGAACGGTGATATCAGAGGCGTGAGATAGGAAATCGAGTTCGTTCCAGTCGACACCGAATCTTAGGGTGGTGAACAGTTTCGCCATCGCCGTGATCGGAGCTGGAACGCTTCGCTCTTCGGCTCCTTTATCGACTGTTCGTCCGAAGTTGAGCATCGGGGCTTCGAGGATGATGCCAACGGTGTGCTCCGCAAGATCGGACTTAAGTTGGTAGTTCACAACCACCCCACCACCCATCGAGAAGCCGACCAGTACGATTTTCTTCGCACCGTTCTTGAGCGCGTATCGCACCGCTGCTTCGACATCCCGCCATTCGGTCGTCCCGAAATCGTAGTAGCCAGATTCGCTGGAGGGTGCACCTTCGTCGTTTCGGTAGTCGATGACCAGCCTGTGATTGTCGAGCTTCTCGATGATCTTTAGCGCCGTATCACGGTTGCTGGTGCGGCCGTGAACAACGATCGACCATAGGTCTGATGTTCTCTCACCTTCACCGGGCGAGGAGCTGACCGGAAAATACCATGCGCCAATATCTCCAATGTCGCTCGGGATCACCACTTCTTCGAAGGCGAGCCCTTCATGAGTGGGATTATGCGGAAACGATGTTCGGTCGAGATATGCCTCATCGCCGACTCCGAAACGGCCGAGCATGTATTCGAACTCTCGGGTTATGTCGCCGTCGGATTCGGATAGGACATGTCCCAGCCGACCATAGTTGGCCCCGTCAGTGATGCCCCATATTGCGGAAATACTGAGGCTTTCTTCTTCTTCCGCACCGGGTAGTTGCTTCAGCGTGATCGTATCGTCGCTTATCGCTACTACTGAAACAGAATTCTCGGGATCCGAATTGTCGACCCGCAGGCCGTCTTCTTCGAGCACCCCAGAGAAGTACCAACCGCCACCGACAAGAACGAGCAGCACTAAAACGATCACCGGCATCACGATGAATCGAACGAGCTTATTTCTGAGCATTGATTTGAGCATGTGTCTCATTGTCTACATGAGCCGATGGACGTGCGCCTAACCGCCCCATTCTCGCTTCGTTCGTGGCCAGCGTCCTTCTGGACCCGGTAGCTCTGGGAAGACGCCGTGCGGTTCGGTTTGGTACCAGAACGCCACGGAATCGATTTCGTCGGTAAGTGGTTGGAAAGTCTTATCTGCCCACCATCCGAGTGCTTGAACAGTTACTCGTAGATCTTCCTTGAACCGAATCGGGTCTAGAACGTGCCATCGATACAAACCGTGCTTTGGAACGTCATCTTCATCGCGAGTCCAGAGCGAGTAGCCGAGATACGGTGCGGAGTATGTTTCGCCGAAGCACCATGCACCGCCAAAGTAATCTTCGGTACCCGTTCCGCAAATCGTTGGATACTTACCATCACCGTCGATGAAGAACTTGACCTCGCCCTCGCCCCACCAACCGTCCGACATTTGAGTCCATCCCAGTGCCGTACCGATGTACTGACCTTGACCCTTTATTCCATCGAGAATTACATGTTCAGGGTTTTCTCGCGTCGTGATTGAACGCCGCCACTGAGCATGGAAGTACGCGGCATCGTTGGGCACCTCAGTTAATGAGTAGTCGAACTGGTAGAAGAACCCACGAAGCTCATTCCAGTGTTGATTCTCAACTTCGATTCGAGCGCGTTTCCTGAACGGCATCTGCCAGTAGCTGTTGAATCCGCCAGATGGATTTACGTTCACAGGAATCGAATTGACGTTGTAGCGCAGACCATGAGCGTTGGCGAAAAAGTCGGCGATTGGAGATTCGACTGAAGGGGTTTCTTCATCATCCCAGTAGAACCGAATCACGCAATCTCGAAGTCCCGTTTCTCGCAAAGTTATCCAAATGTGATTGATAATCCCCGGACCCTCTATATCGGCTAGAACGGCCGTTTCTCCGGGAGCGATATTTATAGCGGGACGAACCTTCCATCCTTCGCCTAATCGATGCGATGGGTGGGGCGCTTCAGGAGTCGGTGCTTTCGCTCCACCGCCGCGCTCGCCATTGGGATTTTCCGCCGAGATGGATCGTGATTCAGCGTTACTGAGTAGCGACAGGCTTCCGAGCCCATCCTGAAATCCGTCCATCGAATTGTTCGTCAATTTCGCTCTCCAAGTGAAAATCGGTAGTAGTCCCGGCATTCTAGCTATGTGTTCCACATGAATGCAGACCTACTTGCGTTAGCTTGCTCTGTTAGAGTCGCCAGAATTGTTCTACCGAGATTGGTACAACAGATTATTCAAGATTGGAAAATCTTCAGGTGGCGGACTCGCACGATCATGGCCTCCCGGATCTTCGACCGGGCCCACATGGACATCCCGCATGTGCCGAGTGTGGTCGCACAATTTGGAACGATCCAAAAGTGGCAGGTGCAGCCATAGTACCGATGGACGGTGGAATCGTGATGGTGCAACGAGCCATCGAGCCAGCCATTGGTAAGTGGAGTTTTCCTTCCGGCTACGTAAATCGTGGCGAAAAGGTGGAGCTTGCAGTTAAGCGTGAAGTGCTCGAAGAGTGCGGACTAGAAGTTAATGTTGGTCGACTCGTTGGCCTGTACTCAGAAGAAGGTAACTCGATAATTCTGGTGGTGTACGAGGCGCAGATTACTGGCGGAAAGCTCGAATCTGCCGATCACGAAACGCTCGATGTGAAAGTTTTCGGTGTCGACGATCTACCAGAGTTAGCGTTCGAACACGATCGAGGGATTGTTGCGGACTGGATGAATTCGTAGGAGAAGTTTCGATGAAATCTCATAGCGACGTAGTGATTATCGGCGGAGGAATCATAGGCTCCTCTATTGCCTATCGACTGGCAAGTGAGGGATCGAGCGTAACTGTCATCGAACGTGACTCGATCGGCAATCACGCTTCAGGATTCGCTCTGGGACTGCTGAATCCAACCAACGAAACCGGCAACATCGAAACTCTGAATCATCTGTCGTTCGCTATGCACAAGGAGATGCTAGGCGCCATCCAGGAGGAATCGGGCGTCGATGCTCAGGTGCTCACTATGCCGCACGTTGAACTCGCACTCGACGAATCAGAGATTCCATACCTCAAGAGTGAAGTTGATCGAATCAACAAATTCTCAGGTTTCAAATCAACTTGGCTAGAACCGAACGAAGTGCGAAAGATGGATTCTCGTATCACCGACGATTCGTTCGGCGGCACTTTGGTCGAAGACGTCATCATGCTCGACAGCTACAACCTGACGCTGGCGATGGCTCAAGCTTCCGAATCTCGCGGCGTCGAAGTCGTGCTCGGTGAAGCCACAGGCATCGTCTATGAGAAAGACCGCGCTGTTGGGGTGAAAGTCGGAGACGATGTGATCAACTGCGAGGCGGTTGTGCTGGCGCTAGGCCCATGGTCGGGAACTGCCAGTTTGTGGGCGGATATCAATATTCCGATTGTGCCTCAAAAAGGGGAAATCGTAAGAGTCGAAGGATTGAATCCTCCATTGGGAATGCACCTGCATGGAATCTCGATAGGCGATTCCTGCTCGGTGGTTCAAAAAGGAGATGGCGCCACTTGGCTCGCAGCAACGGTACAGGACGGTACTGGATTCGATGTGACTCCTTCTGGCGAGGCACTTGAATCGTTGTCCATGCGTGGGATGAGAATGATTCCAGAGCTTGAGTCACATCAGCTTGTGCTGCACACAGCGTGCATGCGACCCGTAACTCCAGATGGCGATCCCGTACTCGGCAAGCTGCCGAACAAAGAAGGAGTATTCATCGCCACCGGAACCGGCGGAAAAGGAATCCTGATGGGTCCAGTAATCGGTCGAATAATGGCAGATTTGATCACGATGGGCGAGACCGATCTGCCAGCCGACGAATTTGGGCTAGAGCGTTTCAATTCCGAATAGCTCGACACCGGTATCAGGCCTCGAATCTTAGCCTAGCTTTGCGCCCACTCTAGTGCCGCTTTGTGCATGGCATTCACCCCGGTTTTGAACTCGGAAAAATCGATACCGTAGTTCCATTCGGTCCAGAGTTCGTCGCTGACAACAAGAATGTTGCAAGAATTCACACCCCGGTGCTTGGCGACTCGGTACATCGCCGACGTTTCCATATCGATGCCTAGAATGCCGGCATTCATGTGCCGAGCGATATCCTGGGTCATCTCTCGATAGAAACCGTCGGTAGTCCACCAATCACCACTCGCTGTACGACCGCCATGCTTCATGAGAAGCTCCGACAGTTCGGCAAGCATCGCTTGGTCTGCCGCCGGGTCATCGTCGCCCGGATAATGCTGAGATGTGCCTTCATCGATCACTTTGACGGCGTTTGGAATCAGCACATCACCAACCGGGTGATCCGGATTTAGTCCACCTGAGGCACCAACGCCCACGAACGATTCAGCGCCGCAAGCGATGAGGTCTTCCATCAGCATTATCGTGCCGGGTGCACCTATCGGAGCAAATGCCACCGTGATGCCACCTTGATCGTTGTCGATCGTCCGTAACCAGAAGGTATCGATGAACATCGTGCGAGGCGCGGGTGTCGCCCCAAGCGCATCGGCAAGCTCTTCAGCCCACTTCTCGGTCCAAGTGAGTAAAACCTTCTTGCCGACGCGCATGTCATCGAACGATTCACCCCGTGCTTTGAGGCGATTATCGACTGCGTTACGGGGTGTGAACCTTGGATTCGACATATACGCCTAAAGTCCGAGTGGACCTCGAACACCAGCGAGATAGTCGGCGGCTCCGGCCTGCATGAATTTAGGAGCGGAACTTACGATCCACTTGATTCCACGTTCGTGCCAGAAAAGCGTTTGATCTACCGTTACACCAAGAGTTCCGGTGTGCTTACCGGCAGCAGTTATTCGTTCGTGAAGATCTT
>Ga0315336_1007676_pt1 | contig 10144 bp, 12 predicted proteins | sample ASW5metaG_FD_204512 | JGI IMG/M metagenome (GOLD analysis project Ga0315336, IMG submission 204512) | Ammonia-oxidizing marine archaeal communities from Monterey Bay, California, United States - ASW #5 | ecosystem: Environmental > Aquatic > Marine > Intertidal zone | place: USA: California... | reverse complement strand
GAGCGGACCAACATCTACAAACTGGAGCGCGGCGAAGGTGAGTGCATGGTCTAGGGTTAGGGAATGGCAGCCTCACTAAGCGGAAAAGTCGTCGCCTTTTTGGAATCCCGGATGCAATCGGAGATGGCGGGGCTCATTGAACGCCATGGAGGAATCGCCTACTCCGCCCCTGTCCTTCAGGAGATATACCTGGAGGATAGCCCCGAGGTACGTCAACTGATACAGGATATCTGCGCCGAGCAGGTCCATGTTGTGGTCTTGCTCACCGGCGTAGGCACTCGAGCCTTGGTAGAGACCGCCGCCGCCATGGGTGTGGAGCAAGAGTTCATCCAGAGCTTGAACAGCAGGACAATCATAGCCCGCAGCCCCAAGCCGGGCGGAGTGCTACGCCGTCACAAGATTCACATCGACGTTATGCCCCCGGAGCCATACACCTCGCAGGACTTGATCCAAGCCATCCAGGACATGGATCTGTCGGGGAAAGAGGTGGCCGTGCAGGCTTACGGAGGGCCCAACAACTTTCTCAGCCGCAGCTTGCAGGAAAAGGGCGCCAACGTTCGAGAGGTCACCCTGTATTCCTGGGGCATTCCCGAGGATACGCAGCCGGTGATGGGCCTGATTGATGATTTGGCCGTGGGGAAAATCGATGCCATGGCCTTTACCAGCGGGCCTCAGGTAGAGAACCTGTTGGCCGTTGCCGCTCAGATGGGAAAAGAGAAGTCGTTGCGGGAGAGCTTAGGCCAACCGTCTCTATCGATCGCATCGATAGGACCGGTGTGCAGCCGAAAGCTGCGGGAGAAGAACATAAAGATAGACGTGGAGCCGGAGCATGTTCATATGGGCAACCTGGTAATCGCCCTGGCCGAGCGCTTAAACCCCGGCGTCTAAGTGGGGGAGTGAAGCTTTAGCCGCTCTTCAGCCAGTCCTTGACCCTGTCCCACGGTGACTGTGACTCATCCATCCGCTTTCCCCGCCACCACTTCTCGGTGGACATGGAGCGAGGGGTCACGAAGAATAGCAGGTAGGCCACAACCACCATTCCCAGCCCGATCCATATTCCCGGCGGCCAGGCAAAAGCACCCAGAAGGAAAACCACGAATCCCGCCAGCAAAAGCTTGCCCGGTGATAGCCGGGGCATTCTTCGCTGGACGCTGGGCTCCGGTGGAGGAAGTTGTTCCTGCGTTGAACGCACCGGACTGGCACCGCGTTGAACAGCCTTTAGCAGTTCCACTTCCTTGGAAGGTTCAGTAGGCACTGCCTCTCCGGCCCGCCTCATAATCTCTTCAATCTCGTCTTGGTACTTCTCAGGCATACCGCCTCCAGTCAGGAAACTCCCGGTTGCTACTAAATCTCTCTGAATCAGGCTGCAGGTTGGCTCCGACTTATTGCCGTGGTTAGGCTATCGATGCCTAGCTTGCATTAGAGCCTACATAAATGCAGGTGTGAATTATAGCGTAAGCTAACCTCCATGGGGAAGAGCTGAACGGCCTGAATATACCGCTCGCTGTCGACTCCCTTTTAGGACCACATGGAGGAATTCGAAGCATAGATCCTCTCTTATCCCCTCACACCGGACCCAGGCCCTTCCTTCAAACTCACCACACACTTGTGAATCAACTACTCGTTGGAGTAGGATTCCGGAAGCAAGTACAAGTAATAGCCGGTCCCCACGGGTATCGGGCGGCTTATAAAGGACTTCTACGTGGTTGAACAATTGATATTAAGCGTGGTCGACCAGACTCCAGTGAGGGATGGCGACTCTGCCGGAAACGCGCTCCGAGACACCATAGAACTTGCATCAGTGGTGGAGAAGTTAGGCTACCAACGATATTGGTTGGCCGAGCATCACAGCATCCCCAACTTCGCCGGGACCAGCCCTGAGATTTTGATCGGACAAGTAGCGGCCCGGACCAATACCATCCGGGTTGGCAGCGGTGGCGTGATGCTCCCCCATTACAGTTCATTCAAAGTCGCGGAGAATTTTCGCCTATTGGAATCATTGTTCCCCGGGCGTATCGACCTGGGCATCGGGCGGGCTCCCGGCAGCGACCAGGTTGCCAACGCCGCCCTTTCCTACCCCAATCGCCCTCCGGACATACGCCACTTCCCCCAGCAAGTAACCGACGTGCTGGGCCATCTCGGGGGCACTTTGGAGTCCGAGCACATCTTCGCCGGCATCCAAGCGGGCCCGGTCCAAACAAGCATGCCGGATGTATGGCTGTTGGGCTCTCGCTATGAAAGCGCCCAAATGGCGGCCAGCTTGGGACTGCCCTTCTCTTATGCTCACCACTTTGGACTGGGCGTTGAGGAAGGTCCGCAAATCGTAGAAGGCTACCGCAAAAGCTTCAAGCCGTCCGAATACTTGGCTGAACCCAAGGTCAACGTAGGAGTGCAAGTGCTGTGTGCCGATACGGAAGAAGAGGCCTTGAGAATCGCTTCAAGCCGTAACCTGGCCCGGCTCAAATCGGTCACCGGGCGGGCGCGAGGAGTGCCGACTATCGAAGAGGCAATAGCCTACAACTACGCTCCCAACGAGATAGCCTACACTCGTCAATACACTCAACGATGCCTAGATGGCCCTCCGGAACAAGTGAAGGAGCGGCTCGACAGCATCGCTGAGATGTATCAGACGCCGGACCTGAGCATAGTCACGATTTGCTACGCTTTCGCCGACAGGGTGCATTCCTACGAGTTAGTGGCTCAGGCCTGCGGTCTTGAGCCAGTGACGGACAACAGCTAGATCCCCTTGAACCACTGGCCGAAGTCGTCCGCCACCTGACTATCCCCCTCCACTTCTAACCGGCCTGCGGCGATGGCCGGAGCCGTGGCGATACGCCCGTTTGTCAGCAGCAGGAAAGTCTCCGTGTCGCATCGGAAGGTTACGTCAGCGTTATTGTCTCCGGCGTCCTCCAGACCGACCTTATCGCCTGACACAGCGATATCGACGCGAATCGGCACCGGACGGGTCACATCGAAGCGATAGCGCACTGGATTCGCCAGGCTGGGCCCCGGCCAAAAAGCCCAGGGAAGAGACCCGGACGCCAACGAATTGGCAAGCAGAATCATGATTGACGGTAGACACGCCCCAGAAAGTCCGGCTTCCGGGTCCTGCGGGGAGCGGACGTCCCACTCGTGGAGAGCCAACTCCTTCAACCTAAGGTCGATGAAGTTCCCCGCAGGGACGATACCGCCTGGGTGATAGCATGGCGTTTCCAGGTTCTCTGAATCCAAACCGGCCAGAACCGACACCAGTTGGCTATCCCGGGCGGTGAGGGTTGCCAATAGTTGGTCCCCAAGCATCTCAGCGTTCGCTATGGCACTTTGGGCCATTCGGTCACCGGAGGATGCTCCCGTGGCGGTGCCGGGATCCGGACGGCCTTCAGGGGCCGATGTATCACCATGTAGTCCTCGCGTGACAGTAGTCGCGTAAAACTCCGATACTCCGCTGAGATGGGCCACTACATGTCTCACTTTCCACAGATCGCAGGCGCTTTGTTCCGTCCACGCGATTTCCGGAAGACCGGCCAAGTGCCCCTGCACCCGCTCCATCTCCGACCGGAGCACCTTAACCCGGTTCTCATGCATGGTCGTGCTGATTTCCTCCTTACTTACTTACCCAAACTGACAGGGTCATACGGCGGTCGGTCAGCCGAGATCTAAGACTCCAGCTGGTCTGCCAGGTCCACGAAATTACTTGCTACTACGTCGAAGGACGGGTCTGGAGTAGGGTCTGGCCTGTTGTTGGGGCCGCGCTCCATCGGGCGAGGGACGAAGGCCGCTCTAAGTCCAACTTTCTGGGCCGCCAGCAAGTCGCCCTGATGGGCGGCAACCATCATGACTTGATGGGGTTTCAAGCCCAGCAGGTTCACTGCGGTCTGGTAGCTCTCAGGGTCCGGCTTATAGTGCTTAGCCAGTTCCGCGCCAAGGATGCAGTCCCAAGGGAGGCCGGCGTATTTGCCCATGTTGGTCATCAGCGCCACGTTTCCGTTGGACATTGGGCCGAGTATGAATCGGCGTTTCAGCCGCCACAGTCCGGGCGCCGAATCGGGCCATCCGTCCAAGCGGTGCCAAGCAAAGTTGAACTCTGCCTTGACCTCCTCGGTGAGGCCATGTATCTCGAACTCGCTCAGAACGTCCTCGAGGGCCATGCGATGCAGGGAGTCCAGGTTGGTCCAGGGCAATTCTCCGCTACGCACTTTATCCATGTAGGGCCGATATTTGGACCGCCAAGAGTCGGCGAAGGCCTCCCAATCAGCCTTCACGCCGTTGGCTTTGCCAAACTCATTGCCTTGTCTGGTGATGGAGGTTCGCCAATCGACTACCGTGCCAAAAACATCGAATACCAGGGCCTTAACATCGGAAGAGTCCATCTTCTTTTCCTCCATTCACTTAGGTTGCTCTTAGAAGTTCTATGGGTGCGATTCACGTTAGTATCCGAGGCTATTCATCGCCCGACACTGGCAAGATAACTATCGGTGAGCGGGTTGTCAAATGAGCGGTGATATAATCCGGGCCATCATTTTAGCCTGGGTTCAGGGAGAAACTTGCAGCGAATCATTATCGACACCGATCTCGGCATCGACGACGCAGCTGCCGTCTTGATGGCACTGGCCAGTCCCGAGTTGTCGGTGGAGGCGGTCACCACCATCTTCGGAAACGGACCGGTGGACATGTGCACCGTCAATGCTCGGCGGGTCTTGGCGTCCGCCGGCCGCACGGATATTCCGATTTACCAGGGAGCAGCCAAACCTCTGCTGCGCCCGCCCAACCCCAACTGGGCGCTACATATACACGGCAACGACGCCCTGGGAGAGGCCGGCTTTCCATCACCAGAAGAATCACCTCAACCCGGCGAAAGCCGTCATGCGGCGCTGGAGTTGGTCGGCCGGGTGATGGGTTCTCCTGGAGAAATCACGATAGTGGCGCTGGGCCGGTTAACCAACGTTGCGTTGGCTTTGAGCCTGGAGCCTCGGTTCGCTCAAAGCGCGGCTCGTATCGTCGTTATGGGCGGAGCGGTTTACGTGCCGGGCAACGTCTCCCCGGTGGCATCGGCCAACCTTTATGAAGACCCAGAGTCGGCGACCATAGTTTACACCTCCGGCGCGCCTCTGGTACAGGTTGGGCTGGACGTTTGCAACAAAGTATACATCAGCCAATCCCAACTGGAACAAATCAAGCAGACGGATACGCCAACCACAAGATTGCTGTCGGCTGCTACGCCATCGTTACAGAGATCCTACGTGGAGCGCGGGCTTTTAGTTGAGGACGACGGTGTGCGATACAACGATCTACCAGCCGTCGCTTTCATGGTCGATCCGGGCCTGTTTGGCTGCTCGGAGATGTTCGTGGAGATCGAAATCCACAGCTCCACCGCCCGAGGCCAAACGGTCGCGCAACACATCGGTCAGGGTCCAAGCCGTCCCAACGTCACCGTCTGCCTGGAGGTAGATGGTGAACGGGCTGCCGCCCTCTTCACGGAGCGTTTAATCGGGTAGCGGGCTCCGTGACTAAAGGGCGGCAGTGTTCCGGGGACGACTAGGGATTAGAGGTTGAGGACTCTTTAGAGTCCGTCTATCGCCGCCTGTACTTCATCGTAGTCAGGCTCAACTCCCGGGTTTGGGCCGGTCCAGGCGTAGCGAATCACACCCCCTTTGTCCACCACAAAAACGGCCCGCTTAGACGCCACGTAGCCTTCCATACCGGCGAAATTCTCCAGAGCCACATCATACTTGTTGACCACTTCTCGGGTAAAATCACTGAGTAACGGAAAATTCAGGTTATTCTTATCGCTGAACTCTTTCTGGGCGAATGCCCCATCTACGCTGATGCCCAAAACCTGACTGTTCAGAGAATTGAACTTTTCCATCCGGTCTCTAAAAGTGCACATCTCGGTGGTGCAAACACCCGTGAACGCTCCGGGGTAAAAAGCCAGGACCACACTTTTACCACGAAATTCCGCCAAGGACCGTTGTTGGCGGTCATTATCATATAGCGTAAACTCCGGCGCTTGTTGTCCAACCTCCACTGACATATAAACTCCTACACAGCGGCCAGCATTTCACCGGCGGCTGAGGTTAAAATATCCGCCGGTTCACACCGGCTTTGGCGTATATAAATATAGGCTCAGCTATTCCAAACCGCAACCACGTTTCGCCATCTTGGAAAACCCCATGGTACAATTGTCCGGCTCCGTCCAAAGGACCGGCATAGACTCAATCGGCAGGCTATCGCCGGCTCATCATCCGTCCCAGTGATTATATGGGCGACACTTAAATCTTTGGAGCAAATCAGTTATGTATTTTGATTCACGGCGTTCCACGGTCCTAGCAACCCACGGTATGGTCGCCACCAGCCAGCCCCTGGCGGCGATGGCCGGCGTGCGCATACTGATGGAAGGGGGTAACGCAGTGGACGCCGCCATCGCCAGCGCTGCAGTCCTCAACGTGGTGGAACCTGTATCTACCGGGGTCGGCGGCGACATGTTCGCTCTCATATGGAACAACAAGGATAAAAGCGTCCAGGCCATCAACGGCAGCGGCCGCTCCGGCATGGCATCAACCATCGACGCGTTGAAGGGCCAAGGGCACGATACGATGCCCCAGAGAGGTGTCCATTCGGTAACAGTGCCGGGAGCCGTTCACGGCTGGGAAACCCTCTTGAACGAATGTGGGACGATGCCCCTGTCCCACCTGCTGCAACCGGCGATTCAGTACGCAGAAGAGGGATACCCGGTTTCCGACATCATCTCCTTCCAATGGTCTAACCAAGTGGAAATGCTGTCAAAGCTGCCCTCGGGACAGGAGATGCTGCTGAACGGCAAAGCACCGAAGCACGGCGATATTCTAAAAATTCCCACACTAGGCCGCACCCTGAGGACCATAGCCGAGGGAGGGTCGGAAGCCTTCTACAACGGCAATATCGCTGAGAAAATGGCGGCTTTCATCCAGGAGCAGGGCGGGTGCATCACCACCGCCGACATGACCAACCATACCTCGGATTGGCAGGACCCCATATCCACCGACTACCGCGGCGTCACTTGCTGGGAGTGCCCGCCCAGCGACCAGGGTGTGGCCGCTCTGGAAGCTTTGAACATCATCGAAGGATATGACATCGCCGGGATGGGCGCCCAAACCGCCGACACCTATCACCATCTCATCGAAGCGATGCGTCTGGCCTTCGCCGACGCTTTTCAGTATGTAGCCGACCCAGGCTTCGCCGAGATTCCCACCGCCGAGATGCTGTCCAAAGAATTCGCCAGCAAGCGCCGGGCATTGATTGACCCTAATCACGCTTTAGAAACAGTCCCATACGGCAAGGTGCAGGGCGGCAGCGATACCGTCTACATCAGCGTCGTGGACGGTGAAGGCAACGCTTGCTCCTTCATCTACAGCATCTACTCCAACTTTGGGTCCGGCTTGATTGTGCCGGACACCGGTATCGTCCTGCACAACCGTGGAGCATTGTTTTCCCTTGACCACAATCACGTAAACGCCCTAGAAGGCGGCAAACGGCCCTACCACACGATAATCCCCGGGCTAGCGACGAAGAACAATGATCTATATCTTTGCTACGGCGTGATGGGCGCCTTCATGCAGCCCCAGGGCCACTTGCAGTTAATCAGCAACCTGGTGGACCACGGCATGGACGCTCAGGCCGCGCTCAACGCTCTAAGGTTTATCGTCACCGAAAACGATGTGTCCTTCGAGGAAGGGCTCCCTCCCCAGGTGTTGGCAGATCTGACCAGCAAGGGACACAACACCAAGATGATTAGCAGTTACTGGCGAGGTCTATCCGGAGGTATGGGCGGCGCCCAATTGATTCAACGGGACCCCGACACCGGAGTCCTACACGGCGCCTCCGAACCCCGCAAAGACGGCTGCGCCATCGGCTGGTAATCATCTACCGCCCAGCCGCCTCCGTAGCCCGGCTCCAACATCTAAAACCACGCCGATCCTAGCCCTCCTTACGAAAGGGGGTTGGGGGGATTCCCCCATCTCCCACGACTACACTTTCGCATCCGGCTAGAACTCCCTGTGTCAGATTGGTCTCCCATTCACCGGCTACGCGACGCTGCCCCTCTTTCGGGCATCTGATTCCGGCAATAGCATGTTCAATTGGTAACGTCGCCAGTCATCAGTAGTGACTGCTTTCAGAAGCCAGCATTCACCCCCTGGCCTGCGATGGGAAATCTGCTAGGAGTCGGTATTTTGAAAACCCGGGAGACCTATACAGCGGTGGTGGTCAACGACAACCAATCTCAACTAGTGATGCTGTCCGGCATCTTGCAACAAAACGGTCGACAAGTCACTTCATACGAGAACGCCGAGGACGCACTAGTCCTGATGAACTCCCAGGTTGATGAAAAAGGTCCGCCCGACATGATTGTTACCGACCTATACACGCCCGGACTGGACGTATGACGATTCTGCGGCTGTTTCGATCCATGGAGTATCCTGCTTTCAACTCGACACCCATTCTAGTGACTTCCCCTGCCTTGTCCGGAGCCGACCCTCAAGAGGTACTCTCTTCATTGGACGCAAACGAGTTCCTGACAGCCCCTTATGACCCCTCCGCCCTACTGTCCAAAGTCCGCAATCTCCTGCAATGGCAGCAACCGCAGATCGACGCGACGGTCTTGGCCGTCAACAGCGATGAAGAACGAGGCGCAACGCTCAAAGATGCCTTCCAAAATCGCGGCTACCAGGTAGACCTGGCCGGAACCGCCGGAGAAGTCGAACAAAGATTGGAGATTTGCGCTCCTGACTTCGCTGTTGTTTTCCCTAATCTGGATGATACAACTCCGGGCGAACTCTTGGAGGGGGTAAAGACCCAAGGCCCCGCTACCATACGTTATCCTGGTCACCGAGGAAACAGATACTCAACGGTCGGTGAAACTGGTTAAGAAAGGAGCAGACGGTTTCGTTCGGGAGCCCTCGAACATGGCGCATCTGATTGATCTATGTTCCCGCACCAGCCGGGAAAGGTCTCTTATACAGGCTGAACAACTCTTGGGAGAACGCACCAATCAACTGCGGCTCAGCGAAGTTAAGCAGCAGCTTCTCTTCGACAGCATCAGCGACCCGATCCAAGCCCTCAACGAAAATCTAACCGTTCTGTACTGCAACGACTTCTACGTCAAACTGGCCGGTAAAACAACCAAGGAATAGGTGGGAACAAATCTTGAAGTCCTGATACCTGACGGGGCGGGGACTGGATGCGAGATCTGCTTTCCCAAACGTTCTATGCGGGATTCACTCATAAGGGTGAGTAGACCCTGGGGAGCCACTACTCCCACATGAGGGTATCCCCCACCGCCTGGGGGGATACTATCGGTCGCCCAAGACACGACCGAACGCGAAAAGTCCCAGTCCGCCGAAGCCCTGTACTTGCAGAAGTTAGAGTCCCTTTTCAATATCGCAGGGCTTCTCACAAAACACCAACCCCTGAGTCTCAAATTCCGGCAGATTCTTGACGAATTGACCAGAGTTGCTCGCATGGAGTTCGCCTCACTGAGAATCCTTGATGAGGATACTCAGCAGCTGCGATTATTGGCTTTTTTCCGGCCCCGACGGAGTGGAACCTCCGCCGGATATACTCCCACTGCAATCTCCATCCGGCCTAGCCCTGCAGGAGGGCCGATTCAAGATTGAGGGTGGCGTATCACCCGAAGCTAGCTCCAGCCACTCATCCTCGACTAACTCCGGCACTGACTGTATGCACCATACCGCTTATCGGCCAGAGACCTCTGGGAGTGATTAACGTTGCGTCGGCCCGGGCCGGACACTTCACACTGGACCTTGTTAATCTTCTTACCGCCAGCGTGGAGGGCTTGGGTGCGCTGATGGAGAACGCTCACATCAGCGATGAACGAGAGCAGATGGCCCGCCAGTTGGTTCAGTCCCAAAACTGGAGACGGCGGGACGACTAGCCGGAGGAGTTGCCCACGATTTCAATAACCTGCTCACGTTAATCATGGGCCATGCCTACGCCGGTCGTTCCAAGCTATCTGATGACAGCCCACCCGGAACCGATTTGGAAGAGATCTAAATGGCCGCCGGTAGGGCCGGAGAGCTGACCCATAAACTGCTTGCCTTCTCCATGCGTGGTGAGATGGAGCACCAGGAAGTCAACGTTAACGAACAAA
>Ga0315336_1007675_pt1 | contig 10144 bp, 9 predicted proteins | sample ASW5metaG_FD_204512 | JGI IMG/M metagenome (GOLD analysis project Ga0315336, IMG submission 204512) | Ammonia-oxidizing marine archaeal communities from Monterey Bay, California, United States - ASW #5 | ecosystem: Environmental > Aquatic > Marine > Intertidal zone | place: USA: California... | reverse complement strand
GTTCGACGTCCACTGTGCTAGGTGCCAACCAAAACAACTTTCACAAGCACTCATCCATGTGGGGCAAGTACTTAAATCTAAATTGATCTCCATAGCTAGTCCTTTTCGACTGTCTCACTAGGAGTCTAAGTGTGCGCGCTGATCCTGCGAAGTGATAGTTGTCTCTCAAGGATGAGGACAAATGTACTTTGTCGTTTTTAGGAAGACGAAGGAATTTTTTGGCTAAACCAGAAAGAGTAGTACTACCGAAATATCTGGCTTTACTCGTATTTGAATCGCCAAAGGCCAATGGCCAAAAAGACGCTACCGAAGAGCACCAGCATACCTGCTTCGAGGAGAATATCCTGCAGCCCGAGGCCGCGTGTGATGATGTCGTGGAAGCCGCGCATTGCCCAGCCTGTGGGAACCCAAAGTGAGATGCGCTGCATAAACTCGGGGACAATCTCAATCGGCCACATTGCCCCGCCAAGCCCTGCTAGCGGCAAGATTAGCACGGTGCTGATCGCATCGATTTGAGCATAGGTGCGCACAAGTGAAGCTGCGAGCATGCCGAGGGCGGTAATTGAGTAGGTGAAGGCGAGGACCATCACAATAAGTGCTGCTGGCGATTGACCCCAATCGACGTCGAATGCCAATTGGCCTACAAGCACTAATAAGCTGAATTGGATTGTTGCGCTAATAAAAACGCCGAGCAACTTGCCGCCTAATATGGTGGCTTTGCTGGCAGGCGTGGTCAATAATCGTCGCAGCGTACCTTGTTCGCGTTCCAGCAGGATGGTGCCGGCTCCGCTGACAACGAAGAACATGGCGAACATTACAGCGATTCCCGGAGATGTTTGCTGGAAACCGAGGGGAACCTGGAGGCCAGTTTCCTCCCGCTGAGTTTCCTTTTGTGCTTCAACGGCTATGGGGGCGCCTGTCTCCCATTCGCTTAGTGCCAGACTGAGACCCGCTTCAAAGTAATCAGATTGTGCCGGGCCGTCAGTATCAAAGAGGCCAAGCTGCTCAGCAATGCCCATACTGGCGTCAGCGATATCCAGAGAACTGCTCAATTCATTCATAGTGGCCAAAACGGCCTGTTCGATGACCTGGGCAGAAAGTGCTTCGTCAGCGTTAAGCCTGAAATCCAGCACGACTCTTTCCCTATCCAGCAAACGACTACTCATCTCGCTAGGGATAATGAGGGTGGCTGAAGAATCTCCATCTTCCAACTGGGTTTCTGCTTCCATCTGGTCCACAAGGTCCACATCAAGTAGCGCGTTGCTGCTCATGCGCTCAATCAGCAATGTACTAAGGTTGCCGCTATCCAAATTGACTACATTTACCTGCCAGGTTTGAGGCCTTTCTTCATCCGGGCCGAATCCGCTTATTCCAATGCCGATAACGAAGGTGAAAACGATCGGCATTAGGATGCCGAAAATCAGTGAACTGCGTTCCTGATAAGTGGTTTTGACCTGCAGCCAAGTGATGGAGAGTAATTTTCTTAGCATCTTATTTCACGAACCGTCGTTGGAAAGCAAAGAGGGCAAGCGCAAAAGTGACCAGGCCAATAAGGCCCAACACTGCAGCCTCATCTAAGATATCGCTGAAGCCGCCGCCTCCAAGAGTGAGGGTAGTGAGGCCGTCCATTGCCCAACGATTAACAGTGAAGCGGCTAATGGTATTGAGTGCCCCGCTAAAGTTTTCCGAGGGGAAAAAGCTGCCACCCAGAGCGCCAAAGGTTAAGGATACGGCAGAGCCAATCGCGCCGGCCTGGCTGGCATCTTTGGCGAAAGTAGTCAGCAGTGCACCCAATCCAGAAGCCGCGAACACAGTAAGAACAACAACAGTAATGAGGCCGGGTATAGAACTGCCCCAGCTAATGCCAAATATGATGGTGGAAGCTATCACCAGTACAGTGAATTGAAGCAGGCCGGTAAGGAAGGTGCCGCCCATTTTTCCAAGAATAATTTGGGAAGTGGACGTAGGAGTTGTCATCAGCCTTGGTAGAGTGCCGCGACTCTCCTCCAGAAGAATAGAGCGGGAGCCATCAAACATGGAAAACATCAGGAAAAATACAGCCATACCGGGGATAAAGAAGGCGAAAGGATTAATGCCTTCAACAGCTTCCCCGACTTCAGTTCTCTCGAGGGAAAGTTTCTCAGTTTGGAAATCGAAATTCTCGGGTTGAAGTTCGCTGTTAATGGTTTCCCCCAGATTTGCCAATGCTGGTCCAAGAATTTCGGCTTGGCCCACCGCTTGTTCAGCGCTTACTCGGCCGGCAAGCAGAATGGTGTTTGCGCCAGCAGTAATTTGCTCGACAATACTTTGCATAATGAATGGGCTGATATTAGCAGCTGGGTCGGTGTAGAGTTCAACGCTGGCCGAGACAGCTTCGTCGTCTACGCCGCTGGGAATCAGCCTGTCGGAAAAGCCCGCGGGTATATAGAGAACTGCACGTGCATCGCCCGCTTCGATTTCCATGCGAGCCGCCTCTAAATCATCCATTTGGCGGACATTGAGCAGATCGTCAAGATCATCTGAAGTGAGCACCTCAATATAATTCTCACCAAGCACGCCATCGTCCAAATTGACCACGATAACTTCGATATCAGTGATGGGGGAGTCAGAACCACCCAGACCGCCTATATTTCCAAAAGCGAGGCCGATGAGGGCTGAAATAATTAGCGGCGCACCTAATAGCCCAATTAACGCTTTCCAGTCTCTATAGCGCGTAAGGGTATCTTTCCAGGCGATTTGGAGAGCTTTCATGCCTAGTCGCGAAGAGCGCGCCCTGTGAGGTGCAAGAATACGGCTTCGAGGTTTGGTTCCTCAATTTTTAGGCCCCGAATATGACCGCCAGCATTATCAATGGTAGTTACGATCCGGCTGAGCACTGCATTGGCTTCCTCAGCCTGGATCAAGATTTCCCCATTCTCGAGCATCGCACGATGGACGCCCTTGATCGTTTCGAGCGCGGCCACCAGCTTTTCCCCATCCAAACCATCCTGGTCGAGACCGATTCGCATGGAGTCGAACTGGCCCACTGTTTTCGTGAGCTCGTTTTGTGTTCCAACCGCGATTAACTTTCCATGATCGATAATTCCAATGCGATCGCTCAGCTCTTCAGCCTCTTCCATATAATGAGTGGTGTAAAGCACAGTGAGCCCCTGCTTGTTTAACTCCATCACAGTGTCGAGGATTCGTCGGCGACTTTGCGGATCTATGCCGACAGTTGGCTCGTCCATAAAGAGAACAGTAGGCTCGTGCAGCAAACCAACAGCAATATTGATGCGCCGTTTCATCCCGCCAGAAAAAGTTTCGACCTTGGCGTCAGCCCGATCGCTGAGGCCGGCTACATCCAGCACATTTTCGATGCGTTCCTTGCTTCGTTCACCACGCAACCCATACATCTTCCCCCAAAATGCCAGGTTTTCGCGCGCACTTAGTGTCGGGTAAAGCGCGATCTCCTGGGGTACCACACCGATGGATTGTTTGACATCATCGGCATCATTCGTCACAGAATGACCATCTACTTCAGCTTCCCCTTTGGAGGGAGCCAACAGGCAGCTAAGCATGGATATTGTAGTTGTCTTCCCGGCTCCATTTGGGCCCAGCAGCGAAAATATCTCTCCATGCTGAATATCAAAACTGATGCCTCTTACTGCTTCAACATCGTCATATGATTTGTGTAGATCATGCGCAGCTAATATTGGGTTGACCATAGACTCTCCGCCACCGTTCATTTTCCTGGGAAATTTTTCTATTTACTAAGCAATATACTATACAGTGTAATGTACAGTAATCCATTTGTCAATGGGCCGCCAAACTGATTGCAATTTAGCGTTTCTCAATCGATTGCCATTCTCTCGCTGATTCACCGGTATATTCTGCAAGGGGGCGAATCAAGCGCCCTTCACGCAGGTGTTCAAGGGCATGAGCAGTCCAGCCGCCGACACGCGAAACGGCAAAAGTCGGTGTAAACAGATCAGTCTGCAAGCCAACTCCGTGTAAAACCAGTGCGGTGTAAAACTCCACATTTGTCTCTAGTTTTCTTCCCGGCTTGTGTTCCTCCAGCAGACGAATCGCATCTTTCTCAACATGACGGGCAAGATTGTAAAGTTCAATCTGATCGCCATCCGTAAAAAATTCTTTAGCGGCCAAATTCAAGACATCCGCACGCGGATCTCGCACTTTATATACGCGATGCCCAAATCCCATTAAGCGATCACCCGCCTGAAGTTTCTCGCGCAAGTAAGCTTCGGAATTCTCTGCTTTGCCGATCTCAAAAACCATGTCCAGGGCTGGTCCTGGAGCACCGCCGTGTAGGGGTCCTTTAAGCGCACCAATCGCCCCAACCACTGCTGAAATTACATCAGAATTTGTCGAAATGATCGTGCGCGCCGTAAATGTGCTCGCATTGAAGCCGTGGTCAATCACCGTATTCAAATAGGTGTCCATTGCCCGGATTTGTTCATCAGACGGCTCTTCGCCGTTGAGCATGTAAAGATAGTTTGCTGAGTGCGAAAGCGCCGGATTCGGTTCAACGATTTCTTCACCCTTAAGCAGACGCCAATAGGCAGCCACAATTGTGGGGAAGGCGGCCACGAGCACCAGGGATGAGGATTGCGCATCCGCAGAATCAGCTTGCAGGCTCAATAGCCCGGCAGCCATGCGCAGAGCATCCATACCGCTTAATTTCTGCTTGGCTGCTTTTTTGAGGGCTTCAATCGCCACGTCTGGCAATGCGCGCAATCCCGATAAATCGCTTTGCAAAGTCGCCAGCTCGCTGGCATTGGGCAGCCGATCGTTCCATAAAAGATATAGAAGTTCTTCATAAATAGCGTTGGGGGCAATATCGTCGATGCGATAGCCAGAGATGATCAGCTCTCCCGCCAATCCATCCACGCGGCTGAGGCTGGTCTGGGCAGCAATTACGCCCTGCAGTCCAGGACGATTAATGATTTCTTCGGTCATATTGAGTACTTACTCCTGAGGCAAATGGCTTTTGGCAAATTTCCGTTCCTACATTATAGATGCTTATATTAAATAATATGTTTGGAGAAAGCCAAATAAAAAAAGTTCAGAACAATGCAGTAGAACTTGCCAGCCGATGAAGCCCCCTATACTAAGAACAGAATCGCCACTCCCGCGAGAGCAATCACCGTACCGACAATGGCGCGGGTGCTCACCTTTTCTTTGAAGACGAAATAGTCGATGGGAATGAGGAAGATGGGGGGCAGGGCCATAAGTGTGCTGGCAATGCCGACGGGGGCGAATTGCACAGCCACCAAAGAGAGGTAGACACCAATCACAGGCCCGAAGATGGCGCCAAGTATTATATAGCGAGCCGAAAGTGGCTTGCTGCGGATATGGTCAATGGTCTCGCGAGCTTTGCCGCTCATTATGGTGAAAAGCCAAATGGCTACCGTGGCGGCAAGCATGCGCATTACCTGTCCTGACAGTGCTGAGAAATCGCCGTAAAGTCCCAATTTGGCAGTAATCAATCCGCTGGCCTGGCCAATGGCCCCCAAGAACGCGAAGAACAAGCCCTTGAAGTAAAGATTGCGGTCCGCCTTGTCTTCACTCCCATTTTGATTTTCCGAAACCACCCAGAGCACGCCAGCGATAGTCACCGCGATGCCCAGTATCTCAAACCCCGCCAGGGTTTCGCTGAGGAAAAGCCAGGCCATGACAGCGCTGAGCACAGGTGAGAGACTGAATACCAGCATTGTCAGGCGTGCGCCCAGCTGCACAAAGGCCTGGAAGAGAGCGGCATCACCCAGCGTGAGCCCGATTACACCGGAAAGACCCAGCCACCACCAGCGTTCAGGATCGGCGCTGAGCGGCAGCAATTCGCCAAAGAAGATGGCGTGGATGACGATGAGGATGAGGGTGGCAACCAGTAGTCGACTACGGTTGACAATCGCAGAGCCCACCAGACGACCGGCAAGCGTGAAGAAGGTTGGGCCGATCGAAAAGAAAAGGGATGTGGCCAAAGCAGCAATTTCGCCGAGGAATGGAAAGGGCATGAAGGTCTCCTGAACGCGCAAGTATAAGTCACAGATGAACGCGAATATGGAATTTTAGGGAAGGGCTCGCGGTAAAATCTGAAGGCACTCTGTCGTCCCTATCCTATAACTTCACTAAAGTTAAACCGTGAAATGCAATTCGCCATTGAAGGAGCACTAGCATGCCAGAAGCCGTAATCGTAGATGCCGTCCGTACACCTATTGGAGCATTGGGAGGCGTGTTGGCGCCAGTTCGCCCGGATGATATGGGAGCGCTCGTCTTGGATGCACTGGTGCAGCGCAACAAGCTCGATCCAGCTTTGGTGGAAGAAGTGTATATGGGTTGTGCCAACCAGGCAGGAGAAGACAACCGCAATTTGGCGCGTATGGCCACGCTGCTGGCAGGATTTCCGGTGGAAGTGGCAGCCGTTACCTTTAACCGTTTATGCGCATCGGGTTTGAATGCAGTCAACCAGGCCGCCCGCGCAATCAAGGTGGGCGAGGGGGATGTTTATATTGCTGCAGGTGTGGAGAGCATGAGCCGAGCACCCTATTCGGTGCCCAAGGCGGAACGGGGTTACAGCTGGGGCAGCCAAACCATGTGGGATACAACCCTGGGCTGGAGATACCCAAATAAGAAGATCAAAGAGATGTACGAGAATGAGAGTATGGGCGAGACCGCGGAAAATGTGTACGACATCAACCCCATCTCGCGCGAGGAGCAGGACCGCTTTTCCTTGCAGAGCCATCAGCGCGCCATTGCCGCGATGGACGAAGGGCGTTTTGCAGATGAATTGATTCCGGTGACCATCCCGCAGCGAAAGGGTGATCCGCTGATTATTGATCAGGACGAGCGCCCTCGTCGCGATACCAGCCTGGAAGCGCTCGGTAAACTGCGCCCCGCTTTTCGCAAAGATGGCACTGTAACGGCCGGGAATTCTTCCGGGCTGAATGACGGCGCCTCAGCCGTATTGCTGATGAGCGACGAAAGAGCCAAGGAACTGGGGCTAACGCCGCTGGCTCGTGTGGTGTCCAGCGCGGCAGCGGGAGTGAATCCGCGCACGATGGGGATCGGTCCGGTGCCAGCCACGCGCAAAGCGCTTAAGCGCGCCGGATTGAGTGTGGAAGATATTGGCCTTGTTGAGCTGAATGAGGCCTTTGCAGTGCAGTCTTTAGCAGTGTTGCAGGAACTAGGAATTAGCGAGGATATTACCAATGTGAATGGCGGGGCGATTGCGCTGGGGCATCCGCTCGGCTCGACCGGTTCCCGATTGATCACAGAACTGGTCCACGAAATGAAGCGGCGTGCCGGGGATGAGCGGAAACCCTATTATGGCTTGGCCACTCTCTGCGTTGGGGTGGGGCAGGGCGAGGCCACCGTTGTGGAGTGGATTGGGGACTAAACAACCTACTGTCCCCTAGCAGACTGCAATGAACCTTCCACTAGTTCGCTGAACGCCGAAAATCTTCGCAGCTGCTTGAAACTTTTACTCAAAATTATCGTATAGAGGGATAGACGAATAAAATTAAGGAGAATAAAGTGACTGACAATGTAAAGCGTTTGTATCGTTCAGAGGATGACCGCCTGATTGCTGGTGTGGCAGGTGGATTGGGCGAATTTTTGGATATCGATCCAACGATTATCCGCTTGATCTTTGCCTTCAGCATTTTGCTGGGCGGAACTGGCTTGTTGGCCTATTTGGTCATGTGGCTGGTTGTGCCTGAAGAGCCCACCGTGCTTGTGAAGGCTGCGCCCAAGAAGAAGGCGCCTGCAAAGAAGGCAGCGACGAAAAAAGCGACTAGCGCAAAAAAGTAATTGCTCACGCGCAATGGTTTTTACAAAGACCCGGGAGGCCGGGTCTTTGTGTTCCCTATTACGCTTGGAATTGATTGTCAGTTTGGTAGAGTAGGTTCTCAGCGAGGTCCAAGGTTACTTAATCTTTGCCCATTTTCTTTTTGAGGTCCACGAGCATCGGCACTGGCGTCGGGTCCAGACCGTAGGCCATCGCCAGGTAGTAGCTTACGTAATCACCATAATGAAGGGCTGTCCAAATGTGGGCAAGGCGCGAATCGCCAAGAGCGGTGATCGTGTCCGTATTTTGCCCTTCAACCATAACTGCCATGCGACTGTGTTCAGCACGTAACTCGTCGCGTGGGTGGTTCTGGTCGGAGCGCAGGAAAAGTGTCATTGTGGAGGAGAATGAACCTTCTGGCTCCACCACACCTTGAATAGCATTATGCCCGGCTTCAGGAAGAATCTCAAAACTGGCTTGCGCTTTGGCATTCTCGTTAATCTGCGTTTTCCAGCGGCGAGCCACAGGCGCCATTAAGCCAGCGCCCCAAATCGTGATCCAGCGTTCCATAAATTGTCCACCCATCCGCTTAGACGAATTGGCCGTATCGGGCACTTCGGGCAGGCAGTTTTTCTGTTGATCTTTCATCGCTACCAGCGTGCCTTTCAGTTCTTCGCTAGGATCGGGAATCAGCTCCAAACGGGCAGCGGCGGCCAAAAGCAAGCCAAAAGAATACCCAACTGCCGTGCGTGGTTGCGCCTGATGATCGAATATCCATAACGGCAGGCCCGCCTTTTGTGCGCGATCGGCCAGTTGCCCACCTGTTGTAACAGCTAAGATGCGGCAGCCGCTTTTCTGGGCAGCGTCAAATGACGATAGCGTTTCTTCCGTATTGCCGGAATGGGAAGAGCAAATAACGAGCGTCTCTTCTCCCAGGGCCCAGCCAGGGAGGTCATAACCCCGCTGCACATGCATAGAGGCAGTCATACTAGGAGCAGCGTAAGCGGATAGCAAATCTGCACCAATAGCCGAGCCGCCCATTCCCGCAACGATTATTTGGCGAATTCCTGCCCATTCAGGCAAATCAAGCTTGTTGCCCAGGTCCCAGGCAGTTTGCAGTTGATTAGGCAGGCCATTTATATGCCCTATCATGTCTTCCGGATCCAGCTTCTTGAAGCGTTCTACATCATTTAGATTCATAGTGTCTCTTTCTTCGATGATTTCTGAATATCTTGTATCAAAGCATAGACTTTGCGTCGCGGCCACCCAGATAAGGAGGAAACTTGTTTTGCAAGCTGGGAGGGTGGCTGAGAGATTTCCAGCCCCTTGACCAAAGCAGAGTTCACCTGTTCCTCATACCAAAGCTCACTTTGCTGCGCTGCTCCCGCTACAACGATGGTGAATTCGCCGCGGATAGGCTCTTGTTCAAAGTGGACGAGGGCCTCACTGAGCGGGCCGCGGAAAAAGCGCTCAAATTTCTTGGTCATCTCTGCGGCAACAGCCACTTGGCGATCGCCCAAAATGGCCTGCATATCTTCAAGGGAATCAGTCAAACGGTGGGGGGATTCCAACCAAACCAAAGTATAGGGCAGCGTCTCAATAAGACGAAAGCTGTCTTGGCGCTCCTTTGATTTTCGGGCTGGATAGCCGAGATACAGGAACTGATCGCTGGGTAATCCTGATGCGGCTAGGGCGGCAACAGGGGCGCTGGGGCCCGGCACAGGGCTAACACTGTGGCCCGCATCCAGGGCGGCACGAACCAATGGATAACCTGGATCGTTGATGCCGGGCATACCAGCATCGGAAATGAGCGCAAGGTCGCCCTTGTCCAATTTGCTCAGCAACTTTTCCAACTTTTGCTCATTACTATGGTCAAAATACGACGTGAGCGCTGTGTGAATATCGAAATGGCTGAGGAGCTTGCGGCTGTGGCGAGTATCTTCCGCTGCAATTAGCGAAACTTCTTTAAGAACGCGCTGGGCTCGAGGACTGAAATCTTCCAGATTACCGATCGGGGTGGCGACTAAAAAGAGGGTAGACATTAGGCCTGGTTAGCAATGCTGTCTTTAGGAGGAAGGATCAACTTAGCGCGGCGGGCCAATTTACGGCGCGAAACCATCACTCGTCGACCGCAGCCCTGGCAGACGATTCCAATATCTGCCCCAAGGCGCACGACCTTCCAATCGCTGCTTCCGCAGGGATGGCTTTTGCGCATTCGGATTACATCGTCGAGTTTTAGGTCTGGGAGCATGAAATTGAACCGGGCTAAGCAACCCCGTGTACTCATTAAGGCAGAAATTGGATTATATCATGCACGGTATAATCGATTTTTTGGAGCTTAATCTATGCTAAATTCAAGTA
>Ga0315336_1007674_pt1 | contig 10144 bp, 2 predicted proteins | sample ASW5metaG_FD_204512 | JGI IMG/M metagenome (GOLD analysis project Ga0315336, IMG submission 204512) | Ammonia-oxidizing marine archaeal communities from Monterey Bay, California, United States - ASW #5 | ecosystem: Environmental > Aquatic > Marine > Intertidal zone | place: USA: California... | reverse complement strand
CACACGCTAAAATGGCCTGGTGCTACTGATTCTCGAACCGGAGCAACCGATGACGTCTCAAAAAATTGCGTATGATCGGCGGATTAAACGCGTGTACTTTTTATGGATCTTGCTGCTGGTTGGCCTGCTTGATGGGGCACTAGTTCCGGTGTGCGGCGCACCGCCGGTAATGACCATCACGCGCGATCCGGACAAGCATCCCGAGCCGTTTATCTTGTACGCGAAGGGACTGTTTGAGCCGGTTTATCCCTCGACGGTGCCGACGCCACTCGAGAGCATCTCAACCGTTGACGTGACCGCGTCGCGCGGTGAGCTGGCCTCGGCAACGTTCAGCATCTACGCCTTTGAGAGCTACGATCGGGTCCGGCTTGACGCCTCAGAGCTATCGAACGGACAACACACAGTTCTCTCTTCCAACATCGACTTGCGGGTGGTTTACGTCTGGCAGGTGCCACACTGGCAGCGTTCTGGGTTACGGAAGGGGCTTCAACAGGTCCGGCTGACTCCCGAGATGCTCCTGAAGGACAACCGCATTAACCTGAAACAGATTCAGGCGGACATGAAAGAAGGCATCTACCCCCCGCTGCTCGCCCACGATCACGTGCTGGCCGACGTCGAGGCCAACCAGTCGACGCAATTTTGGCTGCGGATCAAGGTACCAGCTGACACGCCACCAGGTGACTACCGGGGTCGCATTCGCATTCACTTCACATCGGAGCTGGCGCATGAGCTGCCAGTCCGTTTGAGAGTACTGCCGATCTTGCTCAAAGAGCCGGGTGACAAGCACTACATCATGAGTTACCGGCAGAAGCTGGGGTCGGGAAATGCTTACGACACGATCGACCAACAACAGATGCGAGCCCAACTGAAAGACATCAAGGAGGCTGGCTTTAATGGTACGACGATCTACGACCACTCGAGCCTGGAGGCGATCAAGAAAGCCTACCAGCTTCGCACCGAAGCGGGACTGGCCGAGCATACGATCCTCGTTGGAGCGCGTAAATATTTCACTCGGCATCCTGATCAGATGGGTGAGTTGGTCGAAGCGATGCGCGGCTTTTGTCGGGATGCAAACTTACCCGATCCTTACTACTTTACGATCGACGAGCCGCCACTCAGTGGGCCCAAACATGATGAACTGGTCAAAACATCCAAGGCGGTGCGCAGCGCTGGCGGAAAAACATTTACGTACTTTTACCACGCCACACGGGGAATTACCGACTGGCTGGATGCCGGCGCGATGACTTCTTATTCCTATAATTTTCCGATGCTGAGGGTACGCGACTTGTTTCACGAGCAAAACAAGCCCGTTTACTACTATTACCAGATCGGGCACCCCGCGCCCGTCATTAACCGGATGCTTGCCGGATTCTTCCTGATCACAAGCGGCTACGATGGGATCGTACCGTTTTGCTACCAGGATCGACGTCCGGGCGAAAAGATTTATGATCCCACAAGTACCTCCTCCGCATACAACCAGGTCGTCTATCCAGCACGTAATCGCGTGGTCTCAACGCTCCAGTGGGAGGCGACGCGATCAGGAATCGATGACGTTCGCTATTGGGATCGAGCCATCGAGGCGTGGAAACAACTGAGCGATTCCGCGCCCAGAGAGCAGCGTCCGGCCCTGGAGCAGCTGCGTCAGCGAATCGATGCCCGACTGAGCAAGTATGGGTTTGAGAACCCCTTTTGGGCCGCGAGCAAGTACTGGGATGATCATGCCTTCCCCAAGCGAGACAATGCGATCGCCGGCTCGCGGTTCATCGAGGACCGGACTTACCTGGCAGACCTGACGGTGACGCTGACGGCAATGCAAACGCAATCGCAGTTTCCGCCGCCCCAGTCCGATAGCCGACCGGTCATCTGTCGACCTCATCAGGTCTGGACGCATCAGTTGGAGACAGCCGGCGCAGCGTGGTCACCGCCCATCGTACTGCCCAGTGGAGACCTGGCATATACCGCCGGAACCATGCTTTACGGTGTCGATCCGACCGGGCAACGGCGATGGGAACTCGACCTGGACAAGCAACACGTGTCCCCACCAGTCAGCGACGCCCAGGGCCAACTTTACCTGCTCGTCGGCCCCCCGGCGGAGTTGGTTTCGATCGATGGGGCTGGCGAAATTCGCTGGCGGGTCAAGCTCGGCGGCCGTAGGCCCGCCGGCGATCTGACTGTGGCGAACAACACAGTGATCGTTGCCGAGGGACAGACGAAATCTGCGAGCGCCTGGTCGTCGGACGGCAACCGTCTCTGGCGGTGGCGTGCGATTAATGATGAACCGGTCAAGCATGTAACGGTGGGTCCCGCCGGAATCACGTATGCCACCACCATTCAGAAGGTGTTTGCTATACGAAACGGCGAGACATTGTGGGAAGTGCCTTTCGCCAAGGGGGGCACGCCCGCTGTGGATGCGGCCAGTAACCTTTATGTCCCTGTGACCAACCGCTTCGTCTCCTACTTGCCCAAAAATTCCGCCTATGTTGCGCCTCTAAGGCGATGGGAGAACGGGTCCTTTGCCTATTTCCGGCAGTCCAACCAGCCGGTGATCAGCAGCTACGGAATGGTTCTGGTTGGCACCTGCGATGGACTCATGGGAGCCTACAGCACTCTGGACGGCAGCCGCCTGTGGGCCTACCGCTGTGCCCACGAGATCCGGCAGCCGGTGGTCCTGCTGGACGGCAAGGCGGTTTACTTTGTCACCGAGAGTGGCAGCCTCGTGGCTGTCGACTTTGAAGGTAACACGCTGTGGGAACAGGCATTCCCGGGCCACCATCTGAAAGGCCCGGCAGTGGACCACCACGGCCGACTTTATGTGACGCTGAACGACGGCAGCCTGATCTGCGTGGCGGAGGCCGATGGCGAGAACCAGTGAGCGAACGAACGATCCAACGGCGATCGTCACACGCGGGAGAAAACGGGGGACTTTCCCATCGGCGCGGAAAAGGGGAGCGGAAAGAATAAATTTTCCCGTCGTTTTGGAGTCCCGCGTAAAAAAGACTTCCTTCTAAACTACTGGAATCGGGTACGAAGGTGACCGCTTCCAAGCCTAGATTGGGGGGACCTGTCATCCAAGGGGTCAAGTCGAAGGTTCTGGTAACCTCGCCGGTATTGAGATTCAGCTCAAGGATGCTGTCCGGGTTTTCGAGACCCACACAGAAAAAGAGCTGTTGGGGTCGGCCACCGTAATTCCTTTCAAGTCGCCAGCAACATGCCAACTAGTCAGGTTCGAACCATCCTGGTCCACAGCCAGGACTCTCAATACCGGCGATAGCGGCATCGGAGCCTGAAACTCGTTTCGATTGTCGCCATTTCTTAATCGCTCGGATCGATTTTGAGGTGGCTCTGCGAACGCCATGGAAGCTGACGCAATGAGGGCAAACAGGCAGCTTCGGGGTCCACATCGTGTTCCGCATGATTGAGACTCCGAATAAAGAAGGATCGAAAGGTCATCTCGCCTATTTACGGAACACTGATGCCCCGGCGAGGTTTCGTTGGGCATAACCGTCAAAGTCGAAATCTTCCGGCCCGAGCGGGCTCAAAAAGCAATAGGCCTGCTGTTGTGGACGCCAAAATCAGCCCGGCTGTCCCGAGAGTCCATGTTCCGTTTTTGATATGATGGAATCAAACGGAAATGGATCATCTCTTGTGGAGACACCTTCCTCATGACAGCCGATCACGACACTGATTCTCCCGATTTCGATCAGGTATTTGCCCAACGCGAGCAAAACGACGCCAACAAGGCAAGCCAATTGGGCATGTCCAGCGCTACGGATGCGACTTGCATGTATGAGGAATCCGAGTCGGTAAAAAAGTCGCGTGACGTCGCGTTCGCCATCGCTGCGATCCAGGACGGTGCCATCACCGAGCGTAAGCTGGCCAAAGCTGCCAGCGCCTGGACGATTCATGGAAGCGAACCACTCAGCGATCATCTGGTAAGCGCAGGCCTATTAACCGCGGAGCAGCGAGACAAGATCACTCTGGCTGCCGAAACCAAGCTAGGAAAAGCAGTTCAGCTGGCCGACGCTCACAGCACGGGCGAAAGTGCCAACACATCGACGCTTGGTGAATTGGATCCCAACGGGGGCATCATCAAGATGTTGGGGCTGAGCGTGGGTCCGGACTGGAGCGATTCTGAACAGAATCGCGTGGTAACGACGCGATACAAACTCTTGCGGCGGATCGGGCAGGGCGGCATGGGTGTTGTCTGGTTGGCCAGAGATGAACGCCTCGGTCGTCTGGTAGCGATCAAGGAAATCCGCTCTGGGGGCGGGGCCGACGCGTTGCTGAACCGGTTTCGCCGAGAAGCCCAGGTGACTGGTCGACTTGAGCATCCCAGCATTGTTCCGGTTCACCAGTTGGCCGAAGATCTTCAAAGCGGCAAGGCGTTCTATGTAATGCGCTTTCTGGGAAAGCGGACATTGGACGACGCCATTTCTGAGTACCACGAGCGCCGCGAAGCAGGCGACGTGAACCCTATGCATTTGCACCGCTTGTTGACGTCGTTTGTTACCGTTTGTCAGGCGATCGCTTTCGCGCATTCTCGTAACATTGTGCACCGTGATTTGAAACCTGAAAACATTGCCCTTGATGACTACGGCCAGGTGATCGTGCTGGACTGGGGGCTCGCCAAAGCAACCGGTGCGGGTGAAATCCAAGAACTCATGTCGGATGTCGACACCGGGGATGCAGCAGCGATCGATCAGACGACGGCTGGACAGGTATTGGGGACACCCATGTACATGGCACCCGAGCAGGCTGCTGGCCGCAGCGACGAAATCGATGCCACCACAGACATCTATGGCCTCGGCGCTTTGCTGTTTGCCATCCTGACCGGTGTCGCTCCTCACGAGAAGAGCCATGCGTCGCTGAGTTCGACCAGCAAGGTGACTGATTTGTTGAGTGCCATTGTCAGCAATCCGGCTCCATCTGCGAACGACCTGGTTTCAGATATCCCGGCTGAACTGGAAGCCATATGTGCCAAGGCGATGGAAAATCGTCCCTATGCTCGTTATGCGTCTGCGGTCGACCTTGCCGAAGACATACAAAATTGGATGGCAGGTGAGCCGGTAAGCGCACTGGATGAACGTTGGACAAAGCGGGCGATGCGCTGGGTGGGCGCTCATCGCCGGTTGTCTCAGCTGGTTGCCGTGCTGGCAACGATTGTGATTGTTTCAGCCATCACGCTGGGCGTAACTTCGTACGAAAATCACCGGTCTGCTCAGCTGGCCAGCTTCGAACAACTTAAAACGGATGCTCGGGAGCTGGAATTGCGTCTGCATTCGCTGGCCCAAGACCTTGCCAAGGATGCTCGGTTCATGGCGGCGCTGCCACCAATTCAGGGAATCATCCTCGCTCGCTCGGATAAGGAAGACAAGGAAGATCCCGAGGAGGTATGGCAGGCGCGGTTGCAGACGATTTTCAACGGTTTGCTGGATGCAAACCCAAATTACCTGTCAGCAAACTATCTGTCGACGAAGGAACCGACTGCCAACGAAATGGTCCGGGTAGAACGGTTCAGCTCGGGTAGCTCGCCGCGCACGTTGCCGCCAAGCCGCCTGTCGACTTTGGAGTTGACCGGTTTTCTAAAGCACGCCAGCGAATTAAAGCCCGGGGATGTAATGATTGATGAAACTCCGTTTGAGCAGTCTCACCATGAAGATCATGAAGACGCCATGACGGAGCTAATATTGACCGCAGCAATTCCCATCTATGGCGATATCGATGGCGATGTTTTTGGGCTGGTTGCCATCGAAACCGATTTAGAGCAACAGATCAGGGACCTGCTAGTGACTACGATTGAGCCGGGGCAGTCCGTCTATGTCGTAAGCGGTGAAGGCACAATTGTTTTGCACTATTCGCGCAAGAACGACTTTCAGCAGAAGGACATTGGAAAATCGATCGGCAGCGTTGTTCCTGGGACATCGGCATTTTTCGTATCCGACTCGCCGTCTCATCAACTCGCATTGGGAGAAAAGGGATACGCCACCTGGTTTGTGCTCGACCAGCGCCACTCGTCGGCCCGTATCGGATTTCTGCTAATGACGGAGTCGTAGGTTTTCCATCGCGTTTTGGACTGATCTGCAACGCACCGTTGGTCACGACTTAGGATGGTGCTTGGCATTGAAGTCGTCAAGCTCTTTGCGGCTAACATATCCATCCTTGTCTACATCGGCAGCACCCCTTCGACCAAGCCTGTTGATTCCGACCCTGCCCAACCACCGATTATTACACCAGGAGCCAGGAGATCTCACAGGATGTCAACCTGGCGATTCTCGAGCGATTCAATGAAGAGGGACTCGAATTCGCTTTCCCAACGATGACCCTCGAAATCGATGGCGAGACGATCACCGACTCTAAGAAACTGCCAACCAACGGCACCACAACCGACGACTGATCGCTGTCGTACTTCCAACAGAAATAGAAGGACCAGATCAGCAATCGGCAACAGCCGTATATGCCACGCCGTGCGGTCCGATGTCACTCTGCTGACCCCATCGCTAGCAACCTCCTCACCGCCTGGAAGTGCTTTTCACGTTCAGAGACGCTGGATTGACAAAGGTTGAAATCTCCTGATGATCACGTTCCTGCGACTGGCCCCACCATGAATCTCTTCCTGGACCGAATCTCTTCCTGGACCGCCCGTGCCAGAATGTTTCCGGAAACACGACAACAAATTATGTCAAATGTCGACCTTGACTCTACATCTTGCTTGATCTACCTCGATAAGTTTGGTATAAGGGAGGGTGTCTTCGCTATGTTAGTGGTTTGAATGCTTGCAAACTGCTGAACCAAGCGATAGGGGCTGCTGAACAGAACGTTGGGGCGTTATCTTTCGCGCCCAACGTGACAGCATCGGTCGAAAGCAATCGCCGATGCGTTGTTGTTCGCAAACTTGCGAGGGCAGATTGCGGTGACTCGACAGCCCCGGTACGGAAAACGATCTCTTGCTGTTTCCCGCTCGCGTTCGCTTCGCGTCGAACAGCTCGAATGCCGCTATTTGCTCGACAGTGGTGGCGTCACACTGGCCGACGATCACTTCGACCTGCCACAAAATGGTCCCCAGGTGGTGTTGGACGTGTTGGCCAACGACCAGTTCGAGGACACTTACGAGGGACAACGACTCATTACCTCAGTCAGTTACGGTAGCGAAGGCGGGCGCATCGAGATTGGCGACGACGGGCAACACACTCTCTACACGCCCCCGGCTGATTTCTCTGGGACCGAATCTTTTGTGTACGCGGTCGACAGCGAGTTCACCGCCCAGGTGTTCGTGAAGATTCAGGCACCGCTTGAGTTTGATGACTATGAGATTCCACCCGATGGCGTCACGCGTCAACTCGACGTGCTCGCCAACGATCCCTTCTGGCCTGACTATGAAGGCCCGCGCCGCATAACGTCTGTCAGCGTGGGCAGCGCGGGAGGAACCGTCGAGATCGGGTCCGATGCACAGACAATTCAATACACTCCACCAGAGGGTGCATACGGCAGAGAGACATTCATCTACGTGGTCGACGACCTCTATCCAGCCCAGGTCACGGTCGAGATTCCAGTGACGCTAAAGGGCGATCAATACGAACTGCTACAGCATGACCCGCCCACGATACTGAATGTCCTCGCAAACGATCCCTTTTGGCCTGGCTACAGTGGTGCACGGCAGATCACGCATGTTACCGAGAGTCAATTGGGCGCCACCCTGGAGGTATCTGCAGACGGTAAATATATCGTCTACAAGCAACCAGATGGTTTCTCCGGGGGACGTTGGGACTCGTTCCTCTATGTTGTCGACGGCAGCTATGAGGCAAGGGTTTCAGTTGTCCTGCACCGGCCCGTGCGAGATGACTCATTTGAAGTCGATGAAAACAGCAGTGACTTTTTCTTTAATGTCACGACGAACGATACTTACCGTGATTTGGACAATCACGAGCATGACGTCATTGACCGTGTCACTTCGGTTACACAGCCTGAAAGCGGGGGATTGGTCACCATCTCTGCCAGCGGTCAGGGTGTCGTCTACACTCCGCCGTCCGGGTTCACAGGTAGCGATACTTTTGTATATGTGGCCGACGGCGCGCATGAGGCAACCGTGCACGTTCAGGTAACACGCCCGGTACGCGACGACTACTTTTTCAGGGAAATCTTCCAGGATACGCCGGACAACCTCGCCGACGTGCTCGCGAACGACTTCCTGGGCAACGGATACGATGGCCCCCGGCTGATTACCGAAATCGGCCCTACTGAAAACGGGGGCGTGGTAACGCTCATCAACGATGGCAAAGCCATTCTCTACACGCCGGCTCCGGGTTACACCGGGCAGGACCGCTTCAGCTATACCGTTGATGACACGCTGCAAGCAAACGCCACGGTAAATGTACAAGCGTTAGCTCAGTATGATTCCATCACACTATGCCCCGACCCCACACACAGTGCGTACCCGATCGCTGTACTGACGAACGACCATTTTGACCAAGGGTACCCCGGTCCGAGTGTCATCACCGGCGTGGAATTGATCAGCGGGAGTGGCCAAGTATCTGTCACGGGTGGCTCGATGCTGCTGTTCACACCGGCGACGGCGGGTTCCCACCGGCTTCGTTACACGGTGGACGGGCAGTACGACACAACGGTATCGGTGTGGATAACGGACCACCTCGATCGCGACCAGATGGTTGTGGATCAGAACTCACTGGCCCAAGAGCTGAGCCCGCTGGTGAACGACTTCGATCCTGACATGTACTATGTACAATGTAAGAGCCAAGACTATCCTGGTGCCCGCCTGATTACCGGTGTCACGCAATCTCAGCATGGCGGTATCGTCACCGTCGGCAACAACGGTCTTAGAGTCCACTACACACCACCGGCCGACTTTGTTGGCGGGGACAGCTTCACCTACACCGTCGATGACTTCATGACCGAGACGGTTAACGTGGAAGTGATTCGCCGTGTGCGCGACGATCAGTTCCGCGTCGATGCCGAAGATGGCCCCCAGGTGCTTCCCGTGCTGGTGAATGACCTGTTTGGTGCAGATTACTCCGGTACCGGGCAGGTTACCGACATCACCCCACCCTCGGCTGGTGGAACCGCAACAATCGCCGACGATGGTCAGTCGATTGTTTACGCGCCACCCGTCAATTTCGTGGGGACCGACACATTCACCTACGTCGTTGATGGGGCACTCAAGGCAGAGGTGAGCGTCGTTGTCGACGCAACGCGGGACGATCAATTACCAACCTTTGAGAGTTTTGAAGCGTATCGCCAGTTCCTCGTCGACGACGCGTTGGTTCGGTACGAGTATCTATTTGGCACCATTCCTTGGGTCGGTCCATACTACCGTGAGGAAATGATTCTTGACTCGTTTGGAGCGGCCCCCACCAACCGCAACCACTCTGAGACCAATGTGCAAGTTGCAGGCATCGACGAGGGAGACATCGTTGAGTTTGACTCCGACTACTTGTACATGCTCACCGACGACGAGGTGGTGATTGTCGACGCCTGGCCGGCGGAAGAACTTGAAGTTGCATCGCGGGTCGCCCTCGAAGGACGGCTGGTTGTCGAATACCTCCACGGCGACCGATTGACCGTGATTGCCGAGATTGGTGGTGGATTTATCTACCCAACCTTCGACGACGGCAACGATTGGGTGAGTGACCGCTTTTGGCCACCCATTACCGAGCCGTTCCCTTCATCGACAATTGTCACGGTGATTGATGTAAGCGACCGCGCGGATCCAAGGATCGTGCAGACAACCTCAATGGAAGGCCGATACGTCGATTCGCGCGGAGTGGGCGACTATGTGTATCTACTGGTGAGCAACGATAACGCCGTTGGACCATCCCCAGAAATCATCGATGACGACGATGATCCGACCACGCCCAGCAGATATGAAACCGAAGAGGAATATCTTACCCGGGTCATCGCAAATCCAGGCCAGTTCGTGGAGGAGGCTCTGCCAAACTACACAACCTACGGTTCCGACGGCGAAATGGTCCGCACCGGACTGCTGAACATGCCCGAGGACATCTATCAACCAATTGTCCCGGACGCGATGAACTTGACCACCGTTGTGTCGTTGAACGTCGAATCCGACGAGCCCGGATTGGCAGATACCTCCGGCGTATACAGCACTGGGGCCAGCGCCATCTACGCTTCA
>Ga0315336_1007672_pt1 | contig 10144 bp, 8 predicted proteins | sample ASW5metaG_FD_204512 | JGI IMG/M metagenome (GOLD analysis project Ga0315336, IMG submission 204512) | Ammonia-oxidizing marine archaeal communities from Monterey Bay, California, United States - ASW #5 | ecosystem: Environmental > Aquatic > Marine > Intertidal zone | place: USA: California... | reverse complement strand
CGAGTACATTGAGGTGTTCTACAATCGAAAGCGACGCCATGGATATCTTGGCAACATCAGCCCCGTTGACTTCGAGCGACAGTCAACCGGATCTTTTTGAACCGTCCATTAAAACCGGGCAAGACCATAGTGCCAAAAGCTGCCACAATGGTACCCGGCAAAGTAAAGCCGAGGGTCAAGCAAACAAACCCATCGAATTTCGAATTTCTTGCGCTTCCAAAATAGCCGGATTCGACCCTGGTGCGGCAAGTCTGCCGAGTATGTCATCCATCCGTCGCACGGCCTCAGTCGCCTTACCTTGCTCGGCTAGCAGCGGAGCCAGTTCGCGCATTGCGCGCAATTCAAACCAGACCATCTTTTTGCTCGAAGCCAATTCCAGCATCTGTTCATAGTACTGAACAGCCTCCGCAGAATTGCCTCGAGCGCAAAGGACTTTGGCCGACATGTGTTTCCAATTCAGAAGCTCTGTCGCGTCACCAGAATTGCGAATCAAGGGCTCTGTTTTTTCAAGCAAACCGTCGATTTCATCCTGTCGGCGTTCATTTAGAAGTAGTGTAACATGCCAAAGACTAAACAAACCGATCAAGTTTATCGTCCCCATCATCTGCCTAAATGTGATGCACATTTGAATATGCTCTAAGCCTTTCTCTATGTTGCCAAGGCGCCCAAGTGCATAACCATAGCTAGCCTCAGCGTACCCTTTCCAGAACGGAATCGCTTGCGCATCACAAATTTCAATGGACTTTTTCGCCCATTTCTCCGCGCGATTGTAGTCTTCAACAAGAACGGCCAACCAACTCTTGAAAAAATAGACCATGGTCTGAGACAAAAAGTGATTTGAATCCAGTGCTAGGTCCTCAGCAATTTGGATCGTGCCATTCGAACCCACATAATCGCCTTCATAAAGTTGAGCCAGCGCAAGGAAACAAGCAGAAAACGCCCCCTGCTCCAAGTTGGTAAGGTTCGTAATTTCTGAATGATCGCAATTATCGTACAAAGTGAGCGCTTCTTTGAGGAGAAGTTTGCCCCGTTCAAGCTCGCCCATCTGTACAGAAACAGCGCCAGCTGTGTCTTTGGCGACAATAAGATCTACAAGGCTTCCGGTACTCTCGGCAATTTTCACCGCTTCATTCTCATATTGAATGGAACGGTTTAGGTCATTCCACATCCAGGGATAGACACCAAAAATTGCCAAGATAAACGGCTTTTTGGCATTTGACTCTAGTCGGTCACACAGCTCCAACGCATTGGACAAAATATCTCGACCTCTTGTGTCTCCATATCCAAATTGTCCGTTGTGAGCAAGCGCGAGCGCGATCAAGAAATCCACTTCACTCTCTAGGCGAATGCGCTCCAGTTCAACGTTTTCGTTAGACGCAAGGCCATTCTGTAGATGTCCGATTGCTTCGGCATTCATCGACTTCGCCATGGCTGTCATGCCGGCGACCAGCCAAAGTTGAGCCGCCTCTTCAAAGCGCCCTGCTTGTTGATAATGGTGTGCAAAGGTTTCGGGACTCGTCTGCCTTATCGCAGGCTGTTGAATTTCAAGCGCTGCGACAATTTGACCATGAACTTGGTGTCGTCGGCCTTTGAGCAAGCTTTCATACGCGGCGTCGCGAACCAGCGCATGCTTGAATTGATATGTGGAATTTGGTGGCGAGCCGCGTGGGAATATTAGTTCGGCGTTCACTAGTTGACGTAAAGCGTCGGTCAATTCGTTGTCACCACGGCCGGATACGGCCGTCAACATTTCATGGCTGAACTCACGCCCGATACATGAACCAATTTGCGCCACCTCTTTAACGGGCGATAATCGGTCTAGTCGCGCCATCAGGCTGTCCTGAAGTGTAGATGGAATTGCTAGATTTGGCAGCGGTCCGGTCAACTCGTATGCCTCGCCGATATCTCGAACAAGGCCCGCTTCGAGCACGTTCTTAGTCAATTCCTCTACGAACAGCGGCACTCCGTCGGTTTTGTCAATGATCTGGCGCGACAGCTCGTCTGGTAGGGGCTTGCCGCCGGTCTGGTGACCCACAATGGCCGCGCATTGTGAGATACCTAGGCGATTCAGCGTTAGTGTTGTTACATGCGCATGGCCCGGCCATGGCGGTTCAAAATGCGGTCTAAAGGTCAAAATTAGTAGAATTGGCTTCCCGGCCGAAATCACGATTATTCTACCGAGTAGGTCCAGCGTCGTTGGGTCAGCCCAATGTAAATCCTCCATAACAATCAATGCCGGTGCCTTCTCAGAAAATGCGGCAGCCTGCTCCACCAAAGTAGCTAGAATATCCTCTAGTTGGCGCTGTGGGCTCATATTGAGTGGCGGATAGCGGTCCTCGATCGGCAGCGACAGCAGAGCTCCGAGTAACGAGGCAGTCTGATCCTTCGGTCGATCGGTCTCGGCCAACACGGCCTCTAACTTGGCAAACTTTTCATCCACCGTATCTCCGCGCTCAAATCCGGCTGCCCTTTCCAATTGTCCGATAACTGGGTAGAGGGCCGAATTGGTAAAGTGCGGCGAACATTGGTACCGAAGTGGTGTGACCCTCGCGTCGCTCAAATGTTCACGCAAGCTGCGCACAATGCGGGATTTGCCAATACCGGCTTCGCCGGATAGCAGCACCACCTGGCCGTCACCAGCGGCTGCTCGCGTCCATCGCGACGTCAGCAGCGCCAATTCTTCCTCGCGGCCGATCAAATTCGCCAGATGACCAGTGTGGGTCGCGTCGAACCGGCTCTCAATGATGGCTTCGCCACGCACCCGCCATGCCGGGATCGGATTGTCCATCCCTTTCAAATTGTGGGTGCCGATGTCGTCGAGTTCGAAGCTGGCGCCGAGTAAATGGCGCGTAGCGGTATCAATAGCGATCTCGCCGGGTTCAGCCAGCGCCTGCAGCCGAGCCGCCAGATTTGGCGCCTGGCCACTCACAGCGTCCGTCTGGTGCGAAGCTTCGCCGGTGAGGTCGCCGACTACAACCGCGCCAGTGGCGATGCCGATCCGGGCCTGCAATTGCTCGTTACCCGACGCAGGTCGCACCGCCAATGCGGCCAATGTGGCAAGGCCGCCGCGAACGGCCCGTTCCGCCTGGTCCTCACGTGCCCTCGGCCAGCCAAAATACACAACGACGCCGTCGCCCAGATAGTTCGCAACATAACCATCGCTTTGTGCCACTGCAGCCGCGACGGTGTCTTGATAGTGCCGCATGACGTCACGCATATCTTCTGGGTCGAGCCGACCGGAAAGCGCTGTCGAGCCGACCAGGTCGCAAAATAGCACGCTCACCTGGCGACGTTCGGGCGCAATCGCGGTTCTTATGGGCGCTGGGATGCTGACGTCTAGCGCTGCATCAACTGAAGAATCCTGCAACGCTGTGATCGCCCGCAAAAGCTTCTTTCGCGGGCCCATTGGGATACCAAGTTCCCGAAGGTCGTCTTGGTCCAGGTCTCGAATTGCATCGAGGTCAACCTTGTTCTCGATGAATAGTTCGGTGTATTCATCGAGCCCGATCGTCCTTAGCCAATGACTGATCGTGCCGGCCATGTCGCCCTCAATAATCCGCAACGAATTATGGCAAACTTGGCTACCAGTTGCCAAGTCAAACGTCTGAATCGGGTCACCTACTGTCGAACTCGGCCCAACCAGGCACGGCAGTTGCACCCCTGATTTCTGCCGGTTTTCACGCCAGCCGCATCTACGGTCGCTCTCGGAGGTATTGCTGCCGCGGGCACTCGGAGCGTTTTCGGCAGTAGCGTGCCATGAACCGACATTGGCATTGTCTAACATTGGATTCAGCGTATCGCCCCAATTTCTTCGGCAAACGCTGCAATTAGCTGAGAAATTTCTTCCGGCTTTTCTACAAACAACATATGTCCGGCATCGACGAGGTCATGAACTCGCACCCTGTTTGGATATTGTTCACGTAGCAGATGGCCATTGGCGACTGGAGCAATGCGATCTTCCTTGCCCTGAATGACCAGCATAGTTGCGTTACCGCCCGCCCACCACTCTTCTTCGACGGCGGTAGTGGCGGCGACTCCGAATGCTTGAACAAACGCGGGCGACACGTCTACCTTGTGCAAAAATTGCATTGGGGACTTCACTATTAGCTGAAAAAAGTGCTGTCCGGATCACTTTACGACGCTCGGTGTTAGTGAGTGTCTCGTCTCCGAGCCGACCTAGCGCCGTCCACGCATCGGGCTCGGGGGGCACCTTGCCGCCGGCGGCAATAAGTATGACACCAGAGAGCAAATCCGGCCGAAGGGTTGCAACCATGCGGGCAATTCGATTTCCGCCCGCGTGACCTGCCAAAAGCACGGGACGCTTCGTTAGGTTTTCAATCACCTCAATTACATCAGTTGCCAGATCCTGGAACGTAATTCCTTGGAGTGACCCTGTACTCGCCCCGCAAGTTCTCGGATTGATCCCTACCGCCGACAAACCCAAATCTTCTAGTTTCTGGCAAAGGTCGGCATAGTCTCGAATTCCGCCGCCGCCACCAGGCAAAATGAAAATGTTGGGCTGACCGCTCGAAGTGCGCATCACCTCCAGAGTCGCCTGCGTTGTCTCGACTAGTTCGAATATCATACAATTTGATCCCGTGACCCGTCTCTCTTCTGTTCCCTCAGGAAAGCTCTTCCAATAACTTTCTTGCTTCGATCAGATCGACTGTATCGAATCCTTCAGTGAACCAATCATAAACAGGGGCAAGACATTCTCGAGCGTCACGTGATTTGCCCTGGTTTTGCCATAGCCGGGCAAGTGACGTCGCCGTTCTAAGTTCCCAACCCTTGGCCTGTTGGGACTGCGCCACCTCGATCGCTTTCAGATAAGATCGCTCTGCGCCGGATAAGTCCTGCATTGGCTTGCTTTGCAAAAACCAACCTTTGATCCGAAGCACCTCGGCCTCGGCATTTCTGTGACCGGTCGCTTCTATTAGCTGCAATGATTCTTCGAGAACCTGTCCAGCCTCGTCCGGTCGCTCCAGCCTCGTCAACGCTTGAGCCATCACCGCCTGACAAAACGGAACCCATATCAGGCCACCACTGTCACGCCATAATTGCGTGCCAGCGGAAAGTTGTTCCAAGCCTTCCGCGTCATGGCCGCTTGCGATCAGTGCCTGGCCAGCCCAAAAAGGGCAGACGCTGTGCGCGACAAAATCCATTGCGTGTTCCTGGGCGATGGAGAGCGCTTCGGCTGCTCGCTCGAGCACTAAACTGGTCTCTCCTCGAAGCAGCAAGGCACTAGTACCGCCTGTCAGCGCCCATATCAGATTCCACGGATGCTCTAACTCGCGGGCCAACTTCAACTGCTCTGAACTCGCTTGCTTCGCTTGGTCGGGCCACCCCAACGCCCAATTGGTGAGGCCACCCCACGACAAGCTCACGCTTTTCGGATCATGGCCGTGAAAATGGACCAAGTGCTTGTGCTTCTTAAAGTCATAGTTTTCGAGCAGTAACGCCACGCGGTTTTGCGCGTCCACAAAGTCACCCTGAAGGCATTTCATGATTGAATCATGTCGGCATGTCGTAACCAATGCTACCGCGTCGTGGTCTGCATCTCTTAATGAGTAAAGCATTTCGACGATCTCTGCAGCGGCAGCAAATTCACACCGCATTACATGAACCGTATTGATGTGGTTGAGGACTGAAACCAACTTGTCGGTCTCGCCAAGTTGGCGTGCCAAGACAGATGCAGGACTGAGTGTTTTGGGTATGACTTTCGCAGCCCAACCGAACATACCAAGATAGGCCGTTGCGAGAAGAATTCTTGTATCGAGTTCCCAGTGATCGCGTTCGAGCGATGGAGGGAGTTTAGCATTGAGTGAAAGCGACCGTTCTAGATGACTTACCGCCTCGGGCAACGCGGTTCTCGCCACTGCGCGTGCGCCCGCGGCGTGCCAATACGGCACTGCTCGTTCGTTCAAACCGGCTTCAGTAAAATGATAGGCGATGATTTCCGGTTCGTTCGCGACTTGATCGGCGAACTGATCCTCCAGAGCGTTCGCAATTGAGTTATGCAGTTGTTGCCTCCGACTTCGGAGCAAAGACTCATATGCGGCGTCCCGGACAAGCGCGTGCTTGAAAGTCCAAGTCTCGCCGTGGCGCGTAACCAGCTCGGAATTTACCAGCTGCTGGAGGGAGTCTTGCAACTCGTTTTCACGGACCGGCGAGACGGCTGCAATCAGCTCATGGGTAAACTCACGGCCTATGCAGGCACCAACTTGCGCGATCTCCTTAACTGGCGAAAGCCGGTCGAGGCGGGCCGTCAGCGAATCTTGCAAGGTGGCCGGAATGGCAAGCGGTGGCAGCGGGCCACCTTGCACGTAGGCGTCATCCTCAGTCTTCAGGAAGCCGGCCTCAAGCACGGTTTTGGTCAGTTCCTCGACGAACAGCGGTATACCGTCGGTCTTGGCGACGATTTGGTCTAGAACCTCCTGCGGTAAGGTTTTGCCGCCAGTAACCTTGACCACCATTTCAGCGTTTTGCTTGGTGCTCAATCGGGTCAAGGCAAGTTCCGTCGCGTAATCCCGGTCAACCCAACGTGGCTCGAACTCGGGCCGGTAGGTAATTACCACCAATACCGCAGCGTTCGGGATGCGGTCGATCATCGCGCCAAGCGCTTCCAGGGACGTCGCGTCGCACCAATGGACATCCTCGAAGACCAATAGCACCGGCTGCTTTTCGGCGAGTACTACCATCAGGTCGGCCAAGGCTGCGATCGTTTCCCGTTTCTGGCGCTCTGGCGAAAAATTGAGCGGAGGATAGCGATCGACCGGCAATGACAAGAGGGCAGCAAACAATGGCACAACCTGACTGGCACCGGTCGCCGATTGGTTGAGCAAGGCTTCGAGCTTGTCGAGCTTGGTGTCTCCGGCGTCATCGCGGTCGAAGTCCGCTGCGTGCTCCAGCTGGGTGATGAACGGATAGTGGACAGAATTGGTGTAGTAAGGCGAGCATTGATACCGGAGCCTCAGATGCGGTTCTTCGGTAATCCGCTCACGCAGCACTTGAGTGATCCGGCTCTTGCCGATGCCAGCTTCGCCGGAAACCAAAACTACCTGACCCGCGCCTGCCTTTGCCAGTCGCCAGCGTTCTTCGAGGAGGGCGATCTCCGTTTCCCGGCCCACAAGTCCGGTATGACCAGTCCCACGCGCCGCTTCAAATCGGCTCTCTATCACCCGAGTTCCGGTCATCTGCCAGGCGCGAACCGGCTCGGTGAACCCTTTCAGTGTGTGTCCCCCGAGATCGACAAACTCGAAGGTTTCGCCCACCAAAGCATGGGTCTCAGGCGCAATCACCACCGTGTTTGGCTCGGCCAATGCTTGAAGACGCGCCGCCAGGTTGGGCGTCTCACCTAGCACCGCCCGTTCTTCCAAAACTCCCTCGCCGACCATGTCGCCGGCAACCACCAGTCCTGTGGCGACGCCAATCCGCGCCTGCAATTTTTGGTCTATTTCGACACCTGACAGGGCATCGAGGATGGCGAGCCCAGCCCGAACCGCCCGCTCAGCGTCGTCTTCGTGCGCCTGAGGATAGCCGAAATAAATCAGAATTCCGTCGCCGAGGTATTTGGCGACATAACCTTCGAAACGTGTCACGGCGGCGACGCAGGTCTCTTGAAAGGTACGAATAACGGCGCCGAAATCCTCGGGGTCAAGTTTCTCCGCAATTGCTGTAGAGCCTACCAGGTCACAAAACATCACCGTCAGTTGGCGTCGCTCGGCCTGAGCAGAAGGGACAGGCTTGCGCGCAGCCATTTCGGGTGCCGGTTTGTCAGCCAACGTCGCGGCTGCAGCGATGATTACGCGGCGGTGGCCGAGAGAGACTCCTATGTCTTTCAAATCTTCATCAGTGAGATGCGGCAAAGCGCGCAAGTCGACATCATTAGCGACGAAAGCCTCAGCATATTTGCCAAAGCCAAGATCTCCCAACCACGCGCGAATATCGCCGGCCATGCCCTGCCTCCAGGGCCACTATAACAAGCTCGTGGCACGAGCACCTAATGTCTCTTAGGGGTCAAATTCCGCCTTTGACCGATGATCAACATTTCTGATTTCGGCTGTAGTGCTTTGAAAGCAGACGGTTTCTGAAGCCTATGCCGCAGCGGTAATGCCGGCGATCCTACAATGTCTTTCTCAAAGTTGACGCAGGGAGAAAGACGATGCTCGAAAACAATCTTGACAATGAAATCCGTGCCAAGCGCGTTCCTTGGAACAAGGGCAAAATCACTGGCCAGAAGCCACCGCTTCTGCCGAAGCATGTCTGGGCGATCAGAACTCAGTTGCAATTGACGGGTCGGATCCGTGACTTGGCTTTATTCAACCTTGCAATCGACAGCAAGCTCCGAGGTTGCGATGTCGTTGCTTTGCGAGTCGAGGATGTGGCGCCACACGGTTACGCGTTGGACCGTGCCACGATCAGATAAAAGAAAACCGGACGACCCGTAAAGTTCGAAATTACGGACCACACCCGAGCCGCTATCGATAGTTATTTGCGGGTGAGACCTGGAGAACGAAACGGCTATTTGTTCTGGGGGCGCGGCGATCCAATTCGCCACCTTTCGACGCGCCAATATGCGCGCCTGCTCTCGGATTGGATTACCATGGCCGGTCTCGATCCGCTTCAATTCGGCACGCATTCGCTCCGCCGCACCAAGGCGACGCTCATTTACAGAAAAACTGGCAATCTGCGAGCGGTCCAGCTTCTGCTCGGCCATACCAAGATCGAGAGCACTGTTCGATATCTTGGTGTTGAAGTCGATGACGCGTTGACCATCGCGGAGCAAATTGAGGTTTGAAAACTGGGGTGGAACCACCGCGGTCCGCTTTCCCCGTTCCAGCGGTAGTGTGCAATCCTCCGTCGGTTTCGGCGTGAGCAATCGCCGCGGTTCCACTCACGATTTCTACTGGTTCTGGCTGTCAATCGCGCGTCCGGCGGCTTTCGGGGGTATCGCCGCCGCGGATCCCTAGCCCGTTTCCGGCAGTAGAGTGCCGATTTTGTTGATAAAGTCCTTTTTCTCGACTGTTTGGAAAATTTCAGCTTGATAGGCGGGCAATGTAAAATTTCAGCTGGGGGGACGGCCGGGTGCTCAAAATTTCTGCTGATGACGCCCTGAGCAACGCTAAGAAGGGATTTGAATGCCATACTAGGTACAATCTGATTCTAGCGAAAAAACCAACTTCCGAATATTCGGACTTTATCAACAACATCTGCCATAAGGGGACATACTCCGTCCAAGACGCAACCAGCGATCACCGTCTGTTGCAAATGTCGTATAGCTGTATCGCAGCAATGCCCACAACGCGAACGAACGGCTTGTTATCCCGGTGCTGCGGAGCAACCCCGATTTACTGGCGGCCTAAGCACGGACAAGGGTCCGTCCCTAGATCTTCCGTTGTTACTCGGCCCGCGGGCCTAGCCTGGAGCTTCGGCTCCGGCTACGCCTACACCTTCCCGCAGTGGCGGCAACCCAATGTCTAATGTAGCCTGGCGGGGAGTAAATTGACTGGCATGGGAGATTGAAGATGGATCAAACGACTTTCATTGAAGAGCTGGGCCGCGACGGCTATGAGGTCGTTGAGAAGACTATACCCGCAGGGACATCGCTGGATACACATACGCATGACTTTGACGTTCGCCTTCTTGTCCTTTCAGGCGAAATCATCGTCGGGCATGGCGGGAACACAACCACTTGCGCAGCAGGCGACATCTTCACCCTCGCGGCCAATACACCGCATACCGAGGCTACGGGACCAGACGGCGTAGACGCCATCATTGGAAGGCGTTCAGTGAAAACGCGCTGACGCAACTGATTACATCCGGTGACGCTCAAACCTGAGTGTAGCGCCAGGGCGGAAAGTCAGCTCCGGTCCATCTTCGGCCGAGCTGGGCCGAACTCGGCCCGACCGTTCACGGCAGTTTCACACCTGATTTCTGCCAGTTCTGACCGTCGATCGCGCGTTCGGCAGTTCTCTGGGGTATCGCCGACATTCAGTCGACCAGCTCAAATCGACGCGAAGTGGTCTTGCCCGGTTTTAATGGACGGTTCAAAAAGATCCGGTTGACTGTCGCTCGAAGTCAACGGGGCTGATGTTGCCAAGATATCCATGGCGTCGCTTTCGATTGTAGAACACCTCAATGTACT
>Ga0315336_1007671_pt1 | contig 10145 bp, 6 predicted proteins | sample ASW5metaG_FD_204512 | JGI IMG/M metagenome (GOLD analysis project Ga0315336, IMG submission 204512) | Ammonia-oxidizing marine archaeal communities from Monterey Bay, California, United States - ASW #5 | ecosystem: Environmental > Aquatic > Marine > Intertidal zone | place: USA: California... | reverse complement strand
TCAGGAATCTCATAAGGGAAACTGCCCAACGCTGCAAACGTCACTTTGAGGTGCTCGCCGTCTTTCGCCTTTTCGAATTTGAAAAGGTCTTCACCAGACTTCGCCCCTTCCATTTGCTCCACCAGCGCCAACGAAGACTCCGGAATCACACGAATCGGCGTATCTGACGGCGCACCGTCCGGAGCAGCGCCACCCAACGGTGCACCCTTCACTTCTTCCTTCGGCGCGCTCAACGGTTTCCCGCGGACCTCGTCCTGCGCAAACGCCGCATAAGACACCGCCATCAGGCTCATTACCAACAGGCAGCACATCAACGATGCTACTGCACAAAATCCGTCTCGCGATTTATATTGATTCATGGTTCTACGGCCTCTCGCCATGTTGTTCTCAATCCCCATATTCTACTCTCTCAATCCGCCTTGATGCGACTTGCCGAATCTCGCCCGGTTTGTGGCCCTGCTCTTAGGCAGGTATTGGCTGGGGCACCACCTAAAGGCATACATCTGAACAAATCAAGTCATAAGAAGAAGGCGTTGCGGAATCTTCGTGTGGTGCGGTGCGGGAAGCGCAATTAAAGCGGAGGGTGATCGCTAGTGGGACGAAGCAAACATCTCGTGACCATCGTCGCCACCGGCCAACAGGTACGCCAGCAGATCCCAAATCTCTTCCTTTTTCAATGTCGCCAACAAATCCGTCGGCATGGCCGACATGTCCACTACTTCCATCGAAGCGATGTCCGATTTGTTGACCGTTACGACCGATTCCGGTTTTAGCGGATTGTCGAGGACGCTAACCGTTGTGTCGTCTTGTTTCACGATCTGGCCGTAGTACTCTTCAAAACCGTCCGTCTCGATGATGTAGGTCTTGTACTCATCCGCTACTTCGAGCGAAGGATCGATGATGTGTTCGAGCAACGTAAGCGCTGTGTGCTTGGTGTTGACATCGGTGAGATCCGGGCCGATGGTCTGACCCACGCCCGCAATCGTGTGACACTGTAAACAGGACGCGACCTCGAACATTTCTTTGCCAATCTTGTACGAGCGATTTCCGAGCACCGCATCGACTTCGTCTTTAAGCGAATCAAACTTCCAGTATTCGATCAGCTCGCGGCTCTTTTTCGGTTCTACGGAGGCCTTCTCCTTATTGGCCGCGAGGATGAACGCCTGCGACTCATCCTTCACAATCATAGCGCCGCGCATCAGCTGCCAATGCCCGGGAAACGTGCAAATGTAATCGTACTGACCTTCGATGGTCGGCGCGGTAAACTCAATCGTCTGCGATTCACCCCGCGCGAGCAAATCCGACGCAAAAAGTATGCTATCGCTTTCCGGTATCCACTGTTTCTCCACCCCATCACCGGTGGTCTCCATCTTCGCCGCTTGGATAGCCACCTTCGCCGCCGCACCGGTGTCGACCATAATCAGATTGTGATCCATCGCATCCGGATTCTTAAACACAAGCCGCACGTTCATACCCGGTTGCACGGTAAACTCAGTCCGGTCATACCGCATCTGTTCGATGATGGTTTGGATATGGACCTCCAGAGCGCCGTCCACCAACTTTGGGTCCGGCGAAGGCTTTTGTCGTAGATACTCGCGCGACGCCGCTAGAATGGCCCGTGCTTCATCGGCACTGCTGCCCGTGGGTGCACGGGCGACCTGCTCCTCGAATTTACCCTCGATATTCCACATGTATTTGACGCGCTGAGCAGCACGCTGAGCATCCGGGTGTGGCGAATTCAATACCGTGTTCAACAGATCTTCATTCACCACATCGAATTGTTGATGCAACCACAACGCTTCCAATATATGGTGTGCGTCATCCTCGCTCGTCGCGTCCATCGCAGCAGTCCAGGCCTGCGCCGCCGCAAGCACCTCATCCGCGTCACGTTCACTCAATTCAATTCGCGCACGCAACCGGACTCCATCTGTCGGATGCTTCAAGACCTCGAGTAACGCTTCGATCGGTTGACCGTCAATCTCAACATGATCCTGAAGCGGACGCCCCTCGACCGTAATCCGGTAGACGCGACCATGATCGTGATCGCGGTTCGGATCGCGAATATTGTGTTGCATGTGTCCGATGATTGGGTTCGACCAGTCTGCCACGTACAATGCGCCATCGTCGCCAACTTTGAAGTCCGCTGGACGGAAGTTGCTGTCGTTTGAGATCAGCAGGTCGTCGGTTTCCGTACCCCAGAAACGGCCGTCGTCATTCTCCAGCGTGTACTGTTTAATACCCAAGAAACCGATGCTGTTGAGAATAATGAAGTTTCCATTGTTCTTCTCAGGAAAATGTTGGCTCGAGAGAATCCCGCTCGAAGGTACGGGCCGAACCGTTTTCTCCAACAACTTAAACATCTTGAACTTGCCGTCGCCGTCCTCGCGAATTTGATAGGCCTCGCCGCCCGTGGCGCTCGTCGCGAAGTGATAGCCCCAGTAATTGAAATCTCCCCCGTGCGGATTCGGTGGGTTTTCTGCGTGATAACTAAACCGGGACGTTCGCGGATTAAATCGGTACATCGCCGAACTACCCGAGAGCTGCGGAGCCTCCCACGGCGTTTCCACATTGCTGACATTGAAGATTCCGCGTTGATAATAGACGTAACCGTCCGGACCGAAATCGAAACCGTTCGCACTATGGTGCGTGTCCGAAGAGTCGATGCCACCGAGCAAAAGCTCTTTAACATCCGCGACATCATCGCCGTCCGTGTCCTTCAGAAACCAAATATCCGGCGCGGAGGCCACAATCACGCCGCCGTTCCAAAACGTAAACCCGGTCGGATTGTGAATGTATGCAAACGTGATCGCCTTGTCCGCGACACCATCATGATCGTCATCAGGAAGAATCAACAAACGGTCGAGCATCTCCCGATCAGGCTGCCACTTCGGATACGTCTCCCATGCAGCAACCCATAGCCGGCCTTTCGTATCGACATCCATCTGCACCGGATTCACCATCTCCGGAAACATTTCTTCGGATGCGAATAAATTCGCCACCATTCCATCTTCCAGCTTGAACGTATCGGTTCCATCCTCCGGCTTGACGAATTTGTGTCCACCGTCGGGCGCTTGTTGACCCGTTTTCGGATCGATATTCGTCTTGACGGGAATTGGCGATGGGACATTCGAATCGTCTGGATCGATGTCATTTCCTTTAATCGCCGCCCAAATGACCTTGTCACGATTGGCCGTCATGATGTCCAACATCACCAACTCATGCTGTAACACCACCTCATTCGTTTGTCCATCGACAAACTCCAACGATGCACGGCTACCCCAGACGTCGTTGCCATCCGTCGCGCGATACCGGTTGTACCAACACCAATTCTTGTCCAACACAGCCGCGCGCACCAACGCGACATCGTCCAATTCTATGTCCTCGCAGACTTCTTCAACAATGAGCTTGGCGATCGCCTGATTTCCCGCGTTATTCAAGTGAACGCCATTCACCGTCATCGCATCATCACGGTCTTCGTATAACTCCTCAGACGGATAGTACAAATCAACGAACGGGACTTTGTTCCGCCGTGCGACACTCGCCATCGCGTCGGTATACGCAGACAACCAACGGTTGTTCTCCGAGCCATCCGGAAGACTTGTCGTCCCCAGATCTTCGTGGGCGATCGGCGAGACCAACACGAGCCGCGGTGCGGATTCCCCGTTATACTTCCGCTCCTTTAAATCGTCGATAAACGCAGTCAGTTCTTCTTTGAATTGATCCGGGTCTTGGCGAAACGATTCGTTAAACCCGAAGAACGCGAAAACGACATCCGCTTTGACGTGCGCGAGGTAATCATGTTCACTCAGGAAATTCTTGTTGCGCGGACGCGAAGCCACTTCATCGCCCGTGAATCCCATATTCCGAATAACGAGGTTCTTACCCGGATTCGCCTTGTGCAAATACGTTTCCAACCACCCATCGTGTTGCATTCGATCGGCCAACCCGCTACCAATGAACGCGATGCTGTCGTTGTCCTTCAACTCCAAATCGGCCGCGAGCACACACGGCGCCAACAGGACAGCGACAGCCACGGTTAACGACCATTGAATTAGTCCAGTCTTCATTCAATTCCCTCTCACTAAAATGGTTTGCAGCGATTTGTCAATTGATTCAACCGAGGTGCCGGATGCAGAACGAACGATGAATCGCAAAGCGGCCCACCGGATATCACAACACCTTGGCGCCTATAGGTTAGCACTCCGGCCCGGCATTCTACAGGTCAGCAGCGAATCCCGCCCGCAGCGGAAAATTCACCCTAGGTCTTTCGCGTCGCATCCGTTTCGGATTGCGGGCGCCGCAGTATCCATCCTGCAATTCCCAATCCGATCGGAATCTTCGCGAAATAGGTGTGCGCGGCATAGGCGCATGCTACCGACGCGGTTTGGCCGCTGCCGAATGTTTGTGCTGATTTTCGAATGAGTAAGAACAGAATCGCAGCTACGATCGCGATCTTAAAAACTGGAGGGGCAAACACCAACACGGCTGCGGCGGCAAAATAAAGCAACGGCCATACTAGACCCCGAGTCGTTTCGCTACGCCATAAGGGATCAGACGTGTGCCAACATCGCGCTGCGACCGACGCCTGCGTCTCCCCCACTCGCATACATCTGCGCCAATAATCCCCGAATCCAGCGAACGCTAAATCATGCGTGACCATCGGTGCCGCAACAAACTCAATTGTGAACTCAAGATCGTTTCGAATATGCCAACACAACAACGGCTCTTCACCGTATGGCACGTCCTCCGGAAAGCCGTCCACGGCGTCCAATGCGCTACGCCTGAACAAGGCCGCTCCGCCACAGTATGCGATAGGCCCTGGCGTACGCCGCCAATCCAACTGAAACACCCGCGCCCATAACGTCGGCCGCCGTTCCCGGATCTCACCACATACGGCTGCACATGCTGGATTCGCTGCAAGAACTTTCGAAGCCGACGCGATCCAATTCAGATCGAGATCCATATCCGCATCCAGAAATTGAATCAAGTCACTTCGAGTGTGACGCCATCCCACGTTTCGATTCGCCGCCGCGCTGCGCCGCTCACTGCTTCCGATGATCTCATCGACCGCACACGACTCGGCAATCTCAACACTGCCATCAGAAGAACCTCCGTCGACGAAAAGGACTTCCGCCGCATGCCCCGCGTCCCGCACCGCCAAGGCCGAATCCAAAGACTCGCGTAACCGGCCCGATTCATTAAAACCGATTACAACGATACTGCACAGGTCGTCAGACATGCGCCCGCGTCGCTAGTGGCGCACCGGCGTGTGCACCTGCCGCTTGCTCAATCAACCGCACCAAGCGATCCACGTTGCGCGACAATTCGAATTCCTCTTCGACGACCTTGCGGCCGGCGTCCGAGAATCCGCGCAAGCGATTCGGATCGGTCAACAAACCCGCCAACATTTCCGCCAGGGCCTCCGGGTCGCCGCTCGCCACCAATGCGCCACTCACGCCCGATTCCACCAACTCAGGAATTCCTGATACATCCGTCGAAACTACCGGAACGCCCATCGCCAACGCCTCTATCAACACTACAGGGATGCCATCCATATCCCCAGACGCCGCCTCCAAGCAAGGCAATACGAATACGTCGGTATTCTGAAAAACCTCTCGAACCAATTCCTGCGGCTGCGCCCCCATCATGTGAACCACGCCATCCAACGACGCCGCACGCACGTCCCGGCGAATCGAATCTTCCAGCGGACCCTCGCCCACAATGGTCATGTGGAACGCAACGCCGCGATCGTCAAGAAGCCGAAGCGCCTTCACCAAGACTTCGACACCTTTCTTCTCAACCAAACGCGCCACCAGGCTTATCGAGGGCGGATCGCTCATCTGTTTGGCCCCACGCATCGGGTACGAATTCATATCGACACCACATCGCACTACGTGAAGTTTCGCTTCATCGCATCCCCGTCCAATCAAATAGCGCCGGTTAAACTCTGAGATACACGCAACAAACGCAGCCCGTTGCGCCTTCTGCCGTAACGCCACACCCCGTTCGAACAGATCATTGGCATGCGCCGTGAAACTAAACGGCACTTCTGCCAACATCGCCCCGTACATTGCGATCGAAGTTGGAACATGTGCGAAGTGAGCATGGAGATGTACGGACTGCGCCGCGTTCAACCGCCGCGCCACCGTACACCCTTGAACGAAATGCCAATACAATTTCAGCCGATCAATCGTGTGCGGCACTTCACACGTACACGAATCGCGAATGACAGTGAACAGAGATCGTAAGAACACGACCGGCTTATTCGCAAAGACGGTAAGCATATCCAACAATCTCGCGACAATACTTCTATCATCCAAATACTCGGTCTGCTCGACAAACGAGATGGCCTCTGCGCTGATCACGCTATCCGCTGGCTGTCTCGTCGACAGCGTCTGCACGGTATAACCGCGCGCACGCAACTCCGCCACCTCGCGATACACGAATGTGGAGGACAACGCGCCGAATTCCGGTGCCAAGTAACTAATCGTCACGACGGTTTCGCCTGGGCGGCATCGGAGAGCGATACGATTGAGCAGGTCGGGTATCTGCGCGATCGTTCGCCCCTGATTATAAATACGCAAACCGCCATAATGTCAATAGAATACTATAAAATCATGGTTCTGTCCACAACAGGTTGGTTGCCATTCAACGCGCAGTTACTATATATTGTGCTTTGTGGCCGAGTGGCCCAACATATGAGACTCTTCGCATGATCCAGTTCAACTGTCCAAGATGCCGAGGCGCCCTTTCTGTCGCCGACGATAACGCAGGACGGCACACGTGGTGCCGATCGTGTCAGCGCGTTGTGATGGTCCCAGCTGCACTTGCGGAAGCACCTGTCAGCGTAGCGATTCGCCCAACACCCGCTACTCCAATGGAACCCCCAAAATTAGTCGGCACGCAACAACCGGAAATTGATAGCCTTCGTGAGTCACTCGAAGAAACACGCGCGGATAATGCCCGAAAAGCGCAAGCGAAAACCCAACAGCTCGACAATCTGCAACGCAATCTCGAACACGTTCAAGCGGAGCGCGATGATCTCGCTAACGATTTAAACGATCAACAATCGCGCGTGGCAAAGCTCGAACAAGATTTGGTGAAATCTGAACAAGACCTTTCGGAATCGAAAGCTGAGATCGAACACCTGGAAACTAAACTTGAATCGTCCGCACATGCCAACGCTGCAACACCGCCCCAAGATCATACTTCTGAATGGGAACGAGAGAAAGCGGCACTCGACGCCGAACTGACGGAAATCCGAAGCACACTCGCACAGCGGGACCGAGACTTAAATGAACTCCGGCGCACGGCGGAAGACGTGGATGCCCTTCGTGAAAAGATCGCATCGCTCGAGGGCGCGGTACATGAACGAGACAGCCTTCGATCGCAACTCCACGCGAATAACGAGACCGCCGAAAATGAAGCCGCCGCATTGGCCGCATTGCAAGAGCGGCTCCGGGACTCCGAAGCGAACAACGCCACGTTAACGCAACAAATTCAAGAAGCGAGTGCATTCGCCAAGAATGCCCCTTCAGAACAACAAACTGAAGAACTCCATGCGTTGCAATCGCAATTGGACGCAGCGCGTAGCGCCACGGCGGCCGAGCAGTCCGCGTTGTCAGACCTGCAAGAAAAGCTATGGAACGCTGAATTAAACGCGGCATCGCTGAACGATCGCATCGTCGAATTGGAATCGCAAGTCGACGGCATAGACGCGCTGAAAGAAAAATCGGCGGCACACGAAGCACTACAACACGAAGCCGCCAGCCTTCGCGAACAGCTCGCCGCTACGACTCAAGCGGACGCCGATGGCCGGGCCGCCACAACAGCGGCTCAGGAGAAACTCCAGAACGCGGAATCCCACATCGCAGATCAATCCTCGAAACTTGAAGAGGCCCTACGAGACGCGGAGGATATGCGAGATCGTCTCGCAGCTGCGACCCAAGCCGGCACCGATGACCAGTCCGCCATGGCGGGCCTTCAAGCAAAACTTCGGGATGCCGAATCGAACGCGGCCGAGCTGAACGCGCGTATTGCCGAACTCACCAGTCAGACTCGCGAACTCGACGCTTTGCGCCAGAAAACAGCAACACTCGACGAGGTCCAACGCGACGCCGCAAACCTACGCGAACAGCTCCAGTTTGCAAACGAGGCAGGCGTAAACGATCGAAACGCACTGACCGGACTTCAAGAAAAACTGCAACACGCCGAATCACAGGTTACGGAACTAACCAACCGGGCCAGTCAATCGACGGACCAAGCTGGTCAAATTGAGACACTTCGCCAACAACTAATTGACGCCGCTGAAACGCTCTCGGCTGCGGAAGCACGCGCCGCCGAATTCGAACCACGTATTCAATCGCTCGACGCCGAACGGGCTAACCTTGTCGACAGCCTGGAAACGACCGTTAAGCGCGCTGACCTAGCTGAAACTCGCGCACAACAAACCGAGACCGACCTCGAAGCCCGCACTGCAGAACTTGCAAGAGAAAGCGATCTTCTCGCAGAGACTCAACGTGACGTCGAAACCGCGAAGACAGAAGCGGATTCGCTACGCGCGTCGATCGCCGAACAGGCTGCAACCGCATCGAACACGGCAGACACCACGAGTTTGGAATCCGAACTGCAAGACGTTCGGGCCGATCTCGAGCGAAAGTCGGACGAAATCAATAGTCTTTCCGCCGAAGTCGAGTCGGAACGTGCTCGCGCCAATGCCGCAGAGGCACGCGCAGCTATGCCCGACGACGCGCTTCCCGAGGCCGATGAATCTTTAGTAAGCGAACCGATCAAGAGCGAGTCGAACGTTGATACGGACGAGCAATCAGCGGAAGACGAAGAACCGCCATCTGAAGAAGACGAGATGGTTGATGCCCTCATGCGCTTTTTGGACAGGCAATAGCGTGCGACACGACTTAAAATTGATTCATCATGCGTAAACTCTTGGTCACCTGCATGTGCGGCGAACGCATTCAAGTTCCCCGGTCCGCCCTCGGCCGGACCGGCCTTTGCCCGTCGTGTGACAGGGCGCTAAAAATCTCCACCGACAATGCGTCACCCATGCAATCCGCAAATGCTTCAGCCAATGGGGACGAAAATATACGCATCCCCACACAGGAAGTCACGGACGACGATGCAAAACTCACGTTCGGAAAAGCCGTCGACCACTATTATGCCGGAGAACTGGCGCAGGCACTGGTCTTACTGAGCCGATTGACAGAGGTCTACCCCCATCGCGAAGAAATTATGCGCGCACGCGCACTCTGTACAAATGCCATTCGTCAGGCCACACCACTGCCGCCTCAACCCACCACGCACTTGCTCGAATCCGAGAACGAAGAGGATTCAATGCCAACCGATTCACGTGAACTCAATTCCGATTCCGTACGCAAGTTCATCCTCCACAAAATGCTCCACGGTGAAACGGAACTCGCCCAGATACAAGCCGCCGAACTCGCCGGACGCATGGTCGGCCTCTTCCGCGACGAGCAGTCTGACGAACTCCAGCAAGCAAGCCAAATCTAGCCTCGGCCTGATTCTATCGTGAGCACACCGCTCCGTATCGGACTCGACCTCAGCTGCACTGCGGAAGCCCCGCTCACCGGCATCGGATACGCCGCGATCCACCAAATTCACGCATTGACTCGAGCGCAGAACGATTGTGCGCTTAACGTATTCGCCGCCGGCGGCGCTGACGCACGAGAACTGATCGAAAAACATTTCCCAGACATCCCGAACAAACGTGTGTACGCCCGCGCGCGATTAGCAAAATATTACGCATGGACTCGCCTTCAATGGCCGCCCATGGAACGGTTCTGCGGCGACATCGATATCGCACACAACCTCTGCCACGCCCTGCCCGCGACATCACGAGCGTATCGTGTCGTGACCGTTCATGACCTTTCCGTATTTCGACACCCGGAAACGCACACTCCACGCACCGTTGAGGTTCAAACAACACTGCTGCGCCAATCCGTTGCCAAAGCCGATCACCTTATCGCGGTTTCGGAATTTACTAAGCAGGAACTCATCGATGTACTCGACGCCGATCCGGATTCGATCACTGTTGTGCCCAACGGGGTCAACATCGAAGCGTTTCAAGGCGAATTGGACGAAGACGCTTTCCAAGAGATCCGCAACACGCT
>Ga0315336_1007670_pt1 | contig 10145 bp, 9 predicted proteins | sample ASW5metaG_FD_204512 | JGI IMG/M metagenome (GOLD analysis project Ga0315336, IMG submission 204512) | Ammonia-oxidizing marine archaeal communities from Monterey Bay, California, United States - ASW #5 | ecosystem: Environmental > Aquatic > Marine > Intertidal zone | place: USA: California... | reverse complement strand
TATTCTGTACGAAAAACATGGTACCGGTTCCACTCTTGTCTTGAAGCTTCTGCAAGTCTCAAACAGATTTTCGCCACCGCGAACGAGAGGCCCGGCAGATTGACCGGCCCTCTCGTTCGCCTCAGGACGTCCCAAAGGACTCACTACGGATGGGCCATCGCGGTGCGAGACCGCTGTCCACGTTCACGCCGGGAGACCGTTGGGGTTGTCAGCTGGCGGGCCGGTGCGCCATTGTTCGACTGGGCGGTCCGAGATCGCTGACCACGGCTACGTCGGGTGACATTAGGTGTCGTCAGGTTTCGCCTTGTGGCACCGCCGTTTGATCCAGCCTGGCTTCGGCTCTGCAACCGTTCTGCGAATGACCGGCCATTGGCTCGTGGCTGGGCCACACCATTCGGCGTTCTGCCAGCACCGGCGTGGCTTCGCAGCCGGTTGGCGACCGATCCGCTGTTAGACCGCACAGCGGTCCGACCGCTTGGAGTCCGATTTGTCTGGGACTGGTTTCGCAGTCGATTCGCAAACGATCCCGAGTTAGTCCGATTCGTGGTCCGGGGTGCGGTTTGCACGCGCTGTGTCTGGTTAACGGCGGAGTGATTTCGTAACCGATTGGCGAACGATCCTGCGTTGGTCCGCGGTGCGGATTGGACACGCTGGTTTCGGTTAACGTTAGAGTGGTTTCGCAGCCGGTTGGCGAAGGTTCCCGAGTTGGCCTGGGGCCGTTGCCTTGTTTGTAGTTGCGTCCCATAGTTCTGCTGCGCGGGACTTGGCTGCCGAGTGGCGTTGGTTGGGAACCGTCGCGTCATAAGCTGGTTGCTGGTCCTCGGCTGATTCGTCACGTTTGTCTGCGGCTGCAAGGCATTGGTCTGGGGGATGCGAACGTTGGAGCTAGCCGTTTGAGCTGACTCGTTGGCCACGTAGGTCTGAGCATTCGACGAACTCCCATTGAACCGCGGGGTTCGAGCTGCGGGAGTCGCACGGATCGGATCATGGTCATCGACAAATTCGATCGACGTCGTGTTGGAGGGTTGGCGAGTGGTCGTGCCGGATGACGTACGATTCGATGAGCCGGTCGATCCGTTGGAGTTATTCACACTGCCGACCACCTGATTGTAAAGTTGCATCGGCAACTGCCGCATATTGGTCGTCGACGTCGGGTATTGGGGCTGCGGGGATCGTCCGGGTGCCTGGGGAGTATGGGTCAGCCTCGTCCCCTGCGGCCCGCTGATCAGATTGCCGTACTGGTCGTACCAGTAATTGCCGTCGGGACGTCGCAGTCGCTGAACCGCACCGCTGGGACGTCCGCCATCGTTCGATTCTCGATCAATCGCCTCATCGTCTTCCGCCGAGATGTTTTCGGTCTCGTCGGTTGCGTTCTCCTCTTCCTCACGGTTTTCTTCCGACTCAATGGAATCAGGGTTGTCCCAGCCTTCTTGCTCGCGAGCCAGGCGGCGGAGGGTGTCCAAGAGGTTGTCATCTGTCGTCGATTGTTCTGAATCATTCAGCGTGGGGGTATTCTCGGGTGGCTGTGCGCCTAAGAGACGACGGAGAACGTTGACAAGCTCTTCCTGCCTCGAATTGCCTTCACCGGAGCTGGATTCGTTGTTTACGGTTTCTTGTGCGGTGCGATCTGCTTCCCCGGCAGCCGTATTTGACGACTCTTCAGGCATGTTCTGATCGTTCTGGCTGGAATCTTGTCTCTCGCTCTCTTCGGGTAGAGACTCGGTTGCTTCCGGCTCTCCCCCCTGATTCTGCTGCTGCTCTTGCGGCATGCGGTTTTCATCTCGTGGCATTTCTGCGGGCGAGGTCGGGCCATTTTCGCTGGGTGTTTCGCGAGACGGAGTCTCACGCGTCGCGTTCGACTGCTCGGCACTGTTCCCGCTGTCACGTTCTTGTGATTCTCTGTTCGAACCCTGGTCCGGCTGGCGGCTTTCCTCTGTCGACTGAGAATCTCTTTCGATTCGCTCTAGGTCTCCCCGCCAGTCATCCCGGGGTCGCTGGTTAGCAGTTCCCGGGTCGTCAGTCTCAGTCCGCTCGACAGGATGCCGTGGTGATTCATTCGTAGAATCATTTTCGATAGTACCATTGCTCTCCGAGGGGGCAGATTGTTCATTGGGGACGTCACCGTCAGGAATTGGGTCTGGGTCGATGACGAAGACATCGCCGTTGTTACTGCGGGGAATTCGCGTCGAGGGTTCACTGGAGTTGCTGCCATTGCCTTGTTCCGGAGTGTTGTGGGTGCCCTGTGATGGTGCATGGTGGTTATTCGGTTGCGAGACGTGCGGTTGGGAGTTTTCTGCAGGAAAGTCACTGTTTTGGTGGTCGTTGAGATTATCGGGAGTGCCACCGTTAGGGACGGGAAGGGCGGGACGGCTGTTTGGCTGGTCAAGTCCGTCGGGACCGGCATGCTGGCGTCCGAATCGGTCCCCTTGCCGTCGTTGTGATGTTCCAGATGTTCCATTGGAGGTGGCCTCGTCGGCAGGCCCCTCCGCCTGCTGATACCTCGGGGTGTGCGATCGTGATCGCGACTGATGCCGACGAAATCCTGCTGAATCCGACTCGCTTTGTGAACGCCGGTCGCGTCCCTGATCCTGACCGTTGGTGGCCGCGGCGTCTTCCTGCAGCTGTCGCTCTGCTTGCAAGTCGGAAGTGCTGCGTGCTTCTGACGGAGGAACGAAGACGTCCATGATTCGCTGCATCAGCGATCGCTGGGCGATTCCTCGTCTTATCGGCTGTTCCTTTTGCGTCTGAATCCGCTCCCGTGCAGCAGCAGCTCGGGGCTTGACCTCTTGAGCCACTGAGGCGTTGACGAGGCAGAGGGTCAGCATTCCGGTCGCCGCCAGAATCCGAGTCATCTTTTGATCTTGCAGGTTTGCCATCTCGAAATCCCCCAAAACTTCTGCCATCGGAAAGGTTGGGCTCCCATTCGGGGGCCGCGTTTGTGTTTCTCAACTATCCAGACGCAGGATGGGGAGGGCGTTGCGCGGCTTTTTGGAATTTGCTGAGATTTGATCAATCGGTGTAAGCTGTTGCAAATAAACGACTTGCAGCCATTGGCGAGGCGATAGTCGCCGAAAGAGTGGAGAAAACTGAAGGAGAGAGTCGGGGCAGGTGGTGCTGTCACGGAACTGCCGCGTCTGGCGAATTCCGTTCTCCGAATGTTCCGGTCCTTTTTGTCTACTCATCCGTGCGTGGCCGCTGAGCGACTTCATTACGGGTGAGTAACCGCGATTGATTCCGCAAGAGTTCGCTCGTCGAGAACTCCGAAGCGGCGGGCGAAACGTGCTGCCCGGTGCCGTGCGTACCATTCGCGCTTCGTCCGATTTGCGGCGTGTCGCCTTTTTCTTCTTCCGTCCGGCATCATCCCGTCCTCGGTTGTGTTGAGGTTCTCTGCTCTCAAGACGCAAGAACCCCTGGAGATTGCGCTCCGTATCCAGAACGCCTTGTGGCGGAGGTTGTTGCCGTTGGTTGCTGGAGGGGATGGCGTGTCAAGAAGCGATGGCGTCGATCGACGGCAAACGAAGAGCCGTTCGCAAAGCGGGAGGGAGCGTCCGATACAGGGTGCCGCGAACCAGTGCAGACAGGGTCCTGTTGGGAGCCGGCCGAATCGGCTAGGCGATGGCAGTAATCGCTCAGCCGCCTGGAATGTTGTGCAGCGACGCGATTCACCGACGACGTTGGTCAATTATGAATCGCGATCGGCCCCCGGGTGTGATAGATGCTTCGGTCAGGTCCCGCCTGCGTTGTCGCCCGCGCAATCGCCATGATTAAAGCCACGATTCCGTCGATCCTTTCCGGACTCCGCTTCTTCGACGGCTTCCAGTTGTCGGCGGCGTCGGTCTCGATCGAAACATTGCCGGCCATCCAACGCAGCACCGGGTTGCCGCCGTGCGCCAGGGTCCCGGCCAGCACCAACTCTTCCAACTTCTTGGTGGGCCAGTTCATGCTGGCATATCCCTGACCGAAGGCCACCACTTCGAACCCGTCACCGTCCAGTTGCGTCGCCAGCTGCGTCGCGTTCCAGCGATCGATGGCGATCTCTCGAATGCGGTAGCGTTCCCCTAGTTCATTGATCCGCCGACGGATCACGTCGTAGTCAATCACTTCGCCATCGGTCGTTTCGATGTGTCCCTGGCGGGTCCATTGCTCGTACGGGACGCGGTCGCGTCGCTCCCTCTGCCGTGCGCCTTCCTTCGGCACCCAGAAGAAGGGGAGTACGTCGTAGCGGCCCTCGACATGAAACACCAGCACGAGCGCCGAGATGTCGGTCGTCGACGCGAGGTCCAGACCAGCGAAACACTCCCGGCCTTCGAGAACCCCGAGAGGTGCCGCGCAGGCATCCCATTTCTCCATCTTTAGCCACCGTATTTCCTGCTCTGTCCATTGATTGAGCCGGTAGCGGCGGAACGAATTCTCCTTAGCTGGCGATTCCTGTGCCTCCCGGCAGTCCTCGGCGAACTGCTCCTCGTCGAGCGTGACACCGATGCTCGGATTCGCCCTGCGCCACACCTCTGGTTCCGTCCAGTCGTCCTCATCAGCGGCACCCGCGATGAAGGCGAAGTAGGAGAGGTCATCCACCACACCGTCGAGAACTTTCTCGGCGTAGTCATGCTGTTCCCAGCAGATCGAATGACGGTCGAAGCCCGCGGTTGTGATGCTCAAATGCAGTGGCTGCCGGCGCGAGGCACCGGCATAGCGGAGCGTGTCCCACAATTCCCTTGTCTTCTGTGCGTGCAGTTCGTCGATCAGCACGGCATGAGCATTGAGACCTTCCTTGGCCGGGACGTCCGCCGAGAGCGCTCTGTAAATCGATCGCGTCCGATGAAACACGATCCGTTTCGTCGAGCGGACCACCTTGAGGCGTGAGGCGAGTTCGGATGAAGCCTCGACCATCGTAGCCGCCTCATTGTAGACGATCGAGGCTTGGTCTCGGTCGACCGCGGCACTGTAGATCTCGGCACCCGGTTCGCCGTCACCCGTCAACAGATAGAGACTCAGTCCGGAAAAGAGGGTGCTCTTGCCGTTCTTCTTCGGCACTTCGATGTAGCCGCGGCGGTAGCGTCGCGTGCCGTCCGGCCGCTTCCAGCCGAATAGCGGAGCTATCAGCTCGTTCCACTGCCATTCGAGTAATTCGAACGGCTTTCCCGCCCACTGTCCCTTCGAATGGCATAAGAACCGCTGAAAGAAAATGAGGACCCGCTCCGCAGCGTCGACGTCGAAACGGTACCCTTCCCGCACGGCTCGCTCATCCGCTTCGGTCCTGATCCAGTCGCCCCACCCTTCTGATTTCGCCTCGACCAGCTGTTGCGCCAGCCGGGTCATCAACCAGCCTCCAGGAAAAGGTCGAAGTCATCGACAGCGTCGGTTCTCTCAGGAACCCGAATGCGACTGCGGCTGGAGGGGGTCAGGCCGAACTCGACCATGAACTTCCGCATCGCCTCCATTGCCTGATCGGCAACGGTCAGGTACGGCGACTTCATCGGAAACTTCTTGTTCGGCGAGAGGACGACCGAGCCGTGCTTTTTCACCTGGTCCTCCGCCTGCACCCAGCGACTGTAGGCCGTGCAGTACGCTGCCAGCGCGGAGCGGTCCGCTCGACTGAGCAAACGCATTTCCTTCAAGACCGCCGCCGTCCGATACCATTCGGCACGCGCCTCTTCGTCCAGAAAGTCGGGGCACTCTGGAAGCCCCTCGGGCGGCACCGGTTCCCGATCGTTGAGCCGCCGCTTGCCGGGGTTGCCCTCGAGTTGTTTGATCAATGTCGGTTTCGGTTTGCGGCCTCGCATTGAGAGAGTCTACCTAGCTTAACAACCCCACCCAACAATTTCGCGGACAAACACACGTCTACCGAGCGGCGGTATCCTGTCCCAAACCCCCTAAGATTTGACCCCGGTAGGGGGGTGCCTCTCGGGGGCTTGGGACTTCCTCTACGTCTCGACCGGGGGAAGTCGGCGATGACGAAGAGGCTCAGTTCTTTCCGTACTTCTTCTTATCCCTCGCTGTCTTCAGTCGGTGATGGCGCCGGCAGCGACTCCGCAGGTTGTTCGCATCGAGCCTTAGTTCTGGTTTGACGTCGATCGGGATCACGTGGTCTACCTCGATCGACTTGCCGTTGACGATTCCTTCCTCCAGACAATCCTCGCATAGCGGATGTTGCCGGACGTACCAGTCCCGAAGCTTCTTCCAGTCGGCGTCGTAGCCACGCTGTGCCGCGGTCCCTCGTCGATCCTCAGAGAGTTTCCTCGTTTCCTGCTTATGTTCGTCGCAGTACCGGCCCCGCACCGTGCGGGTGCAACCGATGTGGTTGCATGGCGTCTTCAGCTTCAGCGGCATCTTCGTGTCGAACTTGATGTTGTCACGGCCTGCACGGATTCCATTCTTTCTTCATGCATTGTACCACAGAGCGCATACGCGCCGGTCTGCGGGCCAGGCTGACAAACGTTGATTCCAGAAATCGTTCCATATCTGTAACAAATATCACCGTTGCGGAGGTCGCTGACGGTCTAGCGAACAGCGCTACCCCGTACCAATCGCCTGCTCCCAGGTGATGACCCGTCGCCGACAGTTTCGGCATTCGCGACAACGGACAATCTTGCCGCCCCGAGCCGGTCTCGTGTAGACCACCCGCAGACGACCGTGGTCGCAGTCTTGGCATTTGATACCCCGAAGTTTCGACTTGGGTTGTGTGTCAGCCATGGTTTGGCTCCGTCGTGCCGTGGCCGAACGTTGGCTCATGTAGTTCGTTCGACTCGGTGAGTTGCGTCATCCTGTGGACCGTTTGCGTCATCGCGAAATCAGTTTGCGTCATCGAACAAAAGCGAACTTGCATCGATCGGCGTCGCTTTGCAGCGGATTGCAGGCACCCATGACGCAAGTGACGCAAATGACGCAAATTCCGGGTGACTCCACGTCGACCGGAACGGAACGGTTCGCCCCGCCCTTGGACCAGTCTCACTGGAATTCTCCCACAACTGGCTGGATGTCCGGGCTGGATCGAGGTAACTGATGCCCTGCTCATAGCGGCCAGCGTGGCCGCCGAGCGAAGCAACGCCTCCCAACACGAGAGGGGAACAATGATGGCAGCGAAGAAGACCACCAGGCGGAAAGCGACCTCGCGGACGCAGGCCCTGGGGAAAAATGCCTCGGGGAAACGGACGTCGTCGAGGAAGCCAGCCGCGAAGAAGACCGGGAAGAAGATGAGTGGACTGGATGCCGCCGCGAAAGTTCTTGTTAAGTCGCGCGAACCGATGCGAGCGAGGGAGATCGTCGCGCAGATGGAGGCCAAGGGGTACTGGAAATCGCCGGGTGGCAAGACGCCGCACGCGACGATCTACGCCGCCATGTTGCGGGAGATTCGGGACAAGGGGAAAGACGCCCGCTTCAAGAAGAGCGGCCCCGGGCTGTTCGCAATCAGCAAGTAGACGGAGCGAACGATGATCTGCTGCTACTTTTGCCACACGGTGGACCATTGCAGCCGGGTGCGGATACGGACTCGCTGGGTAATTCATGCCGTCGCATCCTCTATCGCAGTGATCCGCTCTGCCTTGTGGCCGGTGAACTGTTCCCAGCGCCGCACGATCACGTCACAGTACGGCGGGTCGAGTTCGATCAGAAACGCCTTGCGGCCTGTTTGTTGGCAACCGATTAGCGTCGATCCCGATCCGCCGAATAGATCCAGTACGTTTTCACCGGCGCGTGACGAATACTGAATCGCCCGCACCGCCAATTCCACAGGCTTCTCTGTCAGATGGATCATCGATTGCGGATTAACCTTTTTGACATCCCAAACGTCAGGAGCATTGTTCGGTCCGAAGAACTGGTGAGCCGCGCCTTCCCGCCAGCCGTAGAAACACCATTCATGGTTGCCCATAAAATCTTTGCGGTTGAGCACCGGGTGCTGCTTGACCCAGATGACCGCCTGAGAGAAGTAGAGACCCGTTCTATTGAGCACCGGTGGGTAGTTGCCGCAGTTCAAATAGCCACCCCAGATGTAGAACGCTCGGCCGGGCAGCAGCACCCGGGCGATGCTGCCGAACCATGCGTGCAACATGTCATCGAACGCTTCGTCACTCATGAGGTCGTTCGCTAGAGGACGGTCTTTGGCCCGCATCTTGTTCTGCGTCGGCTTTGCCTTTTCAGGATCCCGGGCCAAGTGGGGCTCTTGGTGGTGCTTCGTCCCTGGAAACGAACTCAGGCCGGCGGCGATGGCATTTTTCGAACGTGGTTCGACGGAAACGTTGTACGGCGGGTCTGTATTGACGAGATGAATCTGAGCGCCGTCGAGCAACCGGTCGACATCCTCGGCTTTCGAACTGTCACCGCAGAGCAACCGATGATCGCCGAGAATCCACAGGTCACCCAGCTGAGTGACAGCCTCATCCGGCGGTTGGGGAACTTCGTCGGGATCAATCAATCCCGCGGCGACTTCCTCACCCAGCCACTTGACCAGTTCATCGCTGCTGAAGCCGGTCAACTCTAGGTCGTACCCCAGTTCTTGAAGACCGGCCAGTTCGAAGGGGAGTAAATCCTTGTCCCATTCGGCCAGTGACGCCGTCTGGTTGTCGGCGATCCGGTAAGCGCGGTTCTGTGCCGGCGTCAGCTCCTTTGCGACGTGCACAGGGACCGTTTTGAGGTCCAGGATCTGCGCCGCTTTGTACCGGGTGTGACCGACGATGATCACACCATCCCCGTCGACGACGATCGGCTGCCGGAAACCGAATTCACGGATCGAGGCAGCCACGGCATCGACGGCTGCATCATTGACGCGGGGGTTGTTCTCATACGGCTTGACATCGCCGATTTTCCGTTGCTCAACTTTCATCGTTTTGCACTCCGTCAAAAAACTGGACATTCGAAACAAACTCTGCCGGCTACGACGGCTGTTCCCGCGGGGGTCGCCTGCCGTTCGGCTTTCGGGAAGTAGCTACCCGTCGTCCCGCCGTGTTGCGTCCTCGGCAGGCTGGTAGTTCTGGCCGCTCTCGGCGCAGGAGCGCGACACGGGCGAACGTGAGGCCAACGTGGTAGCGTTATCGGGCGCGGGGCTGACGACGTCGAGTAGCGCCAGGATGGCCGTCATGATAGGGGCGGGAAGGGTCGCCCAAGCGGCGTTCAGACGTGTGAGACCGGGATCGGATTCCGCTTCTGGCGGGCTTGGCACCATAGTTGGCACCTCGCCCTCTGCGATTTGCCGTAACTCTTCGTCGTCTTGGTTGTTACGGTTTTGTGCCTGCAGTCTTCGGAACCGAGGGTTGGGGGTTCGAGTCCCTCCGGGTGTACTTGCTCGACTTGCATTTTTTCGCAATCAGCAGCAACCCCTTGCAAGAGCGGGGGTTTTTCTCTTGGCGGCGAATCGGCTTGCGACTCGTTGCCGGCCATTACGGCGGGTTGCTGCACCGGATTTTGCAGCGCTTTTGCGAAATGCTCATCGGTGACTTGCAAATAATGCTTGCGAGCAACCGTTTCTGAGTTACCAAGCCAAGCACAAACGACATGCGACGGAAACTTATCCTCAAGTTCAGTTTGCCGTGTACTGCGCATGTTCTGGAAAACCTTTGGCCACGGTTCCAATCCCGCCCGCTGAATGATTCTTCGCATCCGTGTGCGGAAGTTCTTTTTCTCGCTCCGGTACCGCTTGATTACATGCTCGTCATCCACATCAGCACACTCCCAAGCTTCTTGCAGGAACGGCAGTAGCTCCGGAAAAATTGGAATCACACGACTCTCCTTGCCCCGGTGGTGTGCAGTTTTTGGGCTTATCACCGTCATCCGCCCATTCGCCCAATCAATATGCTCCCATCGTGATTTCATCGTTTCCGATGGGCACCGAAGCCCTCCGTAGCGACATAAGGCTACGATTAGCCGCCATTCGGCATCAGGGCATTCATCAAGCACCTTGGCGATATCGTCCTGTGTGACGAAGTGGAATCGCTCTGGATTGGCACTGACGGTTCCTTGCAGCTTGGCGAACGGATTCTTCGAGATTTGCTCTCGTTCGACGGCATCGTTGAGAAACTGCTTTGCTTTCTTACATCGGTCGTTGACGGTGTTGACGGCGAGCGGTCCACCTTTCCAGTCGCCTCGTTGCATAAGGTACCGCCTCCAGTCTCTTGCATCAGCCGCATTGATCTCACGTAAGAGCTTGTCCGGGC
>Ga0315336_1007669_pt1 | contig 10146 bp, 9 predicted proteins | sample ASW5metaG_FD_204512 | JGI IMG/M metagenome (GOLD analysis project Ga0315336, IMG submission 204512) | Ammonia-oxidizing marine archaeal communities from Monterey Bay, California, United States - ASW #5 | ecosystem: Environmental > Aquatic > Marine > Intertidal zone | place: USA: California... | reverse complement strand
TCGCTGACGCGGCAGACCTCAACGCTGACGGGAAGACGGATACGTTAGTGGCAAACCAGTTGGCCGGTCAGGTCTCGGTGCTACTAGGCGATGGGAGCGGTGGCTTCCTGGCACCATCGTCATTTTCCGTTGGCAGCAGTCACACGATGTCCGTAGTGCTTGGTGACATCAACCTTGATGGGATGCTCGACGCCGTATCTGGCAACTACACTCCGAACGTCTCTGTCTTACTCGGAGACGGAACTGGAATACTCGGTCCACCCACGGTCCTTACGACGAATGGCGCCCCATACTCTCTTCACATCCGTGACCTTGATCTGGACGGATTCGCGGATTTGGCCATTCCCGACGAAACTGCGAAACGAGTCGTTGTACTTCGCGGTGACGGAGCTGGTGGTTTTGGGTCGATTCTCGAGTTTCCGAACGGGGGGCGGTCGATCTGGCTTACGGCCGGAGACCTTGACGAGGACGGCTGGCCCGACCTCGCAGTAGCGAATGCACATGAAGACTCCGTGTCCATCCTGGTGAACAAGTCCGTACCAACCTGCTCACCTCTGCCCGAGTATGGCAATGGATGCCCGGGTCTGGGCGGATTCACGCCGAAGTTGTCGATGTGTGGCAACCCTGCGCCAGGAGGCGCGCTCACCTTGACGCTCTCAGGAACTGCTCCGCAGAGCCTGGCGGTGGTTCTTCTCGGCGCGTTCCAGGCGTCCATTCCGGCAGCGGGCACGTGTTGGCTGCTGGTTCATCCGGTCTTTCCAATAGCGATCACGTTTCCGACCGGAGGCACCGCATCAGTTGCTGGCTCTGGGCTCGTGGAGATTCCGTTCACGGTGCCTATGGGAACTCTTCCTGCTGTCGTACAGCTTCAGGGGTTCGTCGGAGACTCGTCGAATCCGTGGGGATATGCGGCGAGCAATGGCGTTACGGTCTCGATTCAGTAGCCCGAGCTCCGGTCATGACGGTGTAGCCCGGCTTCGACGTATTCATGGTGGGTCATGCCTGTTCTCCTACGCATCGGCCAGGTAGCCGAGCACCACGCTGCTAAAGGCTGGCGAAAAGCGTCGTTGTCACTACCTGCCCCTGTTGGGCGACAAGTCCAGCCGGAACATGACCGTCAATAGCAGCGCCGTTGGCGGCGATAGACGTTGCCCAAGCATCAAGACCGTCGAATATCACAATCGCAATGTAGTCAGCTCCCTGAGACATGGTCTCGGCCCCTACGCCAGTGACGACGAACAGCTTTCCGGCGGGCACCGTGAACGGCGTTCCCTGCTTCACTCGCATCATCTGCTGCGGCGTCGGGACGCCTTCAACCTGCACCGGGCCGCGCACGACGATCGGCACGGAGGCCAAGCCAACGGCCTGCGCTCCTGCGGGTGCGGTGAAGTAACCGCCGATTAACACGCCGGCGGCTAGGGCTGCAGGGACGATCAACGTCGAGGTCTTCATGGTCCTTCTCCACTCAGGGTTGAAGTGGAGTCAAGGTAGCCGACTGCAAGGCGTCTCGTGGGGGGTTGGCGACGACGAGGTCAGCGGCGAACTAAGTAGCCGGCGATGGAGTAGGACACTTGCTGGATGCCCGTGTAATCGTTCCGAAGCATGACCTGAGTGCCCGGGTGAAATGCGACCCCGGTTGGTCCACCGGTCGGGCGCATCTCGTGCGAGTACTGCGTATTCGTGATCAAGAGTTTCTCTGTACTTCCCGAGGACTCGAGCATCGAGGTTTGGTTGCTGCTCAAGCGCCACGCAGCGGCAACGAACCAGTGCGTAGCAGGAACGTTGTAGATGACAGCCTTCTGACCACCGCCCATGTGCATGTTCAATGCCGCTAGGTTGACTACCTGAGACGGATGAGGTGGCAGGCTCTCGACAGGGAACTGGTAGCCGGGGGCCTGCGCGATCTGGCCTCCAGCTGTGCTGGCGAAATAGCCACCAACGAGTATTCCGATGACGAGTGTGGCCGGGACGATCCAATTCGACTTGTTCATGGTCCTTCTCCACTCAGGGTTGAAGTGGAGACAGGGTAGCCGACGGCGGGCGTCTCGTGGGCGTCAGGTGTCGGCGCGGTCAGCGGCGGATCAGGTAGCCGGTGATGTTGTAGGGGACGGTCGAGGAGCCGGTGGCACTGATCATTCTGATGACGACCGTGCTTCCTGGGCGGAACGCCCAGCCCACCGCCGAATGTCTACCGTGATCGTTGGTGAAACGAGTGGTCAGATCAGTTGGATACCCGTCTAGGAAATGCTCGCTGATGACGGTCGTGTCGACGCCACCGAATCGCTCGATGAGTCGGGGGAACATCTTCGAGGAACGACACATGACATCTGTCACGACCAACCAGTGATCGTTCGGAACGGTGTAGACGTTGTGTCCGACCGAACTGAATAGGATGTCAGGGGCACCGTCAAGATTCACGATCTGCGAAGGATGCGGCGGCAGGCTCTCTACCGGGAACTGGTAGCCGGGTGCCTGCGCGATCTGGCCTCCGGCGGGAGCAGCAAGGTAGCCGCCCAAGAGCACTCCAACGACGAGTGTGGCGGGGACGATCCAAGTCGACTTGTTCATGGTCCTTACTCCTCGGTTCTCGATCGGTGACCGCATCCAAGTCTACGAGGCTACCCAGCCACATGGGGGATCCGAGGCAAGGGCAAGGACCGGTTGAACTCAGCCTCTCTACGCTTCGGATAGACTCTCGATAACGCGGGCCACGGCTCGCCAAGACACGCTCGATGCGTAGGCGCGCTCGGAGGAGGATGAGCACGCTTCAGTTACGTCCACTCCCTCTGATCGAGAGCTGACAGATGAACGCCCTGCCCATGATCCTGGCTGCCTGCACTGGCGTTGCGCTCGCCCCAAACTCTGAAAGCCAGTGCTCCTACCCCCCGAAGCAGACGCTGACTCCATCGGTGATCGAGGTCGGCGCAGAGTTCGGCATTAGCGTCGACATCGATGGAAGTGTTCTCGTCGTGGGGGCACGCCGCGAGGATGCGGGCGGTGTCACGGATGCAGGCGCCGCGTACGTGTTCGAGTTCGCGAATGGCGTGTGGAGTGAGACCGCCCGCCTGACCGCAGGCGATGGCGCGTCCGGAGATCTGTTCGGGTACGGCGTTGCCGTGTCAGGCAACAGGATCGCCGTAGGTGCGCCGTTCGCAACCGTCAGCGGATTCACCGGCGCTGGCGCCGCCTACGTCTTCGAGAAGGCCGGTCCGATCTGGTCCTTCGCGACGAAGGTCCACTCAAGTGATCTCGCGGGAAGCGCTTCGTTCGGACGAAACCTCGCCATGTTCGGCGACCAAATGGCTGTCACTCGCCAAGGTCACGTAGCTGTCCTGGAGGTGTTGCTCGGCTCGTGGTTCGAGACGTTCGAGACGCAAGCGCAAACATCGTCCACTATCGCGGATGTAGACATCACGCAGGACTGGTTCATCATGTCGCATCACTCCCTCGGATCGCAGCTGTTCCGCAAGGCGGGCGCGACCTGGACGTTCGAAGGGATATTCGGAAGCTCTGTCCCGAACAACAAGCCAAAGGTCGCGATCTCGAATTCGCACTTCGTCGTGAGCGGTCAGCAAGGGAATGCGTGGTCACTTCCGAACAAGAATCTCGTCCACAACCTTGCGATGGACTCCTACTCGAGCGTCGCCATCGCAGGTGATCGGTTGTGACGGAGAACGGCCGAGTCATCTCTCTGCACTCTGGAGCTCAGACCATGTGGCTTCAGTCGCCCGAGAGCACGCTCGCCGGGAGCAGTGACTACGCCGTCGTGGGGAACACGAGTGCTCAGGAGGCAAGGGTCTACCTCGTTCGCAACCCGTTCATTCTCGTCGGGCAGGGCTGTCCAGGCGAAGGCGGTTTCACGCCAGAGTTGGATCTCGGGACGTGTGGTCTCATCGGCGGGCCTGTCACGCTCTCGATCTCGGGTGGGCCGGGCGGTTCTACCGCACTCGTGCTTCTTGGGGCGAGCGAGACCGACGTTGCGATTGGTGCGGGATGCTCGCTCTTCATGACCCCTGTCTTTCCGACGGCGATTCCGCTACCGCTCTTCGGATCGGGTGCGGGCAACGGTCAAGTGCAGGTCACGGTCACTATCCCGCCGACTGCCACGCCCACGTCATTCATGGTGCAGTCGTTCGTTCATGACCCGACCACGTCGATTGGCTTCACGTCTACGAACGCCGTGCGGATGACGATTCAGTGACATTGCGTCGGAGGATAAGAAGCTGTCCCGCTACCGGTTGGCTGAACTCCGACGCTGTGTAGTAGAGCAGGTGCGTTGAAGGCGCGTCGCCCGCCCTCGTGCCTTGCCTACCCTCGGGGGGCTTTGGGGGTCACGTCCGGACGCGACGAGACGTTAGAAGATGACGGAAGACGCAGTGTCCGATTTCACCCATTCTGTTGCACTCGCACCGAACGCGGGAAGTTGAGCGCCATGGCGTTCGCCCCGCGTCACCGAGCTCCAGACCCCGCAGCAATCCTGGGACTCGACGAGTCGGGGGGGACCTCCCTCAAACATGTGTGCCCACTTTCCAGAACTCGGCTCGTGACTTGGCCGCGTCTCCTCCTCCGCTCGTTCGAGGCATCGGTGCGGGAGGTGCTCGAGGGTCGGTCGGATGCCGTGCCGGCGGCGTTGGTGGAGTCGGTGCGGGTGGCTGTCGAGACGGGCGAGTTGGTCGGGCCGAGTGATCGGCCGGCGCGGGTGGATGCGAGGACGAAGGTGAAACTCGCGGAGCTGTTGATCGCGTTAAGTGCGCGGACGTAGCGGGGACGCGCCGGCCTCGCCTTGCTTCGGCAGGGTCTGCTCAACGGCTCCGTTGGAAGGGGCTCAGTCGCGGGCCCTGGCGGGACGACAGCCGAGGGTGCTGCTGCGGCGGCTCGGCACGTTCCCGTTGCGGCTCGCCGAACGCGCGAGCCGGGCGGTGCTGCTGAAGCTGCCACCGCGGTTGACCCCGCGGCGGGGGGTGGCCTCAAAGCTGCCAGACCCGTCCAGACACCATTCCCACAAGTTGCCGATGGTGTCGTGCAGACCGAGTGCGTTCGCCCGGTAGCTGCCCACCGCCGCGTGCACCGTGCTACCGTCGTCCAGGTCATTCTCCCAGATGGACCACCCGCTCCCGCCATGGTCCTTGCCGTATTGATCCGCAACGTTGCCCGCCTCGTCCAAGGCGAGCGGATCGGAACCAGTCCACCATGGCGTGTCCGTCCCTGCCCGACACGCGAACTCCCACTGAGCCTCAGTCGGCAGCACCAGGCAGAGGCGGGACAGCTCTCGCTCGCAATCCATCCAACTCACCTGTTCCACCGGATGCAGCAGATCGCCTGGCCGGCCCGCCGCGTTCCAGTTGGTGTCGTGGTCGTGTGGACCGTAGACAGACGGGTTCTTACCCGTGCTGCGCAGCCACTGACCCTGCGTCATCTCGTACTTCGACAAGAAGTACGGGTCCAGCGCAACTTCGAAAAGCCTGTCGTTCTCGTCCGACTCGTCGGAGTCTGCCAATGGATCGTAATTCAGACCGTCCTCGTCCGAGGACTGCGCCCCCATGAGGAGCGTCCCGCCCGGGATCAGCACCAGGACGAGACCCATCTCTTCGGTCAGCACCAGCTTGCCCTGGTCGTCCCGCTCCGGTCGTGCGCCGCTCTGCACATGCCAGAACTCCCACAACCCGGACTCCGCGTCTCGACCGATCGGCACGAGGCCGAGCTGCGGGGTCAGCGTCAGGTCGCCATAGTCCGGACACTCGTCGGGGTTCGCAATCGATGTGATCGCTGCATCCCAGGCTTCCTTCTCGTCGAGAAGGGACTGCTGCTCGATCGTCCGCGCGAACTCCAGGCGCTTCACAACCGACGCCACCGTGCGGCCGTGATCGTCATCGCCCGAGAGTTCCTCCAGGCCGACGATCAAGTCACGCAGCGTGTCGTGCCACCACTGCGACTCGGTGTCGTCGCCGAAGTCGTGGTCCCGTTCCCGCTCGATGCGGCCGGGCAACTCTGCGGTCGTCCGGGCCAGTTCTTGCTCGTGCGCCTCGCGGGCCGCCTCGTCCTCGAATTCCTCCTCCGATTCTCCCGCGCGGTCGAGCTTCAAGTGCTCGCGCAGCTCGGCGTGTCGCGCCTCGTCTTCGTGGGACTCCGGCCGTCCAGTTGCCCGCAGGGCAGCGAGAGTGGTCTCGTGCTCGGGACGACGGTCGAGCAGAGCGCGGGCTCTCTTCAACCACTGTTCCATTGGCTCGACCTTATTCAGGGACGCCGGCCACAAGTCGTCCATCTCGTCCCAGAGGTTGGTGAGACGCTTGATGTCCGAGGCACGGAGAACACGGGCCTTCTCGGCTCGAGCTTCCTGCTCGCTCTTCTTTGCAGTGTTCCGTTCGACCAGCGCCCAGCCGGCCAGCACCACGACCGCCAGGAGCGCCGTTGCGGCCGTCGTCGCCAGTGCTCGGTTGCGCCGCACCCAGGACTTCAGTTCCGCCCACGCGCCCGACTCGTACGCCGCGACAACTCGCTGCTCCAGGTACGCCCGCAGGTCCCGTGCGAGCGCCGTCATGTGCGGGTAGCGGTCAGCGATCCCACGGGCCAAGGCCTTCTCGACGATCGCCACGAGTTCGGTCGGCGTGTGCGGCGAAATTTCCGCGAGAGGCGAAGGCGACCCCTGCGCAACCATGGCGAGGATCATGCGTGGTGAGACTCGATCGCCTGGCTTCGTGAACGGCATGCGCCCCGACAGCAGGTGATAGAGCATGGCCCCAACCGCGTAGACGTCCGCTGGCGGTCCGATGTCTTCGACGCGACCGGTCGCTTGTTCGGGCGGCATGTATGCAGGAGTGCCGACGACCGCACCGTCCATGGTCATGATCGGTGAGTCGGGCGTTGCTGCGACAGCCTCCTCGCGATCAGTTCTCAGGCTTGTCGTGTCGATGGTCCGGAGTCGGAGATCGTGCGGATCGTCACGGCCCACAATCTTCGCGAGGCCCCAGTCCATGACGTACGCTTCGCCGAACTTTCCGACCATGACGTTCCCTGGCTTAAGGTCGCGATGGATGACGCCCTTCGTGTGGGCGTACGCCATCGCCTCGCAGACGCGGAGCATGACGTTGAGGGCTCGAGTCGTCGTCCACTCTTCGTCGTTCGGGTCGGCGACGCGGTCGAAGACGGCGCGCAGATCCTCCCCCTTCACGAGCTTCATCGTGAAGTAGACCTGGTCGGTCTCGTCCACGCCGATCTCGTGGACGGGGACGATGCCGGGGTGGTCGAGCTGCGACGTGACCTGGGCTTCCTCGAGGAAGCGGCCGAGCGAAGCATCGTCGACATCGGGAGTGTCGCCAGCGGCGGGGGGCACACCCTTCCCGAGCATGACCTTCAACGCGAGGCGGCGTCGTGCATCGCGATCGAACACGCGGTGGATCACGCCCATGCCACCACGGGCGAGCTCACCCTCGAAGACGTAGCGCGTGTGACCGGGTCCACGCTCGCGAAGCTGATCGATCAGCGCGTTCCAGGCGCTGTCGGTCGCGTCATTGTCCGCGCCGACCTCAACGGTCTCGTCGATCTCCTCGTTCGGCGTGTTCTCATCCGGCATGGCGTCCCCCTGGCGGGAAGGATTCTACGGAGTCCCGGGTTGGGCGTACGCCCGTCGGTCCGGTGGATGAGAGGAGGTCGGTTCCGGGAGAAGTGGAGACGCTCGCTCAACGAGGAACGAGGTAGCCGGTGATGTTGTAGTCGAACTCGTGGCCGTACTGACTGTTCGAGGTGAAGCGGACGATGCTCCCAGGACGGAAGACCCAGCCTGTCGTAGAAAAGATCTCGGACATGTGGCTGCTTACGTCGCTCATCCTGCTCGACCACCTAAGCGTCTCGACTCCGGCAAAGAGTTCAGTTCCGGTGACGATCAGATTGCTGTTCTCCCTCGTTGCCCCAAAGCCCGTGATGACGAGCCAGTGATTCTGGGGCACGGTGTAGGCGTCTAGCGTGAGACTCGCTTGCCAGTCCTCCACGCCGGTGATGTTGACGATGAGCGACGGGTGCGGAGGAAGACTGAAGACCGGCTGCTGCGGCTGCGGGATTGACGGTGCTTGCGCGGCCGCGAAGCTGAAGAGCCCGAGTCCGAGAAGGATGATGGCGAGTGAGCGCATGCGTAGAGCCTTTCGTTGGAGGGTTAACGAGGCACGAGGTTGCCGTTGATACCGGTCGGCGTGGCGTCCCCTGGGGCGAAGGAGTTTGCGAAGTCCTGGGGTGGGTCGAACCGTGTGCCGGTGCCGTCGGTTCTAGATGCCTAGAGACAGTCCGTTACTTGCCGCGTATCCCCAAGCGTTCGCGTCATCGGCGACGAACGCCTGGATCTTCACGGTCACCGGGATCTGGTTGGCAGGAATCGTCACGGTCACAGAGACACCACCTGATCCTGGAACTCCCAGACTGCCTCCGAGAGGAAGTGCTGTCACAACGACCACAGGAGACGCGTAGAGAGTGCATGTTCTTGGCCCAGGGATTGGCGTGTCGAAAAGGCCGAGGATAAGAACGGCTGCGGCTTGAGGCTTCGCGTCAGCCAACGTCATGGTGATAACGCCAGACGGAACCGGGCAACCTGTCATCGAGAGATCCGGCACGAAGCCTCCGCTGCCAGAACATCCAACTCCGTACTCGGCGATCACCCCTCCCGTCAGCCCTTCGCAGGAGTCTGGAACCATGTTCCCGTTGCAGTCCTTGCTGGTGCCAACCGCGATGTCGCAGTCGTCGGGGACGCCGTTTTGGTTGCAGTCCGTCTCGCAGGTGTCGGGAATGCTGTTCAAGTTGCAGTCGATGCTGAACCCCGATGCGATGTCGCATGAGTCAGGGACTCCGTTGCCGTTGCAGTCGTTGGCGGCTCCCGAAGCAATCTCGCAGGAGTCGGGGACTTGGTTTGTGTTGCAGTCGGTGGCACCGTTGATGATGTCTACGATGTCGGGAATGCCGTTGCCGTCGCAGTCGTCAGATATCACCTCTACAGTTGCATAAGTGTTGGGTGCATTGTTGATGTGGTCGTTCCACTCCCTTGAGAACCGCCTGTATTGCGCCCACTCCTCAAGAGGACTGCCTGTAGAACCGGCATTGTTCGGCTCAATGCTGTTCCAATTGGTATAGGAATTCTGCTCCCCACTTGTCCACTTCCAACCACCGTCGGCTTCGACGTATGTGGCGTCGCAAGTATCCTGGTAGTGGCCGATCCACGCTTCGCCTACGCCAGCAGGCGACAAGAGGTGAGTGTCGAACCAATCATTCTCTTGGCCTGTGCGAATGGTTGGCAGATGGCCACCCATGGACACCGCCCACGCCTGTGCGACGTTCCAAGCTGAGGGCGACGAATCAACGGCGTACCAGTGCCCGTTGACATCGGAGTGAACCCACGTCTGTGCGTTAACAACCCCGATCGACAAGACGAACGCTAGGGCGGGCAGAACTGGCTTCATGGCTGACTCCCGTCGAATCCCAACACAGCAAGCGTACTCCTCTAGACGCGGGACGTGGTGGTCGGTAGCCTCCGAGGTCGACGAAGAGGTGTAGCGTGTAGGCCAAGCGCCGACTAGATACATCGCGTGCGATCGTGGCCAGGTCCCCTCAGTTCCCCTGCATCGAGCGCTCCTCATGTACCGTGATGGAGTTCGAAGAGGAGAACCCAAGATGCCCAAGATCCGACTCGTTTTCGCGTTCGTCCTTGTCAGTTTGCTTGTGGCTCTGATCTCGAATCAGCTGACCGAGCCAGCCTTCGCCCGCGCATCGTCGGGGCTGCCGCCTTTCGCACTCGACCCACGGTGCATCGTCAATATCGAGACAACAATCTCGTTCGCGAATGCGCAGCTTGGAGACGCGCAGGTGATCTACAAGGTGCCCTCGGGCTACCACTTCATCGCCACTACCTACTCGGACTGGACGACTTCGAACCCCTCGTCCCTTCGGCTTTCCTGGGTCGAGAGGGATGGTGCAACGGATCGAGTTCTCTGGAGCGCGGAGCACAACGGCACTCTGGGCGAGTTCGTGATTGGCTACGCGCGTACTCAATCCATCGTTCCCGGCCTCAGGTTTGCGCCGGGAGCGGATGCCATAGTCCGTCTCGATACGGCATCTGCCTCCCCGATCAACTGGAGCGACGTGCCGATAAGGCTCCACGGCTACATCGTT
>Ga0315336_1007668_pt1 | contig 10146 bp, 6 predicted proteins | sample ASW5metaG_FD_204512 | JGI IMG/M metagenome (GOLD analysis project Ga0315336, IMG submission 204512) | Ammonia-oxidizing marine archaeal communities from Monterey Bay, California, United States - ASW #5 | ecosystem: Environmental > Aquatic > Marine > Intertidal zone | place: USA: California... | reverse complement strand
ACGTAAACTTCAAGACGACTACCATCTGAAACTGCTATTCCTTTGATTATTACTTTGTCTCCAATGCTAAATTCTGTCTCCTCTATTTGTATAGTTATACCCCTATCGGTTGGAACACTTACGTTAATATCAATACTCTTGGAATCCAGACGACTGTGTGCAGTAATTTTCCAAGCACCAAGTTCAGCATTAGATGGAATTCCTATATCCTCCGTGGAAAAATTACCTGAACCATCTGAAAAAGTTTCAGTTTTACTAGATATGTTTCCAGAAGGATCAAAAAGAGTTATAGTTAATCTAGCATTATTCCCTGTATTCCCTATAACTAAAATTGATTCACCTGGAGAATAATTTTCGCTAGTTGAAATTAGCGAAATTTCACCAGATCCTGCTTCTAGACCAACTGAAAATTTAACTGAATCTTGAATATTTGATGTAGATACAGCAGCTCTGTATATCCCTGAACTAAGCTCTGATAAATCTATAGTGTGCTTAGCCTTACCAAAAGAACTTGTTACGGTAGAATCATTTATTACAATATTATCGTTGGAATCCAAAACTGTAATAGATAGTTTGGATGCTTGTGGACCAACAATGCTTATGATTGCTTTAGAATTAAGTGCAAGATTTGTTTTATCCATCAACACAACAATGGCTGTTGTTGGATATTGACCAAGACCAAACAAAGCAGCATCTGACCCATCATCCTGTTTTACTATTACAGTGTAAGTCCCAGAAGAAAATGTATTATCTGTAACAAATTCATAATTCAAATCTCCATTTGCATTACTTTTAAAAATATCATAGAGTACTATTTTTTCTCCTTGATCTTTAATCCATATCGTAGTCTCCTTGTTTGGCTCGGAAGCACCAAGTATGCTAACAGTTTCTCCCATATTGTATCTTATTGCAGTAGCAGAAATTTCAATTAGGTAATCTGATTTTATAGTCAGATTTTTTGTTGTTTTAAATTGATTATTTTCAAAAATCACATATTTTTCTCCAAGATTGTCAGTCCTCTCTATCAATTCTTCCCAAATCCATTCTCCGTTTGAAGAAGCCCCCACCACTCGGGTCTTTTCTACAACTCTATCTTTATCCTCAATTGTAATAATAATAGAACTATGCGGAGATGCATTGCCTGAAATAGTTAGCGTTTCCTCAGATCTAACTTCAGCAGGAATGTTACTAACTTCAAATTTTTCAGTCTTTAAAAACCTGTTTTTTGCTTCTTCAATGTTAATATTAGTACTTTGGAATTTTCCAGAGTCATCTTTTATTATAAATTCACTTGTCCCAACATTATATGTATCAGGTATAGTTATTGTAGTTAGAAAGTTTCCTTGTTCATTTGTTTTAACTGATGCTAATACAGTATCATCAAGGTACATCTGTAAATTTTTTTCCTGACCAAATCCAGTTCCTGTCAGCCTTAAATCTGAACCAACTCGAATTTTTTCTGGAATGAATTTCTTTGTACCATAAAGTGCGCTTCCTGTTTCTTTAATTTCTTCAATTTTCTCGCTTTCTACTTCAGAAATTCCCTGAATAGGCGTATTTTCATAACCTATTTCGTTCTCATTTAGATCTAATGCTTTCCAATTTATTCCACTTACTTTTTCATTTGTTACAAGTCCAAATTTTACCGATTCACCTGGATTAAGTGTATTTGTTGCGGTAAATATTAGCATCTTGCCATCAGAATATTTTCCGCCGCCCCATCCCAACTCTGACTTGAATGATTGGAATATCGCATCTCCACTCAACCATATTTTAATTGTCTTTATTTTAGATACACTCTCGTTTTTAAATTCTGCAATTATGGTATTTTCATAACCTACTGCCTTAACAGAAATTTCTTCCTCCGCATTTACTTCTGAGATTGATAACAAAGTGAAAACAGAAAACACAATCAGTGCTGAGATAAAAATACCACTTGTTGAATTTATGTTCATACCATTCATTGTTTTTTTGTCAACAATTAAACCTTAATTTAGTTTTTATTTCATATTTTTAACGAATTTTTACAGTTTTCAGCAATCATTCATTCGAAAATTGCTCAAATGGTGTTGTATTTTGGTATTGACGAATACGCTCAGCAATTAATCGGTATAAATTACGTACCCTATCTCTTGTTTTTTCAGTCAGGAAATCTGCATTGCCCAAGGCAATTTTACCACATATGTATCGACAAACCTCTTCTTTTTCAAATTCATCCCAGTCATCTTCATTATGTTCGTTCCAAACCGCCTTGAGGTTTTCAATAATTCCCTTTTTTCCATGAATTAACACTTCTTCTTTGGTAAGATTGGTAAATCCTTCTCTACGCAGTTTTATCGCGTAAGTTTGGTTTACAGCATACAAGTAATCCTCAGTTACCATATAGTCTTCAATCGATTGAAGAAGATTTTTGTCACTTTCAAAAAATATTATTTGTGTTTCTGAAATTTTATTGTTTTTTAATTGCTCCGCAATTTGATTTGATTCGTAATCATTATCAAGTAAAACAAATGTGTTGTATCCATGATTGTGATAAAAAAGTGATAGTGGTAATACTGAATTTTTATTGTATGCGGGTACTATATTTAGAGGATTCATCGATATGTTTGGGTCCTGAAGGAATTTATCAAACGCATTAAGATACATTGTATCTGACATTGTTTCCACTATAATGAGTGGGCGTGAGTTAAAACCTACTCCTCTATCAGTTATTGAATCTACTAAACCTTTAGACAACCCATAGAGAATTGGTGTAAGTGTAGCATCATCCGCCTTCCAGTAATCATAAAAAATTTTACTTAGATGTTTTTTCCTATCAAGTTCTACAACGAGAAGATTTCCTGGTGTATAATCAAAAATCATGAAAGGTGAATGAGTAGCGTATAAAACTTGGTTTGATCCAGCAAGATTTTTTAACAAATCAGAAATTCCCATTTGTTGCGTTGGATGTAAGTTTCGCGCCGGTTCATCAAGTAATAGAATTGCCTCTTTCAATTCTGCTCTTTGTGTTTCTGCAGCAAAATTTACTATGAATGAGAATGTCCATTTGAAGCCTTCAGCTCTTCTATTTAATAGGCCAGTATTAGTTATGGTGCCATCTCTATGAATATCTGATAGTACCACACTCAAGATATTTCCTGGATTCAGTCTTAGTTCTACATTAATTGCTTCACCCTTCCAAGATGGGTTTAATCGTTGAGTCAAATTTTTACTTGCAGTGGTTAAAAATTTAATTAATTTTGATGGGCTATGCTTAAGTTCTTCTAGCTTTTCTATATCAAGCTCTGCAAGATAAAGTAAATTTCTTACAGTTTCTGCCCTATCAAAACCCTCAATATATTCAATTCCAGCAGAAGCCGCATTCTCAGATTCTTTAATGTATTCAGTCAGGTTTATGTTTCCTAGGATTTTCTTGTAATCAGAAAAATAAACAAACCGTGGATGTAGGTTATCTCCAATGAAATTTTTCAAAGCCTCGCTTTCTGTGTCATCAATTAAAATTTTTTCAACATTTTTTATTACATCAGCATAGATTTCTTCCCATTCAGAAATAATTTGTTGTTCATCAGTTGCAATAGCAAGCAGATCACTGTTAAATTCATCGAGTTCAGCTTGAATAATTTTTTTATTTGTCGGTGTACTACCTGCAAAGAAATTTGTATCAAGTTTTTTACTTATATAATTTGGAATACTTTCAACAAAATTTGATATTTGTTTCGTGCTATTTTGCCAATATTCAAGATTTTTATCCTCTTCCTCACCAATCTTCGTATCACCAAAATCATACTGTATTTCTGGATTTTTATTAGTTCTAAAAATTTTTAGCTTTTTTAATTGTAAATCAGGAAATTTCTCCTTAACTATTTCGGTTTCATCATGATTCAATTCAAAATCTCCTTCAACAATTCTAATCTCAGATTTGAGCCGTTCAGTCATTTCATCGCATAAATCAAGTTCAGAGATATACTCATCTTTATTCAACATAGTTAATGCTTGGAGAATTGTAGTTTTACCGCTTTCATTTCTACCAACAAACGCAGCCAAATCCCCAACCACAATATCACCTGAATCATGTATACAACGAAATGCTTGAACTCTAAATTTTCTAAGACGCAACTAGTGCCTGTTTACTCGAATGAGATTTAAATTATTAGTCAAAATTAGTTCGACAATTAACATTAGGTGGGTTTTATATTGTGTTCAATTTTTTACATTGATAATATAGCTGATGGTGAGTTTTGATGGGAGATAGAAAAAGTGTGGGAAATAAAAAGACCAAGGAAATAAGTAAACTTAAAGATCGTTTAGCATTCTGGAAGGCGAAATTAAAAGCGGATGAGGAGGGACATAAAAATCCCAAATCAAAGTCTATGCCAAAACCAACATCTATGCCAAAACCAACATCTATGCCAAAACCAGCATCTATGCCAAAACCAGAAGCAAAAAGGAAGTCAAAGGAGGAAAAGAGAAAGAAGATAGAAGCAAAAAAGAAAGAGGTCAAAATAAAAACACAAACAAAATCGAAAACAAAAGAAGCAAAAAAGAAAGAGATCAAAATAAAAACACAAACAAAATCGAAAACAAAAGAAGAAAAAAAGAAAGAGATCAAAATAAAAAAACAGGCAAAAAAGAAAGCAAAAGAAGCAAAAAAGAAAGAGATCAAAATAAAAAAACAGGCAAAAAAGAAAGCAAAAGAAGAAGCAAAGAGGCAAGCGGAAGAAGCAAAGAGGAAAGAGGAAGAAGCAAAGAGGAAAGAGGAAGAAGCAAAGAGAACTTACGAAGAAGAATTAGAGGAGCAACTTACTGAAGAAGAAATTACTGGTTTTCAACTAGAGAGAACCGATATGGATAAGATGTGTAATAGAGTCTGTGAAATTATTTCTGATTATGAAACTAAAGGAATACTTCAAAGTGAACTTTGGAAAAAATTGAAACTTTCAAGCAGAGATGGTTCTCGTTTGGCATTAAAATTGGAGAGGATGGGAATGATTACACGAGAAAAAATTTTAGAAAAAGAAAGATGGACTTACAGACTTATAATTAAAAAAATACCAATAAGTACAAAATCTATTGAGGGCGCACCATGTTTAACCTGTAAATATGAATCAAAATGCTCACTTGATGGTATTGAATATAGCCCAAGAACCTGTCAATGGATTCAGGATTGGGTTCTGATAGAATTAAAAAATAAATAAAAATGAAATTAATTGATGCAAGAAACGATCATTATAGAAAACTAGCTCATGAGGAAGGATACAGAAGCAGATCTTCCTACAAACTAAAAGAACTTCATAAATCATACAGAATAATTGGTGCAGGTCATTATGTTTTAGATTTGGGTTGTGCGCCTGGAGGATGGACACAAGTTGCGGTGCAGCTTGCTGGCAATCAAGGAAAAGTAATGGGAGTTGACACATCTTTTGTGGAAGAAATTCCTGGTGCACACATAATAAAATCAGATATAGGTGACATTTCAATTACGGAAGAAATTTTGTCATTTTTTGGAAGAAAAATAAATGCTGTAATATGTGATCTTTCTCCACAGGTAACTGGTAATTGGTCTGTAGATCATTCTACACAAATATCATCAAATTATGCAGCTGTAAAAATTATGGAACAAGTTCTGGAAAAAAAGGGAAACGCACTATTCAAAATTTTTGATGGTGAATATTCAAATGAATTTTATCAGTATGTGAAGAAAAAATTCGTTAAGGTTAAGTTGAAAAAACCCAAAGTCAGTAGGAAACAAAGTAGCGAATTATACTGTGTATGCCTTGGATACACGTCTTAAAAAAATGGATAATTTGTACGCATTGCTTTTAAGGAAATTTTGTAAATCAATCATATTCGAATAGTCAACGTCAGACCATAGTTGCCCTTCGAATAGAGTCATCTGGGGCTCTCAGTTCTTGAGAGCCCTTTTTATCAATTTTTTAAAAACATCATTAGGGCAAAGATAGCCATTGCAACAGAAGAACCTACACCTAACACAAAAATAATTTTACTACCACTCATAATCCATATCCTCTATTACTTTCTGTGAATAAAAAATTCCTTATATTCGTTAAAGATTATTTCGTAATCAAATTATAATTAAAAAAATTAGCTTTAATATTGGAAGCAATAGAAGTAGATTTACTCACAAAAGAATTTGGAGATTTTAAGGCAGTAGATGGTATTTCTTTCAAAGTGGAAGAGGGCGAGATTTTTGGTTTTCTGGGGCCAAATGGCGCAGGAAAAAGCACTACAATGATGATACTTACAACCTTGTTAAAACCAACATCTGGCAGAGCGCTTGTGGGCGGATATGATGTTATGTCTGATGCCAAAAAAGTGAGAGAGAAAATTGGCTACGTTCAGCAGGAAATTAGTGTAGATGAATTTCTAACCGGCAGAGAAAATCTTTACTTACATGCGCGAATAAACCAAATCCCAAGGAATCAAATTAAATCAAGAATAGATGATGTATTAGAATTAGTAGAGCTAGGTGAAAAAAAGGACCAGGCAACATTAACCTATTCTGGTGGGATGCGAAAGAGACTTGATATAGCGAATGGATTGTTGAGCAGGCCATCCGTACTATTTCTTGATGAACCTACTGTGGGACTTGATATACAAACAAGACGGAAGATATGGGGCTACATAAAAAAAATTCGAAAGGATTTTGGTATGACCATTTTTATCAGCACTCATTACATGGAAGAGGCTGACAATCTTTGTGATAGAATAGGAATTATTGATCATGGAAAAATACAGGTCATCGACACACCAAAATCAATGAAAAGTGCAATAGGAAACGAGATAATCTCCTTTAATCTTGTTGACGGCAAAGCAAACCAAGATACTATAATAGATCAAATTGGCAAGATTGAATTTGTTAAGGAAGTGAAAAATAAAGATGGCTTAATCACCGTCTTTTCTACCAAAAGCAATGAGGTAATCCCAAAGATATTTCAGGAATCTGCTAATCTTGATATGAAGATACGATCTCTCACATTAAAACAGCCTACACTTGATGATGTCTTCATTTCATACACAGGTCATGATTTGAGGGATGAGACTGAGAATAAAAAATACAGTAGAAGAAAAGAATTCAATCTAAACAGGAGAAAGGGGCTTTGATTACTGATACTTACTCAATTTTTTGGCGTGAGATGAAACGCTATAAAAAATCTAGGGGTGGCTTTATAATCAGACTGATTCAGCCGGCTGTTTGGATAGTAGTTATGGGTAACATATTTTCAGGAACGCAGCCTCTGATTGAATCAGTTGGATTCGATGGCGAGTATATAGAATTCATGACACCGGGAATCATAATACTGACTGCTATATTCACCAGCATTTTTGGTGGTGTAAACACTTTGTGGGACAGAAGGTATGGTTTTATGAACCAGGCACTTACTTCCCCAATCTCTAGGTCATCAATTGCTCTTGGGAAGATGCTTGCAATATCACTGGTTGCAGCAATCCAAGCCAGTCTGATTTTGGGAATTGCTCTGGCAATAGGTGTTACAATGCCAAACTTGTTGATGATAGCTCCAATCATGGCGATAGTAGTTTTGTTTTCGATTGGATTTTCCGGAATATCTGTTATGTTCGCTGCAGCTGCAAAGTCTCAAGAAACTTTCTGGGGAACTGTCAATTTTCTTGGATTGCCCATGTTCATGATAAGCCCAGCCCTTTTTCCATTGGCATTGATGCCAGATTGGTTGGCAACCATAGCTCAGTTTAATCCGGTCACATATGCAGTAATTTTAGTTCGAAGCATGATGTCTGGGTATGTTGAAAGCTCATCGGCTGCATTGAGCATAGTCATTTTAGGCGGTTTTGTGGTCGCTATGATCCTACTTGCGAGTTATGTATTCACGCGTGAAGTGAACAAACCCTTCTAATTAAACTAAATTTGACCCAAAAAATAACAATATCTCACTCGTGAGATCTTTTTGATTTATTTCACTCATTATTATTGAAAGGTTTAGTATTAGTCACACTGTGTGTTAGCTTGTTATTAGTTGGAATGATTTCCAGCCAATCGTTTGCATCAAATGATCATCGATTTATCTTAGAATGGGGAGGGGTTGATACTACTAAACAAGAGATGGATTGTTTTATGTGTGCTGAATATTTTAACGCGGTACAAAATGGTTGGAAACTCCCACAACAGATTGCTGTTGATGATGAAAGAAATATCTATGTAACAGACACTGGTAATTCAAGAATTCAGAAGTTTACCTATGATGGAGAGTTTTTGTCAAGCTGGGGAACTAATGGTTTTGAAAACGGAGAATTTCAATCCCCTGCCGGTATTGCAACTTATGAAAACAACATATACGTTGTAGATGCTGATCAAGGTACTGTTCAAAAATTTGATAACAACGGAAACTTTATTCTAAAATGGGGAGAATTGGGAACTGAAAATGGTCAGTTCCTAATACCTCAAGGAATTACAATAGATTCAAACGGCATTGTTTATGTTGCGGATTCAAAGAATCATAGAATTCAGAAATTTACTTCCGATGGAGAATTCTTGTCATCTTTTGGTAAATATGGTTTTGGGGATGGTAAGCTAAGAGTTCCAGTTGACGTTGCGGTTTATGGAGATTTTATTTACGTCTCTGATCCTGGAAGTTATAAAATTGAAAAGTATACTTCAGAAGGAACTTTTCTAAAAAATATTGATTATAGATTTGGTGGTCATTCTCCTAGACCTGGTGGACTTGTAGCTGATCCAGATGGGAACATCTACTTTGTTGACTCCATGAATTACCGAATAGTTAAAATGGATTCTGATGGAAGAACATTAACTACATTCGGTGATCTTGGTAAAGGAAATGGCAATTTTTTTGAACCAAAAGATCTTGTATTAGATAACCGAGGATATCTTTTCGTTTTAGATTCTAGCGCGGGGCTGGTGCAAAAATTTGAGACGCCTGTTGTAATGCAAATAGAGGCGGCTTTACAAGCAGAACAGCTTAGAAAAATGCAGGAACTAGCTTATGCAGAAGCAGAAGCAGTAGAAGCGGCAGAAGCTACAGCAGAAGCTACGGCAGAAGCAGAAGCTGCGGCAGAAGCTGCGGCAGAAGATGCGGCAGAAGCTGCGGCAGTACCTGATACAACTAAACCAATTTTATCTCCACCAGCAGACTTGGTGATAGAGGCAACTGGAAGTTTAACATCTGTTGAATTAGGAGAGGCAATGGCAATGGATGAAAACGGCATTCAGCTATTAGTTAACAATGCCCCAACATTATTCCCATTGGGCTCATCTACAATAATTTGGACAGCGATTGATAACAGTGGAAATTCAGCATCAGCAATACAACAAGTCAGCATTGTTGATACAACTCCACCCACAATATATTCAGTACCTGACATAACCGCTGAGGCAGTAGTGCCTTATGATAATATCATAGAATTACAGGAACCAGTAGCGGATGACCTACTAGGTATTATTTCAATCACAAATAACGCTCCTGAGTTCTTTCCGGTGGGCGAGACTATCATAACATGGACAGCTACTGATGTTGGAGGAAACACAGACAGCATTGAGCAGAAGATCACGGTTATTGATACTATATTTCCAACTCTACAAGTACCAGAGGATATTGTAATTGAGGCCACAAGCCTCGATCAAAATGAGGTATACTTGGGAGAGGCTACCGGTACAGATAATGGCGAAATTGCTTCAATAACAAATGACGCTCCTGATGTTTTCCCATTAGGCGAGACCACAGTTACATGGACAGCCATAGATTCTTCAAATAATTTCTTAAGTCTCACACAACTAATTACTGTAGTAGATACTATCGCACCAGAGATTTCACCTTTTGAAGATATAACCCTCGAAGCGACTTCGATTGACGCAAACATCGTTAACTTAGTCAGCCCAACTGCTTCCGATATACAAGATGTTACAATTTACATAATCGCTCCTGACGTTTTCCCAATAGGCGAGACCACAGTTACATGGACAGCAGTTGATGCGTCAGGTAATTCAGCAATTACAACTCAGACAGTTACAATAGTTGATACTACAAAGCCAGGACTAACAATTCCGCAGGATCAAACCGTTGAGGCTTCTAACCTTCAAGAAACACAAGTGGAAATTGGTCAAGCCGAGGCCTATGACATTACAGGAATTTCTTC
>Ga0315336_1007667_pt1 | contig 10146 bp, 9 predicted proteins | sample ASW5metaG_FD_204512 | JGI IMG/M metagenome (GOLD analysis project Ga0315336, IMG submission 204512) | Ammonia-oxidizing marine archaeal communities from Monterey Bay, California, United States - ASW #5 | ecosystem: Environmental > Aquatic > Marine > Intertidal zone | place: USA: California... | reverse complement strand
TCGATCGTATCGTTTTCACGCTTCGCACCCGGTTATTGAATCGGGCCCCGATTGATACCTCCAACCTGCCACTGCCACTACTCGATACATTGCGGACATATGCGTCGAACTATTTCGGAAAACAGAAGAAGGCCGTCGACCCCATTAGTAGAAATATATTTTCTGACCCCGTTCCGGCCATTCTATCGTTGTACGCTTCGGGGGTGTATTCCTTACTACGCTACCCCAAAATCGGCCGTTAGAATCGATCTTTTATCGAACCACGACGCGGAGCCACGCTAAAGAAATTGCGCCACCAGTCCGCGATAGAGCGACAGTTCGAGAACGACTTCGAACACCAGATAGAGCACCGCCAGGCAGCCGGCCGCCAGGGCACCGGCAAGGATGGGCCGTTCGCGCTGATCGACCACCAGGAATCCCACCACCATCACCGGTGCGGCGATGAGAAACCCTACGCCCAAGATGGCGAGCAGAAATCCCGCAAACCAGCCAAGCAGGCGAACTTCGCGGTGCCACCCCGGCCTGTCCGTCTCGGTCCGGGGTACGCGGCGATTGGAAACGAGGCTGCGCCATAGTTGGACCAAGGACAGGATGGCGCCAGCGAATCCGACGATCGTCGGCATGAACCGCGCCTCCGGCGGATAGCCGGCCGCCATGATCAGCATGGCGGAGAAAATCGCCAGCATGATGGCGCTGATGACAGCATTGCCGTTAATCGTCATGGGCATTCCTCGCTGTACGGCGTCGCCAAACATAGAACACGATGCTGGCGGCCACCATTGACAGCAGGATCAACGACTGCGGTCTCAACAAAAACGCCGGGCCCCAGATCGCGAGCGCTTTGTGCAACGACTCTTCGGCAATCCCGCCCAACACCAGCCCGATGACGAACGGCGGCCTCGGCCAATCGAAACGCTTCAGCCCGTAGCCCAGAAAGCCGAGCAAAAACAGCACGATTAATGATTTCCAGTTACCGCTGCTTAGGTAGCTGCCGGTGATCGCGAACACGAAGATCAATGGGACCAGCAAACCGCCGCGAACGAACACGAGCAAGCCGACCCAGCGTGCGATACCAAGAAACATTGCGACCGCGATCACATTGGCCAACACCAAAGCCCAGACCAAGGTCCAGACAAGGTCGAGGTGGTACAAGATAAGCTGCGGCCCCGGTTGAATGCCGAGCGTGACGAAGGCCCCCAGCAACAGGACCATGCCGGAGCTGCCGGGGATGCCGAAAAACAGGGTCGGCAGCAGTGCACCGCCTTCCTTGGAGTTGTTCGCCGTCTCCGGTGCGATGACACCTTCCACCGCGCCCTTGCCGAAACGCTCCGGCGTCTTGGATGACTGCACCGCGTGGCCGTAACACAGCCAAGAGGCAGCTTCACCGCCGAGACCCGGCACCACACCGACAAGAGCGCCGATGATTGACGTGCGAAGTGTCAGCCACCAGTGCCGCCCGACATCAAAGATCCCTTCGATCACATCACGCAGTCCGTAATTCGCAATGTCCTTGGAGACGGCGGAAACCGATCCACCCCGCGCGCCGAGCGCGATCATTTCGGGAATGGCGAATAGCGCCAGCACCGCGGTGATCACGTCGATGCCCTCCCAAAGAAACAACTGGCCAAAGGTAAATCGCGCGACGCCGGTCATCGGATCCATGCCGATCGTCGCCAGCACCAGACCGAAGCAGCCGACGATCAAGCCCTTAACCAGGCTGTCGCCGCTGAGCGCGGCGATGAAGGTGACACCAAGGATTGCCAACAGGAAAAACTCCGCCGGCCCGAACGACAGCACGACCGGGCGCAAAACCGGCAGCAGCAGCGCCAGGGCCATCGCACCGATCACTCCACCGATGCCAGACGCGCCGAGGCTGGCGCCAAGCGCGCGGCCGGCTTGACCCTTCTGCGCCATCGGATAGCCATCGACGACGGTCGCCGCGTCGGGCCCGGTGCCCGGAATGCCGAACAGGATACTTGGAATCGAACCGCCGGTATGAACAACGGCGTGCATGGCAACCAAGAAGACCGCGCCGTGAAGCGGCTCCATACCGAAAACGAAGGGAATGAGCAGCGCGATGCCGAGCTTTCCGCCCAATCCCGGCACCGCGCCGAAAAACATTCCGATCGGGATTGCGGCCACGATCAGCGCGAGCAGCATCGGCGAACCGAGCAAGGCGATCAGGCTGGCTAAATAGATATCGGTCTCAATAGACATTCTTAAGTCGCCGGCTGTCAGGAGATTGGCCGCGACGAGCCATCGATCAGTCGCCGCAATCGATCAGCCTTGCCTCGTTGTCGCCGCCTGCAAGGTATTTGATTCTGCACGTCATGCCTTTTTTCAAATTTGCTCGGTCGTCCGCTCGTCCGGCGATGAAAACCCGGGTGCGCGAACCGCTGACCTTTGAGACGACGGTTTTCCCACGCTCGTGAAAACGGATCCGCTTTCCCTTGGCCGTGACCTCAAGCAAATCGGCTTTGACAGACGTGGTCGCGGCATCGGCGTTCATAACCGAAGCAAGGAGCGCAACGGAAGCAGGCGGCTGGGTCAAAGCCAACCCAACATTGGCCGCGACCGCTTCGCCAAATAGCGGGTCGATCGGAATGCTAAGCCGATTGGCTTGCTGGCGCAGATCCGCGTCCGACAGCGCTTTCTCGTATGCACCGCGCAGCAGCGCCAGACGATCGGACGGTATGCCCGGCGGGCCGGCCGTCAGGCGCCCAAGTTCGGTTTGCGATTCGATTAGCGCCGCAATCGCGCGACCGTCATTGTCACTTACCAGATCGCGCACGGTGGGAACGGATCCGATCGCCCCGGAATCACCGCCGACGCGCAGTACCATGCGCCCGAAGCCATTGTCGACAAACGGCCGGAGCGAGCTGTAGGAACCGAGCGTGCCCGCGACCTCGCCTCGCATGATTCCCATCTCGCCCTCAGTGCCGCCATAACCCGGAATGATTTTCACATTGAGCCCCAAGGCGTGGCCGAGCAGCGCCGTCTCGTTATGCGATGACGTGCCAATTCCCGACGACGCCAGCCGGACCGGATCCGCGGCGCGCTGCAGGTCTTGGATACTTGCGATCCCGGAATCGATGCCGACCACCAGCACACGAGGCTCGCTCGCCGCCTTGCCGATCCAGCTCATCTGGCGCAGATCAAACCGAATTCCCTCGCGCTTGAGCAATTGCGCATAGATTAGCCCCGTATTGAAGCTGCCGATCGTCAAGCCGTCCGGCTTGGCGTGGTAGAGCTGATTGGTGCCGATGATGTGGCCGGCGCCGGGCACGTTCTTGACGATCACCCGCGCGCCGGGCAGATGCTTCTCTAAGTATTTTGCAATAAGGCGGCCGTATGTATCGTAGCCACCGCCCGGTTTGGTCGCGACGATATAGGTGATCGTCTTACCGTCGAAGAATTCGTCATCCGCCGAAACCTTGGAAGACGGCAACAATACGGCGGCGCCGAATATGACATATAAAACGGCCGCCAACGGTCGCCTAAGTCGTTTCATCGCCACGATAACCTCAGCCGCATGGTGGTTCGTCTGTTAAGATCACTAATAATAATTTATTAACAGACACCGAACCAGAATCGAAGAATCCAATAATTTAGAACATTTGTCCTTTATGCATTCGAGGAAGATACCATGGGCCGTGTTGCACAAACTCGCCTACCTGTTGATCTTCGTGCTTTTGGCAGAACCTGCCGCGAGCGGTGAAAAAGAGCGCTCGATTCTCACGTTGAGCGGCCACGTGGAGTTGAATTTCGAGTCAGAGGCCAACTACGACCTCGACGACAATGAAGAACAAGACGTCGCGACGCTGGAACCTAAGGTCCAAATCGATCTGACGTATCGCCCGACGAACAATTTCTTCACGTTGCTTTCGCTGAAGATCAGGCGCGAATACCGGCTGTGGGAAGAAGGCGACAGCAAGGATCGGAACCTCCAGGTCGAGATCGAAGAGGCCTACTTTGATGCCTCGGATATCTTTTACCCCGGTCTTGGCATCCGGTTCGGCCGTCAAACAATCGAGGATGAGCGGCAATGGCTGTTGGATGCCGAGTTCGACGGTCCGCGAATATATTTGCAGCTGGAGGATCTGAGAATCGAAGCATCGGTCGTCCGGGAAGACTATGTAAACCGGGATCTGCTGAACGCCGACGACAAAGGCGACACTGTTTATTACGTCCTCAACGGCCGCTACGAACTGCCTAAGAAACGCTACGTCACGCCCTATTTTCTGGCCTTGAACGACCTCTCCGATGATGACGAAGATCTGTACTTCTTCGGTGTGCAGTCGGGCAGCAGGACCCTTGTCGGCCTACGGCACTGGTTCGACCTGGCCTACGTCGGCGGCAAGGACGGCGACAACGACGTCAGCGGATTCGGCCTCGACATTGGCGGCAGCTATATTTTCGACGCGCCGTTCAGGCCCCGGCTGATACTCGGCTACGCCTACGGCTCCGGCGATGCCGATACCGACGACGGCCGCGATTCCAACTTCCGCCAAACCGGATTGCAGGACAACGACGGCAGGATCGGCGGTGTCGTCAATGTGCATTATTACGGCGAAGCCTTTCGCCCGGAATTGAGCAACATGGAGATCTATACCGCCGGCGCCGGCTTTCGGCCGTTACCAAGGACATCCGTTGACATCCTGTTTCATCATTACCGCCAAGTCGAAGCAACCGACGACGTGCGCGACTCGGATTTCGATCGCGACCCTCTCGGCAACAACAAGACCCTCGGGAGCGCCCTCGACGTGGTCTTTGGTTATCGTGAAATTCGCAATTTTCGGTTCGAGCTGGCATTCGGTTATTTCAAACCGGGCAGCGCCTATGGCTCGGACGCCGACGGCGCGTTCTTCGGCGGCTCCGAGCTGCGCTATCAGTTTTAAGTTAAAAATTTCTAGCCCAGCTCTTCGGCCAAAGCCGCTACGACGCTCGGGCGCCGCGCTAGGCGTTCATGGTGATCGCGAATTTTCGGCAAGGTGGCGATGTCGACACCGTCGCCGGCCAGCCATTGCGTCAAGGTGAAAAGATAGAAATCGGAAATCGTACAGGCCTCGCCCATGACCCAGGGGCCAGCGAACATGTCGTTTTCGATCAGCCTAAAGCATTCGCCGACGGCGCGCGGTACGTTGGCCTGCATGTCGGCGATGGCTGCCGGGTCGCTGGCCCAGCGATGGCCGCGCATGCGGTGCGCATGGGCGACGTGAACGGTTGAACACAGGTAAGAATTGAAAGCCTGGACCCGCGCCAGTTCAAACGGGTCGTCCAAAGACGCCATGCCGGCGGCCGGATGAAGCTGGCAGATGTAGAGCAGGATGGCCGGCGTTTCAGTTAGCACGCCGCGCTCGGTCACCAGCGCCGGAACCCTGGCCTTGGGGTTGATCGCCAAATAGTCGGGATTTTTCTGATCCTCGTCGGCGAAGCTCATGCGAATGCCAGTGTAGTCGGCGCCTGCTTCCTCCAAGGCGATGTGCGAGGCCAGCGCACAGGTGTTTGGCACATAATAAAACGTCAGCATCACAATGCCTTTCGGTAAGGACTCTAGTTGACCTGCTTTTCTTTGCCCGCCCAATAGGGCTGGCGGAGCTCGGTTTTAAGGATCTTGCCGGCGCCGGAGAGCGGTAAGGGATCGGTCACGAACTCGACGCTACGCGGGCATTTGTAACCGGCGATCCACTCGTGGCAATGGTCGATTAGGGCCTGTTCCGTCACGGACCGGCCGTCGTGACAGCGGACGATGGCATGGACCTGCTCGCCCCACTTTTCGTGGGGAATGCCGATGACGGCGCATTCGACGATCGTATCGTGCTGATGAACGGCGTCCTCGACTTCCGCCGAATAGACATTCTCACCGCCGGAAATGATCATGTCCTTGACCCGGTCGACCACGTAGATGAAGCCCTCGTCGTCCATGTAGCCGCCGTCGCCGGTATGCAGCCAGCCGCCGCGCAAGGTCTCGGCAGTCATCTCCGGCTGGTTCCAATAGCCGAGCATAACGTTCTCGCCACGGCCGCAGATTTCACCGACGACGCCGCGCTCGACCTCGTTATCGTCTTCATCGACGATGCGCACTTCGACACCGAGGATCGCCCGGCCCGCGGATTTTAGCCGGCCGGCCAACGGACCGCTGGTCACGTGATACTCGGTCGGCATGATCGTCAGCACCGGTCCTGCCTCGGTTTGGCCGTAGGCATGGTGGAAATCCACGTTCGGCAGCACTTCCATTGCTTTTTCGATCACCGCCTCCGGCATCGGCGAGGCGCCGTATAGCACATCCCGCAGGCTCGAGAGATCGTAGTCGCCGGCCTTCGGATGATTGACCACCATGTTCACCATCGTTGGCACCAACAGGCCGAGATTGACCCGCTTGTTCTGGATGGCCTCGAGCACCGCGACCGGCTCGAACGCCGTGATGATCGAGCTGGTGCCGGCGGCGGAAGCAATCGCGAACATGGCCGCACCGTTAGCGAGATGGAACATGGGCGCCGCATGCAGATAGACGCTGCGCAAATCGAAGCCCATTTCGCCCGAGAACTGGATGGCATTGAGCAGCAGGTTGCGGTGGCTGAGCATCACGCCTTTGGACCGCCCGGTGGTGCCACCGGTATAGAACAGCGCCGCCAGTTCATCGCCGCCCTGATCCATCGGCTCGATGGGCGCGTGGTCCTGAATCATGGCCTCATAGGCGATCATGTTCTCCGGCGTGGCGTTTTCGCCGGTATAGACGAGCGTCGTGATCAACGGCAACTGATCCAGCACCTTCGGCAGCATGGCGAGGAACGCATCGTCGACGAGCAGAACCGTGGAGCCGGAATCGGTTAGCCAATGCACGACCTCCGGCGGCGCCAGGCGGGTGTTGATCGGCACCGCTACGGCGCCGGCCCAGGGCACGGCAAAGAAGAACTCGAAATAGCGGTCACTGTTCAGCGACAGCATGGCAACGCGATCGCCGGCATTGACGCCGAGCTGCCTGAGGCCGCCCGCCAGTCGAGCCACCCGGTCGTCGAGTTGTGCCCAGGTTCGTTGCCGGTCGAGATAATCGGTTGCCAGGCCGGCGCCGTTGATTTGCGCCGCGCGCCGAACGGTACTGCTGATTCTCATTTTGATCGCCCTTTCCCGAAACCCTTTTGCGGCCGATTTTGCCAGAAGTCACCTCAAAGGTCAGGGAGAAACCGTTGACGGAAGGCACTTTACCGCTTAAACAAACACTTGTTTGGTAAACGGGAACCTACCGCATGCCGCGATCCGCCCGCAGAAGCAACAATCGCATCGAACCGTTGTTGGACGCGGCGGCCCATTGTTTCGCGCTCCAGGGCTACCACGGCACGACCATGCGGGAGATCGCCAAGTCCATCGATATGCTGCCGGGCTCGGTCTATTACCATTTTCCGTCCAAGGAAGATTTGGCTCTCGCCGTCTACCGCGAGGGCGTGCGTAACCTTTGCGACCGTGTGGAGCAGAGCCTCGCGGACATCGCCGAACCCTGGGCGCGCTTGGAGACGGCACTGACTGCCCATTTGGAGACGATCCTCGACCAAAGCCCATACGCCCGTGTGCTGATCCGCATCTTGCCTGATCAATTGCCGGCGCGGGCGGCGGAACTCACGGCGCTGCGCGCCGACTACGAGAAACGCTTCGCCGGTCTGATCGCCGACCTACCCTTGCCGGCAAACGCGAAACCGGGATTGCTGCGCCTGTTTCTGCTTGGCGCCGCCAACTGGACCGAGATCTGGTATCGGCCAGAGGTCGAGACGCCGGCGGCGATCGCCCGCCAGTTCGTTCAGTTTCTCCGCCAGCCCATGGATGAGAACCACACAGGAGCCGCCGATGACCGACCGGCCTGACCCACCCGTCCGCGTCCTGGTCACTAAGATCGGCCTGGACGGCCACGACCGCGGCAGCCGCATCGTCGCCGCCTATCTGCGCGATGCCGGCATGGAAGTCATCTACACCGCGCCCTGGCAGGAAATCGAGGCAGTGGTGACCCTGGCGACCCAGGAAGACGTCGACGTCATCGGTCTGAGCACACTCGCCACCGACCACCTGATCGTGCCCGACCTGATGGTGGCGCTCAGCGCCAACGGATTGGACCATGTCCGGGTGGTGGTCGGCGGCATCATCCCCGAGGGCGAAAAGAAGGACCTCTATACCGCCGGCGTCAAAGGCATTTTCGGACCTGGCTCGAGCCGGGACGAGATCGTGGCATCGGTGCAGGAGTTGGCGGCCGAAGCCCGGCAATCGAAACTCGCGGAATTGAGGCTATAGACCATGGCGAGCGACACCAAACAGCTTTCATTGCCCGGCTTCGAACAGGACCTGGCAGCGTGGCAATCCCGATACGCAAAAGAGATCGGCGAAGACAAGCCGGTGTTCAACCGTTCCGGCATCGCCGTGAAACCGCTTTACACCCCGGCCGACTGGTCGGGCGAAGCCTACGATACGGATCTCGGTTTTCCCGGCCAGGCGCCTTACACCCGCGGCATCTACGCCACCATGCATCGTGGCCGGACTTGGTCGCAGCGCCAACTGATCGGCCTCGGCACGCCGGCCGACTACAACGACCGGGTCCTGAAGTTGCTTGACGCCGGGGCCTCGGCGATCAGCCTGTTGCCGTGTAATTCCGGCTTCCGCGGCGTCGACGGCGACGAAGCGCCGCTGGCCCTGCTCGGCACTTGCGGCACCGTGGTCAACACCACCGACCATATGGACCGGGCGCTCAAAGACGTACCGCTTGCCGATATTTCGACGGCGATGAACGACCCCTGCCCGTTCACTTTGCTCGCCTTCGTGCTTGGCGTCGCCAAGCGCCGCGGCGTGCCTTGGGAGCAGATCACCGGCACCTCGAACCAGAGCGACTATATTTCTCATTTCGTCGCCAACCACATGTTCTACCGCCTGTCCCTGCCGGGCTCGCGCCGGGTCCTGGTCGATCACGTCGCGTTCTGCCGACAGCATGTGCCGAATTGGAACCCGATTTCCGTCGTTGGCCAGCATATGCAACAGGCCGGTGCCACGCCGGCCGAGACCATGGGGCTGACCTTGTCGACCGCCATTCAGTATGCCGAGGACTGCGCCGCCCGCGGCCTCGACATGGACGATGTGTTGCGGCGCTTCACGTTTTTCTTCGACATCTCGATCTCGGTTTTCGAGGAAATCGCCAAGTTCCGGGCCGGCCGGCGGATTTGGGCCCGTATCGCCCGCGACCGGCTCGGCGCCAAGGATCCGCGGAGCTGGCGCTTCAAGTTCCACGGCCAGACCTCCGGCGTCGACCTGACCGCGCAGCAACCGCTCAACAACATCGCCCGCGTCACCACCCAAGCCATCACCGGCATATTGAGCGGCCTGCAATCCATGCATACCGATTCCTACGACGAGGCGATTTCCTGCCCGACCGAAGAGGCCGCCCGTATTGCCGTCGCGACGCAAAACATACTGCGCGAAGAAGCCCATCTCTGCGACGTGATCGATCCGCTGGGCGGCAGCTACTACGTCGAAACCATGACCGATCAGATGGCGGCCGAAATCGAAGCGGTGATCGAAAAGATCGACCGCGCCGGCGGTATGTATGCCGCCGTCGAATGCGGCCTGGTGCAGACCCTGATCGGCCATTCGGCGCGCGAATTCCAGGAGCGGATCGAGACCGGCAAAGAGCAGGTTGTGGGCGTCAATTGCTACCAAGACGAAAACGCCGTTTTCGCCGAGCCCGAGCCCTATCGCCCGGACCGCGATGCCATGGCGGCCCATATCGCCGATCTAAAGACATACAAGGCCGCGCGCGGCCAGGACACGGTACAGCGCCAACTCGACCGCCTGGCCCGGACCGCCAATTCAACCGACGAGAACATTTTCGCCGCCGTGGTCGACACGGCGGAAGCCGGCCTGACCCACGGCGAAATCATCGCCTGCCTGCGCCGGGAGCTCGGTTTCGGTCAGCCGCTGGTGGTGGCCTGATTGCGTTTTTTCGGTGTCATTGCGAGGCGGCGGCGCCGCCGTGGCAATCCAGGGCCAACGCTGGATTGCGTCACTACGCTCGCAATTGTCTGACCGAATCGGCCTATATTTGGGGTGTCTTGTTGGATACGCGTTGCCGTGAGGCCCAAGGCCTTGGGCCTCACGGCGCGGGTGGGCATCCGT
>Ga0315336_1007666_pt1 | contig 10146 bp, 7 predicted proteins | sample ASW5metaG_FD_204512 | JGI IMG/M metagenome (GOLD analysis project Ga0315336, IMG submission 204512) | Ammonia-oxidizing marine archaeal communities from Monterey Bay, California, United States - ASW #5 | ecosystem: Environmental > Aquatic > Marine > Intertidal zone | place: USA: California... | reverse complement strand
GGCCGCGGGCCGCTGGCCGGGCCGGTGGTGGCGGCCGCGGTGATTCTCGATCCCAAACGAATCCCAAAAGGCATCGACGATTCCAAGCGGCTGACGCGCGCGCGCCGCGAAGCGCTGTTCGAGGAAATCTGCGCGACCGCGCTGGTGTCGGTGGCGATTGCGCCGCCGTCGCGGATTGATCGCGACAATATCCTGCGTGCCTCGCTCTGGGCGCTGGCGCGCGCGGTGCATGCACTGCCTGAAATGCCGAAGCATGTGTTTGTCGACGGGCGCGACCGGCTCGACACATTATGCGACACCGAGGCGGTGATCGGCGGCGACGGCATCGTCCTGTCGATTGCGGCAGCCTCCATTGTCGCCAAGGTCTCGCGCGACCGGTTGATGTGTCGATTGGCGCAGGATTGTCCCGGTTATGGCTTCGAGCGGCACATGGGATATGGCGTTCCGGCCCATCTCGACGCGCTCGACCGGCTCGGGCCGACGATCCATCACCGGCGTTTTTTCGCGCCGGTCGCCGCCGCGCGGGAAAAACATGAGCCTGGCGGGATAGATATCCCGGCGGGAATCGAAAAAGCCGCCGCTGCGGAGGATACCGTTGCCTTGAGCGCATCGGTTGCCTGATCGCCCCATGCGCTTTATCAGTGAGGCGCCCTTCGCAAACGCCGGTTCAAACGTTTCATGCGTTTCACATCACTGATCGTTGAACTGGTCCGCGCGCGGCCCCGCCTGATCTTCTGGATCGTGGTGCTGGGGCAGGCGGCGCTGTGGCTGTTCCTGCCATGGTTTTTGTACGGCAGCCCGCCGGGCGATGTCGCCACGGTGCTTGCTTTCGGCAGGGAGTATCAGGTCGGCAGCCATCTCGGGCCGCCGCTGGCGTTCTGGTTCGCCGATGTCGCGTTCCGCCTGAGCGGCAATCACATTTTCGGTGTCTATCTGCTGTCGCAGCTGTGTTTCATCCTGACGTTCTGGACGCTGTTTAGATTGAGCAGCGCGATTGTCGGCGCACAGCAGGCGATTCTCGCCGTGCTGCTGACAGCGACGGTCACGGCCTTTTCGTTTCCCGGTGCCGAGTTCGGTCCGCTGATCCTGGCGCGGCCGCTTTGGGCGCTGATCCTGCTGCACGCCTGGCAGGTCATCGGGCAGGGGCGGCGGCGCGCATGGTTCTGGCTGCCGTTCGAGATCGGCCTCCTGATTCTGACCACGTCGGCGGCGGTGCCGTTGCTGGCTTTGTTGACGCTGTTCGTGCTGGCGACGCCGAAAGGCCGCCGCGCGATGCTCTCGACCGACCCGCTTTATGCAGCTGTCGTGCTGATCGTGCTGGTGCTGCCTTACGTCATCTGGCTGATCCGGGCGGATACACTGGCGCTGCCATCGTGGCCCGCGATCTCGGAGCTTCAAAGCCGGCTGTTTGGCTGGGGCGGGCTGCTCGCCGGACTGTTGTTCGCGTTGTTCGGCGTCGTGCTGCTGCTGATCGTCAATTCGCGCGCGTTCGACCGCAAGAGCGAAGACCCGCCGCTGATCTTCCGTCCGCCGGTCGATCCCTTCGCGCGGCTGTTCGTTTATACGTTCGCGCTGGTCCCTCCCGTCGTCCTCAGCTTTATCGCAGGGCTGCTCGACAGGGATCAGGTCGTCGGCGGCGACGGGATTGCGCTTTTGCTTGCGGGGCTTGCTTTGATCATCGCCGCTGGCGACCTCATTCCGCTGCGCCGGCAACATTTGTTACGCTCGGTCTGGCTGGTGATCATGGCGGCACCTGTTGCTGTTGTGCTCGGCCTGACATTTCTCCAGCCGTGGATTGGAAGCACCGAGGTCGGGACTTCGCTGCCGGCGCGCGACATCGGGCGTTTCTTCGGAGAGAATTTCGAGCGGCGCACCGGCCGGCCGCTGGCAGCCGTTGCGGGCGATCCGCAGATCGCGACCCTGATCGGTTTCGCAGCCGCATCGCGCCCGCATGTAATGTTCGACGCGACGCCGCAACAGACGCCGTGGATGACGCTTCCGTTGTTCAACCGGAACGGCGGCGTGGTGGTCTGGCGCGCGGCGGATACCGCAGGCACGCCGCCCGCCGATATTCTGAAGCGGTTTCCCGGCCTCGTGCCGGAAGTGCCGCGATCTTTCGAGCGCCTGATCAAGGGCCGTCAGGCGCTGGTGCGGATCGGCTGGGGGATAGTGCGTCCGCAGACGACCGGACAAATCTCTCGATAACAAGATCCTCGACAAGCGAGACATCATGAGCGGGCAGGCGGAAAAATCCGGGACGTCATTTCTCGACCGCCAGTTCGGCCTCAAGGAAAACGGCACGACGGTCCGCACCGAATTCGTCGCCGGTGTCACCACCTTCCTGACGATGGTCTACATCGTGTTCGTCAATCCGGTCATTCTCGCCAATGCCGGCATGGACAAGGGCGCGGTGTTCGTCGCGACCTGTCTTGCCGCGTCGGTCTCGACACTGGCGATGGCGTTTCTGGCGAACTATCCGATCGCGCTGGCACCGGGCATGGGGCTGAATGCGTTCTTCGCTTTCACCGTGGTGCTTGGCTACAAATACACATGGCAGCAGGCGCTGGCGGCGGTGTTCTGCTCGGGCGTGATTTTCTTCGCGTTGTCGATTTTCCGGCTGCGGGAATATGTCATCGATGCGATTCCGCGAAATCTGAAATTCGCGATCTCCGCTGGCGTCGGATTGTTTCTCGCGGTGATCGCGCTTGAACAGGCCAAGATCGTGGTAGCGAGCCCGGCCACACTCGTCACCGCAGGTCCGCTTGGCATCGCGCATCCGGCTCCGGTGCTGTGTCTCCTTGGTTTCGCGCTGATCGTGGCGATGAACGCGCGCAACATCGCCAGCGGCACATTGATCGGCATTCTCGCGGTGTCGCTGCTCGGGCTGCCGCTGGGGCTGACCAGTTTCAACGGCGTGGTGGACCTGCCGCCGTCACTGTCTCCGACATTGTTCCAGCTCGACTTCTCACGCGCGACCGAACTGACATTCCTGATCGTCGTGTTCAGCTTTCTCTTCATTGACGTTTTCGACAATGCCGGAACGCTGATCGGCGTCACCCACCGCGCCGGGCTTACCGACGAACAGGGAAATCTGCCGCGCATGAGGCAGGCGCTGATGGCCGACAGCTTCGCTGCGATGTTCGGCGCGCTGATCGGCACGTCCACCACCACGAGTTATATCGAGAGTGCATCCGGCGTCGCGGCAGGCGGCCGCACCGGGCTGACGGCGGTGTTCGTCGCGCTGTTCTTTCTGCTGGCGCTGTTCTTCGCGCCGCTCGCTGGCATGGTACCGGCCTATGCGTCAGCCGCTGCGTTGCTTTATGTGGCTTGCGTGATGGCGCGGGGACTGGCCGACATGGCGTGGGACGACGTGACCGAATATGCGCCTGCAGTGGTGACCGCCATTGCGATGCCGCTGACATATTCAATCGCGACCGGCATCGGGCTCGGCTTCATCACCTATGCGGTGATCAAGATTCTTGCCGGACGTTTTTCCGATGCAAAGCCCGCCGTGCTGCTGCTCGCCGCATTGTTCGCCGCCAAGTTCGCGATCGGATAAATTACGCTGGCGCTTTTCGTTGCACCAACGCTGCGATGGCAAGACCGGCCAGCGCCAGTGCGACCGCCGGAAACACCACGACATTGACCATCGACCAGCCGTAGTTCGCCAGCAACTGGCCGGATGAGAACGATCCGATAGCCACCAGCCCGAACACGATGAAATCGTTGAAGGCCTGCACCTTCTTGCCTTCCTTCGGTCCGTGCGTCTCGACGATCAGCGCGGATGCTGCGACGAACGAGAAATTCCAGCCGACGCCGACCACGAACAGCCCGGCCCAGAAATGCATCGCGGTGATGCCCGACAGTCCGATCACCGCGGCCACGGCCTCGAGCAGGAGACCGACCACAGCAACCTTCGCCGCGCCGAAGCGCGAGATCAGCGATCCGGTGAAAAAGCTCGGCCCGAACATGGCAACGATGTGCCACTGGATGCCGAAATTGGAATCGCTCAGACTCAGCCCGCAGAATTTCATCGCCAGCGGCGCCGACGTCATCAGAAGATTCATGCCCGTGTAGGAAATCGCGCCGCACAGCGCGGCTGCGATGAAGCGGGGCTGCTTGACGATCTCGAGTAACGGGCGTCCGCCGGCGAGATCCGCTGCCGCAGGTTTTGGGGCATCGACGCCCGCAAGAACTGCCATCGCCACCAGCGCGACCACCGCCTGCACCAGAAAGCTCGCGGCAAACAGATAAGGCGGCCAGATGTCCATGGTCCACTGCACGAGTTGCGGCCCGAGGACGCCCGCGAACACGCCGCCTGCCATCACCCATGAGATCGCTTTCGGCCGGTAGGCGACGCTTGCGCTATCGGTCGCGGCAAATCGATAGGACTGCGAGACCGCGCCGTAGAGGCCGCCAAGGAATGTCGCGAAGCAGAACAGGACAAAGGAGCCTTGCAGGATGGCGACGGCGGCAAGCACACCGCACAGCGCACCGCAGCCGGTTCCCGCAATGAATGCCGCGCGGCGTCCGAAAGCTTGCGAGATCATGCCGGTGGGCAATGTGCCGGCGGCAAGTCCGAGCACGTAAATCGACAACGGCAGGGTTGCGAGCGAGATGTTGGGGGCAAGCGTGGCACCGACAATCGATCCGGTCGCGAAAATCACCGCCGCGTTTGCGCCGGTCAAAGCCTGTGCTGCGGCAAGCCTCCGGACATTCGCCCGCGCGACCGTGTCATCGACTGCTACCGAATGCATATTCATGATGAGCGCCCCGCATGGCTGCGCAATGTGCAGCACCGATGGCTTATGGCCTGAAAGACGCACGCGCGCTACTCGCATCCCATGCATAGCGGCTGTGTATTCTTTGCGAATGGCGTGCGGCCGCCAGCGTTCAGGCCTGAAGCGCCTTCTGCACTGCGCGCAGATCCTGCCAGGTCAGCCGCTTGTAGATCGGCTGGCGCAACAGATAGGCGGGGTGGAACGTGGCCATCGCTTTGATTTTGCGCGTGCCGGTGTCGTAGTCGAACCACTTGCCGCGCGTTTTCATGATGCCGTCCTTGAGGTCCAGCACCGCCTGTGACGAAGGCTTGCCGAGGCACACCAGAATGTCCGGATCGACCAGTTCGATCTGCCGCCGGATGAAGGGCAGGCAGATTTGCGTTTCCTGCGGCGAGGGATCGCGATTGCCTGGCGGCCGCCACGGAATGATGTTGGCGATGTAGACGTTGCTACGATCGAGGCCGATGGCCGCCATCATCAGGTCGAGCAGTTTGCCGGAACGCCCGACGAATGGCAGTCCTTCGAGATCCTCGTCGCGGCCCGGCGCTTCGCCGACGAACATGATCTTCGCCTGCGGATTGCCGTCTGCGAACACCAGCCGTGTCGCGGTGGATTTCAGCGCGCAGCCATCGAAGCGTTCGAGCAGGTCACGCAACTCTTGCAGCGATGCCGCCTTGGGCGCGAGTTCGCGGGCCGACATGATTGCCGCGTCGGGCGCGGGCGCCGGTTCTGCGAGCACAGGCGTGGGAGTAGGGTTCGCAGTGCGAAATAGTGCTGGCTTGGCGGCCGGCTTTTCCTCGGCCGCGGGTTCTTCCGCCAGGCGATTGACGGGCGTTTCCGACAACGCGCAATCCACCCCTGCTTCCAGATAGAAAGCGAGAAGTTCGCGTGCGGTGGGCATTTGTTCAGGGGCGGTCACGGGACTAATCTATGACGAATTGCGTTGCAGCGAAACGGGGTTGTTCTTGCGCGAAAAATCGGGAAGAACGATGATTAGAAGCATTCTGAACCACATTTTTGAGATGACATCATGAGCACCGAAGAGCTGCCTCCACGCGATTCCATGGAATTCGACGTCGTGATCGTCGGGGCAGGCCCGTCAGGTCTGGCTGCGGCGATCCGGCTGAAGCAGATCAACCCGGAACTCACGGTGGTGGTGGTCGAAAAGGGTTCGGAAGTCGGCGCGCACATTCTGTCCGGCGCGGTGATCGATCCGGTGTCGCTCGACAAGCTCGTTCCGGACTGGCGCGAGGACGCCGATTGTCCGCTGAAGACGCAGGTGAAGGACGACCAGTTCTTCTGGATGACGGCAAGTTCCGCAATCAGGCTGCCGAACTTCATGATGCCGCCGCTGATGGACAATCATCATTGCTACATCGGCTCGCTCGGCGACGTATGCCGCTGGCTTGGACCGCGCGCCGAAGCGCTCGGCGTCGAAATCTATCCGGGCTTTGCCGCGGTTGAAGTGCTGTACGGCGAGAACGGCGAAGTGCGCGGCATCGCCACCGGCGACATGGGCGTGGCGCGCGACGGCTCGCACAAGGCATCCTATACGCGCGGTATGGAATTGCTCGGCAAGTACACGCTGTTCGCCGAAGGCGCGCGCGGCTCTCTCACCAAGCAGCTGATCGCGAAGTTCGCGCTCGACAAGGATAGCGAGCCGTCGAAGTTCGGCATCGGCCTCAAGGAAGTTTGGCAGATCGATCCGGCTAAACACAAAAAGGGATTGATCCAGCATTCGTTCGGCTGGCCGCTGAACCTGTCCACCGGCGGCGGATCGTTCCTGTATCACTACAACGAGAATCTGGTTGCGGTCGGCTTCGTGGTGCATCTGAACTACGACGATCCTTATCTGTCGCCGTTCGAGGAATTCCAGCGCTTCAAGACCCATCCGAAGATCAGCCCTGTGTTCGAGGGCGCAAAGCGCATCGCTTACGGCGCGCGTGCGATCACCGAGGGCGGCTATCAGTCGGTGCCGCGCCTGACCTTCAAGGGCGGCGCGCTGATCGGCTGCGCTGCGGGCTTCGTCAATGTGCCGCGCATCAAGGGTGTCCACAATGCGATGGGCACCGGCATGCAGGCGGCCGAACAGGTGGCCGCGGCGCTGGCTGCGGGCCGGAGCAATGACGAACTGGTCGAGTATGAAAACGGTTGGCGCGATTCCGCCGTGGGCAAGGATCTGCACAAGGTCCGCAACGTCAAACCGCTGTGGTCGAAGTTCGGCACCATCATCGGCGTCGGGCTCGGTGGCTTCGATATGTGGACCAACACGCTGTTCGGCTTCTCGCTGTTCGGCACGCTGTCCCACGCCAAGCCCGACCGCAAAACGCTCGATCCGGCCAAGACCCATCAGCCGATTCCCGGCCCGAAGCCGGATGGCAAGCTGACCTTCGACAAGCTGTCATCGGTCTTCCTGTCCAACACCAATCACGAGGAAGATCAGCCGATCCATCTTCGGGTGGCGGACATGAATCTGCAAAAGACCTCAGAGCACGATGTCTTCGCCGGCCCGTCGAATCGCTATTGTCCTGCCGGTGTTTACGAGTGGGTCGAGGAAGGCAGCGAGCCGCGGTTCCAGATCAACGCGCAGAACTGCGTCCACTGCAAAACCTGCGACGTCAAAGACCCCAACGGCAACATCACCTGGGTTCCGCCGGAAGGCGGTGGCGGGCCTAATTACCAATCGATGTGAGCACGTTTGCGCGAGAATCGCGCATCGCCACGATTGCGCCATACTAACTGGGCTGCTCGGCCTGTCGGTTCGAATCCTTGCGGATACGGGCCAAACAAGCCATTGTGCGTGCTGCTGGCCTGACTGGTCGCACCACCTTCAATCATGGAGCCGGCGAGCGTGATATTCCAACGTCGTTTCAGCCGCGTGGCCGTTGCCACAGTCGGATTTATGTCGGTTCTCGTATTCAGCGGGCCGCTCGCAGCGCAGACCCGCACCAGCTCCAGCGACGATGCCAAGCAGGCGCCGTTCCCGAGCGCGCGAGATCTGCTCGGCCTGACGGTGTCCGGCAGCTACCTTGCCGCGCGTCATGCCAGCGTCGACCGCGATGCGACAGCCGCCTCGGCATTCTATCGCGCGGCGTTGCATTCGGACCCGAAGAACGGCGAATTGCTCGACCGCGCTTTCATCGCTTCGCTTGCCGAAGGCAATATCGACGAGGCCGTGAAACTCGCCAACCGCATTCTCTCCGTCGATAAGAACAACCGCGTCGCGCGGCTGGTGGTGGGTGTGAATCTGCTCAAGCAGAAGCGTTACGCCGCAGCCCAGCAGAACATCAACCAGTCGGTTCGCGGACCGATCACCGATCTTGTCGCGACACTGTTGTCGGGCTGGGCCAGTTATGGCGCGGGCAACACCCAGACCGCTATCGCAAGCATCGACAAACTCGCGGGGCCGGAGTGGTATCCGATTTTCAAGGATCTGCATGCCGGCATGATCCTCGAACTGGCCAACAAGCAGAAGGAAGCCGGCGTCCGCTTCGAGCGCGCCTACAAGCTCGACGACTCCGCGCTGCGCGTCTCGGACGCCTATGCGCGCTGGCTGTCGCGCAACAAGGGCGCGGAGGCGGCCACAGCCATCTATGAAGGTTTCGACAAGAAGCTCGCGCGCCACCCGCTGGTGGTGGAAGGTATTCGCGAAACCAAGGCCGGCAAGAAGCTTTCGCCGCTGGCGGAAAACCCGCAGCAGGGTGCGGCGGAAGCGCTGTACGGTATCGGCGCATCGCTGACGCGCCGGGGCGGCGAAGATCTCGCACTGGTCTATCTTCAGCTCGCGCTCTATCTCAACCCGAACCACTCCCTCGCGCTGCTGTCGCTGGCGGATCTCTATGAGTCCGTGAAGAAGCCGGCGATGGCGATCAAGGTTTACGAGCGGGTGCCGGCGAATTCGCCGCTCAAGCGCAACGCGCAGATCCAGCTTGCGACCGATCTCGATGCCGTTGACCGCACCGACGAAGGCCTCAAGATTCTGACGGGCGTCGTCGCCGACGATCCGAAGGATATCGAGGCGATCATGGCGCTCGGCAATATCGAGCGCGCCCGCAAGAAATTCGCCGATTGCGGCGAGACCTATACCAAGGGCATCGAGGCGTCCGCCGACAAGCCGAACTGGGTGCTGTATTATTTCCGCGGCATCTGCAACGAACGCTCGAAGCAGTGGGCGAAGGCCGAGACCGACCTGAAGAAGGCGCTCGAGATGCAGCCCGATCAGGCGCATGTCCTCAACTATCTCGGCTATTCGTGGATCGATCAGGGCATCAATCTCGACGACGCCATGAAGATGATCCGCCGCGCGGTCGAGCAGCGGCCGGACGACGGTTATATTGTGGACTCGCTGGGCTGGGCCTATTTCCGGATCGCCGACTACGAGAACGCCGTGAAGAATCTCGAGCGCGCGATCGATCTGAAACCGGAAGATCCGACCATCAACGATCATCTGGGCGATGCGTATTGGCGCGTGGGGCGGACACTGGAAGCCAAATTCCAGTGGGCGCACGCCCGCGACCTCAAGCCTGAGGCGGAAGAGTTGCCGAAGATCGAGGCCAAGCTGCGCGACGGCCTGCCTGAGGACACCTCCAACGCGGCTGCCGCGGACAAGAAGAAAGAAGACGGCAAGGGCGGCTGAGCCCGTTAGCGCCGGATTCGCCCCCGAGAGCGAAATAGTCATTGCCGGGCTTGACCCGGCAATCCATCTTCTTGAATAAGTTTTCAGCTTTTGATGGATGCGCGGGTCAAAAAGGGCGTTCACGCCCGTCTTTGACGAATAAAGCCCGCGCATGATTTAGCGCGCTTGGGGCGACGAACATATAATGACACTGCTGACTGAAACCGCGCGCGCCAAGGTCAACCTCACCTTGCGTGTTCTTGGCCGCCGCGCTGACGGCTATCACGATATCGAAAGCCTGGTGGTGTTCGCCGACTGCGCGGACACGCTGACCCTGACGCCGGGGTCCGAGCTTGGTCTTGCGACCGGAGGACCGGGCGCGCAGGACTGCGGCGAGATGGCGGACAATCTGGTGATCCGCGCGGCACGGCTTTTGGGTGAGCGAATTCCGGGTCTCACACCCGGCAAATTCACGCTGGACAAGCATCTTCCGGTGGCCGCCGGCATTGGCGGTGGATCGGCCGATGCGGCTGCGGCGTTGCGGTTGCTGGCGCGCGCGAACGGCATTGCCATCGACGATCAGCGCATTGTCGATGTCGCGCGCGAGACCGGCGCCGACATTCCCGTGTGCCTCGCGTCCCACGCCTGCACGATGACCGGCGTCGGCGAAAATCTGTCGATGCTGGATATTCCTTCAATGCCGTGAGTGATGGTCAATCCGCGCGTCGGCGTTGCCACCAAGGATGTGTT
>Ga0315336_1007664_pt1 | contig 10153 bp, 7 predicted proteins | sample ASW5metaG_FD_204512 | JGI IMG/M metagenome (GOLD analysis project Ga0315336, IMG submission 204512) | Ammonia-oxidizing marine archaeal communities from Monterey Bay, California, United States - ASW #5 | ecosystem: Environmental > Aquatic > Marine > Intertidal zone | place: USA: California... | reverse complement strand
ACATTACCCCAAGCTGTACGTAGCCCTGGTTGGTACTACTGGAACTGGCCGAAAAGGGACCGCTGATGTGCAGGCCAGGCGTATTGTCGATGCGATCGATCCCCTGTGGGTCAAGTATCGCCACAATGGCCTTAGTACCGGCGAAGGCATGCTGCAGGTGCTGGAGGAAAACAGCGATGGGATCGTCCCTAGGCCAGCCGTCTTCACGGAACGGGAATTCGCAGCTGTGCTAAAGCGGGCCGATCGGCGTGGCAATACGCTCAACACTTTTATCCGCGATGCCTGGGACAATGAAACCCTGTCGAACAGCATCAAGAGCGATCCGATCCGTATCGATGATCACCATATTGGCATCAATGCGCACATTACGCCTGCCGAGCTGAAGCGGCTGCTAACTAATGATGATGTTAGCAACGGATTCAGCAATCGGTTCCTCTGGATTTACAGCCAGCGGACTTCCCGCAGACCGGGTGCCAAGGGATTCTTTGCTGCAGACTTCCAGCCCCAGATATCCCGGCTCCAGGCAGCCGTACAGACGTTGGAGGATCGATTCGCTGCCGCTGGCCAGCAACCTATCCAAGTACCGTTTGCCGCCCCTGCAGCCAAGCTGTGGGAAGAGGAGCTGTATCTGCAGCTCGATATCGATTCGGACATCGACACCATTCTGACGCTGATGTGCAGCCGACAGGCGCAGCAGGTCTGCCGTATCGCGCTGTGCTTCGCGCTGGCGGATGGCCAGCAGGTAATCCAGATAAAGCATCTGCAGGCTGCCTGTGCGATTTCCAGCTACTGCTGGGATACGGTGGACTACATGCTCTCCCGCGACTGGTGGGGCGATGCAGGCAACGCACACGACCCAGCAGGGATGGCACCCAAGGTACTGCAAGCGCTGCAGGACCAAGGACCATTGACCCGCACAACAATCAGTGCCGAGGTATTCCACCGGCACCGAACTGCCAAAGAAATCAACGCCCTGAGGGACCTGCTGATCCTGAGAAACCAAATTCAGGTAGGGAAATCAGGCCGGATCGAAACATGGAAAATTCGGTAGAGAGTGTGCGAATTGTGCGAAGTAAGCGAATTAGTAACTTCGCCTAGTTCGCATACTTCGCAGCAGTCCTACCAGCAGAGGTACTTCGCAACTTCGCTTAATTCGCACTAGTCCTACCAGGAAAAGAGACTTCGCTTAATTCGCTTACTTCGCAGTAGTCCTACCAGAAGAGACCTATCGCCCGTATGGCTCATATCGCAGTAGCTCCACCAGGAAGCCGTATCACACGGACGTGTACAACCAAATGAACCAACGAAACTACTATTTGCTGGTAGATAAGATACGAATCAAACAAACCAACAAAGCTACTTCCGTCGGTAGTACCTATGCGAATTAAGCGAACTTGCGAATTAACAGTCCCAGTAGAAGGTGTGCGAACTAAGCGAACTAGCGAATTAACAACTTCGCAACTTCGCATAATTCGCACGAGTCCTACCAGAGAAAGACATTCCTATGGCCACAGAGATTGACCAGCTAACCGGCTACCAGGCAACCCTGGCGGAGATGGAACGAGATCTGTACGGACCACCCGACACGCAATTCCCCGTCCAGGTCAAGCTGGCAGGTCAGGTGCACCATTTTGATGTCTGGCGCGGCCAGCAGCTCCCGGACAGGCTGCTAGCCTACGATACGGAGACCAGTCTGATCCAAGGTCGTGAAATCCCACAGCTGGCCCTGGCGACCGTCCACGGCGACCAGGGAAGCAGCTATTTCATTCACCCGGCGCAGCTGTCCCGATTCATACAGCAGCACAGCCAGGCGTACTGGTACTGTCATAATGCGGTATTCGATTTCTGGGCAACGACCCAGGCGCTGCAATCCGACGGCAGGGCCCTGGCTGCCTGGTGGGAACTGGTCGGAGCCGGTCGGCTGTGTTGCACCATGCTCTTGGATTGCCTGATTCGTCTGGCAAAAGATGATGCAGAGCCAATCAATCGAGATCTGGGAACGGTGGCAGCTGAATATTGTGGCTTGAAGATCGACAAGCAAGATCCCTACCGGCTGCGCTATGGCGAGCTGATTGGCCTCCCCGAATCATCCTGGTGCAAGACTGATCCTGGTTTTTGGCAATATGCTGCCAAAGATCCCATTGCAACGCTTCAGGTCGTCCAGCGCCAATTCCAGATCGCCCAGGAGTTGATCGAACCCTATAGGGGCGATCTGTTACCGGACGCCCTACGGCGGTTCGGTCCTCTGACAGCCTGCCTTCAAGTGCAGGGTGCGATTGCTTTGGACTATATCAGCCGATCAGGGGTGCAGATCGATTTGGACCAGGCCAGGCAGCTACACGGTGCAATTGCTGATCTGGTCAAGCAGCACATGCAGCAACTGGAAGTTCTTGGGGGCACTGAAGTTTTCCGCCGCTACGGTCCTCGCAGCAAACAGGCAGGCCAATATCAGCTGAGCCCATCAGGAGTAGCAAGACGCAACGCCAAGCTGATCAAGAAGCGATTGCAGGCGATTGCCAAGGCGAGCGAGGTACCGGTCAGACCACCGAAGAACAAGGACAGCCTGGTAACCGATTCAGTGAAATACTGGAAGCAGCGCCAGGAGTTTGATCCCTTCATTGGAGCCTATGTCCAATTCAGAGAGCAGGCAAAGCTGCTGCAATTCTTTGCCAAGTTGGATAGTCAGCGGATCTATCCCAAGTATCGACCCTTGGTAAGGACCGGGCGGACAAGCTGCAGCAATCCCAATCTGCAACAGCTCCCCAGGGATGCTCGTTTCCGGGAAATGATCATTGCACCGCCAAGCTACTGGCTGTTGCAAATAGACTACAGCGTCTTGGAGCTGCGCACGCTGGCACAGATTTGTTTGCACAGGTACGGGAAAAGTCAACTCGCCAATCTATTTCGCCAGGGAATCGATCCGCACGAGCACACCGCCTCGCTGTTGTTGGGCATAACATTAGAACAATTCCAGCAGCTCCCAGCTGCAGACCAGAAGCAGGCTAGGCAACGCGCCAAGGCGATTAATTTTGGAGTGCCTGGTGGACTCGGCGCAACTAGCCTGGTTGCCTATGCCCAGCAAAGCTACGGCGTGGAGCTGTCACTAGCACAGGCCAAGGCCTTCAGGCACCAGCTGATTACCCAGATCTATCCTGAGCTCTCCGCAATTCTCAGGGACACTCAGATCGCAGATACAGCCAATAATCTGCACACTACCGAAGACCGAGTAAGGCGCGCGTTTGGCAAGCGTGATCAGCTTCTGCACGCTTCCAGGATTGTAGCAGGCTGCACCGAAACGCCTGATGAGGATCAGTACGAGGATGATCTGATCGCACATGTATGGCTCTGCCTGCAACAGATCAATAACAATCCGGAACTGCAGCGGGAGATTACAGCGCAGCAGCCTGGTAGCCTGCTGATGCGCAGGATCTTCTATGGCAATGCCCTGACTCTATCAGGACGGTTGCGGGGCCATGTTGGATTCAGCCAGAAAGCGAATACACCCTTCCAGGGGCTGGCTGCAGATGGGAATAAGTTAGCGATGTTTCGGTTACTGCGAGCTGGCTTTCAGGTGTGTGGATTCATTCATGATGAAATGCTGATCTTGATTCCCGACGGCATTGATTACACCGCAGCTGCTGAGCAAGTGCAACAGATCCTAGCCAGCGCGATGCAAGAGCTGTGCCCAGACATTCCGATCCGCACAGAGTACTTGTTAGCCGATCGCTGGTACAAGGAAGTAGATGAGCAGCCCAAGGATGAGCAAGACAGGATCATTCCCTACACCTTTGATAGAGAAATTCAGTCGGTAGAAATGGGTGGGGAATGAAGGTTTATACGCTGCCAACATGCAATAACAAAGGGACCCGATAATGCCGGTCAAGAAGAGCAAAAGCCTAGCAATAAACAAACGTCGAGAACGGGTAGCCGATCTGTATCTCCAAGGCTGGACACAGACGAGTATCGCCAAAGAGTTAGGCGTTGGCCAACCGACTGTCTGCGCGGATCTGAAGCGAATACAGGCCCAATGGAGGGAATCTGCCGTCCGAGACTTTGACGAGGCCCGAGAGATCGAGCTTCGCAAGATTGACCGCATTGAGCGAGAAGCCTGGGCTGCTTGGGAACGGTCCCAAAATCCTGTCCAGCCCGCCGCCTCTTCTAATGAACCGAACCAACGTAAGCCACGCCGACAGATGAGAAATCCGTACGGCGATCCCAGATTTCTAGAACTAGTAAACAAGTGCATCGCCAGCCGACGAGCATTGCTGGGCCTGGATGCACCCATCCGAACGGAGACCGAAACTGATGGACCCTCAACCACTGATCGACGAGATCGCATCACTACAGTCGTTGCTGCCCTACGCGACCGAGCAAGAGCTGAAACAATTGGAGCAGGACTTGGCGGCGATGAGCCCCGGCGCATTTGCGCAGATAGCCAGCCAGGGGCGGTGGATCCCTGCGCGCCACCTCAACTATCTTGACTCTGTGATCGTCGAATCGATCGCCCAGGCGGAGGCTGGTAAGCTTCAAGGGTTGGTGGTCTCGATGCCACCCCAGCATGGCAAGAGCATGCTGTGCAGCCATTACTTGCCTGCCTGGTATCTAGGAAGTTATCCAGATCGACGAGTGATCCTTACCAGTTACGAGGCCGACTTCGCTGCCAGTTGGGGACGCAAGGCTCGCGATCTCTTGGAACTCTGGAGTCCGATATTTGGCGTGCGCGTGAGCCGTCGTTCCAGTGCCGCCAACCGCTGGGATCTCGATGGCAGGGAAGGTGGAATGACCGCTGCCGGTGTGGGTGGCCCCATTACCGGGAAGGGTGCGCACCTATTGATTATTGACGATCCAATCAAAAACGACGAGGAAGCTCGTAGTTCCACGTTTCGTCTAAAACAGTGGGATTGGTGGCAGTCGGTGGCCACAACCCGCCTCCGCCCGGGGGCACTGGTCATTGTCATCCAAACGCGTTGGCACCGTGACGATCTCACCGGACGTATCCTCCGTCAGGCTGCCGAGACGGGCCACAATTGGCGGGTCGTAAGATTTTCCGCACTGGCCGAACAGGAAGATGTCCTGGGTCGCCAGCCCGGCGAAGCTCTCTGGCCCGAGGTGTTCACCCAGGAGCGGCTAGAGCAGGTACGTGCTACTCATACCAACTATTACTGGTCGTCCCTCTATCAGCAGAATCCGCAGGCTGAGGGAAGTGCCGAATGGCCCGACGATTTCTTTGGACCCGGCATCTACTTCAACGAGTGGCCCCCGGAATACGACTGCAAGGTGGTAGCACTGGACCCCAGCAAAGGAGTGAACTCGAAGTTTGGCGACTACTCAGCCTTCGCGATGGTTCAAACCTACGAAGGCAAGGCCTATATCGACGCGGATATGGCGATCCGCAATACGTCGGTCATTGTCGAAACCGCCCTGGAGATTCAGCGGACATTCCGACCCGACTGGTTTGGCGTGGAGGTCAATCAGTTCCAACAGCTGCTGGCCGATGATATTAACCGCCAGGCCGCGGAACAGGGCGTCATCATGCCGCTGTACACGCTCGACAACCAGGTGAACAAACTGGTCCGCATACGGCGGCTGACGCCCCTGCTGAGCCAAGGGAAGTTGCGATTCAAAGGCGGATCCCCAGGCGCGCGGTTGCTGGTTGAGCAGCTGCGCGACTTCCCCAATGGGGACCATGATGATGGGCCTGATGCCTTGGAGATGGCTCTGCGGCTGGCAGCGGAGTTGGTACAAGAGCAGTACGAGGATCCAATCAAAGAGACGGTCCTAATCTTCTGTTGATTTACCCCTATTACTTCTGTCCAGGGATCTAGACTGACACTGCTTTTTGGCTACCCAATATTCCTGGTTTTATGCGCCAAAAGGGGCCAGCCGGAGGGCCAGGGATCAGCCCGCTGGACTCTCGCCCACCCAGCTCGCAATTCGACGAATTCGACCACATTCCACGCGGAATGTAGTTGAATACGTGGCAATAATGAGGCATAATTGAGTAATGTAGTCAATTGCGTCAATTCGTGAGGGAAATCATGACCGCCTGGACTGTCTCCCGTGACCAAGTTTTGACCGCCAATGAGATTCAACTCGTCCTCGGTGAACTGAAGCGAAAAGCCCGCCGATCGCCGAACACGGCTCAGAATCTTATTCTCTTCCGGCTGGCTTGTTGCTGTGGATTACGGGTCTCAGAACTGACTGCCCTGCGACTTTGCGACGTCCGCCTTGGCACCCGCCCGACCCTCAAGGTGAAGGGCAAGGGCGGCAAGACTCGCGTTGTCCCACTGCACTGGGATGCTGGAACCCTGGAAGACCTGCGAACCTGGAAAGAACATCGGGAAGCCCAAGGTGCCAAGGGTCGCAACCTATTCTTGACGACCCGCACGGGTGGTCAGATCGACCGCCTGAACGCTCGTAGAAGGTTCCAAGCATGTTGTCGCTGTCTCGGTGAGAGGCCCGTGACGACCCATTACGGCAGGCACTCGTTCATCAGCCATGCATTGCACGCTGGCCGTAGCATCGCTGAGGTGCGTGATGCGGTCGGACACGCAAACATCGCCACCACGAGTATCTACACACACTTGCTTGACGACGACGGCGAAGTTGGCAACCTATTTGGTTGATGCCTGGTTGTTTCGCTACCAATCGGCTAGGGCATCGGCGTCGTAGATCGTGCCGTAGCCCCGTTGCCATTCGAGAAAGTCAAAACCGCTGACATCACAGTCATTCGGATTGTCCCGATCCATCGATGCACATCCCGATTCGCTTCACCGCGACTTCGATTTCACGGTCGTCGTCCAGGTCCGGCGGGACTGATGAGTAGTAGCCGTCCGAAATGCCCATCATCTGACGCACTGAATCTGCACGATCGGGTGGCAAATCTACGATCTCTGTGTCATCAAAATCGCTGTCCCATAGAAAACGGTCTTCGTATCCATCAAGAATGTTGTCCCACTCAGACCAGTCATTCCAGTCGTCTTGGCTGACGTCGCATTCTGTCATTCTAGAGATGATACAACGGATTTCATCCTTGTCGCCCTCGTCAACTTCCAATTGTAGCAGCGTACGTATTTGTGCGAGAATACTGGCAAGTGTTGCCTCAGACCAGGCGCTGAGTTCTAGACAATCTTCTGTTTTGAGAAATAAGTATTTAGAAGCCAATTCGAGGGATGCGAGTTGCTGCGTTCGGGTCATTTGATCGAACACCCTTGCACCACCGTAGGTGCTCTCTGCGTCGTCAATCGCTTCCGATATCTGGTCACAAAGAAAGAAGATTGCGTCGCGAAATAATCTCGCTTCTTCCCCCAGTAAGACGAGATCACCATCTTGAGCGTGCCATGTCATTACAGGTTCCCTCTGACCGACGTTTTCCATTCGGGATGAGTTTGAAACCGATCCAGGCTCGCAATGTCGCATATTGTAACAGTGTCCCCTGGGCTCAGCTACTAACGAGAGCGGCGTCTGCTCATGGCCAAGCAGAGTGCGGCTAGGGCAAGGGCAAAGGTGGTGGGTTCGGGGACATTACTGGTTGCAGCAAGAGTGCCGAAGCCGTAGCCCGCTTCCCAATCGGCCAGGTCGTCGGCGTCGTAGATTGTGCCGAGGCCTCGTTGCAACTCAAGGAAATCCGCTCCGTCCACGTCGCCGTCGCCGTCAAAGTCACCGGGCAAAGCAGGGACCGAGATGTCGAGTCCATACAGCTGAACGTTACTGTTTGCACCAGTGACACGGGCAAAGTAGGTCCCGGTGGTTAGTGTGTGGGTGATGGACTCGCCGGCACCGGCGCCGTTGGCGCTAGCCAGATCCAACACGGTCGTGCCGTTGGTGTCGAGCAGCGCGAGCGTCAGGTCGCTCAGCGCCTTGGTGTTTAGCGAAGTCTGCGTACCGTCTTGCGGCCCCTCGTTGTAAGTCGCGCCGCGGGGCACCAAGGCGATCATCACCTCCAATGTGTCCGCGAGAGTGAAACTGAAGTAGTCGGTGTCGGAGTTGTCGTCGATGCTGACAAAGTCGGTCTGGCTGGCTGAGACGGACGTGCTGTCCCCGAAGGCTCCAATACTTAGAGTACCACCGCCCGTCACCGAACCAAGGTCGGTGGCCGTGCCGAAGGTGTCGTTCCCGACGCTTTTCTCCAACGCGTCACCGTAGTTGCGCTGTAGCGCGAGGATGTCGTCGAGCTGCGGACCGTCGAAGGACGTGTTAATGAACGGCTCCATCAGAAATGCTGCGTTGTTCGACTCCATGTGGCTGATGCCCAGGCCGTGCCCCGCTTCGTGCATGAAAACGTTGCGGAATGCGCGATAGGCGTTAGTCGAATTGGAAAAAAACGACGTGTTGTCGGTGTCGATCACCATGTCGCTGTGATTGGGGAAGTAGTTGTAGGCCAGGGTGTTCGACCCGGACTGCCCGTCGATGGAGTGCCCACCGATCCGCACGTCCGGGCGAGTGCCCAGCCGACCCCTAGGGTTCGCAGTAAAGTTGATTGCTTGTCCGGAGTTGTTCGACTCGTAGACGTAGGTCACACCTGAAACCTCGTCGAGTCGCGAAAAGGAGCCGTCAAAAATGGAAAACCATGGACGCTGTGTCAGGTCCGACCCGCCTGGTCCGACGCCGATCTGGGTGTCCAAGAAGCTGATCAGGTCGCTGCCGGACGAACCTTCGCTGCCACTGATCGTCGTGCCGTCGGCTACAAGACCCCAGGTCACCGTGATCGTGTCGCCCTGCGAGCCTGTATTACCGTCGGTGGCCGTATTGCTCCAGCGATCGGTGACCTCAAACGCCTGAACCGGGGCCGACAGTGCGAGCCCGGCGGTGAGCACAGCCACGATGGTCGACAGTGTCAGGGCTGGTTTGTGCAGAGTGATGGCTGGGGCTGTTCCGGGTATTCTCGTTTGCATACACCTGAGACCGCTGCAGGTTCGGAATGTCGTTTATCGTAACAGCACACACCCCTAGTATCTGCGAAACGCCCGGATGACGCCAGCAAGTTTGGCAGTTTATCGATGGAGCAGGCATGGCTGCTCAGGCCAGCACTGAAATCGTCGTACTGCGGCAATGGATTCGCTGCTCAGAAAGCAGCCCCCAATGTCCAGGGTCCCCTGATAAGGCCGAGTGACGCAGAGCGCAACCGATTCATCACCAAGCCGTCCGCGGCGGGGAACCCGGACTGGGTGAGATTAGGCCTGGCGGGAAAGGTGCGTATGGCTATGGAAACCATCAATCGCATGGCCGCCGTGGTCACCCCCTCAAGCCGTTCTTCGATTGGTCCGAGTCGGTGCTGGACAAGGAGGCCAATGATTGTGGCCCCGAGGAGTTTCGCACCGTCCTTCTGATTCCAGAGCGGACCGATATTCACAAGTCTTTGCGAGAGGTGTACGAGGAAATCCTGGAAGAAATGCTCGTGGCGTCGGTCAATGATCCATTCTTGTGGCCAAGCGATTTGAGTTTTCGGCACTTTAAGAAATGGTTTGATGTTCAGCTTGTCGAGTTGGTTTTCGATGCAGGTCGTGGGCCAATAGAGCACGATTAGCAGAATTAACTCGGAAAGTCCGCGAGGCGGCCGGCCACTCCAACGTAAGCATCACCAGCGGCTATGTGCATGTGGCGGTGGAGGACGACGGGGTGTGAGGCTTGTCGGTTAGGATATCGAGCCAGGTCAGAGCTGATCTATGGGCAGCCTTGGGCTGATTCAGTCAAGAAACCTCAATGACCCGGGCAAAGAGTGCTCGCTTTTTTGCCAAGAATGCCGCAACTTCAGGCGAAAGAAGCTTGCTAGTTTATAAATATCGTTTAATATGTCGCTTTCTCGGTGTGTGGATCTGATTTAGTCAAAAGCGAAATGATTTGTATTAGCTCTCAATAAATCCGTTTGGTTGGAGGAATCATTGGAAGCAAGAAAGACAGGATAGGCATTGATCTAAGCCGGTTTTATCGCCCTCCACCGAACTACCCTAGAAGTTTTGATACCTGCTAGGTACGAAAAACACTGTGGTGGTCTATTCGCTTTACTCCCGCTATTGGGAGTAAATGCACCCTCACTTTCAAACACGAGTCGCAAGAGGTTGTAGAGCCATTTTTGAAACACGATGGCACGAGAGTCTTGGCACGGTTCACAGCACCGATATTGCACAACTTGGCGACATGCTATCGTTAGCGC
>Ga0315336_1007663_pt1 | contig 10154 bp, 9 predicted proteins | sample ASW5metaG_FD_204512 | JGI IMG/M metagenome (GOLD analysis project Ga0315336, IMG submission 204512) | Ammonia-oxidizing marine archaeal communities from Monterey Bay, California, United States - ASW #5 | ecosystem: Environmental > Aquatic > Marine > Intertidal zone | place: USA: California... | reverse complement strand
CGTCTCGAGAAAGCCGAGGCCGTCGCCGATGAAATCCGCGAGGCCGGCGGCACCGCGCTGGGATTGGCCATCGACGTCACCGAGAAGGCCCAGCACGAGGAATGTCTGGCGGTCATTCTGGATGAGTTCGGCAAGCTGGATATCTTGATCAACGGCGCCGGCATCAACGCGCCGACACCGTTCATGGAAATCCCCGTCGATGAATGGCGGAGCATCATCGATTCACACATCACCGGCACCATGCTGGCCTCCCAGGTTTTCGGCGCCCATATGCTCGAACGCCGGCAAGGTTCGGTCATCAACATGTCCTCGGCCTCGGCCGGGCCGCCACTGTCCAAGGCCTTCACCTATTCCGTCGCCAAGGCGGGGATCAAGAATCTGACGCAAAATCTGGCCCGTGAATGGGCACCCATGAACGTGCGCGTCAATGCGCTCCGGCCCGGTTTCTTTCCGACCGAATGGAGCATGAAACATTTTATCGATCCGGATCGGGAGAAAGCCATTTTGGGACACACGGCCATGGGCCGTTACGGCACGTCCGACGAGCTCACCGGCGCGGTGCTGTGGCTGGCATCGGAGGCCGCGGGCTTCGTTACCGGCGCCGAGATCGCCATCGACGGCGGTTTCAGCTGCATGACCATTTAACCACGGGAAATGTCGGAGATATCATGAGCGGTACAGTCATCATCACCGGCGGAACCAAAGGCATCGGCGCCGGCATCGCCCGGCAATTTCACAATGCCGGCTGGTCCGTCGTCATCGGCGCGCGCCACGACAACGGTTTCGCCGAAGAGTTGGGTGAGCGCGCAAACTTCCAGGTAATGGATGTCCGCAAGGCCGGCGATCATATGGCAGCCATCAATGCGGCCCGGAACTGGAGCGGTCGGTTTGACGCCTATGTCAATTGCGCCGGGTTTTCAGCCTGGAAAAGTGTCGAACATATCGACGCCGGGTTTTGGGAGACCATGGTCGCGACCAACCTCACCGGCACGCTGTGGGGTTGCCAGGCCGCCGCCGCCGCCTTCGCCGAAGCCGAAAACGATGGTGTCATCGTCAATGTCTCAAGCCTCGCCGGCAAACGCGGCAGTGCGCGCAACACCGCCTATTGCGCGACCAAGTTCGGCGTTAACGGGATTACCCAGTCGCTGGCCAAGGAACTGGGCGCCGCGGGCATTCGGGTCAACGCCGTGTGCCCGGTTTATGTCGAAACCCCCGGCGTGCTTGAGGCCCTGGAAGATCCGGTATCCCCGGCGGAGGGCCGTAAGGTTGCCGACTATCTGGATGAATTCACACAGGCCAATACCGCCTTGAAACGGCTGCCGCAGGCTCACGAAGTCGGCGAGTTGTGCCTGTTTCTCGCTTCCGACGCCGCTTCCGCGGTCACCGGCCAATGCATCAATGTCGATTGTGGCGTGCTGCCACAGTGACCCATGAAAAATCGGCGTGCTGCCACAGTGATCCAAGAAAAATTGGCGTGCTGCCGCAGTGATCAGGAGAATTTGAATTGAAGACCGTTGCCGTTATTCCCGCCCGCATGGGCTCGTCGCGCTTTCCCGGCAAACCATTGGCCGAGATTGCCGGCCTGCCGATGATCGAGCATGTGCGCCGTCGTGTCGCCCTTTCCGATGCCATTGACGACGTCGTTGTCGCGACCTGTGATCAGGAAATTCTCGATGCCGTCACAAGCCATGGCGGCAAGGCGGTGATGACCGCCGATACCCATGAGCGCTGCACCGATCGCGTCGCCGAGGCGAAGGAGCACATCGAGCTCGATATTGCGGTTATCGTACAGGGTGACGAGCCCCTGTTCGACCCGGACGTTTTGGCGCCCCTGGTGGCGCCGTTTCAGGCCGACGATCAACTGGAGTGCACGAATTTAATCTCGGTCATCAAGAATCCCGTTGATCTGGAGAACATCGACATTGTCAAAACCGTTCTCGATGAAAGCTTCAATGTCATGTATTTCTCGCGCGCCGCCGTGCCTTACCTGCGTGAGGGCGACAGCCGACCCATGTACCGCCAGACTGGTGTCTCGGCCTTTACGGAAACCTTTCTCGAGACCTTTTCGTCCCTGCCGCCGACGGCTTTGGAAATCGCCGAGTCCATTGATTTCCTGCGGATCATCGGCCACGGCCACGGCATTCGCGGCGTCGTCTACGATGCGCCAACGGTCGGTGTTGACCGGCCTGCCGATATCGCCGTTGTAGAAAAAATCCTCGCGGAAGACGCCGCGCAACAGGCCATTATGAACAGGATCACCAGCCCATGACCCGGGTCGCCATCGGTTCGCGGTCGTTTTCCAAACATCCCGTTTTGCGGGCCGAGCTGGCATCGCGCTACCCGGACGCCACCTTCAATGACGACGGCTTGGCCTTGAAAGGCGACGTCTTAATTGACTATCTCCGCGGCCACGAGAAAGCCGTGATCGCCCTGGAACCGATCACCGAGGCGGTGCTTACCGCGTTGCCTGAACTCAAGGTGATTTCCAAATTCGGGGTCGGCTATGACAAACTCGACCTGGATGCCATGGCGAGGCATGGCGTGGCTTTGGGCTGGCAAGGCGGTGTCAACAAACGCTCGGTTTCGGAACTAACCATTTGTTTCGCCCTCGACTTGCTCCGCCATGTTTCGCGTTCCGACCGCGAGGTCCGTGGCGGCCAATGGAATCTGCGGCCGGGGCGGCAGTTGTCAGACCGCACCGTCGGCATTATCGGCTGCGGCCATGTCGGCAAAGACCTGGCGATCTTGCTCAAGGCTTTCGGTTGCCGGGTTTTGGCTCACGATATTCTGGATTTCCATGAGTTCTACGAAGCCCACGGGGTCGAAGCCTGCGGCCTGGACGAACTTCTGACGGCCGCCGATATCGTCACCTTGCACCTGCCGCTCGACGCATCAACCCGGAACTTCATGTCGGCTGAGCGCTTGGCGCTGATGCGTTCCGACGCACTGTTGATCAACGCGGCGCGCGGCGGCCTGGTGGATGAGCCGGCGCTCAAGGGCATGTTGCGGGATGGCCGGCTTGCCGGCGCCGCCCTGGATGTTTTCGCGACCGAACCGCCCGAGGATCCGGAACTGCTCAATCTGCAAAACTTTCTCGCCGTCCCGCATATCGGCGGCAGCACCGATGAGGGAATCTTGGCCATGGGGCGGGCCGCGATCAGCGGGCTTGAAAACAACCGAATTCCGGAACCCGGCGTTTATCCGTTGTAGAGACGGGGCCGCTAGTTTTTCTCCCATACCGCCAGTATGGATTTACCGAGCCGGTAGCGAAATAGAGGGTCAAGAAGGCGCGATATGGGGATCATGCCCCGATCCCAGAGACGAATTTGTCCGTCGCTCGGCGTACCCTGGCGCAACATCAGCCGGTTGGCCATTGATGCCACCATGCCAACACAATCGAGATACTTGGCCTCCACAACCGTGGCCCCGGGCGGCGTCAAATCCAAGAGCCCGGCGCGGGAATATCGGCGGAAATGACCCGCCGCTTCATCCAAGGCGCTGAAAAGGCTTTGATGAGCCGGTGACATGACAATCAGACGCCCGCCCGGGTTGAGGAGATCCACGGCCCGTGCCACTTCGCGGCGGTCGTCTTCAATATGTTCCAGAACATCAACATAAAATATGGAGTCAAACCGGTTGCCGGGTTGAATGTCATCCAACGTGCCGGTCTGACTGCGGCAAATTTCAGCATACGGATCATCTGTGATCATTTGGGCAATAGCGTCATGCAATTTCGGGTCCGGCTCCAGGGCCAACCATGATGTCACCGCTAAATTCGTTGAAGTGGCCAGGTAGGTTTTCGTCATCGTGCCGATACCGGCGCCAACCTCCAGGACATCGCCTTTCACGTGAACGCTGATACACGCCTTCAAATAGGCCTGCCAATTGACAGCCTTTTCAAAGACTTCCAGTTCCGGGCCTAGGTAAATCGCATCGCTCATGTTTATTGTTTTTTCACGCCTAGGCCTTAAAGACCAGACTGCATGTCGCACTAATAGAGCATTGATATGACGCTACGCCATAAATTGGCGCCCGCCTGGCTTACCGGGCTGCGCCTGTGCCGCGCGATCAAAGGCGCGCCTTCCGGCGCGCGGATAATCATTCTTCACAATACCCCGAAAGCGGACCTGCCGGCGCTTGAGAACTGCGTGCACATGCTGAGGCAGTCGGGCACGCTGGCCCACCCGAATGAGTTCGACGTTATCCGGCGCCAACCGGGCACCACCTATTTGATGAGTTTCGATGATGGGTTCGCCTCGAATTTGGTTGCTGCACAACATCTCAATAAACTCGGTGTTTCGGCATTGTTTTTCATTTGCCCCGAGCTGGTAGCGCTGACTGGCGAAAACCAACGAAAAGCGATGGCCAACGCCTTCTTCGGCGGCCGTCCGCCTCCAAACGATTGCCGCTTGTTGACTTGGGACGAAATTGAAGAAATCAAATCTCTTGGTCACATCATCGGCGCCCATGGTCAAACTCATGCACGGCTGACGACACTCGCGGATAGCGAGCTGGAACATGAGATCATCGGTGCCGGCGATTCTCTATGTTCTCGGTTGGGCACGGAAATTTCATGGTATGCATACAGCTTCGGTGATATCGGAAGCATCTCGGCCGATGCCATGTCAGTGATCCGAACCCGCTATCGCTATTGCCGTAGTGGTGTTCGCGGGATAAATGATACGAATGTCGATGCGTATGCCCTTCGTGGTGAAGAAATTCGCCTTGATGCGCCACAGAACTACCAGCGGCTGGTTTTGGAGGGCGGTCTTGACGCTCATTACCGTCGCGCTCGGGAAACCCTGGATGCCATGGTGAAAGCCACATTACTATGATCAATCAATCCGTCATCCCCGTCATCCTATCCGGCGGTGCAGGGACCCGGCTCTGGCCGCTATCAAGACAGCTTCGTCCGAAGCAGTTCCTAAACGTGCATGGTGAGACAAGCATGTTCTCGCAAACCTTAGCCCGGGTAAGCGGCGAGCCGTTCGGGCCGCCAATGGTCGTCTGCAATGATCAACATCGGTTTCTCGTCGCCGAAGAATTAAGAAGTCTCGAAATCACCGCAAGGGATATCATTCTCGAACCGGCGGCCCGCAATACCGCCCCGGCTATCGCCACGGCCGCACTCAGGATACTGGAACAAGAACCCAACGCGATCATGCTGGTTCTGCCCTCCGATCATGTGATTGAAGATAATCAAGCCTTCCGGGATGGCATAAAAATCGCTGTTGATCTGGCTGCCGTCGGGCACTTGGTTAGCTTCGGCCTGGTCCCAAGCCACCCTGAAACCGGATACGGCTATATTCGCCGTGGTGAGGTCATCGGCGACAATAGTTGGCAAGTTGAACGTTTCGTCGAAAAACCGAGCATGGCGACGGCCAAAGATTACCTGGCGGAGGGCGGATACTATTGGAATGCTGGCATCTTCGTGTTTAGCGCTCAGACATATATTGATGAGCTCAAACTCTTCCAGCCGGATATCCTCGAAGCAGCACGACAGGCATTACAGGACGGCGCTTCTGATTTGGACTTCTATCGTCTTGACCGCACGGCATTCGAAAGTGCCCCGGCAATCTCCGTAGACTACGCGATAATGGAAAAAACCGAGCGCGCCGCCGTGGTGCCTTTGGCAACTGCTTGGAACGATATTGGGTCGTGGGCCAGCCTTTGGGATTTGGGCGCCGCCGATAGTGACGGCAATGTTACCGAGGGCAATGCGGTCATGTTAGATGCCCGAAATAACTACATTCGATCTGAAAAGCCGCTGATTGCCGCCCTCGGTGTCGATGGATTGGTGATCGTCGCAACCGATGACACGGTTCTGATCATCCCAAAGGATCGCGCGCAAGATGTGAAAGACGTTGTCGCCGCCCTAGAGGCCTCCGATCGCGAAGAAACCATTAGTCACACACGCGTCTACCGTCCTTGGGGATATTACCAAAATCTCGACAGTGGCGACGGATTTCTAGTCAAACAAATCGCCGTCAAACCCGGCGCTAAACTCAGCCTCCAGCATCATCGGCATCGCGCCGAACATTGGGTTGTGGTCGAGGGCGTGGCGCGCGTCACCAACGGCGCAGACACCTTTGATTTAACCGCCAACCAGTCGACATTTATTCCGCTTGGCGTCCCCCATCGCCTTGAGAATCCGACGGATCAGCCGCTCCGGCTGATCGAGGTTCAATCCGGCGATTACATAGGTGAGGATGATATCGTCCGCCTGGATGATACCTACGGCCGGCACTGAATTTCCGCCCGCGCGTCTTCCTCTCCGCCATCTCCCCTTACTCATTTCCCTATCTTTCGCCGTCCGTTCTGCTTGGGCTCCAGGGCCTGGAGGGATAAACTCGCGCCATGGATCAACCCCTCCTCCTGATCGTGCCGCTTGGCGTGTTTTTAATTTCCATGCACGGAACGCGGTTGCTCGTCACGCGTTTGGCTGAACGCCAAATTCTCGACCATCCGAATGACCGCTCCAGCCATACGGCCCCGATACCCCACGGTGGCGGCCTGGCGCTCATGGTGGCGCTGCTCCCGGCATGGGCTGCACTGGGTCTTGTCACCGGCGAGCCTGCGGCGCCGCTCGTTCTTATTTCCGGCCTCGCGGCTTTGTTGGCCGCGGTGTCTTGGACCGACGACCTGCGTGGCCTCAATCCTCTTATCCGTATTGCCGCGCAGGCCATTGCGGTCGCCGCCGCACTGATCATCGCGCCGCCGCCGGGGCCCATCTTCGGGGGGCTATTGCCGCCCATCGCCGACCTCGTCCTGGCCGGTATTCTCTGGGTCTGGTTCATCAATCTCTACAATTTCATGGATGGTATCGACGGCCTGACCGGCGTGCAGACCATTACCATCGGCATCGGCGCTTTCGTTATCGCGCGAAAACTGGCCTTTGGCGACACGGCGATGATCTTGAGTTTGACTCTGGCCGCCGCGGCCTTGGGCTTTATCCGCTTCAATTGGCATCCAGCGAAAATTTTTCTGGGCGATGTCGGCAGCGTCCCTCTGGGGTTTTTATTGGGCTGGTTATTGTTGTTCCTGGCCGCCAAAGGCGCCTGGCCGGCGGCAATTTTGCTGCCGCTCTATTATCTGGCCGACGCGACCTGGACTTTGGTACGTCGGGCGCTTTCCGGGAAACGGATATGGCAGGCCCATCGTGAGCATTTCTATCAGCGCGCCGTCGACAGCGGCCTGCGCCATGATCAGGTCGTCGGCATTGTCGGCGTCGCCAATATTTTCCTGATCGCTCTCTCCATCGTCGCGGCGCGCGGTCTGCCTGTCGCGGCCGTGTTGGGCGGCGCCGCCGCCGTAACCTTACTGCTGTTTCTTCTGGCCAAGGGCGGGCCGACCGACTGATGCGGATTTTGTTTCTGACCGAAAACTTCCCGCCGGAAACCAATGCCGCGGCGACTCGCGTCTATGAACGCGCGTGCTATTGGGCGAAGTGGGGCCACGAGGTGACGATACTTACCTGTGCACCGAATTTCCCCGGTGGGAAATTATTCGACGGCTTCGAGAACCGCTGGCATCAAACGGAGCATATGGACGGCCTCCGGGTGGTCCGAGTGAAAACCTACATGGCCGCCAATCGAGGTACCCTGCGCCGGACCTTGGACTTTTTCAGCTTCATGGTATCGGCATTCGTTGCCGGGCTATTCGAGAAACGCCCCGATGTCATCGTTTCCACATCGCCGCAGTTTTTTGCCGCTGTCGGTGGCTGGGCATTGGCCGCCGTCCGCCGCCGGCCATTCGTTTTTGAACTGGGTGATTTGTGGCCCGCTTCCATCGTTGCCGTCGGCGCCATGCGCGAAAGTTTGGCCATCCGCTGGCTGGAAAAACTGGAGCTGTTCCTCTACCGGCGTGCCGCTTCCGTCGTCGCCCTAACGCGCGCCTTCAAGGCCAATCTCGTCAGCCGGCATATCCCGGCCGACAAAATCGCCGTCGTCATTAATGGTGTAGACCTTTGGCGTTATGCGCCGCGCCCGAAGGATGCCGCCTTGGCCACCGAGTGGGGGGTGACGGACAAGTTTGTCGTCGGTTATGTCGGCACCCACGGCATGGCGCATGGATTGCGAAACGTCTTGGACGCGGCGGAGGCTCTGAAGGATGAGATTCAGCTGGCATTTTTGTTGGCTGGTGCGGGTGCCGAGCGGGATGCCCTGATCGCCGATGCCGCCGCCCGTGGCCTTGAAAATGTCGTCTTTATGGACCCTCAACCGAAGGAAGCCATGCCGGCAGTTTGGAGTCTGTGTAATGTGGCATTGGTTCATCTCCGTGATTCGCCGGCCTTCGCCGAGGTGATCCCATCGAAGATGTTCGAGGCCATGGGCATGGGTCTGCCGATCATCCTGGCCCTGCCCGCGGGTGAGGCCAGCGCCATCCTGGCCGCAGACGGCGCCGGCCTGCATGTTCCCGCCGAAGACCCGACAGCCTTGGCCGAAGCCGCGAAACGGTTGATGAATGACCACGATTTGCGCGATGACATCGCCCGGCAAAGCCTAGCCGCGGCACCCGGTCACAGCCGCGAAGAGCAGGCGCGGCAAATGCTCTGTGTGCTGGAATGCGTCTGTGCCGGGCGCGGTCACGAAGCGGCCCAAGTCTTGGACCCTGCGCCGGAGGGGTCGTGATGCGGATTTTGGTCACCGGCGCCACGGGCTTCGTCGGCAGGCATCTGTGCCAGGCCCTTGTCGAGGCAGGACACATAGTCAGCGCCGCTGTCCGCCGGAGCCCGGACCCGGCTCTGCCGGCGGAGATCAACGTCGTCAACGTCGGCGAAATCGGTCCGGACACGGATTGGCGTCATATGACCGACGGTATGGATGCGGTGGTTCATCTGGCGGCACGCACCCACGTGATGGAAGAAACCCATGCGGACCCGGAGGCCGAATACCAGCGTATCAATGTCGAAGCGACGCGGCGGCTGGCCCTTGGAGCGGCGCGTTCGGGCGTCGGCCGGTTTGTTTTTTTAAGCTCCATCAAGGTTAATGGCGAACAGACGGCGGCGCATCCCTTTAGCGCCGGCGACACACCGGCGCCGGAAGACGCCTACGGCCGGACGAAAAGAGACGCGGAGGCCGAACTCGTCCGCGCTACCGAGGGTACGCAAACGGAAACAGCCATATTGCGCGCGCCTCTGGTTTATGGACCCGGTGTCAAAGGCAATTTCCAAAAGTTGCTGGAAGCTGTCGATCAAGGGAAATGGCTCCCCTTGGGATCCATCGATAATCGCCGCAGCATGGTTTATGTCGGCAATCTGGTCAGCGCATTGATGGCGGCCTTGACCTCCGAGCTGGCGGCCGGCGGCACATTCCTCGTCAGTGACGGCGAGGATGTTTCCGTGACAAACCTGCTCCAGGGTATCGGCGCCGCGCTCGATCGCCCGGTGAAGCTGGTTCCGGTCCCGGTGACGGTGCTGAAGGTAATCGGCATTTTATCCGGAAAGTCTGCCGCCATTAAGCGACTTGCGGGGTCTCTGCAAGTGGATCAGAGCGATCTCCACGATCAACTTGGCTGGTCGCCGCCCTTCTCCATGAAAGAGGGGTTGGAACAGACCGCCCAATGGTTTAAGGACCGGAGCAGCCAGTGAAATTCCGGCCCACAAAAACTTGGAATACCGATGTTCCATAAAATTCACTCCCGCGGTTGGATCGTCTACGCCCACGACATTGTCATGGCGGCCTTGGCCTTCATTCTTTCGGTCTATCTGCGCCTCGGTTTCTGGGTCTTTGAATTCTATGCGGATATGTGGCTCGGCGCCTGCGCCCTGTTCACCGGCATTTGCGCCGTCGTATTTTGGACGTCCGGCCTCTATCGCGGTGTTTGGCGCTATGCATCGCTGAATGATATGTGGGCGATCACCCGCGCCGTCTCGGTCGCCATGTTGGTCTTCGCCTTCATCATGTTCATCTGGGTCCGCCTGGAGCCGTTGCCGCGATCGGTGTTGTTGATCAACTGGTTCGTGCTTATGGCGTTGCTCGGCGGGCCGCGGTTTTTCTATCGCTTCTTGAAGGACCGCCGCTTCGATATGAGCAGCGGCACTGAGGCGACCGGCCGCATCCCGGTGCTCTTGGTCGGCGCCGGCGACGGCGCCGAGTTGTTTATCCGCGCGCTTCGCCAAACGGACAGCGCCAATTACCGCATCGTCGGGATCG
>Ga0315336_1007661_pt1 | contig 10157 bp, 5 predicted proteins | sample ASW5metaG_FD_204512 | JGI IMG/M metagenome (GOLD analysis project Ga0315336, IMG submission 204512) | Ammonia-oxidizing marine archaeal communities from Monterey Bay, California, United States - ASW #5 | ecosystem: Environmental > Aquatic > Marine > Intertidal zone | place: USA: California... | reverse complement strand
ACGCGACCGCATCCTTGAGTCCTGCTGCCAGTGCAACACCCGCAGCGCCTTCAATGATGTAATTTTCATGGGCAGCCATCTCACGCATAGCGCTGGCTATTTCGGCTTCACTGATAAAGATGTTGCGGTCGATGACCTCTGCGCAAATCGGCAAGGTGATCGCCCCGTCCTCAATCCCGCCCGCGGTTCCGTCAGAGAGCGTTTCGGTTTCCGTCACCTCATGGATTTCGCCCTTTTCAATACAATGATACAAAGCCTTTGCATTGTCAGGCCAGCAGGCGATCACGTCCACATTCGGCGAAACTTCTTTCAAATAACTGCCGATCCCACCGATCAAACCGCCACCACCAACAACCACATAGACTGCAGCGAGATCAGGGCATTGTTCCATCAATTCAAGCCCCACCGTCCCTTGTCCTGCAATCACGTCCCAGTCTGAATAAGGCGATACGTACGTCAGCCCCTCGCGTTCCGCCGTTGCACGAGCGGCGTTTTCCACGTCCACGTTATTGCCCGCCATCAGGACGGTCTTGGCTCCGAGGCGCTTGATTTTATCGAGCTTCATCTTTGAAGCGAGTTCCGCCATATAAATCGTGACGTCAATTCCAGCAACGCGTGCTGCCTGAGCGGTAGCCACGCCGTGGTTACCCGACGACGCTGTAATGATGCCTTGCTTGCGCTGTTCATCACTCAGGTTTAGAACCTTGTTCATGGCGCCGCGTAACTTGAATGAACCTGTGCGCTGCAAGTGTTCGCCTTTGAGCAGGAAACGCGCGCCGGTTCGCTCGCTGAACACACTCGATAACTCCAACGGCGTTTCCCGAACGCCACCTTCGACGGCTTTGATCCGTTGATTCGCGGCAATAATATTTTCCAATAGACTATTCATCGTTCGATTCTTTAAAAGGTTAAACGTAATTAGCACACACTATGAGCGCTAATTATCTTAGCGCTCATAGTGTGTGCGGCAGCTTAGCGGAATATTATGAACAGCACTTGGTTAGAGTGATTCGCCGTACTCCCAGCCCTCACGCACCGGTTCCTTGATGAAAGCATTTAACTCGGGGTGATTCGTAATTCGGGCACTCTTGGCATCCCACTCGATCCGGGTATTGAATCGCTGCGCCAACACGCCAAGGAGAATGATTTCTGTCAAATTGGCGGAATAGCTGAAATTGGATCCCGGTTCAGGGCCCGTCCCTTTGATGGCGCGTAACCACTCACGGAAGGGTCCGCCTTCCACCCGCGCGATGGACGGCTCAGGTGGGGCTTCTTCCCACTGTTCTTCCAACGGGTCCGGAATGATCGTCGGCTCGCCCGCGTGCGTACCGCAACCCAGCATCCCCTTGGTGCCTACCATCCAGCATGCTTGTCCCAGATGTGCGGCGTGATCCGCGCCGAATTTTTCGATGCGACCCACCGTGCTCCAGTCCTGCGGCCCGTCAAACCAATAGAGTGTCACCGGTCCACGCGTCCCTTTGGCGGGGAAGTGGTATTTCAAACGGCTCCCCGCGGGGATGACACCCTTGAGCGAATCCTTGCGATCCAAGCATTCCACTACGGTCGGCGGATCCAGATCAAGCGCCCAGACAGGTGTGTCCAGCGTATGGCACCCCCAATCGCCAAGCATGCCTAAACCAAAATCATAGAACGCCCGCCATTTGTACGGGAGGTAATCCAAGTAAAACGATCGCATCGCCGCTGGGCCTACCCACTTATCCCACGCAAGTCCTTCAGGCACCGGGGATACCGGCGGTGGCATGGTTGCCGGATTGGCGAAATGTTGACCGCCCATCTGCGGTCCGCCATTGTGAGTGTATACCTCGCTGACCTCACCAATAACTCCGGCGCGACAAGCTTCAACCGATTTTCGAATCCCATCGCCCGCGTGCCCCTGATTACCCATCTGCGTCATAACGTTGTAGCGTTTCTTCGCCTTGACCAACGTACGCGTCTGCCAAATATTGTGGGCGAGCGGTTTCTGTGTGTACACATGTATGCCCCGCTCCATGGCAGCCAGGGTCGCTGGAAAATGGGAGTGATCCGGAGTAGAGACAACAACGGCATCAATATCCTTGCCCATCTTGTCCAGCATTACGCGGTAATCCTCAAAGAAAGGTTGATCGGTCCGCCAGTTATTCATGTTTTCGGCGCAATGGTTACGGTCCACATCGCAAAAAGCGACAAGATTTTCATCGCTGCAGCCTTGTTCATACGGCTGCCGTGCAATCCATCCGCCGGAACCGATGAACGCGACGTTTACTTTATTGTTGGGTGATGCGCCGGCCCTCCCAATGGAGAATCGTGAGGATAGGGTGGCGGCCGTTAGGGTGCCGGCAACGCTAGACAAGAAGGTTCTTCGTTTCATAAACAACACCCGTTAAGGTTTAGCCAGCATTTCCAATATGGATCTGCTCGCGGACACGATGGCAGGATTTCGACCACTGTACGAGAGCGAGCCGACCTGTTCAACCACACCGGCGGATCTAAAGACGAATATTATTCAGATTGGGGAGTGTGGGGGCGTCCGCCAGGGCCCAAACGAACACCGGGGCGTAGATTGCGGTATTTAATATTGTCCAGACGACAGGGATGATCGCCGGGGGCTTCGACCACGAGAACCTTATCAGCAATCGGTTCAAAATCTGCGCGGAAGTGTACACTGCTTTTAACCACTACAATTCGTTGCTGCGTGGGGTCAATTCCGATGTGGGTAAAGGTTGCCTGATCCAAACACTGGCACCGAATGGATCCGATAACCACGCGGACATCGGCGGTGGTATCCAATACTCGTAAGACCGCCATCGGACCCAGTTTCGCGTTCATGCCCGCAAACATGGCACCGGTAAACGGGAATTCACCATCGCTGATCGCCTCCACCCGAAAGCGTCCCTCGAATGGGCCCAACCCCTCCTGGCCTGACTTCCCACCCAGCGAACCCGAAAACGCCCCATCGATGCCCAGCGCATGAGCCTTGGTCGCGATATCTGCGTCATCCATCAACGCCAGAACGACGCCCTGGGCGTTACCCCTCACCAACGCACTCAATAACCCCGTGGTGTCCGACGACGCGCCAGCGCCTGGGTTGTCCTGGGCATCGGCAATGACGATAGGCTTTGATCCCTGATGCGCCATCGCCTCGCTAACGGCGGCTTCGGGCGAGAGTAGGAGATTGTCGAAATCGTTTTCAGCATCGATTATCGATTGAAGCAATTCGTCCGCAGCGATATCTGCGTCTTCTTGCGTTCCGGCATAAGCGACCAGCGATGGCCCCGCGTGGAAGATATCGGCCGGAGGAAATCCCATGGCGATATCTGCCGAGAAGAATGTTTTGCCGGACAATTGAGCAAGGCTGCCATAAAGAGACCGACACGGTTCCGATCCCGTGTGCTGCGAAGTCAATGGCACTAGAAACGGAACCTGCCGAAACGCCTTATACAATGGCTCCTGTGTTAACAGCCGCTCCATGACGTCGAAAGCACGCATCCCTGTTCCGGCTAAATCGATGTGTGGATACGTTCGATAGATGCTGATGGTGGACGCGAGTTCGGCCATCTCCGGTGTCATATTGGCGTGCAGATCGAGACTGACCGCAATCGGTAAGTCTGGACCCGTCAGGTCACGTATGCGGCGGAGAAGTTCACCTTCACCATCTTCGAAATCTTGCGTGACCATGGCCCCATGCAGGTCGAGAAAAATGCCGTCCAGTTCACCCGCAAGCGCGATGCCCTCTACAATTTGGTTCGCGATTCGTTCGAATGCGTCGTTGGTGACATAACACGATGGTTCTGCCGCGCACCACAATACGGGAATAATTTCGTATCCACCCGCTGCCTTCGCAGCATCGGCAAACCCCGTGATTGGAATATTGGATCCGGCTAATTCGCGTAGTACCTCATCGTCACGAATGAGGCCGGGCCAAGCATCGGCTTTCTCAAATTCCGAATAACTGGCGAGCATCGCTGCAAACGTATTGGTTTCGTGTTGAAATCCCGCAATGGCAATTCGCTTCATACAATCAGAATCCGTTCCTACTGAAGTTCGTATCCGCTCCCTACAGGCTAGTCATTCTATGCGAGAGATTGGAGATTAGTCGATTGCGTCGTCGGGGATGGCGTGCGACGCCAACCTAGAAAGCGCATCAACGTATGGCGATTCGACTACGAGTTGCTTAGGGGGCGGCGTCCATCTCTCGCTTAAGAAAGCCAATCAAATCCCGTAGCTCTTGGTGCGACATCGTCGCTTCAAGCCCGCTTGGCATCATGGATAGTCCCGTTGAGCGCATGGAAACAATCGACGATCGAGGAATCGTGTTTTCGATACCGTAGGCGCCGCGCAATGTAATGCTCGCATCGGATTCCGCGGTGATGATGCCGGAGAAGCTTTCAAACGAATCTGTTTCAACGAAATAGTCTTCGTATCCAGGGTGCCTTTGTGAATTTGGATCGATTATGTTTAACAATATCCATTCACTTGGCTGACTTGCGATACCGGTCAAATCCGGTCCGACGTCATGGCCCATGTCATCGAAATTGTGACAACTGGCACACGCTTGTTCGAACACTACGCGCCCCGCGACAGGATGGGCTGCCGATTCCAAAATCGGTTTGAGCGTGCGATATACATCCATTGGCTGTGATTGTTTCTTGTTGCCAATGACGCGGCTTGAGCGTTTGCGCAGTGATTCGTCGTCGTGTCGGAGCAATTGGTTTCGATACTGAACGGGAAGGGTCCAATCCGCGACATCACCCGCCTCTAGTGCTCGGACAAGTCTATCGGTTCCCTGACGGGTTCCCAAAAATTTGGCAAGGGCCGTCGTACGGACCGGTTCGATAAACTTTTCCCAACGATTTCCACCAAGCAACAACTGGTAAACGCGATCATCGGATATATGGAAAAGTGATCGTACCGCCTCGAGTTGAAGATTCGATGGCGTCTGTGGGATCAATAGCCCCCCAAGCGCCAGCCCACCAAGTTCGAACCGCGTGTAACCCAGCAATGCAATCGCAGTGACACGAATCTCGTTCGGTGCATCGAAATCCCAGGCATCGAAAAGTGCGCCGTCAACGAGGCAGTCAAGATATTCCGCACCGGCGTCCGATAGAAAACCACGAATCGCCTCGATGGGTGCCTGCTTCGTATTCAGTTGGCCCGACTGACGCATGCCCCGCAGCGCCCCAACGACGAATGGCACTCCCCACGATGCGTTGTCCGGATGTCCCCGCTGCAAGGCCGCGTCGACGAGCGAAGCCCATTGCTGAGGCGCCGTAGTGCTCGCAATCATGAACCCGAGATCGTTCACCAAATCCTCGTCCATTGATTCTGAGTCGGCCGAATCCAAATAGCGATTTAGGAAGTCAGTCTCGCGATCATGCAAACCACTCAGAACAGCGGCTCGCAGCCAAGGGTCGGGGGGCGCATCGGCTAGGAGAATATCGACCAGGGCATCGAGGCTTTCCGAATCTTCGATGTCGCCAATTGAGAGCGCTGCGGCATAGCGCACATGGGCGATCGGATCACGGCGAAGCATTCGTACGGTGTGCGTCATCTCCTGGGACGGCGAAGCGAATTGCCTCGCTAGGATCGCTGCTCGTTCGCGCAATGGGGCGTAATCACTTCTTAATCCGATGAGCACATCATCTTCGCGCAATACGCCCAAGCCGGCAAGCAAACTCAACGCACGAACGGCACCCCACACGGCGGAGTCGTCCGATAGTGTCTCGCGCAAAGCCGGTAGCACCTCAACATCCCGATGTTCCAGCAACAATCGATGCGCCGTCTCATGTTCCCACGCGTCTACGCTCGACAGCATCGAAACCAGGTCTAGGCTACCTGCATTTTCGAGCGGATTCGTCCCTGTCGCAGCGGACATTTGTTCGCCAACCAACCGGTAAATCCTACCCAGATCTTTTCCCGCGTCGAAGTCGATCGCGATTCCCAAGTTACCCGGCATATAGGTCGGGTGTTGAATCTCACCGCGGTACATGTCGCACACGTACAGTGCGCCCTGAGGTCCGTTCGCGAGAAACACGGGGCTAAACCAGTCGTCTTCCGACGTTAAGAATTCGACGCCTTGACGGCCTCGCGTAGCCGTAAATGTTGACCCCGATGGTCGCAACACATCCCGGTGGACGAGGTTGCCCGTCGGTTCGCAAACGAACGCGTTCCCCCTGAACTCGTGGGGCAAAGACTTTCCACGGTAAATCACCAGACCGCAGGCCGACGTGAACGTGCCAGTATGTGCGAATTCCGCAGTGCGCGTGCCGGAGATGGGAAAGACACGTGCAGCTGCGCCATGAATGGGAATGTCGTGGGCCGTTTGCCCGAACGGTAGCGCTGAGTTCCGTGCCAGATCCATTGGAGACACCAACGCGTGCTGAATGTGATTGCGATTGCTACAAATAAATTTGCGCCCGAAATCATCAAATGCGAGACCGAATTGCCCCATTCCGGCTGCTTTTTCAAGTACGCCAGTCCTGGGATTAAAGCGCAGATCGTTTCGACCCATTGAAACGGCATTGGCATCTGATCTAATAGGCTCGAAGACCGCACCGCTACCCAAACCATTCGTAAAATGGATCCAATTGTCCAACCCGAGGGTTGGATGGCTTGCACGCAGTTGTGTCGACCCGCCCAAATAAAAACCATCGAGCAGCACAGTGCGAATGTCTGCCCGCCCGTTGCCATTGGAGTCCTTTAAGAACAGCGCGTGCGGAGCGTCCGTTACGATGATGCCGCCCTGCCAAGCCATGACGCCGTTTGGAAAACTCAATCCCTCGTAGAACGTCGCGATTCGGGTGTACCGGCCGTCACCATCAACGTCCTTCAGCAATGCGATCGAGCCCCGTTGCGAATCATCTTCGGGGTATCCGCGATTTTCGACCACGTACATGTGCCGGTGTTCATCAAAAGCCATCGCGACGGGATCTACGACGTCCGGTTCCGCGGCGACCAATTCAATGCGTACTCCCGGCGCAAGATGAAACAGGTCCAGGGCTTGCGAAGGTGGGGCTGGGCCGGCCGCTCCGAGCGCGGCAGACAGTAGACCCAATAGCGATAGCGCGGTAGATGACAAATTCGACACCGATCCCTAAGGTCGAACTGCAAATGAACCTTGTAATAGGATGTCCCGCAACGAATGGTCGCACACCGTTTTCTCGCCGCGTTGGAGCAATTGTGTTAACAAATATTTTAGAGAATAGACTGCATGCGTACGGTGGCTACGCTAGCGATATTCGTGAGGTAAATTCAACCCGTTCTTGAATATACTGTTCTACGTGCATTAAGCGTGTGATAAGCTGATTGCCGTCAGCGGGAGTGCTTTTTCGCTAACGAAATTACCGGTTGTGGTAACAAGGGAATTCCTATGCCCGTTAGAGCACTTCTATTTGTGATGTTGTGTGGTCTGGCGTGTGTTGCGCGTGCTGCGGAGATTCGGTTCGACCCGGATCGTATGGCTGTGGTGAACGGCGAACGCACGTTCGTGTTGGGGTTGTACGAAACCTTCGAGGATATCGTCGACTATAGGACTGTTTCCGATGCCGGATTTAATCTGGTCCGTTCGCCTGGAACACAAGCCGAACTAGATCACCTTGCCCTTCTTGGCCTAAACGTTTGGATTCAGACCGGCGATAGCATCGATCTGAGCGAGGATCGTTCGAATCGCGTGGCGCAATTACGTAGATTAGTCGAACAATTTGGACAGCATCCGACGTTGTTGACTTGGGAAGTACCGGATGAAGCCCTTTGGCACGCATGGTATGCGCCAGTGCAATGGCGCGTGCACGACGAACCGAATCAATTGCGTGTGTTGACGTCGGGCGAGAATTCCAAACGTTCCAGCGTAGACATGCGTGAACGGCTTGAGCGTCTCGACGCGTTGTATGAAGCGGGGAAGTATTCGGATGGTGAAATAGAAGCCGATGCAATTTGGAAAGCGTTCGGGAAAGAACAGCCGCACCCGGATCTGAGTATTGGCAACGGAGCAGCCCGGGCGGAAAAGCTCCAGCGTGGCCTGATTGAAGGCTACCACTTTCTCAAGACGCTGGATGCGCACCATCCCGTCTGGATGAATCACGCGCCCCGAAACCAGATCGCATCCCTCGCGGCTATCAACGAAGGGGCGGACATTGTGGGGTGTGACATCTATCCCGCACCGTCCTTCGGCCATGACCATTCCGACATCGCCGACCAAACGTTGTCTGCCGTGGGGGCGTACACCAGGCGCATGCAAGCAGCTTCACCGGAGAAGCCGGTGTGGATGGTGTTACAGGCCTTCGGATGGAAAGATTTGCTTAAGGAAGATGATGGCATCAACGAAGTGCGGCATCGTCGTCCTAGCGTGTACGAACTCCGATTTATGGCGTACGACGCGATCGTGCACGGCGCACGGGGCGTACTTTATTGGGGAACCACACACATCGAAAAACCTTCGAAACTCTGGAGCGATCTCCTTGTGACCGTCCGGGAACTTGCTGACCTTCAACCCGTACTGTCAGCACACGATGCGGTAATACGGCCGAGAGTGGCGGTCGGCGGGGCGTGGGGATCCGTTGACCGCACCGTGGAGTTGTTGGCGAAAGATATTGATGGACGAGTCACACTCATCATCGTGAACGAATGGAACGAACGGCTGGACTATCGCGTGTCTGGCCTCGATTCACACGAAGGTCAAACGTTTACCGACGGGTCTCAAGACGTGAAAATCACAGTCGCCAACGGGGAATTCGCGTCTTCGATAGCTGGGTACGGCGTCCACGTGCTACAACCCGTCGGTATGAAGTAGGCTTCCGCAAAGCAAGAAGCGATTTCGGATTCACTGACCTACTCGGCACGGTAGTCTCCGATATCCTCGCGTAGGTTGGGAATCGGTTACGAATTCCACCAGCGACACCCCCGTTGTTTTTGTACGCCCCGGGGCCTTAGAATATCTACGCAAGACCCACCGAACACCATTGACTGCCAACCAGCAGACAACAATACGCGCCCGTAGCTCAGTTGGATAGAGCATCGGCCTTCTAAGCCGAATGTCACAGGTTCGAATCCTGTCGGGCGCGCCATTTGTATATAATGCGGTCAAGACCTTGGTGACCATACCTCTTGTTCCCGCAGGCATTTGTAGGAACAAGAGGAAATTGTCGCGTCAGGATTCGAGCCGGGTAGCACACTAGACTTCAAGTATGGGGAAATGCCGATCGTGGACGTGAATAAGTCCATTCCACCACTACCTCCTACAAAACGGAATGGATGGTCTGGAGTGGCGGTGATTACCGCCCTCTTGTGCATTTTCGCGGGGCTGGCAATGGGAGCTCTGGCCCAACTGAGTTTGATCGACCCGTACTCGTTCAAGAATCGAACCGTAGAATTGGCATGGACTCATGGGATGCGCGTATTGAGCGTGTTGGCTATCGCCGCGAGTGGATGCACGCTTGTTAGTGTTGTCTCGAACACCACCTGGATTCGGACTTGGACCGTGCGCCTGTTGGCGCTATCCACTATCGGAATGATTGGCCTGGCGCTGCTTGGCTTTGCCTGGGCCGCCGAAGCGGAAGAGCTCGGGGGGGATTGGGCTGGACTCGGAATAATCATTGCTCTTATCGTCGGCGTATTCTTTTCGGGTGTATTCGCTTTTTTGTGTGGTTTGCAACTTGTGGCGGTGAGGCGCATGCGCAGATAAACGAAAGATGACCTGATACGCCAGACTGCGTACCAGGCCACAAGAATGAATTACTTTGTGCGGAGGTGAATGAGTGCTACGCCGTCACCTCGTCCTGCACGATGTTTGGCAGACGTTGCGTCAGTAGATCGCGGGCTTCGCCGACGATTTGGTCGAACAGCTCCTGGACGCTCGGGATGTCGTGGATCATGCCGACGACTTGGCCTGCGGAAAACACGCCGCTTTCCATGTCGCCGCTTTCCCGCATATCGGCTCCTTTTAGGCCGGACATGTATTCCTTGATGTCAGCAATGGTCGCATCACCTTTCGCTTCGATTTCGAGTACTTTGTTCGCGTTGTCATTGACGAGGAAGCGGGCCGTGTTGCGGAGAGAACGCATCAATAGGCGTGTGTCACGTTCATTAGCGTTCACCAACGCCTGTTTTACATTGTCATGAATCGGACACTCTTTTGTTGCTACAAATCGAGTGCCCATATTCAT
>Ga0315336_1007660_pt1 | contig 10157 bp, 8 predicted proteins | sample ASW5metaG_FD_204512 | JGI IMG/M metagenome (GOLD analysis project Ga0315336, IMG submission 204512) | Ammonia-oxidizing marine archaeal communities from Monterey Bay, California, United States - ASW #5 | ecosystem: Environmental > Aquatic > Marine > Intertidal zone | place: USA: California... | reverse complement strand
AACGGCACCAAGCTGAAAGACAATCATGCATGGAACTGCAATCAGGCTGCCGGTAACGATGCTGTCCTCGTCTTTTGCAGAGATAAAGCGTGTTAATAAATGTGGTGCCCCGAGAAAAGCCAGCCCGATCCCCAAGAAACCAAGGGCACTGGCAATGCCGGCTGGTGAGAAACCAAAGTTACCAAAAGGCTCCAGCAGCGTTGGGTCTTGGGAGAGCAATGTGTCCAGCATGCTTGACCATCCGCCCGCGGCCTTAATTCCAATTATGGGCAGAGCGATCAGGCACAAAACCATCAGAATGCCTTGTAGGAGGTCACTATAAGCGACTGCCCTGAGGCCGCCTACGGTAGTGTAATAAAGGACGATAGCCGCACCGATCAGTACACCGGCCTCGTAACTTATACCTAAAAACGACTCAAAGGCCTTGCCTGAGGCCGTAAGCTGGGCAGCTATATAAAAGGCGGCCATACTGAAGATGATAATCACGCTCAAGATCCGAAGAACATGAGCGCGGTCTTCAAACCGATCTTCTAGATAATCCGGTATGGTTATTGAGGCAAAACGGTCTGTTTCTTTCTTGAAAGGCCGCGCTACTACTGCCCAGGCGAGCGCTACACCGAGTACCTCCCCCATGACGATCCATAGAGCATGAAAACCCACGAGGTAGCTCATGCCCGTGAGTCCTAGTAGTAGCCAGGCACTTTCACCGGTCGCATTGGAGCTAAACGCGATAACATAAGCCGGTAATTGCTTTCCGGCAACATAGTAACCTTCAATATCTTTAGAGCCCTTCCTACCCCAGAAGCCGATGATGAGCAGCAAGAGAATATAAATTGAGACAATAGTAATTATTGTTGGGGAGTTGGAGATCATTATTGCCTCTGTTTCTTGGTCTCGGGTTCAGGGTGTTGGCGCCGGCTCTTGCGCTGCGAGACAAAAAATAAAATTTCTATTCCTAACCCAATTCCAACGGCAAAGATGAGTAAGAGCCAGGATTCAACAGGTAAGTTCGCGATCATAAACTTTCCATTGTCAGTAATAGCCAGCGTTTTTGATTTTTAGGTGCTAACCGGGAGCGTAGGATGCGTTATTCCCGGGCGACATTACCCGAAATAACCACCCACCGGTAGGCGGAGGAACAGCCCCATTGTCACGCATGAGCAGTTAGCTCGTATAGCGTTGCCTAACTATTGTCCCAACCCCGGTTTCCGTGGGGTACCGTCCATTGTTGGATCGGGCGCGGCTCTAACACAGGCGCACCTAACGCAGGACATGAAAGACAGTAGGTGCCAGTGTGAGTGCCGACCCAAATTAAATTCCGGTCCCATTCGATGAAAACGGTTTCCGTGTCTCCGCGCCGCCAACTGTTGTATTCCTCAATTTCTCCATCTCGTGGTGGTAAATACCAGGCAACCTCCTGTGGTTTCGTCGGATCAGAAATATCAGTGATCCGTATACCCGCATTAAAGTGTGTTGTTGCGACGAGATTCGGATTGGATCTGCCGGGCTGTATGAAGCAGTGGGTATTATGGGTACCAAATCTTCCGCGGGACAAGCAAAAATCACCGTACGGTGCATCTTCAGGTGCATCCGGTCTGGGGAAAAGTCCTATGATTTTTGGATTAGCCGGATCACTCGCATCAATAACCTGTACAGGCTTAAATGGCTCGCGGCAATCCGGTTCAATCGCTTCCGGTAGTCCGATGATGATGTTATTAAACTGCCCGTTGGAATCGATTATAGGTAGTACCGTATGGTAGGGGATGCCACCGATGGTCTCAAAGTCCCACAGCAAGCTGCTGACAGGTTTTGGGTTGGCAATGTCGCTGAAATCAAAGGTGATCATGCCAAAGTGTCCGAAACCACCATAGCCATATCTTCCACCCTCCTCAATGCGTACCGGTACGCTGGGTGCGCCGTGAGAGGCGGTCCAGGCCGCATGATCACCGGCGAACCAGTATTTGTGGTACTCAGTTTCTTCACCATACAGTTGGCCGGGTACATGCCAGCGAGCCACCTCTTTAATGTTTTCTGGATCGGACATATCCACAATCATGAGCCCGTTACCATTCGGCCTTTGTGCATTTTCCATGCGGAATTGAGAGGACCAGCCCGCATCCAGGTATGCATAGCGGCCACCATCGTAGAAATTATGGTGGGTGCCGCTACCCGTCTCACCGGTACTGAACTCGTTAAGTAGTTTAGGGTCGCTTGGGTCGGTAATATCATAGGTACTGATGCCCCGAAGGCCTGTATAGCTGACTGATTGGCGGAATTTTTCCTCATGGTAGCGCCCGTGCGGAAAGCCCGGCTCTGCTCCAGAAAGTGGCTGTCCGTGAGTTCTCATGAAAATCCATTTTCCAGTGGATTCCTGAAAGGACACTGTTCCGTTCATACTCATGCCAAGGTCGATGTATTCTGGGTTGCGAGGGTTTGTCACATCAAGCCAGCCTCTACCGGCCATAATCATTCTTTGTGCCCCTCGCGCCCACATAGCCATCAAAGGCTCCCCACTTCTAAGTTGTGGGCCTTCGATATGGGAGATGATCTCCATGTTGTGAATATATTCATTCCTATCTAGATAATTGAGTGCTCCCAATGGAAGCCTGAACGGTACACCAAGGCCTCCTTCCATGATTCCAGAAAACTGTGCACGAGCGCCCATTGGGCTGGTGAGACCTGCTACTGCGATGCCCGCGGCACCCGCTAAAATCTCGCGTCTGTTGATAATTTTAGGCGCCCTTTCCGTAGGGTTTTTTCTTTGTCTGCGTGAATCTGTGTTTTTATTTTTTTGGGACATGACTACCTCATTGCATTACATTGCAGGAATCTTTGGCCTTAGTGCCACTTCATTCATAAACAATTTCAGTGTACGCTGTTAGAAGATGATATCCGCTATGGCCGTGCCGTGCTAGCTTGTATTTTTGGCTAAAATAAAGGTCAGAGTGTAGAGTTAAAGTATAGAGCGTTGATAATAACTTGAGGGAACCGCATGAGTTCTATTTCACGCCGGGGATTTATAAAAGGCGCAACCCTATCGCCCTTGACCTTTACTGCCATGGCACAGCAGAACTCTAACCTTGAATCCAACAACCAGTTTGATTTTGTCATTGCCGGCGCTGGACACAATAGTCTTTTGTCTGCTGCCTATTTAGCAAAAGCAGGTTTTTCTGTAGTCGTTCTAGAGGGGCGCGCGATGATTGGCGGGGGAGCCAAGACCGCGGAAGTATTATTTCCAGGTTTCAAGCAGGATTTATGCTCGACAGTCCACAGTGGTTTTGCTGCTAACCCAGCGTATCGCAACAATGAAATTAATTTGCGCGATTTTGGGTATGAACTTATGGATCCTGAGATAGTCGTGCACATACCATTTCTAGATGGTGCCTCGTTAACGGTTTTTCGAGGGGATGTAGACCGAACAGCTGAAACTATTGCCCAGGTTTCAAAGAAGGACGCAGAAACCTTTAGGCGCTTAGCACCGTCGCGGGCGAAGTTTTTAAGTACACCGCAATCCGAGCGCGCGATGTCGCGCGATGGTGTTTTTTGGCAGCGGCTAGGGGAGCTTTCGGGTTACGACGCCGGCCGGCAAATTTGGGAAAGCCCTTATATGCAGGCAGCCAATCTCACAACAGGCCACTTTAGCGGCGTTCCAGGTAGTGATCTTGGAACCGGCAGTCAAGCAGTGCAAATGTTCTCCCACTTACGTGGACGCCCGATTCCTCGAGGTGGATCCGGTATGCTAACGGTTGCGTTGGGACGTTTTATTGAGGCACACAACGGCGTTGTATTGACCAGTAAGCCAGTTGAGCAGCTTATTATTGAAAGAGGTCGTTGTGTTGGGGTCGAGTGTCTTGATGGTAGTCAGTTTCGTGCCCGAAGAGGTGTGATATCCACAATACACATTAAGCACCTTCTTCAGATGGCGCCTCGCGAGCTTTGGGGGGAAGAGTTACTTGATATTGTGGACATATGGCAGCAGGAACACGCTATGTTCGCATTTAATTTTGCGCTATCGGAGTCACCAAGGTATGCATTCTCAGGGGGCGGGACGATTGCGCCTTGTGAGGCCGCAATCCTTCAACGCCCTGAGAGCATTTTTATGCTGAATTCTGATCAAGCGACCGGTGAATTAAACATCAAAGACTATCCACTACAGATTGTGCATGCCTCAAATGTTGATTCTACTCGGGCACCGGCGGGTTTCGGCTCAGTGAAGATTGAAGGGACAATGCCGTATGCCTTGAAACAGGGAAAGGAGCATTGGGATGTGATTAAGGAGCACGTTGCAGATCAGTTATTTGAGTATTATGCGCGTCACACTACCAATTTGACTAAAGAAAACGTTCTTGCAAAGGTGCTGATGAGTCCGGTGGATATCGAGCGAATGAATCCGGCAATGTGGCGAGGGAGCGTGCACCAACGTCTTAGGACATTTGATAATTATTCTCCTTACCGGCTACCAATTCCGGGACTTTATCAAACTGGTGGCTGCACCGAGGGCGGCGGTTCAATTACTGGTCGTCCGGGTCGTGCTGCCGCGGCTATCGTTTTGCAAGACAATGGCAAGACACTTGAAGAAGTAGTTTCCTAGACAACGGTTTGTAGATGGCCGATTGATCAAGAGACAAATTAGCATTGCCCAGTAAGAAGAAAAAAATAGGAAATTTTAGGTATGTTCCGTAACCCACCAGGCAAGCAGACTGTGCTTTTAGCGACGCTGGTTGTTGCGTCTCTATCTCATGGTACACGGGCTCAACAGGTAACAGCAGATCAAGAAGTTCAGAACAATTTTGCGATGCATTCACCACCGACACAACCTGTTCCATATAGCCACAAAACTCACCTAGCGCTTGGCTTGGCTTGCGAAGCGTGTCATGCAAATGCAGAACAAGGCGTGCATATGGGGTTTCCTGAGACCAGTACCTGTATGCGTTGTCATAACTCGATTGCCACAGACCAACAAGGTGTTGCCGAACTAACCAGAATCTCAGCTTCTGGTGGGCAGATTCCCTGGATACGCGTCTACCAAGTTCTCCCGGGTGTTACTTGGGCACACCAGCCGCATATTGAAGCAGGCGTACAGTGTGAGGCGTGCCATGGTGATGTTTCTCAATTGGAAATAATGGCAATGACTACGAGCGTAACATCGATGGCAAGTTGTATTAGTTGCCATCAGGTGCACGAAGCTAATACCACATGCCAGACGTGCCATGCGTGGCCAACGGAATAATTCTCCCTGCGCTTATACCCCCTTCGTGCATGTTTCTAGAGAGTATTGGCCAGGATGCGCGTAGTCGACTTGTAAAGGCAACTATCTAAAAAATTAACAGCAAAAATGTTTATTGCCGGATATAAGGAGGATAAAGTCATGATATTTCGGTTTGTTTTTTGTGTTGGGCTATTTGCAATTAGTTGTGCTGCAATTGCTCAGAACTCCTCTACTGATAGCACCCCTGAGCTGACAGGCCTCAAGGCTGAAGCGGTGGATCAGATCGACACCATGCACAAGCTGACTCAAGAGATAGTCGATAGCCTTTTTTCTTTCTCGGAGCTTGGATTTCAGGAGTTCGAGACACAGAGATACCTGACAGAGATCCTAGAGCAAAATGGATTTACCGTGGAGCATGGTGTGTCCGGTATTCCCTCTGCTTGGTGGGCGACTTGGGGGCAGGGCAAGCCAGTGATTGCGCTTGGATCGGATGTGGATGGAATTCCGAAGTCTTCCCAAGTACCGGGCGTGGCATATCGTGAGCCTTTGATAGCGGGGGCACCTGGACATGGCGAGGGACATAACTCAGGTCAGGCCGTGAACATCACGGCGGCCTTGGCGGCTAAGGAGATAATGGCACGTGAGCAAATTCCGGGAACGATTGTGCTTTGGCCGGGTATTGCTGAGGAATTGCTGGGAACCAAAGCCTGGTTTGCTCGGGACGGACTGTACGATGATATTGATGTGGTTTTGTTTACCCATGTAAGCAGCAACATGAGTGTAAGCTGGGGTGTTCCACGCGGCACAGGTCTGGTATCGGTTGAGTATTCCTTTGAGGGGGTTGCCGCACATGGGGCAGGTGATCCTTGGCAGGGCCGCAGTGCACTCGATGCCGTTGAATTGATGAATATAGGTTGGAATTTTCGAAGAGAGCACTTGCGTCCATTGCAGCGCTCCCACTATGTAATTGTTGATGGGGGTGATCAGCCTAACGTGGTACCACCGGCTGCTACTGTCTGGTATTTCATACGCGAAATTACAGCGGATGGCATTAATCAAAATTTCAGTACACTGCATCGTATCGCTGAAGCTGCGGCGATGATGACAGATACCACAATGACCAGACGCATTGTTGGGGCTGCCTGGCCACGGCACTACAATAAGCCGATTGCCCTTGCTATGGATGCAAATATTAGAGCGGTTGGCTTGCCCCAGTGGTCAAGTGCTGACCAGGAGTTTGCTTTAGCCTTACAAGAACTGATGAATTCGGAGGAGAAGAATGGCCTGGCAACAGAGCTCGAGGGTCTACAGGGTCCTCCAGAGGATCCCATTTCAGGGGGGTCAGATGATATTGGTGACGTGTCTTGGGTGACCCCAACCGTGACACTGCGGTTTCCTTCCAATGTGCGGGGTTTGCAGGGCCATCACTGGTCGAGTGCCATGGCAATGGCAACCCCGATCGCACACAAGGGTGCAACAGCTGGAGCAAAAGTCATTGCTGCCACCATGCTTGATTTGTATCAGGATGAGACATTACTAGAAGATGCCCGGCGTTATTTTCAAGAGGAGCAGTCCACAGATGTCCAGTATGAGCCGTTCATCGGACCGAATGATCTACCCGCTATTGAAAAAAACAAGGCAACCATGGATGAGTATAGGAGCAGACTAGAGTCACTGTATTACGATCCTGCGCTCTATCGTACTTATCTTGAGCAACTTGGTATCAATTACCCTCAATTAGAGAGGTCTGCTCCTTAACGATCCGAGACGTGTATCTTGAAAGGTAAAAGTTTTTTTTCAACAGGGCCATTTATTTTTTTGGCTTGCAGTGTATCTGTGATTTCGTGTGCATGGGGGCAGCCATTGGAGGACAACACTTCCATTGATCGCATTCCGGATACCGTGGGATTACCGGATCCATGTGATAATCCGGCTACTCGGATGTGGGGTCCTTCGGATGAGCTGGGTAATCTAAATTATTTGACGCCAGAACGCGTAAGAGAAAACCTAGCACTAATCCGGACAGGAAAGATTTACAATCTCGCACATATTTTAGAACCTGGCCAGATGGGGTTTTCAGCTTTCTTCGATTTTAAAAGCAACCTTGGTGAGTGGCCGGGTGAGGGTGCCAGTCACACTATTTCCAACAATGAAGAAACACTGGGAGAAAGCACCTACAACCCGGACCGCAAAGGTGTCCTGCAGTTTGAGATGGGTACGCAGTTAGATGGATTCAATCACTTTACGCAGGGTGGTGTAACTTACAATTGTTTTGATACCCGTGATCCCGTGGGCCACCTCCTTCCAGAGGGTGACCCCGGAGACCTACCAAAGGGCAATCCTGGCGGGGATTATATTTTCCGAGGGCACAAAAAAAATGGCATAGAGAAAGTAGGTACGATTATTGCACGCGCCATATTGATAGATTTGGGTCAAATGCTGCGCGAAAAGGAAGTCGCCGCTGGACGCGATCCGGAAAGCTTCCCGCCCCCAGACTATGCATTCAGTTCTGAGCAATTAGGGCAAGCCCTGGTTCGTCAAGGCATTGCACTCGAAGACATTCATCCGGGTGATGCTCTTTTGATACGCACTGGCTGGGCAGCTCGTTTTTGGACTTCCAATCCGGCTGATTCCAGAAATGAGCGTCTTAAGTATTTAAATACAGGTCAGGACACTAAATTCTTGCCTGGTGGGCCCGGGTTAGACGAAAGGGCCATTCAGTGGACACTAAATCGCAGTCCAGTGCTGGTTGGAGCAGATGTTAAAAGCATAGAAGTCAGTTATCCGCGCAGGGACCCACCTTATTCCCCATATCATAGGCCTGGCCACTTGAGTTGGCTAAATAGTGGCATCTATATGCTAGAGGATGTTGATTTGGAGGTATTGGCTGCGGATTGCGACAAGGAACGTAGTCAGAGTATTACCCAGACGGGTCAGCCGAGTGAGATCGAGGAATCCTGTTACATTTCTACCCTGATCATCCAAACCATACCGGTCAGAGGTAGCGGTGGTTCCGTCGTCTCACCTACTGTTATCCGCTAGGATCTTGTTCAGTTTTTGTTAAGACAATTTAGTGTTTCGGTTTCAGGCGCAGTCAGAAATCCACTCTTTCAGATACTGGAAGAGATATTCCATCTGCTGTAATGATTTCTCGGATACGGATTGAGTGCCCGCCATTTTTTGCCCTTTCACCTGAAATCTTAACAACGTCACCCGGCCTAAAGGAATTTTTTGTCCATCCAGCTCTGGCCAGCTTGTTTGGGGCTGTCAATTCTCCTTGCCAAGCTTCGGACTCATTGGCTTGATTGAGCACATCGAAATAGAGCTGCACGTGTGGGTTAATAAAGCGGAATTCTTTAATGGTTGCCTGAACCGTTATTCTTTCAGAACCATAGATGGCGAAGCCGTGATGGGAATAGGCTGAAACGCCAAACAGCATAACAGTCGCAGTGGCTAAGAATAGAAGGACGGTTTTCATTTTCATCATCATTGCTCACGGGTACACGTTGTCAGTCTCTCATCGCCAGACTTAATATGTCAACGAGAAAGCATGTAGGTATGATTTCTGATGGAATACTTCGGGATGGTGTATTCTTTGGGAGTCCACGAATAAGTGAGGGGAGGGTGAGCTAGATGAGGTATTTAGCCGTCGCGTTACTTTGTTTTTGTGCCTTTGATGTTGCTACTGCTGACCCTATTGAGATGACTTATAAGAGGGTAGCCGGACGTGACTTGAAGGCCTATGTTTTTACACCGAATGGCCATACTGAATCGTCAGAGGCTCCCGCTGTCATTTTTTTTCATGGCGGTGGGTGGCGGCGAGGCTCTCCTGAATCGGGATTTAGTTACGGCGAGTTTTTGGCAGAACGAGGAATTGTATTTATCGCTTTCGAGTATCGTTTCACTACGGATCCTGTACCGGCGACCCTTGATGAGATCATTGGAGATGCAAAATCCGCTGTGCGTTGGACTCGCCAGCAAGCCCCGGAGCTGGGTGTCGATCCTATAAAGGTAGTTTCGTCGGGCCATTCCTCGGGCGGATATCTTGCTGCATCCGTAGGGCTAGTGACCCGGTTCGAGCCGCCAGATGGGGATCACCGGATCAGTTCCAAAGCCAATGCGATGATTCTTTTAGCTCCCTTCATGCCAAATCCTGGAAGGAATCCAGTTTTGCTTCCTGAGGGTGTACCAACGGATGAGTTTTTACCAGAAGGTTACATTTCGGCTTCGAGTCCACCGGCGCTTTGGATTCACGGTGATGCAGATACGGTTGCACTCCCCGAAGTTTCGATCAAGCTCCACGCAGCACTCCAGAAGGTTGGTGCGGACTCTCGGCTTGTGTTGATCAAAGACTCAGGGCATGCTTTTCGGGGAGAAGATAGCACCAGAGTAAAAGAGTTAATGAGCCAGTTTATTGTTGATCTAGGCTATGTGAACTAGGCTACGGTTATGAGGAAGGTTAGCCATAGGGCCTCATAGATCCCAATACGATGTAATGAAACCTGATGCGATGAGGGGTACTATGGTTGAGTCACAAATTAGCTTGGAATTTATTTGCTTCCAGGCCGGGGTATTTCTATGAAACGGATCCAATATGAAAGATCAGTACCTGTGTCGACAAGCTTGGGTTTTGTTTCTTTGGCTTGTCTGATTCTGGTTTCTATGATTTCAGTTCCCGTGTCGGCACATCATGGCCCGACAACTAGCCCAGCTCTTTACCGGACGGAGAATTTAATCCGATTTGAGGGTGAGATCGTAGGCGTATTGTGGAGAAACCCCCACGTTCGGATGAAATTGGCCGTACTAGATCAGAATGGCGATACAGTCGAGTGGGAGCTTGAAACAACCGTACCTGCTCTGCTTGAGCGGGTGGGAATTACTTCAGACCTTATCAAAGTGGGGGATAGGGTGAAGGCGGCCGGGTATTTGTCCATGTTTAAAGAGCGTT
>Ga0315336_1007659_pt1 | contig 10159 bp, 8 predicted proteins | sample ASW5metaG_FD_204512 | JGI IMG/M metagenome (GOLD analysis project Ga0315336, IMG submission 204512) | Ammonia-oxidizing marine archaeal communities from Monterey Bay, California, United States - ASW #5 | ecosystem: Environmental > Aquatic > Marine > Intertidal zone | place: USA: California... | reverse complement strand
TACACAGATCGCGCCACGGCCGCGATTTTCTCTTTGATCGGCTGTTTCATCGCGTAGAGAGGTTTGAGCGCGCCCTTGCCTTCGACTAGCGCTTCCTGCACGGCGTCGGCCAGATCGACGCAGGCTTGTCCGCCGTCGTAAGGGGAGAGCGGCGCCGCCCGGACGCCCCGTCGCGCGCAGTGATCGACTACCGCCGCGACCTCAGCATCGGTGTCGCTAGGGAAGCGGTTGACAGCCACCACCGGCGTGACGCCGTGCTGCTGCATATTATCGATGTGGGCATCCAGATTCACCATACCGCCGGCTAGTGACTCTAAGTCCTCGACCTCGAGAGCCTTGGGGTCACGGCCGCCGTGGCGCTTGATTGCGCGCGCCGTAGCGACGATCACCGCAACCTCTGGCCGCAGTCCGCCGAAACGCGAGACGACGTTGAGGAACTTCTCCGCGCCGAGGTCGCTGCCGAAGCCCGCTTCCGTCACGACGACTTCCGATAACGCCAGACCGGCGCGCGTCGCGACGATGCTGTTGCAGCCGAGGGCGATGTTAGCGAACGGCCCGCCGTGCACCAGCGCCGGTCCGCCCTCGCTGGTTTGCACAAGGTTAGGACGCATCGCTTGACGCAGCAGCACAGCCATCGCCGCATCGACGCCGATCTCCTTGCAGTGCACAGGCGCAAAGTCGCGCGTGTAGCCTACGATCACTTCGCCCAGGCGCCGGTGGAGGTCGTCGAAGTCAGACGCGACCGAGAGGATCGCCATCACCTCAGACGCGGGGGTGATATCGAACCCCTCTTGGCGCGGCACTCCGTCTGGCGCATTGCCCAATCCCACTACCACGTTCCGCAGAGTGCGGTCGTTCATATCGATACAGCGGCGCCAGGTCACGCGGCGCACGTCGATGCCTAAGGTATTGCCGTGGAAGATCGAAGCGTCCAGCGCTGCGGACAGCAGGTTGTTAGCTGTGGTCACGGCGTGCAAGTCACCGGTGAAGTGCAGGTTGATCTCGTCGGCGGGCAGCACCTGAGACCCACCACCGCCGGTGCCGCCTCCCTTGATTCCCATCACCGGCCCGATCGAGGGCTCACGCAGGCAGACCGTTGCTCCGACGCCGCGCAGGCGCAGCCCTTGGGTCAACCCAATCGAGGTGGTGGTCTTTCCTTCACCAGCCGTCGTGGGCGTCATCCCTGTGACGAGCACGAGCTTGCCCGGCTCGCGATCGCGCAGCCGCTCCAACGTCGAGTCGCTCAGCTTGGCTTTGTGGGGTCCGTACTGCTCCAGCTCTTCGGCCGCTAGGCCAAGATCCGCGCCGACTTCCGTGATCGCTCGCACCAGTCCACCTCCTCAAGCGCCCTGAGCCCGCAATGGCCTGACCGAAACGCGGCCAAGGCACTCACTGCAAGTCATTAAGCAAAGGCGATACTACTCACTCCACGTCCAGCTCGACATCCGTCAGCTTGCGCGAACTGGCGAAGACAGAGATCAGCCACTCCCCTTGTCTCGATAGAGACAAGGGGATCACTACCACGCGCCAAGGTGGCGCGGCCGCCTGCTCGAATTCGAAGAGCTGCTGGAAGGAGCCGCTCAGCCGCCGCGACCCTCGCACCAGCACGAACGTCTCCTCGCGGAGCTCCGGCACCTCGAGTCGCAGGAAGAGCTCCCGCCCCGCTTCTGCCGGCCCCTCCAGCGGCTCGACGATAGGTTGCTCTGCAAGTCGCGTCTCGACCGCGTAGCCCACCGTGATCTCACCCCGCTCGCCACCCAGACACGCGGCGCCCAGCACCAAAGCCGCCAGAGCCACCGCTAGCAGCCACAGCCCGGCCCGTCGTCGCGTCACTCTTGTGGGTACCGCCAGGGCGTCGGCTGTTGCGCCTCTTCGTCGATTGCAAACTGGGGAATCGAGATCCCTTCGCCCGCATCTGCGAACACCATTCGCACGCGTGTCCCAATCCCGACCAGTTTCACTTGGTCTTGCGGCGCGGGCTGCCCATCCTCGGTCACGAGGTTGGCGAGGATGCGCAGCGCGTCGTGCTCCGTGGGCTCATCCTTCTGTGTGTCCAAGTCGACCAAGAGGAAGAGGTAAGGCGTGTGGTCTTTCCAGGCGGGCTGGATGGCGTGGTGTACTTCTCCGTAAGAATGCACCTCTCCCTTGCCTTCCACCGACACCCATTCACTCTCCGCTCCCATGCAGAACGGGCAGCCGGTCGTCGGGGGGTAGTGCAGCAGGTCGCAGCTGCTGCACTTCTGCAAGCGGAAGTCGTGCTCCGCGCAGTAGCGGAAGTAGGCCAGATTATGCTCGTCGTTTTCCGGAACCGACAGCCCCATCCCCAGGTATTCGCCTGTGACGCTCACGCCGTTATCCCTTCCGCAAGACAGCGGCGGAACAGGTGATCGGCCCCGCCCAGCCGATGTTCGCCGTGATATTCACGTCTTTCACCTGCCGACAGCCACCCTCGCGGTAATCGTAGGTGTGAGCGGGCTTGCCGTCAGTGCCCGTAGGACAGGAGTCGTCGATCTCGCCGCGCAGTTGGCGCACGTTCTCGATCACCAGGTTCATGCCGTGAGTGTAAGCCTCGCAAAGGTGACCTCCGCTGGTGTTGTTAGGGCGCGCGCCGCCCAGCCGCATGATTCCGCTACTGACGTAATCTCCGCCCTCGCCTTTCTTGCAGAAACCGAGGTCTTCCAACGCCAACATCGAAGTGAAGGTGAAGGCGTCGTAGGCGCCGGTCACATCGATGTCTTCTGGTCCCACGCCAGCGTTCGGCCAAAGCAGCTCGCGCGCGTAGCGCCCCGCCCAAGTGGAGATTGGCCCGTGCTGGTAGTGCATGTCCATACGCGGCCAGTTGCAGCGACCCACCACTCCCAGCACCCGCGCCGGCGTGTGCTTGTAGTCATAGGCGCGCTCGGCACTGGTCACGATGATCGCGGTGCCATTGTCGGTCTCCAGACAGCAGTCCAGCAGGTGCAGCGGCTTGACAATCATGCGACTCGCCAGCACGTCGTCGACTGTGATACGGCGCGGGTAGAGCGCCTTGGGATTGTTCGAGGCGTGCTCGCTATGGATCACCTTCACCATCGCGACCTGCTCCGGCGTGGTGCCGTAGTCGTACATGTGGCGCATGAAGGTGAAGGCGAAGCGCTGACCCGCGCTGAAGAATCCATAGGGCGCCATGTGTAAGACGTCGCCTGAGATCGTCGCCGGTGTGCGCCCCGTCGCGCCAATGCGCGAGCCGGAGTAGCCATTCATCGCGCGGAAGATACAGACCGTCTTGCACATCCCCGCCTCGATGGCGCCGATCGCCAGGCCCAACAACGCCTCGGTACTGCTGCCCCCACCGAAGCAGTCCATATAAAAGTTGAGACGGATTCCCAAGTCGCCGGCAATGAACGGAGTAGCGGTCGAATCTCCGATCGAGTAGGAGAGCATGCCGTCGATCTCGCCGGGCTCAATCCCGGCGTCCGCGATCGCGTTGCGGATCGCCCAGGTGCCCAGCGCACGCGTCGTTTTTCCGGAGCCGCGCATGAAGTCGGTCTCGCCGACACCGATGATTGCGTACTTGTCGCGCAGATGCTTGGGTGTAGTGCCGTCGACCGGCGTCGCCTCCGCCATCACAGCCCCGCCGCCCGCACCTTGGGCACAACCTCGCGCGCGAAGCGTGTCAATCCTTCCTGATCGTATGGTGGGTTCATCATCATCACGATATGGTCGACGCCCAACTCCGCCAACCCGCCGATCTGATCCGCGATCTCCTCCGGCGAGCCCGCAAGAGCTTGGTTGATTAGATCCTCGAACCCCTCAGGCAACTGCTCGCCCCCGGCCGACCCCTCCGTCAACATCGCTGCCCGTGCAGCCTCACTACTCTTATCGATCCGCATGCGCGCGCCGACCGACCGCCGGACCGATTTAGGGTCGCGTCCGCCCTCTTCGCAGTACTGGTCAAGGAGCGTCAGTCTCTCGAGGTAGTCCTCACGCGGCAGCGTCCAGACGTTCCAGCCGTCGGCGTACTTGGCCGCCATCCGCAGCGTGCGGTTCTTGCCCATACCCCCCACCCAGAGCGGCAGGTGCGGCTGCTGCACCGGCTTCGGCTGGAAGGGCGCATCTTTGAGCGTGTAGTAGGTCCCTTCAAAGGTGGTGCGGTCCTGCGTCCAAAGCGACTGCATGATCTGAATCGCCTCCTCCATCTGCTCTTGCCGCTCGGGCAGCGGCACCCATTCGATTCCGTAGTGCCGGAACTCCGGCTCCCACCAGCCCGCCCCCAGCGCCATCTCCAGCCGCCCTTTACTCAACTGGTCGACCGTGACCGCCATCTTGGCCGTGACGGCGGGCGGGCGGAACGGGTTACACGGCACCAGCACGCCGCCGCGGATACGCGGGACCTGGGCCAGCAATGCCGCGAGTGTGGTCCAGCCCTCGATGCTCGGGCCCTCTGGATTCGGGGAGAATAGGGGCATGAGGTGGTCGTAGGTCCAGGCGTGATCCAGCCCCTCCCGCTCTATCAGCTGCCAAGTCGAGAGGACCTCGTCGAAGGTCGTTTCGTGCAGGTTGGTCTGGATCCCGAACTCGATTGGCCGACCCGTCGGCGCCATCAGTCGCTCCATCCCTCTTGCTCGAACAGCTGTGTGCTCAAAGCAACGGCGCCCATACTAGCGTTGGTGTCGATGCTCCGTGTCCCGCTTCGCGTGTGCGGACCGCAGAGCAGAGCGCGCTCGATCTGGCGCTCAGTCTTCGAGTGTCGTCAGGTCCCCCGGGTCGACCCCTAACTCCTGCGCCTTCAGCACGCGACGCATAATCTTGCCGCTGCGCGTCTTAGGCAGAGAAGCTACGAAGTCGATCGCCTTCGGCGTTGCGATCGGGCCAAGCGTATTGCGCACCTGCTGGAACAGCGCCTTGTGCAGGTCGGCGTTCGGCTCGAAACCCGCGCGCAGCACGACGAAGGCTTTGATCTCCTCGCCCTTGAGCTCATCTGGGATCCCGATCACCCCCGCCTCTCCGACCGCGTGGTGCGCAACCAGCGCGCTCTCGACATCGGCCGTGCCGATGCGGTGGCCCGCCACGTTGAGCACGTCGTCGGCACGGCCTAGCACGGCGAAATAGCCATCCGCGTCCCGCGTCGCGACATCCCCTGCGGTATAAACACCCGGGATAATGCTGTAGGCCTCCTGGTAGCGGGCGTCGTCGTTCCAGATCGTCTGCATCATGTGGGGCCAGCTGTTCTCCAGGATCAGGAATCCGCCATCGCCGGCGAGGACCGGCTTGCCCTCACGGTCGACGACGGAGGCACGCACGCCCGGCATCGTCCGCCCCACGCGGCCCACCTTAGCGACGTCGGACGGCAGCGTACCGAGCGTCGGCCCACCTGTCTCTGTCTGCCACCAGTTGTCGCAGACCGGCCCGCGGTCTTTCATGACATGCTGGTAAGCCCAGATCTGCGCCTCCGGGTTGAGCGGCTCGCCAGCGCAGATCAGGATCGAAAGGCTCTCTAGATCGTATTTGGCTGGATAGCCTCCGCCGAAGCGCATGAACATGCGCAGCGCGGTCGGGGCGGTGAACATGGTCGTCACGCCGTAGCGCTCGACGAGCGACCAGACGACCCCTGGGTCGGGGTAGTCCGGCGCCCCTTCACGCACCACCTGCGTCACGCCATTGATCCATGGCCCGTAGACGATGCAGGAGTGCCCCACGATCCAACCGATGTCGCTCGTACACCAGTAGACGGTGTTCGGCTTGAGGTCGTACGCGATTTTGGTGTTGCGTGAGACGCCCACCATATAGCCGGCATGCGGGTAGACGACGCCTTTTGGTGTGCCCGTGGTCCCGGATGTGTAAAGAATGAAGAGCGGGTCCGACGCCTCCATTACCTCCGCCTCCGCCTGATCCGACGCCGCCTCCAGTGCCGGTATTAGGTCGATGGCGCCATCGGGCAGGGCCATTTCTGGGTTGCGTCGATGGAGAAACACGCGCCGCACAGGCGTCTCGCCCGACACCGCCTCCGACGCGATGGACCAGAGATTAATCGTCTTGCCGCGGCGATAGCCCTCATCGGCCGCGATCAAAGTCGTTGCGCCGGCGTCCTCGATGCGGGTGCGGAGCGCCGTCGATGCGAGGCCGGCGTAGATCACGGAGTGGATCGCACCCACTCGGGCGCAGGCGAGCATCGCGGCCATCCCCTCCGGGGTGAGCGGCATGTAGATGCAAACGCGGTCGCCCTTGCCGACACCCGCGTCGCGCAGCACGTTTGCGAAGCGGTTCACCAATCCCGCCAGTTCCTCAAACGTGAAGCGACGCTCCTCGCCCTCCTCGCTCACCCAGATCAGTGCCGTCTTGGTCCGATTGGGCCCCTCCAGGTGCCGGTCGAGTACGTTCTGGGTGATGTTGCAGCGCGAGCCCGGGAACCACTCCGTGTGGTTGTGCCCGTCCTCCGCGCGCACCTCGCGCCAGGGCTCGATCCACGTCAACTCGCGCGCGACGCTGGTCCAATAGCCGTCCGGATCACGGTCCACGGAGTCGTAGGCCGTGCGCCAATCGGACAGGATGGCGTTCTGTCGTATCGCGGCCGGCGGCTCCACCGATTCGCCCGCGTCTAGCAGCCCCCGGAACTCCCCGTCGTCACCGGATCCGTTCGTCGATTCCGACATCACACTCTCCTTGCACACGCGCCTGCTCAAAGCGCGAATAAACCTCAGGCACGACCCGGATTCTACGAGGGGATCCGCGCGCGGGGTCAGGAAAACCCTGATTCGCGGCATCCCGACTGGGCGATTGGCATCCCCGCCCGTATGATGATAAAGGCCCTTAACAAAATGTCCCCGGAATCCGCTGGCGCGACCACACTTTCATGGACATCGACTTCTCTCTCAACGACCCCTCTTTCTGGATCGCCTTGGCGATCCTCGTCGTCGTGCTCCTGGCGACAGCCGGCCTCTCATTTTTCCTGATCTACTCCATCACCACTCTGCGAGGGCGTTCGCAAGCGCCAGCTCTGGCAGCGGCGGGCGACGAGGCCACAAAGGCTCCGACGGAAGCAAGCGAATTCTCCGTGGATCCTTTCGCCCCGCTAGTTCATGAGGAGCACGCACCGGAGGATGAGCTCTATGACCCCATGGCCACCGTCAGCCCTTTCGAAGAGGCGCTCCCACTAGAGGATGAATTCGACTCGCCCCTCGGCTACGACCCGGCCTTCCCGGACCCTCCGTCGATGGAAATCCCGATGGCGGACGCGGCCGTAGGTACCGACCTGCCGGCGCTATTCGAACCGTCGTTCGATTCGCGCTCCACTATGAGCCACGACCCCAGTCAGGATGACGAGCAGGTGCAGACACTCTTCGGTTCAAGCACTACCGATGCGCCGTTGCCTCACTCAATCGCGGAGCCACGTGATCCGTTCAGCTCGGCAGTCCTGCCGCCACCGACAGCCGCAGAGCAGACCATCGCCATGAGCACGACAGCAGTGGGCGATCCATTTGCCGCGTCAGCAAACTACGCGGTTGGTGAGGAGTTGAAGGCGGAGCCGATCGCACTAGCTGATCCGGCGCCGCCGGTCGAAGATCCGGCGTCAGTTCCCGTACCAGAAGCACCTGATACTGACTCTCCGCCCGAGTCGTCGCTGGCGTCTTTGGCAGCTACGCAATTGAAGGCGCCATCGGACGAAGCTACAGAATCCCCTCGCTTCCCCACCGACATCCTTGGTCGTGAGCCGATCCGCGCGGCCCACGCCGCTGCGCAGGCGTCCCAGCCGGTCAAGCTCGTGGCAGCGGCTTCGCCTTTGCCGTCGCTCGAGGCCCCGTTCATAGAAGCTGCACCAGTTGAGGCGACCCAAATCGAAGCGCAAAAAGTCAATGTACCGGTCGCTGCACCCCTGCCTGCACTCGCAGTAACCACACCAGCATCACCGCCAGCCCTTACATCCTTGCCGGAGCCAGGGGCTATGAATGAATCCCCGCCTCTTAGTGTCACTAGCGATCCACACTCCGGCTTCGTAGCCGCAGGCGTTCGCGTTCACTACTTGGAATGGGGCTCCTCTGACAAACCAACGATCATCCTGATCCACGGCCTGACTGGGAACGCACACAACTACGACGCTCTAGCGCAACAGGTCTCAGCCTGGTACCAGCTGATCGCCGTCGACCTACGAGGCCACGGAGACTCAGCCTGGCATCCCGACCACGACTACCGTCTCAGCAGTTACGTCCGCGACTTGGACAAGCTGATCGCCGCGCTCAAACTGCGCACCATCGCATTGGTTGGCACAGCATTGGGCGCAGATGTCGCGCTCGCCTACGCCGGCGCCCGTCCAGCTGTAGTTGGACGGTTGATCCTAAACGACAGCGGACCCGACGTGAACCGTGTAGGCAGCGAGCGCATCCGTCGCTACATCGAAGAGGCGCCCCAGAGCTTCAATAGCATGAGCGATGCGAACAGTTGGTGGCGCAAGAACTACCCTGTGCTGCGAGACTACGACGACAGCGTGCTCCAGACTTTCGTGGAGTGCAGCATCCGTCGGCAAGACGACGGCAGCTTCGCCTGGAAGTTTGACCCCGTGTTCCGTCGGCTGGCGGGCCACCCACAGCTACGTGACGTAGACCTGTGGGCCTCCGCCAGCTTGGTCCGTACCCCCACGATGATCGTCCGTGGCGCCGATAGCGACATCCTCTCCGCCGGCGTGGCCGGCCGACTGCTAGATACGATCGCCGAGGCGCAACTGGTCGAGGTGCCTAACGTCGGGCACGCGCCATCACTGGTTGAGCCTGAGGTCTTGCCGGTCCTACGTCGGTTCCTGCAGTAACACAGCGTTGGTATCGCGTAACGACTTCGATGCGTGGGCGATCCGGCCCTGCCTCTACGACGGCCGTCTCCGCGAGCGCGGTGAATGTTTGCGTCTAGCTGGCGTCCCCACAGACCAGCGCCTGATCGACGAGCACTACCTCCAACGCTTGCAGCCCAAGCACCAGCTCTACGCCTGCGTAGAGTGCGGCAAAAGCTTCGTTGCTAACGAGAACTTCAACCTGCACGAAAAGAGCGCGCACCCGCGTGCGCGCTCCGACTCCAACGCCTGACTGGGGCGTCGCTAGAAGAGCTGCCCCAACTCTTGGCCGACCTTGCGCAATCGCTCGACGCGCTGCTCAGTGGGCGGATGGCTAGAGAACCAGCGGCCCATCCCGCCGGCGAAGGGATTAATGATGAAGAGGTGCTCCACCGCGGCGTTGGTCGTGCTGGCGGACGCTGGTCGCACTTGCTGAATGCGCTGATTCGCCATTTGCAGCTTCGTCAGAGCTGAGGCCAGCGCTTCGGGATCCTGCGAGTTGCGCGCACCCATCTCATCGGCGCTGAACTCCCGCGCACGGGAGATCGCCATCTTGATCAGCGTCGCGACGATTGGCGCTATGATCGCCAGCGCCAGCGCCCCTGCCACCTGACTTAGGTCTGCGCCGCCGCGACCGCGGCCACCGCCCATGAACATCATTCCAAAGAACAGGCTGAATCGTGCGAACATCGCCACGATCAAGATCGTCGTCGCGATCATCGCCACAATGGTATTGATCAGCGTGTCGCGGTTCTTGACGTGCGCCATCTCATGAGCGAAGACGCCGGAGAGCTCGCGCTCGGTCAGCAAACCCATGATGCCAGTCGTCGCGGCGACGGCAGCGTGGTTGGGGCTGCGGCCCGTCGCGAAGGCGTTGGGGGCCGGGTTCTCGATGATATAAACCTTGGGCTTGGGCAGCTTCGCGTCCATCGCGGCCCGCTCCACGATGCGGTGCAACTGGGGAGCGTCAGTAGCGCTAACCTCGCGCGCACGCATCATCGTGAGAACGGCGCTGTCGGATTTCCAGTAGGCGAAGAAGTTGATCCCGATGGCGATCACGGCCGCGACCGCAAGCCCCGCGTATCCCCCCACCAGCTGTCCAGCCACCAGTAGGAGGCCACTCAGAAGCACGATGAGGAAAACCGTCTTGGCCCCGTTCCACCCGATCACGCAGCGCTCCTTACGCCGTCGCGCGTTTGCGACGATATAGCCAGCATATCAAGCGTGCATAGCCATCATATCAAGCGTGTGCCTCGGCCAGTCGGATTGAGCTAACAGCTGATGAAGCACACGCGTGCGTCTGCGCTGCTGCGCCCCATCACACGTTCCTGATAGGAAGGCTTAGGTAAGCAGCGTTCCAGG
>Ga0315336_1007658_pt1 | contig 10159 bp, 8 predicted proteins | sample ASW5metaG_FD_204512 | JGI IMG/M metagenome (GOLD analysis project Ga0315336, IMG submission 204512) | Ammonia-oxidizing marine archaeal communities from Monterey Bay, California, United States - ASW #5 | ecosystem: Environmental > Aquatic > Marine > Intertidal zone | place: USA: California... | reverse complement strand
ATTTGCGTTAAACTATTACCATGGCCGACGTGTGATTCTGTTGGATTTCGTGGTTCCTGATTGCCTCGTCGGTTGAATCGTAGTAGGAACAGTTCTTCTGCGAAAATCTCGTCGCGCTACCTGTCGCCCCCTGCTTGTTGTTTTTCGTCTCCTTTCGACTGCCATGAGTGAGAACAGTGGCTGCGAACAACTGGCTCATCAACTTGATTGAGATGGTGTTGCGATCCAGACGATGGGCTCAAAGGCGACCGATTTGGCAGCGAGGAGGGTGGAGGCTGTTGTTCGCCTGGCTTGGCAAATTGTCGGTTGGTATTCTGTCAAGAATGAACAGGTACCGAATTCGGGTGAGTTAAACCAGGGTTAGAAGCTTGTTGCGTTTGGGTAGATGAGGAAAAAATTGTGGATCAGAATGAAATCAGAACGGTCGTCTGTCCTGGGAGTCTGGAAACTCCTCGCAATGTCGAATCCGTAATTCTCCCTTTGGACGACGGGCGCTTATGCCTCGTCTACACTGCTGGGGAACGTGCGGACCATGTCGAAGGTGGAATGCCCGAAGGGGAAATTCGACTTCGGGGTAAGTGGTCGAACGATCAGGGCGAATCGTGGTCTGAGTCGTTTCTCGTGCGTGAATGTCCCGGCGTACCTAACGCGATGGAGGCTTCTTTGGTGCGTTTGTCGAGTGAGAGAGTGTTGATGGCGTATATGCAGAGAGATACCTATGTGAATGGTGGTGATTCGTTTGGCAAGATGTACCCCATGTTTGCATTTTCGGACGACCAGTGTCAAAGTTGGTCGGATCCCGAAAGCATGACTGGTAGTGAATCGCAATATTTCACAACGAATGACCGCTTCATCACGCTTGGAACTGGCCGGGTACTTTTGCCTGTCGTAAAGGCTCCGGACATGACCAGTATCCATGTTTGGTTCAGTGACGACGACGGAATGACTTGGCGAAAAAGTGAGGGTGGCCTACAGGCACCCGATGGGGTGCGATACTCTTACCCAATTGCTGTCGATTTGGCGGACGGTAACGTCGCGCTGTTGCTGCAGAATTCAACAGGACAGCTTCATCTGGCACATAGTCTTGATGGTGGAGATACCTGGACTCTACGGAGCCAGGATGGTCCGGCACCCTGTCCGGCTACGTGTAATGCCAGCCGACTTCCCGGTTCGTCCGACCTGTTGCTGATTTGGAACAACCATACGCAGCGGACCAATCTCACATCAGCCATTAGCCAAGACAACGGGCTTACTTGGACCAACTATCGGTTGCTTGAGGCGCAGCGGAGTTGGCCTGTCCTGCACCGATTTGCTTTTCCCAGTATTGCGTTTTGGAATGGCAAGGCCCACATGACCTGGTACGAGCGTCGTCCCCATCCAGAAACGGGTGCGGTGTTTGATTTGATTTACCGCCGGCTTCCCGTATCGTGGTTCTATCAGTGATCTATGTTTCTCTAGAGATTATGAAGCTGCCGACAGGAAGGCCGTTACCCTTCAGTAAATTGTCACGTTGAAGGGAATTGATTGGCTCTCCAAGTGAGTGGACGACCTACAGGTATCCCTGTTTCCAAAGAATAAATATCGTCAGGCCGACTGGTCGAGTCCGTCTGCCTTTGACAGGCCATTGCGAGCCGCCTGTCGCCTAGCAGCCCCGTGACCCCAATAGCCGGAAGTATTCAGCGGGTTGCAAGGCCTCGCTCAGGCCGGGGGCCCCAACAGTAGGACTTCTTCCCCGCTGCTGCCCGAGATACACTCAGCCAGTCGGCTCTGTACTCTTTCCTCCCCTCACCTGCAAAAAGATCGGTTGCCAAATGATTGAGCCGTGGCTCTTCCCGAACCGCAGATTTTTGAAATTCGGGTTGGTACCCGCTGCTCTGCTCGGGGCAATCGGTTTCGTGTTGGTTCTGCAGTGGTTTCGGGATGCGTTCCCCTGGTGGGTTGCCTGTCTGGGCGGAACGATGACAGTGGTTGGTGTTGCGGTGGTAGCCGGGCTGCTGCTGGAACTTCGACGACCCCGAATTGGCTACTGTGAGGGGGCGGTATTTTTCTTTCTGCGTGGTGGCCCCCCCATTGCCATTCCCCTGGAAGTGGTGGAAGCTTTTTTCTTGGGGCAAGGTCCGGTGCATCTTCCCGGCTCGGCCATTGCTGGTGCCGAAACGGTCAATCTAATTGCCCGGTTGGCAGAAAAGGCGACCGAGTGGCAGAAAGTTGACGTCAAGCCGGTGCTTGGGCACTGGTGCGACGGTTACGTCACCATTTGTGGTACTCACTGTGAACCGCTGAGCGAGGATCTTGTCCGGCAGCTTAATCACAAACTTGGGGCCGCCAAACGGAGACACCGCCAAAATGGATAATATGGCAATAGCGGAGCAATGTGAAAAAATGAGTTCCCCCGGTTTGCTTGTGAGTGTCCGCAACGCGGTGGAAGCCGAGGTTGCACTGCACGGGGGGGCCGACTGGATCGATGTGAAGGAGCCGAAACAGGGTGCCCTGGGGGCTGCGGAGCCCGAAACCATTCGGTCGGTTCTCGAGACCGTTGCCGGTCGCGCACCGGTGAGCGTCGCCGCCGGGGAATTTCAGGAACTTCAATCAGGGCGAGTTTTAGAGCCCATCGTTCAGGCCGGCACTGCCGCCTGGAAGCTTGGCCTCGCACATTGCGGGCCCGACCCGAATTGGGCTCGACGCTGGCACGCGCTGATCGACGGATGTTGTTCACAAACTCCGCCAGTGGCGGTGGTTTATGCCGATTGGAAACCTGCAGATGCACCTTCTCCCCGGGAGATTCTCAACGAGGCGATCGTTGCCCAGAGTCCTGCTGTCTTGATTGATACCTACTTCAAGTCGCGGGGTACGCTCTTTGGCGTATGGCCCGAAGACGATTTGAAACGCTTTATTGCCGAAGTTCGGGTTGCCAATTTACCGCTCGTGTTGGCCGGATCACTTTGCGGCGAAGAGATTCAGCAGGCTGCCCGGTTAGGGCCCAATCTGGTGGCCGTTCGGGGTGCTGCTTGCCTGGGAGGCCGGTCTGGGCGACTTTCCGCAACTCGTGTTGCCCAAATCTGCAGGCTAATCCGGGCCGCCCCGGCCATTTCTGGTTGACGACAAAAAATTCTTGACTTTTGCGGCGAATGTTTCATACTGCCTTCAAGTAGGCTGGGACCTCAGAAAGCGATTTGCTTCGTGGAGGCCATTGTTTGTTCCAGCTGAGGCTCGCTGAACCAAATTGCGGGGGGCCGTGGGACGATTGGAATCGAGGGTTGGCAGATTGGTTACCCCAGTGGACGGACTTTGGGGTAAGGATCAAGCGGGGGGTGTTGAGCCGTTTCTCTTTAAGCGGTCAGGCATGCAACGGAAGATTCTCGCTTTTTTTCAGGTCGCGTTTTTGGGGGAAAGAACGTGCCGAAGTCTGTGCTTGATGCTATCAAAATGGGGTTCTGGAATTTTGAACCAGAACTGGTCGAAAAAGCTGGTTACGATGCGACCGCCGCTATGCCTGGATCGAGAGAGAAAATCGAAATTCTTGCAGAGCGCGCTCGTGATGGTTTGCCGCTCTGGCATAATGATGATTGTAATGACTATGATAACGAGCGAGGCTAGTTGCCACCGTTAATCCATGCGTCATTCCAGGGGGGCAGGGTCCGGGGGAGCCGAGCCGTTGGCAAACCAGCGGTTTTGAGAAAAGCCCCTCAGGGATCACAAACCCGCCAGCGTGGGTGAGTTTGTAGTCAACGGACCCTCACCACTGGAAAGGAATCACAAGGCCAATCCATGCCGAAATTTAGTGTTACCATCCCTCATACGCTTTCCACGGAGGAGGCTGTCAAGCGACTCAATCGCTTTACCGAAACCGTGGGTACCAATCAGCAGGTGAGCGATTTAGAGCAATCGTGGCAAGGCAATGATTTGCACTTCGGCTTCAAGACATTCGGGATACAGATTCGTGGTGTGGGTGCGGTTTCTGCGGATCAGCTTCAGGTCAGCGGTGAACTCCCTTTCTCCGCGATGATGTTCAAGGGGAAGATCGAGTCAGAAATCGAGAAAGTGTTGGCGAAGTTGCTCAGTGATTCCGCCGCCTAGTTCCCTGGCGGTCAATGGACCTCGGCAACTTCACGGATTCGACGGGAAGATTCGGACCCGGGTGCCTTCCCGTTGAAACCGCAGCCCGACCGGTTGCAGGACTGCTTCCAGCAATTCATCCAAATTGACAGCTTCCACCGAGAATGATACTGGTACCGTCAGGTGGATTTCGGCGGCCTGGATGGCGGCGCGGTCCCAATCGAGTTGCAGTTTCAGTTTTGTTGCCAAATGCTCGACCAGCGGCCCCACTGGCTGATCTCGAACCTCAAGAGTAAAGACCTGGCGATGGTCGAGTTTGCGACGCGGTCGACGTGGCGGGGGGGGCGAAGCGGTTAACAGCGACTGCAGTTGTTGATGATCTTCCCAGCGGCCGTCAAGCGTTACGGTACGCTCGTCGACGGTGACTGTCGCCGTGGGCAGGGTTTGCCGAAATTGGTCCACGGCGGACCGTCGATTCGGTGGAATCTCATACGCACAGCGAATCGTGGGTGGCTGCAAAATGGGGATGATTTCGATCGAATCCGCTGCTGGACTCACCGAAAAGGTTGCCTCGAAACCGGCCAGAAGTAGTGTCAGTTGCCGGGTAAGTGACATTCGAGGAAGCTCTCCCGCGGCCCACAGGTCGTGTGGAATGCGTTCTGCATGCAGCAATTGCATGTCGGCCCGGCTGACGACCTCCTGAACAAGTTTTCGTGGCTGGGCAAGTCGTGGCCACGAGATGGCGGATGATTTTTCAAACGCCGCCTGCTGCCGTTTGGGTAGCAGGGCAATTTCGGCTTCCCGCAGGGCGATCAGCGTTCGCAGGTCACGGCACGTCTGCTCCGGTCCCAGGTAGACAAGCTTTCCCAGGTCGACCACGCCAATTCCGTATTGACTTGCGATGGAAGCTAACACTTGCTCGAGCGTCGTTTCGGTTGCATCAAGCGATATCTTTTGGCCAGGGTCCAGCCGCCGGTCCAACATCAGGTGGCGGGCCGTCGATTTTTGCAGCCGGGTGACGGCTTGCTGCAGCGGCACGTTTTTCCAGGCGAGCGTCAGCGAAGCACCCTCCGTTGCCGATGGGGGGGACGGACGGTCCGGTTGAGCTGGCCGTTTGTTCTTGACGGGTTCTTTTGCGAACAAAGGCCCGCCACAGACCATGGCTGTCAGGAAAACAACGAAAAAAATCGGAGTGACGGGGTGCGGCAAACCCCTTAGACGTGAGCCCCTGTCAACCACGGTCCCACTAAAGCCCAATGATTGCCTGTTTTGTTTGCCCATGATGGTATTCGCCGGTGCGAGCAGCAGTTTCTACTGCAAGTTTTGGTTGGGTATAAAACCGAGTAAAAGTTTATTTGTCCTTTTGTGCGTCAACTCCTAGGCGCAGATCGCAGCAAGTTACTACTTTAGTTTACTTTGTCATTGGATGTTTCCCAAGCGGCGTGGTTCGGTTCGGCCAAAACTTGCGCAAAAATGTTGAGGCATGTGAAACTCTGATTACACTCAAAGATAAGAGGGTTGTTGACCGCGGTTTACGAATTCAACCTTTTCAACTCATTGAAGCTGGCGGTTCCGCCGAAAGAAACTGATCGACGCACGTTGCGATGGTGAATGCACGGCGTCCCGGGCAGCAACGATTGCCCGTACTTTTCACGAAGCGTGGAGGCCGCGTTGGTATACGCAGCAGCGTTTACGGCGCCGGTCTCACTAATGGAGGATTTGCACTGTGGATAATATCGTGGCGCGGCGACCACTTCTCGTACGATTTTACCAGTCTTACTTAGTTGACCAGGACTCGGCCAGGTTCATTAAGAACGTTAATGGATGTTATGAGATTACAACACTTCAGCGTATTGTTTCTACGGGCGACCGCGTCGCGCGTCGCGCGTCAGTGCTGGCAATAGGCTATGTGGGTGACTACGGTTCCAACACGGTGATTGGGCGCGCCATGATTGACCGTGACCGCGGCGTGCGGTCGATCGCCGAAAGGAGCATCCGTGATCTTTGGTGCCGTATCGGCAGCCGGTCTCAACGACAATCGCTACGCAATGTCATCCGGCTCAACCATGATAAAAAATTTGGTGACGGGGTCCGCGTGGCGACGGAGTTGATCCACAGTGCCCCCTGGATCGCGGAAGCCTGGTGCCAACGTGGTATGGCCTACTATCACCTCTCGGAGTACCGGCAGGCCGTTGGTGATTGTCGTCAGGCTCTGGAAATCAACCCTTATCACTTCACTGCGGCGGCTGGTATGGGACAGTGTTACTTGCTGGAGAATAGTCCTGCTCCGGCGTTGGAGGCATTTCGCCTTGCCCTGCGACTTAACCCTGGCATGGAAAAAGTTCGTACCCAGGTCATTCAACTACAGCGAACTTTAGACAGCGACTAGATCACAGCTAGTCTCGGCTGAGGAGTTTTTGGGATCGACTGATCCCGACTCGCGCGCTGGGCGAACGAGTTCAAGCAACCTGACCCTGCGGCTGACGGGGCGATTTCCAGGGGCGATCGTGGCTGCCTAGCGGACCGTTTTTTCGGGGGTTGTGCCCACCGCCTGGCGAACTCCCTCAGCGTACCTCTCCGGGTTGCTGGAGAACTGTTGAAGCGAAGCCTCGGTCGAGAATAGATAAAACTGTCCGTTGTACTCAAGGCCGTGCTCGCGTCGACCTTCGATCCGTTGTCGCTGGTCAACCGCAATTACAGCGTCGGCTCCGGACAGCACCGGGCTGAACTTGTCGGGGTTGGCCAGGAACTGCTGCTGTTCTGCTTCTCCGACAAACAGATAGGTGCGACCACGATGGATGGCGCCCCACTTCACATCTCCGGGAACCCATTTCCAATATCCCTTCATGCTGACCGGGCAATAACCGTCGAACGCAAGTGGCGGATTTCCCTGGGGCACCTTGGGCCATGGAGTCGCGGCGACGTTCCGAGGGGTGGGGTCCACGGCAGACGCATAGCGAGAACCCACCAGCGGGGGTGACTGATTCGCAACCGTTTGTCGTGAGGTCTTGTTGATCGCAGGCCGGAGGGGTTCGTTGGGCACCGCTGGTTGGCCAGCGGCGGGAGGGATCCGAGGCGAGGTGGCTGCCATGCCTGCGGTGGGCTGCGTCAATGTGGTCGCCCTGGGGGCCACCGGGGCGGAATCGGGTTGCACATGTAAGTTGGTAATCCGCCCTCGGCTTCCAACCATGGGGTCGGGGCGGCTGGTGGTGGTCAACCCAACACCGGTTGCGATGGGTGTGGTGTGCGCTTGAGGCTGCGGTGCCGGGGTCGACGGCTGGAGTTGCAGTTGCTCAACCGGCAGATGAGCGTATGCGACATTCATTGGCGGCTGTGCCGGGGCCTTGTCTGTCCTAGCTGCAAAGGTACCACTTGAAGGGGTCTTCGAGCGATTGGCGATTTGTGTTACTTCCGAAATGTAAGCGGTCGGGGTGGGCGGGCTCACAAGCTTGCCCACTGGTTGGCCGTCTGGCGTGATGATGACGTCGGTTGGTACCGCCGTGACGCCGTACGTTTGGGCAACGGTTGGATGGTCGTTCGCATTGAGCTTGACCGGGACAAATTGCGACTCGATCGCAATCCCAACGGTTGGCTGATTGAAAACGGCGTGTTCGAGGCGTCGGCAAGGGGCGCAAGTGGGTGTCCAGAAATGAACCAAGACGAGCCGACCTGTTTGACGAGCCTCGGCTTTAGCGGCTTCGATTTCTGGGCGCCAGCGAACTCCCTGTGGCTGTGCCAATGCCGAAGTGCTGATGGTGGCAGCCAGCAGCAGGCTGCGAGCAAGCAACGAGCAACCGTCCATGGTTTTTCTTTCGTCCTGAATTATGGTTTTGTCGAAGGTGTACGCGTCAGTCACGACGGGGCCATAAAGCCCCTTAAATTATCGACTTGATCAAAGGGTGACTTTGCGTAAAATTTAACGGTTTCGTCCAGATTAGGGGATATAGGGCCAGGATTTTGGTTTCGTGGCCGTTTTACGCCTGTTTCGGCCGCAATACGGGGAAAAATGGGTTCTCGCGTACTGGAGTGGCCGCCGGAGAGGAACAAAATATCAAATTTTTCACCACTACCGCTACTGGGAAACCTTGACAGCGGCCGAGCATTAATTATCATTACGATAATGCTGAACGTCCCGTCCTCCGGATGGGTTCTGATTGGCCAGTACGCAACGCATAATGGTGGTCCCCTTGGGGGGGGCTAGCAGCAACGCGAAGGCCGCCTCCGCTGAAAGGAATATTCTTGGCGGGGATCGAATCGTATAAAATCTTTAGATCGCCGGACTGGCAGATTTTCCACCGCAATCGGTTGGGCCAGCTTCGTCTGGTGAGAAATTTCGACGCCTTTTGATGCAGATATTCCCGTGTCCCTTTCAACGGACTCGGCGCACCTGTCCAGCGTGTTTGAAAATGGCTGGTTTGTGCACGTCTGGTAGTTCTGTGTTAAAGGAAAGCGCCATGAGGTAGCAAAGCCTGGGTACATGCCGCGACCAGCGACGGTATGCATTCGGCTCTACCTGCTGCGATATTGATGTTTGCAGAATAGAGGGGGGCATGCCGACGGCACTTCGGTTTAGCGAAAGGCTGATGCGGAGTTGGCTGTGTTACGTTGCAGACCCAACGGGTGATGAAAGTCACGTGCTTGAAACAGAGTTTCAAAGGGTTGGTTAGGTAACGAGATCGGCTTGAAATGGTGCCCCGGTTTGGGGTTCGATAGATTCGAATCCAGCGGTCTCCAGGAAAATATCTGGGCCAAACGCAAATTCGTATGGACCGGCCTTTGGTCGTGTCTGGCAGACGGGGTGATGGATTGCCAAGGTGGCCGTTGTTTCAGTGGATGATTTTTCTGGGCAGAAATTTCTGTCCAGTCGATGGGTTGGCGTGGTCGCCAACAAGGTTTTTTGATGGATTCTGTTTGAGGCTCTTTTGATGGCTAAGAGAAAAAAAGGTGGTGGCGGTCGTTATCGAAATCGTGGTGGCGGCGGCGGCGGCGGCGGCGGGTACAACCGAGGTGGCGGTGGTCGTGGAAAAGGTGGGCCGCGTCGGCGTTCCGGATCGGCCGGCGATAACGTCGACGATCGGGAATTCCCCGACAATGGGGAACCTCTCCCGTTGATTCCCGGATCGGGAGTCCTGGAGATGCATCCCAATGGTTATGGTTTCCTCCGCGATACAGCCACGAACTTCACCCGCGAACGTTCCGATCCGTTTGTACCCGGAACGATGATTGAGAAATTCGGACTCCGCGAAGGCTTGCTTATCAGCGGGATGGTGCAACGCCATCGCCGCGGGCAAGGACCTCGCCTGAAGGAAATCCTCGACGTGGAAGGGGAGGCTCCGGAGAGCTATTTGGAAGTCAGGCATTTCGAGGATTTGACACCCATAACACCACAAGAGTGGCTCCCATTGGAGACGGGCCCGAAACCGGTCAGCACCCGTGTGATGGATATCCTTACCCCTCTTGGGAAGGGGCAGCGGGCGCTCATTGTGTCACCTCCTCGAAGTGGCAAGACTGTGCTGCTGCAAGACATCAGCCATTCGGTCGCCACGAATCATCCGGACATTGCCTTGGTCGTCTTGCTCGTCGACGAGCGGCCCGAGGAAGTGACCGACATGCGTCGCAGCGTCAATGGCGAAGTCTTTGCCAGTAGCCTTGATAACGATGTTGAAAGTCACGTGCGACTTTCCCAACTCGTCATCGAGCGGTGTAAGCGGCTTTCGGAAATGGGGAAAGATGTATTTCTCCTGATGGATTCGATCACCCGACTTGCGCGAGCCTTCAATAAATGGGTTGGCAACACGGGCCGGACCATGAGCGGTGGTGTTGATATCAAGGCCATGGACGTACCGAAAAAGCTTTTCGCCACGGCACGAGCTTTTGACGAAGGTGGCTCGCTTACGATTGTTGGTACCGCGTTGATCGATACCGGTAGCCGGATGGATGAACTCATCTTTCAGGAGTTCAAAGGTACTGGCAACATGGAACTGGTGCTCGATCGAAAGTTGGCAGATCGGCGTGTCTGGCCAGCCATTGATTTGGAGCAGTCCGGTACGCGGCGCGAGGAAAAACTGCTTCCTCCCGAGATACTCCATGCCGCCACGATGCT
>Ga0315336_1007657_pt1 | contig 10161 bp, 4 predicted proteins | sample ASW5metaG_FD_204512 | JGI IMG/M metagenome (GOLD analysis project Ga0315336, IMG submission 204512) | Ammonia-oxidizing marine archaeal communities from Monterey Bay, California, United States - ASW #5 | ecosystem: Environmental > Aquatic > Marine > Intertidal zone | place: USA: California... | reverse complement strand
GAAGCTGGGCAGGTTTTGACTTTCCGTTCCCAGGCCGTAAGTGACCCAGGCCCCCACGCAAGGCCAGCCCATGCGGGCGGACCCGGTGTTGATCATGAACAACGCGGGCGAATGATTGTTCGAGGTGGTCCAGCAGGAATGGATGAACGCCATTTTGTCGACGTGGCGGGAAATGTTCGGGAAGATCTCCGAGACCCACTTGCCGCACTCTCCATGCTGCTGGAACTGAAACGGCGACTTCATCACCGGGCCGACCTGTTCGGTGAAGAACCCGGTGTTCTTGTCGAAGCCTTCCAGCTCGCTGCCGTCCCGCTTTGCCAGTTGGGGCTTGTAGTCGAAAGTATCGACCTGACTCGGTCCGCCGTTGAGGAACAGCCAGATGACATTGCGGGCCTTCGCGGGGAAATGAGCGGACTTCGGCGCGAGCGGATTGATTTCAGATCGTGACCCGCCGCCGTCGGCCGTGCGAGTGAGCAGACCCTGTTCCTCCAGCATGGCGGCCAAGGCAATCATGCCAAAACCGTTGCCGGCGCGTGCCAGGAAGTTACGCCGCGTGCCAAACGCGGGATTCGGCGGGGCGAAAAAACCGCGATCCTTCATGACGACCTCACAGGATACTCGCGTGTTGTGTCGAACTGTGTCGAACGAATTATCGTAGCAGCGGCAAATTCGGACGGATGACCATTATTCTACGTAGACAAACTCGTTCAAACACATCAGGGCGTGGCATAAATCACACAGCGCCGTTTCACGGCCGCCGGTTTGACCGTCGGCGGCGTACGATTCGGCCTGATGCTTGATAAAGCCGATTGAATCGATCAGTTCCTCCGCATCGGGAGGGCGTCCCAAGGCAGCCAGGTACGCCTGCTGCACCAGTTCATTCGGTACATCATCCGGAGAATCATCGGACGGGAGTGCCATCCGGCGGGCGAAACCTCGCGCACGCTCCCGGATGACGGGATTGTTCATCAGCAACAAAGCCTGCGGCGCAATGGTCGTCGAGGGCCGGCGGCCCATTCCAGAGAGCGCATCCGGTGCGTCGAACACTTGCATCATCGGCACGAGCTTGCTGCGCTTCATCGTGAAGTAGATGCTTCTGCGGGATTGCTCGGGATCGAGCGTGCCGGCACCGAACATCCGCTCATCCAGCGATCCGCTCACCGCCAACAGCGCATCGCGGATTACTTCAGCTTCGAGTCTGTGACGTTCGCGCCGCCAGAACAAACTGTTCGATTCGTCAAGACGGAACTTTTCGTCGTTGAGATCGCTGCTGCGTCGGTAGAGACTGCTGAGCATGAGTTGTTTGTGAACTGGTTTCAGCTGCCAGTTGTGACGCACCAATTCACCCGCCAGCCAGTCGAGCAGTTCCGGATGGGTCGGCGGCTCGCCACGGTTCCCGAAGTCGCTCGGCGTCCGCACAATTCCGCTGCCGAGGTGATGCCGCCACATTCGGTTGACGATTACACGCGCCAACAAGTGGCCCGCACCGTGCTGGACGTCGGTCATCCAGTTGGCAACCGACGTGCGGCGAAACGACGTCCGCGCCCCTTCCGGCGGTTCCACAATCCACGGCTGCTTCTCTTCTTCGACGCGCATCAGCACCTGCAAAAAGCCGAGTGGTGCCACGCCACGCTTGAGGTTCGGATCGCCTCGGCGAAGGAAATAGGTCTGCTCGAAAAAATCTTCCCCCTGTGTGTGCAGCCGCACTGCTTTGAGCCCTTCGCTGGAAACCAACACCGTCGCCATGTCGGGCCGCGGTTCGATTCGTAGATGCTCTTGCACCGGTTGGTCCAACTGCTGCCACTGGGGGTCGAGATGTCGATACCACCGCAACAACGCCGGAGTTTGCTCGGTGGAACGTTTCTCCCGCGGGACGGCCAGCATCCGCACCACATTTTCGGGAACGGGCCGGTCATTGGCAGCGGCGTTCTGTGTGGTACCGCTCACCGATAGCCGCAGCCTGCCGAGAGAGCGCAGTGTGTTCGGTTCGAACTTGAGCGTGCAGGTCAACAGCGTGCCCCCTTCGAACCCGACCGGTTTGGTGGTCTCGAAGAGTGCGGATTGCCGGGTGCCGTTCGGCGATTCGACGAGCCAGGTTGATTTCCGGTCACCGTCAATTGCGGAGGCCACTGCCTGATTTGTTTGGGCATCGCCCGTCTGGAAGGCGCGCAGCTTGACAGCGGCCGGCTTGGCCGACTCGTCGCCCGCTGGTTGGGCGGTCAACTGTAATTCGGACAGCCCGAAGCCACCTTTTGTCGCACGTCCCGGCCCGCCGCCTGGCAGTGACGGATGCGGCAGCGCGTCGAGACGAATCGCCCGAATCGAAGCGAGATCTGTCCGCAGGCGGAGGGTATAGGTGTCCGACTTCTTGACCTCGCCCGCCGCCAATAGCGAGTCGTCGTCGAGCAGGGAGAAAGTGGCATCGCCGGCGGCCTTGTGGCTGGCGACTTCAGGAACAATCCAGTTCGGCGGCGCGGCCGTCCCCTGCGACTCTTCCCATTGGACGAACCTGGCAGGAAGCCGTTCAGCCTCGAAGCGCGACAGCTCCGCGGCAAGCGGAGCGTGCTCGGCATCGAAACGTGCTTTCGCCTCCGCGTAGCCCCGCTTGTCGAAATTCAGATCGACCTCGCTGCGGACGGTTGTGGAGAAGGCGGAAAGCAGCTGATAGTAATCGCGCTGAGGAATGGGGTCGAACTTGTGATCGTGACAGCGGGCACAACCGACGGTGAGACCGAGCATCGCTGTACCGGCGGTGGCGATCATGTCATCGAGTTCGTCGTAGCGGTGTTTTTCCACTTCGTTCTTGGTGATTTGAGTGCTGTGCACGCCGGCCGCCAGGAAACCGGTCGCCATCATCGCCAGGTTTTCCTCCGGAGCAAGTTCATCCCCCGCGAGTTGCCATTTGACGAACGTGTCGTACGGCATGTCGTCGTTGAGGGCCCGGATCACGAAGTCCCGAAAGTGATAGGCCGACGCACGATCCGTATCGTGCTCGAAACCGTGGCTTTCGGCAAACCGCGAAATATCGAGCCAATGACGTCCCCAACGTTCTCCGTAATGCGGACTGGCGAGCAATCGGTCGAGCAAACGCGGGTACGCATCGGGCGCAGGGTCGCTCACAAACTGTTCGACGATTTTTGGGTCCGGCGGAAGCCCCAGCAGGTCGTAATACGCGCGGCGAATCAATCGTCGCCGATCAACCTCACCATTCGGCTCGATGCCTTTCGCCTCGAGCCGCGCTTGGACGAAGCAATCGATTGCCGATCGACACGTTTCTTCGTCGCGCACCTGCGGCGGGGAGACGTTGCGCAATGGCTGAAACGACCAGAACCCGCGCTCGGCCTTCGGCACAACCCGTTCGGTCCAGGGAATCGCCTCGACGGCATCGGCAACGAGCGGTTTGTCGTACGGCGCGCCGTGGTCGATCCATAAGGAAATTTGCGAAATCTCTTCGTCCGTAAGTTTCTCTTCCTCGTACGGCATGTGGGGCTGCTCGGCGTGAGTGATCAAGCGGACCATCAGGCTCTCCGCAGACCGGTCGAACCGGACACCTTTCGCGGCATCGACAGCCAACGCCGCTCCGGTAGCCCCTCCGCGTAACAAACCTTTGCGCGTGGCGAGATTGAATTCTCCTTCGAGCGTGTCGCCGCCGTGGCAACTGACACAGCGATCGACAAGGATGGTGCGCACGTGCGCCTTGAAGATTTCGAGGCCTTTCTGCATCCGCACGGCATGATCGGCCGGAACGTCGCCCGCCCCGCCCGGGGCCTCGTCCTCTGCCAAGGTGGACGAGCTCGCAACAGCCAGCAGAATAAGCGACTGCGCAATTTTGCGACCGCAAGCGAGTAGCTTCCCGCGGGAAAGCGGGCACCACCCTGTCGGGAACCGGCCGCTACGCCACCGTACAACTACCCCGCTGGGTCGTTCGTCACCATGCGTTGCTGGTTGTTGAGGGTTCATCGGCACAATCTGGCAAGGAATGAAAGCAGCGCAACCTCTGCGACTTGCTGTTGCACTCTATTCTACCGGTCGTGGGAGGGGCATCCAAGTGGCATCGGCCGGTTTTACTGGTTGAGCGAATTCGGGCGAAAACGGTCGTTGAAACATGCTCCGTCTCACGACTTGCGCGTCTGCGGTTCGGCGGCAGCCTTCCGAATGTTGATCGCGCGATCATTCTCTTTCTTAGCGGGAAGTCGCACGGCATGCCTCACGATCCAACGGCGATGCTTGGCTTGTCTCACGTCATTAGAAAATTTGATCTCCTCGAGCCATTGCTCGCAAACATCGAACGCGACATCCGGGTGATCCTTGGCGATGTCGCCAAGATGATTGGCAACAGACCGGCGAACATACAACTCTGGGTCGTCTTTGAGCTTTTCCAATAGCGGCAACGAAAGCCGTGGATTCTCTTGAAATTCACGCAGCCGCATGGCCCACGGAAGACGGGGTCGAGTCCCTTCGCTGACGAGTCGGCGAACGTGGGGACTGGCATCCGCCGACCAGCGGCTTAGCAGCTTGAGGCATTTCGTGCGATGTTCAATCAGAAACGACCGAATGCTGAACTCCGCCGTGAATCGCTGTGTGAGTTCGTAGTTCGCCCGCATTCCGCTCTCGAATCGGGAAACCCCGTAAGTGGCAATCAACTGCGCGTGCGGGAGATAAAAAAAGGGAGCGAGGCCGTTGTTCTCGGTTGCTGCGAGTGGTGGGCCAAGCGACTGAATGAGGAGCGGTGCGAGTTCATCGAAATCGGCCGGCAATTGTTCCGCCATCGCGTGCGCGATATTGAGAGCCCGATTCTTCAATTCGAGTTCCGTCAAGCCTCGTGTGGCACGGGAACGAAACCGTTTCTCGTCGAACTCCGGCACGACATCGCACAAGGACTCGCCGATCAACTTCACGAGTCGACGATCCATGATCTCTTTCAACGGTACGCCCTGTTGAATCGTCGATGGTGCTGAAAACCGTTGCGCCGGGTGCGAATTCATGCTGAGCTGCTTTACCAAGCTGTCGTTTCCCGGAGGACTTGTGCTCTGACCACACAACTGGCCGATCGACGCGACGATATCGGCAGACGCAGTCGAATCACTCCGGCACACCGAACCTTGCCAATAACTCTTTCAGCTCGGCACGTTCGTCGCTGTTGAGCACACGTGTGGGAAGACGGCTCGGTCCGCCGGGACGGCCGCGAAGCTCTAACGCCGCCTTGACCACCGGACTCTCCGATCCGGTGCGGTTCCACATCTTGATGCGGAAATCGTGCCAGGGCCAATTGATCTCTGTGATTTTTCGTTGCGCTGCTTCGTAATCGCCCGCCTCCAGCAGCCGCCACACTTCCAAATCGTGTTCCGGCCAGATCGTCGCCAAATGAGTGATGAAGCCGGTTCCGCCAAGCAGGCGGTTCATTACCTGCATGCCGGAATTGTCAACCACCGCCAACCGGTCGGCGAATTGAGCGACGCCACGTAGATAGGCGCCGCTTCCCTCGGAGGTGGACCACTTCAAGGCGGTGCAGCGAGGCAGTTCGGCCAGCCGTTCGACTTGCTCGAGCGTCATGTTGTACCCCTCCCACGGGGTGTTGTAGATCATGAGGGCCAGATTCGTGGTCGCGTCGTGAACGGCTTGAAACACGCGGAGGCAGTCTTCGTCGGAGGAGGCATAGTAGTAACCGGCCGACATCTGCACCCCGTAGGCACCAACTTCTTCCGCCCATTGGGCCATTTCGATGACTTTGCGAATATTCGTGTCCTGCGCTCCGGCCAAAACCGGCGTTTCTCCACGAGCCGCTTCCACAATGGTTTTCACGACGCTCTTCCGCTCGTCGAGCGAAAGCACGGGAAAGTCACCCCCTGCCCCCGCCGCCAGCAACACCCCCTGCCCGGTGGTAATGCCACGCTCGACGACAAACCTTACGTTCTCCTGAATAGCCGCATGGTCGACCGAGCCGTCTTCCTTCAAATTGGTGATGACCGGAATCATCGGCCCACGCAAAGTTTGTTTCGCTTCAGCAACGCTCATTTCGTTGTCCTTTCCAGGCGGTGTTCGCTGTTCGTTTCGATTGAGCAATGAATTCTATTGAAGAATGAAGCGGAATGAAAACAATCGCTCGGTAACCGCGCAGTAGGCAGCCTCGCCCTGCTTGCCGAACGTAGTCCGCTGTAGAGCGTCGTTTGCTGTCGCTGGGATGATCAACAATGCAAGCTCTTCCGACAAGTTGCTGGAACGAGGAGAAGCGAGCGGTGCTGCGCCAGGCGGAATCTGTGCAACATCTCGGACCTGCTGAGTACACCGGCCAGGGTGAACGATGTGCCGCCGATCGATTCGACTACTTCGCAGGTAAACGTGTCGAACCCGACTCGTCTGCCCGGTCCTGCGATGCCGGAGCAGACAGAACAACGCGCACGATTTGCTCGGCAAGGATCTCATGCCCGCGCGCGTTAAAGTGGCAACAAGTGTCGATGTACAGCGGCTCGCTCTCCGTTGCGAACGCCTGCGTGAGATCGGTAAACCGCACACCCTGCCGGACCAAGTCGGCACCTTCTGCCCGCAGCAACGGATATCCGATCTCAACTCCGCGGCGATAGGGATGGTTTTCCCGATAGGCGGCGTCCCGCTCGGCTGGAGTCAACGGTTTCGATTCCGGCAGATATTGATTCGGCTGCAGAAACTGGAAGTAATCAATGTTGTTGGCGCGACAGAGGTGATCCAACTGCAAAGAGGATTGCTTCCAAATGTCGACGAGGTCTTGCATCATCGCGTTTTCGTCTGGGTAGTGAAGACTCGGTCCCGTCGATTCGTAGGAAAACCCGCTGGCGTCTTGATCGAGCAGCGCTTGGTGTGCTGCATAAATCTCTTGACCCAGCCATCGATTGCGTAGGGTCCACACCAGATTGCAGGAGACCGAATGGCGCAGCCCCGCTCCGGAAAATGTGTGTGCCAATTCACGCTGCCGATGCCGAAGGTACCCGTACTCGCTCGCTTGAACGTGTCGGCTGTCGGAGGTTTGAAAATGCCACAGGCGCGGATAGGCGACAAAGGTCCGCGTTTTGGCATTCTCCGCCGCGTGCAGGGCCACTTCGTTGAAGCCGTCGATGTTGAGAATTATATCGAATTCAGCACCAAGCGTGAGCAAGTAGCCGACGGTCATGAATTGCTGGGGCTGTTTGTAGCCACCCATGGCGAGATGTACGATTTCAATGTTCTTATTCGCGAAATCGGGAGATGATTTGAGTCGATCTACCAACGTTTCCGTTCCGTAGCGAGGGAATCCTTTGGCCACCGACCCACCGACAACGCCGATGATGACCGTGCCCTCCCTCCTTTTGCGGATCGGATTGGAATCGTGGTAGCCCAGTTGCGCGGCGAGTGAGTCGGTGTTCTTGGTGGTTGGCGTGCGCACGTAACCGACATAGGGATGCAGCGAATTGTTGGCGACACGTGCCAGGGCGACCGACTCATTACCCTGCTTCGGATCGCCGACACCATCCGTTTCGGCTGTCGAGAGTGCCCGCCGCTCCGCCTGCACTCCTGCAAAAGAGAAGGCATGTCCCTGGCTGAGAACGTAGGCTGCAAGTGCCAGGATCTCGACGACCAAATAAACGCCCAAGAGTGCCAACAGGCCAAACAGAATCCGCTTCTTCAATGATCGCGGTCGATTGGCACAATCCTTGTTAGGATGACTAGGTCGCATAGGAAGCGTTTCAGCCGACATTTCCCAGATGGATTCTGTTCTGAGCGCACAGGCGGTCAACTGACTCGATTATATCTTCATGAGATGTGTCGTTCCACGACTTGGCGTCATCTTCGCCCCGATCTTGATCTGCTTCTGCCGCAGCGTCGAATCCGACTTCTGGAAAACTGACGATTGGATGCGTGATATCCTTCCGTCGACCGCGCCTAATACCGTAGAGTCTCTCATTATAGTGGATATTGTGCTAACCCCTCGCCGCTCCCGTTTCCGATTTTCGAACTGTTGAGACGCTTTTTACGGAGACAAATTGATGTCGATCACAGTTCATTGCCAGTGTGGGCAATCCTTGAGAGCGCGGGATGCATTTGGCGGGAAGCGGGCGAGATGTCCGACTTGCGGGAGGATGGTGCAAATTCCCGAGACGTTCCCTGAACCGGTCGCAGCTGCTGTCGGAAGCGAGTCCGATTCGCAGGAACTTCGCCCTGAACCGCTGACGATCCGCGAGTTCCTCGACCCGCCAGACGCTCCTGTTGAGACTCCGCAGGAAGAAAAAGAACCCGTCTTACGCCGCATGTTCGAAGCGCTGCTGGACCCTCGCAGTATCCAATGGATGATGATGCTCGGTGGCGGGTTGCTCGTACTGGGGCTGATCGTGTTGTTGATCAACTGGTTGCACATCGAGGCCCCGTATGTCATCGCCGCCTCGATGGGTGCCGGCACGCTGGCGGTACTCGGCGGCGGCTGGCAGCTCACACTCAAGACGAAATACAAAACTGCCGGTCGCGCGTTGACGTTTCTGGCGTGCGTAGTGGCGCCGTTAAATCTCTGGTACTACCATGCGCAGGGAATTGTCACGCTGGAAAACCATCTTTGGGTGGGTGGGGTGCTCTGCAGTCTGCTTTATATCGCAACCGTGCGCCTTCTACGCGATCCTTTGTTCATGTATGCCGTGGAAGCCGGCGTATCGTTAACCGTGCTGCTCTTCCTGCCCGTTGTGAACGTCAGTGTCGATGCAACGACGTTAAGCGTTGGCCTCATGGTGCTGGGGCTGATCTCGATCCATGCGGAGCGGGCATTTCCCGCGCACGACGGTGAATTTGGGCGAGTTCGATACGGGCTGCCGCTGTTTTGGAGCGGACAGGCCCAGGTCGGCGTTTCGCTGCTCATACTGCTGGGATCTCAGATTCTCAGCTGGTTGAACGACCCCATCAGCGAACTCTTGGGTTTCGGTTTTCAGGGCAATCTGCTGTCTGACAGACCGTTACTGGCGGCAATTTTATGGGTGGTGGGCACCTACGTGTATCTCTATTCCGATCTCGTCGTTCGCCGCGTGGGTGTGTATGTGTACGTCGCTGCATTCAGTCTGTTGATGGCGATCGTGACGCTGATCGGCTGGCAGTTCCAAAGTCCCGAAGCTGTGATCATTGCCTTGGCAATCGTGGCCTTGGGAGCAAATTTGGCGCAAAGCTATGTTGCGGAGAAGGGCGACAAACTGAGCCGCGTTTCGGCCCCGCTGGGGTTGATTCTCAGTGGAATCCCGTTGCTCATCGGATGGGTTCTTCACGTGCGTGCCAATAGTTCCGCCTGGGGTCCCAATGTTCCGATCGAGTGGAGCTACGTCGTTGCCATGCTGGTCGTTGCTGTCAGCAACCGAATCTCCGCCCATATTTCCCGTGAAGTGTCCCTAAGGCAGGTGGCCGCGTATCTATTCTTCAGCGCCGCGGGGCTGCTTTTGGCAGCGGCCGGGCTACTGCCACTGATCGGATTGGAACAATGGTATCAGCAGGCTCCGTTGTTGATGCTGATTCCGATCGGCTACATCATCGCGTCGCGTTTTTGGCGCGGACGGATTCCCGAACGCCCACTCGGGTGGATCGCCCACACAGCGACGGGCATCATATTATTTCACGTCCTCGTCGCCTCGCTGCAGGAGCTGGGAGCAGTCATCCGCCCAGTGCTGGAACAGACCCAGAATTTGCTGTTGGGGGTCGTTTTCGCCGAAGCCGCTCTGTTCTACGCGTTGGCCGGAATCTTTCGGAAACGAAGCGTCAATGCCTACTTTGCTGCAGCCGCTGGATGTGGCGCCTTGTGGCAATGGATGGGGTATTTCGACGTTGCCGGTTGCTATCACACAATGGTGTATGCGGTGCTTGGACTCGCAGGTTTGGTGACGGCTCGTTCTCTCGGTCTCGAACAGGTCACCGTTTATGAAGAGACAGGCGAAAAGACGCTGTCGACGCGTGGCCGGGGACTGACCGCTTTTCAAAGCGGCAACGCCATTTTGTCGATTGCCCAGCTTTCCGCGTTCTGGCAAGGATTATTGCGCCTCGTCGGCGGGGAATCGAGTTGGATTGAAAACTCTGTCTTGTTGATGACTACGGTCATCAGCATAGCAGCGGTCTGGACGGTTCCAAAAGGAGCCTGGAAACGAACGTACGCGAACGCGTCGGTCGCATTGGCCGGGCTGGCGTTTC
>Ga0315336_1007656_pt1 | contig 10163 bp, 8 predicted proteins | sample ASW5metaG_FD_204512 | JGI IMG/M metagenome (GOLD analysis project Ga0315336, IMG submission 204512) | Ammonia-oxidizing marine archaeal communities from Monterey Bay, California, United States - ASW #5 | ecosystem: Environmental > Aquatic > Marine > Intertidal zone | place: USA: California... | reverse complement strand
TCATTAGGAGTTAGACGAAAGTAATAGCCATCCTGATGGGGCGGAGTGGCTTCGCCGCCATTGGGCAGTTTCCCAAAAAAAGCGACTCGCTGGTAATACAGCTCATCGTCTAGGAGTCGCTTAGCCAAGGTAGTAATGCGATCGTCGTGGTTGAGGCGATCGAACCAGTCGTCGTGCTGATCTAGTGCTTCGGTCCGAAAGAGAGTTTCCGGTTTGTCTTTGTCGGCATGGAACACCACAGTTTCATCCAACGTGGGAACCACCTCCCGGATGTAACGTTGGACATTCTCCAGCATGCCTTTCGTTTGACGGGAACTGAAAAAGCCACGAATGAGCAAGTACCCATTTTCTTTGAAATCGCGGCAGGCGCTTTCTATCGTGCTTTCAACAATCGTGGCGGGCATCGTTCGACCTCTCTTCAAAAATTATCATAAATGATGCTTGTCACAAGACAAGCCTGCTAATACACTGATAATCTCAGGATCCTTCGGAAGAAGACATTGTCAGAAGTGACGATTTGTTGTCATGCAGGTTCGATTCTACGACCACCAGTTCGGGCATTTCAGCGCTCGGCACCACATCGGGACTGCCGTCTGGGACCATTTTGATCTGCTATGGATCCACACTGGTCGGGTGAGTCTCCAATTAACGGATCAACCGGAGCAGAGTCTGACAGCCAACCAGGGCCTGCTCATCTATCCCGATACGCCTTTTCAGGGTCGGTCCTTGACAGCTACCAGCCGGTCTTCGATTCAGCATTTTGGGCTTGATGGAACATCGGCCCAGGGGTTGCCGGTCCCGTTGGATCAGCTGTGGGGGTTGCGCCAAGGTGGCCGCTGCTACGAGGCACGCGATGTCGAGACCTTTGAGCGTGATGTGGCAAGGGCGATGTTTCTGGCGAATCAAGAGCCAAGTCCTTTGTTGCACGCCATGCGAGTGGCCCAGTTGGTTCTGCTTTTAGCGCAGTTGGAACTCGCCCGCAATCAGCCGACCGATGCCCAAGGCAAGCCAGATCGGTTCGAGGAGTTGTTGAAACTAATGGCCCAGCGCCTGCAGGAACCACTGAGTTTGGAGGAGATGGCCGAACAGGTGGATCTGTCGACGAGTCATTTTCGGGCACTCTTTCGACGACGGATGGGTGTGTCGCCAGTGCAGTTCCAATTGCAGTTACGAATGAATGAAGCGGCCCGTTTGCTGCGGGAAACATCAGAACCAATCAAGACGGTTGCTCGCCATTTGGGCTATGGAGAGTTGCCGAATTTCTACCGGAGCTTCAAAGCAGTCATGGGCCACACCCCGCGAGACTACCGGCAGCAGAACTTGCTGCGGGGATAGGCTCCCTATGACCGCAGCGCGCCTAGCGACGAGACTTGGTCGATGCCAAGGCAAGCAAGCCAAGCATCAGCAAAACTGCAGTGTTCGGCTCAGGCACTGCTGAGACGCCGCCGGCGAGTCCGGGGGTGCCAAATTGTGCTTCCCAAATCGCGAAGTCAGCAGCGTCGACCGTTCCACTATTGTTGGCGTCGCCTTCTGCTTTGGTGGTGCCTACGCCAAGCCCCTCCTGCCAAGCCAAGAAATCGAGGCCATCGACCAGGCCACTCTCATCGAAATCGGCCGAGTCTGTGAAGGGCGCTGCTTCCGGCGCAACGATTTTCAGATCGAGTACTTCCGCCCCAACGTTGAAAAACGCTTGTTGTTCGACGAGTTCGTACCCATCCACGCCGCCACCGGTAAACTCCACTTCGTACCATGCGACTGAACCCCCGACTCCGCCCCCATCACTCTTGCCGACGATAATGTCAACGTCGCCATCGCCATCAAAGTCACCCGCGTCGACTGATGTAAGTGACGTGCCAAGTCCCAGGGGTATTGTGAACGTATCTTGAGCCTGGATGTTGGAATTAAACGCATCAGTTTTTAGCCACAGCAGCTGACCATTGGCGGCATCAAGGTGGTTGATCACAAACAGATCGCCACTGGTGTCGCCGCTAAGATCGCCCGTCAGTACGTTCTCGAATGCCAGGTCGATCACACCACTTACTCCACCGGTGTTGAAATTGCACAGCGGACAAGCGGTGATCTTAGGCGGAAAACCTGGGGGACTATTTTCTCCATTCCAGAAGGCCCATGTAACCCAACCATCATCACGACCGACAAACACTTCATCAATGCCTAGTAGGTCACCATCGCCGTTGCCAATGGCGATACTGTTTGCCGGAGATACATTGAAATTATCAACACCTGAGAGCGTATTGATGGAAGATCGTTCAGTCCAGTTGAGAGAGAGTGCGCCTTGCTTAGCGACCAGCACATCACCATCGGCGTCGCCATCAAAATTACCCATCGCCAATGCAGTGACATCACCTTGGTTGGTACTGTGGTAGGCGGTGATTGCGTCGAAACCTGGACTCTTGTAGGCCCAAGTAATGAACCCATCATCTCGGCCGACGATTACATCGGCATGGCCCCCATCGCCCATTTCGCCGATAGCGACGCTGTTGGCCGGCGAGACGTTAAAGCTATGAACACCAGTAAGGGTGTCGATGGTCGTCCGTTCAACCCACGTTAGAAATCCTTTGTTGGGATCGAGAAGATCACCACCCGATCGTGCGATGAGAATGTCGCCGTTGTTGTCACCATCGAAGTCACCCACGGCCAGGGCCACGGGCCGATCGGTCACACCCGCGTCGACACTCACGTTGGTACTGAACTGCCCCTGGATCTGACTAATGGGGTCGTGCTTCAGCCAATGGACCAACCCGTCGCCAGTCGTCAGAATGATTGACCCGTTGTTGGCGTCACCATCAAAGATAAACGCGGAAGCACTTGGCAAGGCTGCGGCAGAGAGCCACATCGCTAACAGAACCGCCAAGCAAGGCGCAGACCGGTCTCTATTGATCAGTTTCATCATCGTCTCTTCCCTTATTCTGTAGATCGAAAGAGAGGCCCACCCAAGCGATGGGCCCCCCTCGTGATAAACGATACCCGCCCCACCATCGTTTCTCAATTAAACTACTACGTTCGCTGGCGAGCTGTAGCCAGCAACCCCAATGCTCCACCTACTAGCAGAACGAGTGACGTTGGCTCGGGGATCCGCGACGCGACGCGGAGGTCCACAATCGACGACCCCATATTGAAGTTGGTAACGCCTGAAATAGCCGTTCCACCTCCAGTGACCTCCGCCCAGGTAATAAAGCCATCGGTGCGGCCGACGACAATGTCCAGCTGGCCATCGCCATCCAGATCACCGACGTCGAGCGAGGTGATCGAATCAGCGTTGCCGACTGCCTGGAAGGGACCAGCCACCACGCTTATTCCCAGTCCATTTTGATCGAGCACGAAGATACTTCCACCCAGAGCGCTTTGGGCCACGATGATCTCATCGTCGCCGTCACCGTCGACATCGCCCAGCGCGAGATCGGCGACACTGCCGAGATTGAAATTGGGAGCTGCGACGCCCGAGGTAATGCTGATGCCAGAACGCTCCGCATAAGTGACGAATCCGTCTAGGCGACCGATGACGATGTCACCATCGGAATCGCCGTCCAGATCGCCGATTGCTAATGTTACGGCAGGAGAAACATTAAAGCCCGTAAATATGCCTGTAAGGGTGTTGCCGCTGCGTTCTTGCCAGGCGAGCGTTCCAGCCGGTTGCGCCACTACGATGTCGCCATTGCCGTTGCCATCCAAATCGCCAATGTCCAACGCGAGGGCTCCACCAACATTGGTCGAAAAATTGGCCGTTAAGTTTCCAGGAGTGTGCTCCACCCAGGTAATGAAACCATCAGCGCGGCCGACAATCATGTCGCCTTCGGCATCGCCGTCGAGATCGCCCGTCGCAATCGTGGTGGCAGCCCCAACGTTAAAGTTGCAGCATTGACCCGAAAGACCGTTGTTGAGTCGCTCCGTCCAGGCGACAACGCCGGTCCCGCCGCCATCGTCGCGGGCAACTTCGATATCTCCGTTGCCATCGCCATCGATATCAGAGATGTCGAGTTCCTGCACAGCTCCGGCACCTTGATTGTTGGCGTTGGTGTGAACTCCAGTGAGGCCAACACCTGAGCGTTCGACCCAATGCAGAAAGCCATTGGCCGTGCTGATGAGAATGTCGCCGTCGGTGTCACCATCGAACGGTACGTCAACCTTCGCCTGAACGGGCGACGCGAGAAGAAATGTGAGCCCCAATACTACGACTAGCCATTTCATATGAACCATTAGCTTTTCCCCTCATGATGCTGTGAAAGTGTCGTGTCCAGTTCTTGTTTCCTTACGAGCCTCCATCTTCTGATCCATGCGCCCCTGACCCGAACCATCGGTTAGTTTACACAGTGAACATACACGCTGTCAAACTTTTTGTCCTGAAATTTCACGGTTTTTCCCCTTGAAATGGGGTCGCAGGAGACGACCGCCCTGCAGCCCCGATAGGACGATGTCTCGCGGGTGGCGAGGCCCTCGGGTGCCGAGCGTCGACTAGACATCGACTCGGCCAGCAGAGGTGCCACCTTTTGTATCTCTCTGTCTTTCTATATTTACTTTTCCAGGAGAAAATCGTGGACAAGCTTTCCCTTTTGACCCTCGATGAGCACTTCCAGAGTCGACTGGTCGTTGTATTTTGCTGGTAAGAATTGCTTCGCTGGGGGTCCGCCCGGCCCCCCACCACCTGGGTCGTTTGGGTCGAGCGAGAGAATCTCTACACGGTGCTTTCCCACAGGAACTCCACCGAAATCCTCGATGAGGTATTGGCCACCTTTGACAATGCCGGTGGAAAGATTACCACCGGTGCCAGGCAAAGGTGAAAACCGAATTCGGCCTATCTCAACGGGTTTCCCGTCATAGGACACTTGTCCCGAGACAATCGCACGTGGACGGTCGGTTTTGCGACTACATCCGACAATTACGATCGCACAGAGACACAACAGCAGCCCCGTCTGTAAATGCCATGCTCGTGGCAGCCTAATTCTTCGACGTCTTGGCATCTTCTTACAAATCGGTGTTTAAGAGTCTGGTAGGCAATAGGCTAGAATTCACTTAGGGTTTCTTCACCGGCACGTGTAGCGAGGGCACTGAACAGCACCTGATCGATTGTTTCGGAGAAAAAGTGAACGCTTCCATCGGCCATGGCAAAGTGGCATCCACCAGGATGAAAACTGGCAAACCCTCCGTCGAAACCCCAGGGGTCGTACAACTCACCACTAAGCCGGATGCGTAGTGGCAGGTTGATTCCGTTGCTTGTGTCCATGAGGTTCCAGGTCAACCAAGTGTAACCACGTTGGGAACCCTCCCCTTGACTAATCGCTTCGCCGACGATCAACGTATTACTGGTGCCATCCGTCACGTTGGCGGCTGAGATCTTTGACCGGTTAAACAAGATGCCGGCCGCATCGGGTCGGGGATACTTTGAGTCTTTCGGTTTATGTGCGGGGAACTTCAGGAAGTTGCAATGCCACGAGATGCTATCTGCGACCCCACACATGCTGGAGAGCCGCCAATCCTCTTCCGAAGAACTGCCACTCTGAACGCCACTACAGCAGCCAAGCCATTCACCTGATTGTCCGTCCGAAGGGCAGAGAAAGGTAGCTATGTTATAGGCAGCCGCTCTAAAGCTAGGGTCGTCCGTGTATTGTCGCTGCGAAAAATCGATCATGTCAAAAACTTGCGTCTGCTCCAGGTAGGGCAAGATATAAGAAGACCAACTCCATCCATATCGGTGCGAAGTAACGCCCTGTTCACGCGGACAAGGTGACCCGCCTCCTGGGATGGAGGTTGAGGCTTCCCACATCTCGATGCCCAGAGGAAAACTATTGTGCGCCGAATGATAGTTGTTCAGCGCGATACCAACTTGGTGAAAGTTACCCATACATTGAGTTTTTCGGGCTGATTCGCGAGCAGCTTGGACAGCGGGTAACAAGAGAGCGACCAGAATTCCAATGATCGCAATCACCACAAGCAGTTCCACCAGAGTGAAACCGATGGGCGGCTTACCGGAAGTGAGGCCGGCAGATCGACCTCGACCACTATCAGTGCAGATGGGTTTGTAATTCATTGGTCTTGCACCCCGGTCGCCAGTGGTACGTACGGAATTATGTTCGTTGCGTTCGATCATGTTGTCCGCGGGAGATTGAGTATCCGGAACGAATGCATAGGTTGGCGACGACGCAACATGGTAGCCGCTAGTAAACCACTGGCCATCAGCAAGACGGAGCCCGGCTCAGGAACGGCTGCCACGGCACCACCGAGAGGTGCGATCCCGTACTGAGCTTCCAGAATAGCCAAGTCGGCAGCGTCCACGAACCCATTGCCGTCGGCATCCCCTTGGGCGAATCCACCAGCGGAGCCAAGTCCGCTCTGCAGAATCAGAAAGTCAAGGCCATCCACTGAACCGTCTTGATTGAAGTCGCTGGAAATCGAGGCAAACCGGAAAAAGTCGATGTCAAAGCGTCCATTGGCGGACCCGGCCAAATCCCCAAGCTGCACGTTGTTGAAACCTATCGGATTCAGCAGAGAGGTTCCGATCGCGAGATCGTCGATGGACAGGTAGGCGATGATGTCGCCGCTGCCGACATCTTCTTGGATAAAGATCTGATAGGTGTGCCAATCCGATGTGCTGAATCCCGGGTTCAGTGACTCAAGGTATTCCAGTTGCGAGGGATTGCCACCGAGGCCTTCAAGAAAGGCGCCTTGAGAAGACAGGTCGAGCTTGACATAGCCGTGTTCGTCCGCGAGTCGGAGCGAGGCGGTCCCCTCTGCAGTGTCTTCGCTGACGCGTGCGCGCATTTCGATCTGCACACCCATTTCAAAATCAACATCGCCCCAGGGAAGGTTTGCATCAGAACCTGCCATGACATAACGCTCGTACTGGTTGGGTCCACTAGGGCCACCGTCAAGCCGCATGTAGTCCTGGCCTTGCCAGGCATACAGGTAGGTGGAGACTCCCTGACCCGGGGGGTGGGAAGATATTAGTTGCCATGGATCGTCGAGCGAGGCAGGTGTCACATCGCCGTGGTATTCGTAATCCCAGAACTCCAGGTCGGGTAGAACTGAGACGGTGATCTCTTGGGCTACCATCTCAGCGAATTCGTTTCCTTGCCCATCGAGCCTGCGATAAGCGGAGTAGCCTAGGATGCCGCTGTCCCAGCTTGGTGGGTAGAAACTGGACTTGTCGTACATGACGACGACGCGATCGTTGGCAGAGGTCACCGGGACCATGTTGATCTGACCGCTTGACGGTCCGTCGTGAATTTTGGTCGGCATGGACCACCGCTCGCCGGTTTCGTCAGCCACCATCAGGCTGGCGCCGGGCCGACCGGTGGCAAGAACGATCGCGCCATTACCGAGCTTAGCCAGCTGGGGAAAGATGCCGTCCACGCCAAGCATCTTCGGGGCAGACCAATTGAATCCACCGTCGGACGATTTAGCCCAGTACAGAGAGCCCATGAAAGTGGGATCTTCCACGCCACCAGAAATAAAATCATTGGCAACGTATGGAAAGGTGTTGCCTGAACGAAAGACCGAGAGGAGTTCACCATTGTCCAGCTTGACCAAAGCGGTTTCCGAGGGGCCTTCCCCAACGCCCCATTGGGGATCAGGGACCTGAGTCATGGCAATGTTGGGGCTGGAATCTTGCACGGCAATGGTGGAGCGGAGCTGCCAGTTCAATCCGCCGTCTGTGCTGGCAAACAGCACGGATTCAAAAGCTCCGGTCACGTCGCCCTCTCGAATGCCCGCCGCGGTCATGTAAAGGGTGTTGCCATCCGCGAGAATAGGGGCGTATTGGTTACTAAACCCATCAAAGCGATTGGCACCCAGGTGATAGGTCGCCACTTGATCGAACTGCCAGGTGAGCCCGCCGTCGGTGCTGACATCGCGTCCGTTGGCGGTCCATATGCCACTGGGCGCTACATAGGAGGCGCTGGCAATACTGAGGTGGTACGCATAGCTGTTCTGACCCGCGGGCTTAATGTCTTGAGAGATTCCTATGCTCTGAACGGGACCGGTGTTCGAATCATGCATGCCGTACCACGACTGGCCGTAGTCGTTGCTATAAACGCGTCGCAGGTAACTGGCCCCGTGAGTCTGGCCGACGGTGTACGACAACGTCAACTTGCCATCGTCGCCCGGAAAGATGTAAGGAAGAACCGAATGCGCCTTGAACCCAGGTAAGGATTTGTGATCGTACGGATCGTCATGAGTAATCTCATCAACGACGACTTCGTTGGAGTAGTTGGAGATATCCAGATTGAGATACTCACCAGCCCGAACAGGCCGCGCCGCAAATGTCAGAAACAGGCTTGTTAGCAGAAAAGAGACGCCAACCTTGAAATCTAGGCCCGCTGAACGCCGAGACTGGGGCAAGTTCGACATCGGACCACCAACCAAGCAGTGCGGAATAGGTTTCATAGGTCTTCCAGGCCGATCGGAAGTTAATTCACGAGACGAACTTACCTGATTGCCAGTCTATCATGAGGATTTATCTCAGGCAAGCTTTGTTCGTCGATATTCGCTCCCTGGACTAAGAAAGCCTGAATAGCAGTATTATACGGTCCTTTTCCAAGATGGGCCAATTGGCGATCTACGGAGGAGCAGACCTGGAAATGCCGAAGAATCAGCTCTCAGCCAAGGATTTCCTGGTCACCGCAGTGCCCTGATCCAGGCTTCAGAGTAACGCTAGCCGGCCGATGGAATCATCCCTCAGCATCGACTAGCACCGATTCATGAAGAAATCGACCAGATAGACCACACGCTCGTGGCCACCCGTCTGCCACGGGGGACAATTTCGACATTCGACAGATCGAAACTTCCTTTGTTTCCCTCTATTGCCCGTTGACGAACCAACGCATCGCATAATGTCCTTCCGATTTCTCTGATTGGAGCGTGTAGGGGCTGTAAAGAAGCTTTGCAACAAAACCGTCTGTTCTCGGCATCAGCCAGCCGCAGTCCCATGCACTGCTTTGATATCGCATGGGGATCGCTGGTGCTACACGCACCACCGGATGAGAACATCCCAAGAACAGCTTGGAATCTGTGTAGTAGTAGCATGAACCCAGATGCACGAAGACTTCATGATCCATAGGCGTCTGGCCCAAGTCATTACACAGATTGCGTATCCCGATCTTTACTTCTGCTCCTTGAGCGAACGCCTCCACCAAGTTGTCGAGCGAGCCTTCGGTTGGCAGACCTTTTTCATCGTGGGCATACACCTGGCGCCATACGTTGTGGACACAGAAGCGATAGATGTCAAAATCATAGTCGAAGTTCTGACTGGGGGCGTTCGTCAGCTCATCCCAGGCCTCATGAGTGTGGTACTTCGGCATATTCATCGGAGACTTTGGAGTCGACGGCCCAGGCTGGCCTGAGGCAGGCTTTTCGTCAAGGTGCATACGAGCCAGCGCCTGCTGGCCGTTTTGGTTGTAAAGAAAAAAAGACATCGACGGACGCGGCCCGAAGCCAAATGGAATGTCCACGGGCTGTCGCAGCGAAATAATGCCGGCACACCAGCGATCGTCCAGGAGGTACGTCACACGAAAATCTGCTGCTTCGCGCACCAGATCCTGTCGATCTGATCCTGGTTCGATGTGTTCTTCATGACGGAACTCGGTATAGATTCGCAGGTCCGCGCCACTGCCGATCGCCTCAAGCAAGGCTGTTTCGCTGCCTTCAATCACCAAGCGCTGTGCGTCCAATGTCATAGCTGGTCGCCAACGGCTCATCGGGGATTCTGTGGCGAGCTCGGGAGTATGCATGGCTTAGTGGATCCTGCGGCGGGTAACTACTGCCAAGGGTAAAAAGGCAATATATTAACTCGTTGACCTCACTTTACCAGTCAGGCTTGAGCCTGGATCCAATCCAGACTAGGAAAGTCGACCAATGGACCAGCAATCGCAATCCGTCTGGGGCCCGCGATTCGATTTAGATTTTCTAACCCGCAGCCGAACTCCCGGTTCCATCGATGAATTCAGATTGGGGCTAAGTACTGCTTTGGCTCCGTAGTAAGAGATTGGATTAGCTCTTAGTCAGGAGGGTGTCTGAAAGGTTGGTACGGTCGGACGTTGAACAGCCATCTCGGGACGTTTTTCTTGTAGTCAGCCCAGTCCTCGGGAAACCGTTTTTCCAGCTCGCGTTCCTCGTAGAATACAACCCGCAGGTGGAAGATCGTCGGCACAACC
>Ga0315336_1007655_pt1 | contig 10163 bp, 14 predicted proteins | sample ASW5metaG_FD_204512 | JGI IMG/M metagenome (GOLD analysis project Ga0315336, IMG submission 204512) | Ammonia-oxidizing marine archaeal communities from Monterey Bay, California, United States - ASW #5 | ecosystem: Environmental > Aquatic > Marine > Intertidal zone | place: USA: California... | reverse complement strand
AAGCATTATCAGGTAGACACTATTATCACTACCTCAATGGCGACTTACTCAAGATCGCTCACATTATTACAGTTAGAGCAAAACCCAGGCCAATCGCTTATTTATCAAGGACCAATGGACTCCAAGACCAGACCAGTGTGTATTCGCATGCTGAAAGAAGGCGGGATGACACAAACCCAAGTAGAAGCCAAATATCCAGGGGCTTTACGAGACGGTGGCGGCTTTAATTGTAGACATCAGTGGGTTGCATTGTCACCTAAGACTCAAAATAGAGACATACAGCAAAGAGCTAAAGTAGCGTATCAAGGAATGGTAACGAAGGCGAAGCTGAAGGGCAGATCGTTCAGCATTCCACAAACATTAGAACAGTATTATAATGATTAATTTTCAAAAAGCATTCAAGTTCGGCAGACCATTCTTCCAAAGTGTAGGCCGTACTATTTTAAAGATCCACAGAAGGCGTATCTTCCACGAAGGGCGCAATGCTGCTGGAAAGCCCTTTATGGCATATACCAATGCTTATCGTAAAAGAAAGATGGCAGGCAAGGCAGCGCCCAATCAGGTAAGTAAAAGTGGAAAGCCAGATCTAACACTTACTGGCAAGATGCGAGAATCGTTTAATTATTTAAAGTCCTCTGCGCATGGATTCGAGTATGGCATTTCCGACCAAGATATGGCAGAGCGCATGGAATTACAGGGACCAAAGAAGAAATCTCGCAAAAGATATGTATCAACAAAACAAAATCCTCTACCCCCTAACGAGCAAGAGCTTATTAAACAAGAAATGACTAATAGGCTTATCAAGAATTTCACTAAAGAGATTCGCAAGAACGGAATGGGGTACAAGGTATACACCATATAGGAGATATTATGGAAACGGACGTAAAAGTCGAGCAGCAGGCTCAAGCCCAAGAACAGGCCAATGTTCAAGAAAGCACCAATGCAAGCGCTGAAATTGGAACGCTTATCGCAGATGCGAAGAAGTACAGACATCAGCGCCAGGAAGCTGAAGCAAAGGTAAAGGAATTGCAGGATCAACTCAATGTTAATCAAGAAGCAGAAATGCAGAAGAACAATGAGTGGCAGGATCTGGCTACTAAGTACAAGTCTGAACGAGACGAGTACAAATCTCAGGCAGAAGAAGGTCTACAGATCAAAGAATCTGTGCGAAAAGACCTACTAAATCAGCTATCTGACGAGGATCGTGAATTTGCGATTGATCTACCAACTTCTAAGTTGCAGAAATTCGTAAAACGGTCAATTAATCAGACAGTTAAAACGAATGAATCTTATTCTACTCCGATGCCTGACAACTCAGTCAATCCATTCGTGGATATGACAAAGGAGCAAAGGCAGGGGAATTGGGGTAAGGTTATTCAAAACTACGCTAAAAAATAGCGTAGAAAGGTAAAACCTTATGGCATTATCAGCAGATTTCGCTGGTGCTTCAGTCACCACAACAACCGCTGCTAATTTCATACCCGAGATTTGGACTGACGGAGTTAAGGCATACTTAGAACGCAACCTTGTGTTCGAACAGTGTGTGGATACTTCTTTGAATGGTCTGGTCAAAGGTAGGGGTGATGTGTTTCATATCCCGAAATTGGCAGAGGTAAGTGACGCAGCTAAAGCAGCGGAAACTATCGTAACATACGCAGCATCAACGCATGCAAAGTCCGATCTAACCATCGACCAGCATCGTTATGCCGCAAAATTAGTAGAGGACATAGCGAGTGTCCAATCCATCCCGGGTCTTTTTGAAAAAGAAGTATCTGGCATGGGATATTCGCTTGCTAAAACTTATGATTCTTATGTGGAATCAAAAGTCGAGGCCAGCACTACTAATGGCGCAGCTCTTGCAGCAGACAATGTAATCACAGCAGCAGAAATCCGTACAGGCATGAAAACCCTGATGGAATCTGATGTAGAACCTTCAGAGTGTAAAATGGTGGTTTCACCAGCGCTTTACACAGCAATGTTAGGTATCAGCGATTTTGTCGATGCTTCTAAGATAGGATCAGGCCCGTCTGGATTGTTGAATGGACAAATTGGGATGCTTTACGGCATGCCTGTCCTTCACAGTACAGTTATGGGTGCTGGAACTGGCACAGGAGTGGAAGTTGGGTACATAATACACCCATCCAGCGTGAGCGCAGCTCGACAGTTAGAACCGAGAGTTCAATCAGAGTATTCTGTTGACTTTCTTGGAACTAAAGTCGTAGCAGACATGCTCTACGGAGCAGTGACGGTTTTCGAAGCTCGTATTTATGAGTTCAGAAATCCTTAATCACTAACAAAATAGGAGTAAAATGGGGGGTGTTTTTCATCCCCCATTCCTTAATTATGTTCAGAACATTCGATTATAAATGTAAAAATTGTGAAAAAGTCTTTGAATCCATGACTAAAGTGGATGAAAAGGCTCTGTGCTCTTGTGGGTCTACTGATCTTATAAAGCTAATGAGCGCACCTTTATTTGAATTAAAGGGTAATGGTTGGCCTGGAAAAGAGTTAAAGGCTCAATCCGACTGCAAGCGTATGGCTAATGGTCAAACAATATAGTGTAGTCTAATCCTCTTTAATTGAAGTCTATTAACAGGGGAAACTAAATGGCTAATTATAATTCAGATTACACTGGAGCGCAAATTGACAGCGCAATATCCAGAGCAAATTCAACCGATGTAACAGCAGGAACAATCGCAGCAAGTAAGGCGGTTGTTGTTGATTCCAACAAAGATATAACAGGATTCAGGCACATTACTGCTACTGGTACGGTTACAGCAGCAAATGTATCACTCACAGGAAATGTAGATTTAGGTGATGCCAGTGGCGATACTGTCACGATCACAGGGTCTATTGACTCCAATCTTATACCAGCCACAGACGATACTTACGATATTGGCAGTGCAACATACGCATGGCAAGATTTATTCTTAGAAGGTGATATCACATTCTCAGATGCGGGAACTCTTTCCACCACAGCCGGGGACTTGACAATTAATGCCGGAAGTGGTGAAGTGGTTTTTGGTAATGAAAATTTAACCACTACAGGCACAATCGACAGTGGAAGTCAGGCAGTCACAGGGAATGTGGTCGCAAGCGGGACAGTTTCTGCCGAACAGCTCACAACCACAGATGATTTAACGGTTTCCGGCCTCGCAACAATAGGCGAAACACTCGCAGTCACAGGAGTAGTAACAGCAGCGGGATTCACTATTGGAAGTGCTGTTATAAATGAAGCAGAACTTGAAACTATAGATGGAATAACTGCTGGTACGGTAATAGCAAGTAAAGCTATTGTAACAGACTCAAATATAGACATTACAGGCGGTAGGAATATAACCATTAGTGGTGAGTTAGATGCAGCCACATTAGACATTAGCGGTAATGCTGATATTGACGGAACCCTGGAAGCAGATGCTTTCACGGTAGATGGAACAGCATTAAATGAATATATAGCCGATACAGTCGGGGCTATGGTTGGTTCTAATACCGAGACGAATATTACAGTTACTTATGAAGATGGTGATAATACATTAGATTTTGTGATTGGTACTCTCAACCAAGACACAACAGGCACATCAGATAATTTTACGGTTTCGGCTAACAACTCTACAGATGAGACTGTATATCCAGTTTTTGTAGATGGGGCTACAGGATCTCAAGGGGCTGAAACAGACACAGGCTTAACTTATAATCCAAGCACAGGAATGCTAACCTCTACAGGGGTGACTTCAACATTTACTGGTAATATAACTGGAAATGTGACTGGTAACACAAGTGGGACAGCGGCTACAGTAACAACAGCAGCCCAAACAAACATTACAAGCCTGGGTACACTTACCGCTTTGACTGTAGATGATGTAGCCGTAAATGGCAAAGTCATTACGATGACTGGTTCTGCGAGTGACACTGCTGTATTTACCGCAGGAACTAACGGAACATTGAGCATTGTTACCACCGATGATGCGGCAGCAGCAGCTAATATTCAAATTACAGCAGATGGTACAGTAGATATTGATTCAGCCGGGGTTCTAACTTTAGATTCTGGAGCAGCTATTAACATAGAGCCAGCATCGGGATCAGCAATTTTATTAGATGGCACGATCAGCGTTGATGCAGGAGTCGTAACTGGAGCAACAAGCATAACTTCCACTGCCTTCGTTGGCGATGTAACTGGTACATCTTCAAAAGCTACAGTTACAGATAGCACGGCAAATACAAACTTCCCTGTAGTTTTCCATAACGAGTCTGATGGACTCTTAGATGATACAGGGGCTTTAAGATATAATCCAAGCACAGGAGAATTATTAGTTCCCAAACTTACTGTAGCAGGAACAACTACTACAGCAGATACAGTTACTATGCAAGCTGCGAATGCGGTGATATTTGAAGGAGCAACAGCAGATGAGTACGAAACCACTCTTAGTATTGTAGATCCTACTGCTGACCGCACACAATATTTAATTAATCAAGGTGGATATATTCCACTATTGGCAGCAGCTACGACAACTGCGATTACTTCAACTCCAGCCGAATTGAATATCTTAGATGATGCGACAGTTACGACTGCTGAACTAAATCTCATCGATGGTGGTACAGCCAGAGGTACAGATGCCGTAGCAAGTGGAGACGGAATCTTAATCAACGATGCTGGCACTATGAAAATGACTAATGTGGATACTGTTAGTACATATTTCGCAAGTCATAATGTTGGTGGTGGAAATATTGTTACTACTGGGGCATTGAATTCAGGAAGTATTACAAGTGGATTTGGCACAATAGATACTGGCTCAAGCACAATTACAACCACAGGCGTTATTACTGGGGGTGGTTTTACAATCGGAAGTGCAGTTATAGCAGAAGCCGAATTAGAAATGATAGATGGAATTACCGCTGGAACAGCGGCAGCATCCAAAGCAGTAGTTTTAGATGGTTCAAAAAATATAGCTACGATTGGAACAATAGGCTCTGGAGCAATTACAGCTACAGGATCAAGTTCTTTTGCAACATCTATCAAAACACCTTTAATTGAATACACCGATGGCGATGATGCAATCACAATAGCAGATGGCGGTGGAATTACAGCAGCAAATGGAATAACCTCTACAGCGGCAGCAAATAGCTTTGGAGCAACTGCTTTTAGTGGAGCAGTTACGACTAATTCAACTATTGATGGAATAGATATTGCCACAAGGGATGCGATCTTAACAAGCACAACAACTACTGCTGGTGCAGCTCTACCAAAAGCTGGTGGAACGATGACTGGTAATATTGTAATGGCAGATGATACTTCCATTGGTATTGCAGATGATGCTGAGAGAATTGAATTTGATGGTGCTGGTGATATATCAGTATTGGGAGCAAATTTTGGAGTTAATATCAATGCCCCCCATTCCTTAGTTCATATTCAGGCATCAGATGCATCTACATCAGGTCAAACATATAGCCACACTACTTTAAAATTAGAGGAAAATGACCATACAGCTTTTCAAATATCTACACCCAATAACAAAATAGGATTTATACTGTTTGGAACTACTGGCATTGATGGTGCAACTAAAGGTCAAATAGCATATAACCATAGCATTCCTAATATGTATTTTGCTACTGACGGAACAACAAGACTGGTACTTGATAACAACTCCCGCATCAGCCTATCGAATAATGATAGTGGTACTTCAAATACAATATTTGGTTATGCCGCTGGTGCAAGTTTAGATGCTGGTTCTAATTATAATGTATTTATAGGACATCAAGTATCAGATGCTACAATGAATGATGCTACATATAATGTTGGAATAGGCTATCAAGCATTAACGGATTTAACTGAAGGTGATATGAATATTTGCATTGGTGGAGTAGCTGGAGAGAATATTACAACTGGTAGTCAAAATATTCTTATTGGAACATCAGCAGGAGATGGGCTTATCGCAGAAACAGATAATATTGCAATAGGTCACGATGCTATGTCTCACGCAAGCCCACAGGCTGACAGAGCAATAGCAATAGGTTCAGGTTCTTTAGGTGGAGATTTGACTTCTACCGCTGATGGAACAATTGGAATTGGATATTCTGCTCTCGCAGCCCTCACAAGTGGTACTACTAATACTGCTGTTGGTTATCAAACTGGATTACTATGTACCACTGCATCAGATAATACATATATTGGTCATTCGGTTGGTGTTGCAACCCATGCTGATGATTTCGCCACTACAGCCGTTGGTTCAGGTGCTTATGGTGGTACTCATGAGGGTTCTGTTAATCAATATAATACAGCCATAGGATATAATTCTATGGATGCTGCTATGGACGGTGCTGTAAAAAATACTGCCGTTGGGGCAAATTCATTAAGTGCATTAACTACTGGAGACAATAACACAGCGGTAGGCTCTACCGCATTGTTATCTGTAACTACTGGTGGTAATAATGTAGCTGTGGGAAACCAAGCTGGTGATTCTATTACTGATGGAGATGAGAATGTTATAATTGGTGATGGGGCGGCACAAACAAGTACAAGCGCTCATTATGCCGTTATAATAGGCAGGGGAGCAGCTCAAAATGGAGCTATAAGTGGAAATGGCACTATAGCTGTTGGATATAAAGCATTGGAAGCCCTCACAAGTGGCTCTGGCAATACGGCTGTAGGTTATCAATGTATGGATACTCTTGCTACTGGTCATCATAATACGGCTATTGGATATGAGGCTTTATTAAATATGAATGGTGCAGATTCTCACAACACTGCAGTTGGTAGAAGCGCTTTAAGACTTGCATCTATTAGTGGTGACGGAAATAATGTGGCAGTTGGAAGTGAAGCAGGTGATGTAATTACAGGTGGTACAAAAAATACTATAATTGGAGCCGCATCAGACCCAGGTGATGCAGGGGCAATTAATCAAACTGCTATAGGATATGGTGTTACAGCAGTAGATACAGATAACTCAGTAACGATTGGAAATGCCGATGTTACCGCTATACACATGGCACAGGATAATGGGGCTACAGTCCATTGTGGTAGTATTACAATTTATGGAACAGGATTTGCTCAAGGGCAGTTTAGATTTGGATTAAATAATGCTAATTATGGAATAGGGGATTCCAGCGCCGCCGCCTCAGGAACAGCTACTCTTTATATTGGTAATGCGGCAATAACAGTTTCTTCAGATGAACGAATTAAGAGAAACATTGAAGATACAAAAATCAATGCTACTGAAATTTTAAATAAGTTAAGAGTTGTTGATTTTGAATGGGATGACCCATCAGATAAATCCTATAATAACAGAAATGCAAGAGTTTCACAAGGTGGTCAATGGACTGGAATGATTGCACAGGAAATGGTAGAGCATGTACCTCATATTATAAACGCTCCTAGAAAAGAAGAAACGCTTGAAATAGATAATGAAAGTGAAGATATATGGAGTGTTGATTTTGAGCATCTTGTACCAACTCTTGTCAAAGCAGTACAAGAATTATCAGCAAAGGTAGAAGCATTGGAGAACGCATAATGCACCAAGTGAGTACAATACTACGCAATGTTTAAACCAGTAGCATACTTCGTAATCGGTCTTTTCGCAGGACTTACAATCTCTCTTTTAATGAAAGATGCCAAGCCTGTTGAGAAGATAGTTATCTATGATGGATACAGAGTACGATATGATTATCCTCATTACTATAGGGGTGGATACGATTACTATTACAGACCATTAGAATATCGTGGTGGTGGTCAATCTAATACAAGAAATGATGGAGAGCGTAGAGGTGGTGGTACTAAGCAAACAGGAACTACTACTGTAAAAGATACACCTGAAAGAAAGAAAAGCTGGGGAACTAAATACTAATGGCTAAAGAACTTTCACCAGACACAAAATTTACACTCTCAATCCAAACGATGATTGGTGCAGGAATGGGGATAGCCTCACTTGTAGGAATGTGGTATATGCTACAAGCCGACATACAAGAAGCTAAGGAATTGCCTGTACCTTTATCCTTATTCTCTCAAGAATACCCAAGTAAGGGAATTAGTGATTTTAATTGGAGTCCATCCTACGAGCAGTACAAACAGCAAGTGGGCAACCTTCAGGAAAATCAGGATGATATTTACGAGATTGTCGAAGGGCTTCAAGAAGAAATTAAAGAACTGAATAGACAGATTACAAACTTGAGAATTGCAGTCCAATGAAGTGGCTACTATTACTATCATTGGCATTTGCTCAGCCAGCACAACAAGTAGTGAACGATGACAATTTTAATGGGGCTATCTACAAGGGGATGTGGTTAGTTCGTTTCACCAGTTCATGGTCAACGGATAATAAACAAAACTTCTATATAGGGAAATTCATTGTGGAAGGCGACTCTGCACATATGGGAACACAAATGATGATATTGCCAGTGAAAAATCTTCCCGAAGTTGCGAGAAAACTAAGATTAAGAAATTTTCCAAGTGTAGTTTTATTTAAAGATGGAAAGAAAGTAAAAGTGTGGAAAGCAGATTTCGATGGGAAACTTGAACTGTCAACAGAACAAGTTAAAAAAGCTATTAATTGGCATTCAAAGGGAACAGTGTATTAGTGGCATGGTTTTATGCACATTGTGTGATTGCGGTTGTGATTCTGATTGCGGATGCAAGAGGGACTCTGGAGCCAACATTAAAGAGTTGGGAAAAGAAATTGGGGATACCAGTGCCAGAGGAAATCGTAAAAGAAGATGAGCAAGGCAATAAATGATTCACTCAATCTCACAATTTCAATCTCATTCCTTGTTAAAATCTTGGCAGTTACAGGCATTGTAGTTGGTAGTTATTACCAAACAACTTCGAAGATGGCTGATATGGAACGCACGATTGCAGAGATGCACTCAGAGATAATAATTTTAAATTCCAAGATGTCTGACATGGAACGAGAGCATGTTGAAGAATTAGAACATCATAACGAAGAATTGATTGAAGAAAACAGAAGCCTATTACAAAGAATGGGCTTAAAGAAACCATAAACAACGGAGTCAAAAATGGCAAAAGAAAAAAAGAAAGCCGACGAACCCAAAATCAGCATCGACGGTACTGAGTACAAGGTGTCTGATCTAACGGAAGAACAAGTCGTGTATGTAAATCATGTAGCGGATTTAGACCGCAAAATTGGAAGTTCACAATTTAATCTACAGCAACTAAGTGGTGGCAAAGATTATTTTATGTCACTACTGAAAGAGTCTCTTGCGGGTTAAGTGGACATCCACGGTAAATAAGGCTGGTACGTCGTATCAGCCTGAGACCCCAAGTGTTATTAAGAGGGACTTACTGGAAAGAGAAGTGAAGCCCCTGAAGGCACGTTATAGGGTCTCTAAGGGGGTAAAATACGATGTTACCCCAGAAGTGATAGGTAAGCCAGCAAAAATCAAAGAAGAGATTATACGGGAAGGTAAGCCCTATGAGGGGCAAGTGCCTGATTCATTTGAAAGAATTGAATTTGATGCAGATGTGTCTGAATTACAGGATTATGGAGATGTAAAGTATTATAGATCAGAGTACGGGAAAATAAGGGTATCAAATGATGCAGAGTATTATTAATGGAAAAAATGTTAATCCAAGAATGGGGCATAGTGGGGGTTCTTCTTGCCTTATTCTTTGGTCAGGTTATGTTTCTTCAAAAAACATTGATGAAAAAATTAAATGAAACAGATGATAAGGTCATTGCCCTTATTAACAGGTGGAATCGGTCAGACGAAATATCCTTACGGCATCGGGAAGATATTATAAAAGAACTTAACGATGTAACAGATGATCTAAATTTTATAAAAGGAAGGCTAAACGGTAAAGGGCAATGAAAGTGAACGAATACAGAAATGAGATAATGAGTCTTTTAATTAAGGTGGATACCAGACAAGAAGAATTATATCATAGAATTGGGAGAATAGAAATGCACTTAGAAAGATTAAATGGAAAAGTAGCCGAACATGAAAAAAAGATAACTTCGTTATGGAGTTATGGGGTGGCTTTTGTATTTATAGTAAGTGTTGGAATTAACTTAATCATGCGAGGGTTTTAAAATGGATGCAATGGAATTGTTAGTAGAAAATTGGGAATACGTAGTTATTGCAATATTAGCTGTGGATAAGGCTGTTGCTCTATCCCCATCTAAATGGGATGACTTGATTTGGACTTCGGTAAAAAA
>Ga0315336_1007654_pt1 | contig 10164 bp, 7 predicted proteins | sample ASW5metaG_FD_204512 | JGI IMG/M metagenome (GOLD analysis project Ga0315336, IMG submission 204512) | Ammonia-oxidizing marine archaeal communities from Monterey Bay, California, United States - ASW #5 | ecosystem: Environmental > Aquatic > Marine > Intertidal zone | place: USA: California... | reverse complement strand
TTCGGCGCGCTCTTGTCATAAGAACCGTAGGCGCGGCGCCAAGAGGCCGTACGCGGCGGCCCATCCTTCACCTCGTCGCTGTCCGAGACCGCCGGTTCTTCGAGGCTTGTCGAATCCCAGAAGTGACCGCAATAGCGGCACAGATGTTGATACATGTCGGCCAGCGTGTCATCGACTTCGGGCAGAGATTTTCGCCCCACATCATGCCCGAAGACACGATCGATGGCACCGCATATCGGATGCGGGTAATAGCCGTAACGGTTCAGCCCGATACCGTATATGCATGGCAGTACGCAGCCGTTCGAAAACTCGGCGCAATCGTCGGGTCTCAAATCGATCGGCGCGACATTGAAGTTCCGATGATGGTCTTGGACGGCGGTTTCTTTTCCCGAGTCAACGACATCCACCTCGGGCGGCATCTTTTCCATAATTCGGCGCGTTGGCTTGCAGTAGCCGTTTGTGCAGAGCGCAAGGCGCGTCTTGGGAGAATGCTGGCGCTTGTAGCGAACCAGTTCATCGACAATATCGAGGATATGGGGATTCAAGGTCGGTTCCCCACCTTCGAGCATGATCTCCGACCAACGGCGTTTCTGCGAGATACTCTCCCGCACGAACCGCTTGATCTGATCGACCGTCATGTGTTCCTGGGCGTTTGCCTGATCGCCGCCGCAGGAGCGATTGCAGTTCTGGCAGTGCATGTTGCAAAAATGGGTAACGTCGATGATAATTTTGGTCGGATCCGGTTTGAACGGGGGTTGGGCTCGCAGCACCTTGTCCGCTTGGGCTTTGCTTTTGGTACCAGACAATATAGCTCGCAAAAGCGGGGCACGATTCTTTTCCGCCCTTGCCGCTCTATAGGCGCGGCGCACATGTATGCCCAGGTTTCCGCCGACAGGAGAACGCGACAGTACCGCCGCAGTGTCCGGATTCTTCTTCATGGTTGATGTCCTCGCAATACTGACCCCGATCCCGGATTGGGACGCTAATCAAGCCGATCGAAAGCATGGCTATCACGGACCGGTAACGGTCGGGTAACAGGATCTGGGTCCGGTCAGGTAAACCCGGCCGTTGGGGCCGTTGGACGGTGAGGACAGGGAATTTGGCGATATTGTCTGCCGCCTGGTGAAGAACCTGTCGACATCTGCTGGTGTGAAGGGGATAATTCTAAGGCATGAACTGGTCCAGTAGGATTTGTTCGTCCTGTAGCAATCCCTACACGTAAACAAGATAGCGTATATAGTTGTGAAGCGAACATTACTGAGAATAGCGTTAAACTCAATTTTGGTGGTTTCGAGCCTGGTATTAGTTCTGGCAGTGCTGGCGGCTTTTTCGGCAGACGAAGGCATCGCCTATGTTTCGTCCTGGCCGGCAATGCGTGATCTACAGACCAGCGGCAAGTCAACGCACCTTGACTGCGACGCTCACTGGACACGCGATACGCATAAACACGCGGCCGTATTGTTGACGGACTATCTGATTGCCAGGGGAGATATATGAGCGATGCAACAAGGCCTAGAATACTCGTCATCGGCCTCGCCGAGGCCACGCTTGACCTTATTCTGCCATGGGTGGACGCCGGAATTCTGCCGACTTTCCAGCGTCTGATGGAGGAAGGCGTCTATGGCGTACTGAAATCGAGAGAGCCTTTCATCACGCCGCAGATGTGGGGAACACTTCTTACCGGTACCCCGGCGAGCCGGCACGGTGTTCTCGACTTCTGGCAACGCGGCGAGAACGGGCGGTTTCGGGAGACCAACGGTTCCGATTTGAAGCAAACACCGATTTGGGCCATGCTCGGCGGCCGCGGATTCAGCAGTGGCATCGTGAACCTGCCTTTTACCTATCCGCCTCGGCGCATCAATGGTTACATGATTTCCGGCGAAGACGCACCGGGCGCCCACCGCTCGATCGCAAACCCGCCGGAATTGTTTGACGACGTCGTCGCCAAGTTCGGCCGATACCGGTTGAAAGATATCTTCCCGGGCGGCAGAGAAAAGTCAGACTATCTGACACTGATCGAAGAGGATGTCGTTAAGCAGACTGACATGCTTGAATTCCTGGTCGAACAGCGTCGGACCGACTTTTTTATGACGTTCTACAGTGCAACCGCTATCTGCCAGCATTATTTCTGGTCCGATATGGAATCCGATGACAAGGACAACCCATACCAACCAGTGATCGAGACCGCTTATCGCGCGCTCGATGCGTCAATCGGCCGGTTAATCCGGGCCGCCGGCCCGGACGCACAGATATACGTCATCTCGGAATGCGGCGCCGGACCGTTGCAGTCGGGCGTCAATATCAATGCCTGGCTCGCACGAGAAGGTTTCCTGGCCTACCGGTCAACCAGGCGCATGACAGAATCGAAGAAAGCCACGGAACAATCGATGCGCGCCACAGTGGCTAGCGTGCGCAAACAGGTACAAGGCGTTTTGCTGAAGCGGCTACCCCGGTCGATGTACTATCTGACCAATAGACATTTAGGGCGCATCAAGGCGATGATACAGTCGTATGTCGTAAACTCCGGCATCGATTGGGCACAAACCCGGGCATTCTCCCGGGGCAAGGAAGGCAATATCTTTGTCAGCCTGAAAGGCCGCGATCCAAACGGTATCGTCGAGCCGTATGAATACGAGGGCCTGTGTACGGCAATCGCCGACAAGCTCTACGCGCTGGTGGATCCGGCCACCGGAAATCCGGTAGTCGACAAAGTCTGCCGCGCGGAGGAACTTTACCCGGGGGCAATGCAAAAGATCGCACCCGACATTACCGTTGTCTGGCGTGACGGCCTATATTGCCCGCATGAAGGCAAGCGTGACGACACATCGGTATTTGTCGAACGCTGGCGGGAATATATGAACTGGCCGACAACGGGCGGCCATCGCCTTGAAGGCATCCTGTTTGCCAAGGGGCCAGGGATTCGCCGGGGACACAGGATCGACGGTGCCAGTCTTCCGGATCTTGTGCCAACCTGGCTGCGGGCCTTGGAGCAGCCTGTGCCGGCGCACCTTGAAGGACGTGTCATCCCCGGGCTGTTCGAGTCGACTGAATGAAGTATAACCGGCTCGGGCATACGGACCTGCGGGTTTCCGAATTGGGCCTAGGTTGTCAATCGCTCGGCGGCGGTCTGCACCATCGAGACCGAAAGCAATCGATTGCGCTGGTTCGGAAGGCGCTTGATGAAGGCGTCACCTTCTTCGATACATCGGACCATTATAGCCAGGGTCTGAGCGAGCAGTGGCTTGGAGAGGCGTTAGAAGGCCAGCGGCAGAAGGTGGTCCTGGCAACCAAGGCCGGGACGCGCTATACGCCGTTGGGCAGCCTGGCCGGGCGTATCCGTCCTATCCTGATGCCGTTCCGCCGGCAGCTGCGTCCGTTGAAAGTGCCGATTCACCGAATTCGCGCCACCCGGAAGCGACAAGATTTTAACACCTCATATCTAATCCGATCAGTAGATAACAGCTTGAGGCGGCTGAATACAGACTACCTGGATTTGTTTCAATTGCATAAGCCTCCGGCAAATGTTTTGGCCGCGGACGACTGGCGCGAAACCCTGGAGCGCCTCCGGGAATGCGGAAAGATACGCAGCTACGGCATCTCTTGCGCAACCGTCGATGATGCTGTTCTCTGCCTTGGCATGCCGGGAATCGCTGCCGTGCAAGTCGGCGCCAGCCTGCTGGACCAAGTGGCGATCACAAAGTTACTGGGGCGGGTCGAACAGCGATCGCTCGGCGTTATCGTGCGAAACCCGCGGGCACAGGGCCACCTGACCGCCGAGTTGAGCGACATCATGGCCGAGACCTATGCCAAATCCAACGCCGAGGTGACTGAGCGGAAGCAGCGCGCCGAAGGTTTTTCTTTCCTCATCAGCGAAGATCGCACGCTGGCACAGGCGGCGCTGCAATTCGTGCTGCAACTGCCGGGCGTTACCACGGCGATACCGCGGGCAATCAACGTGCAGCAGTTAATGGAAAACCTCGGCACGCTCAGGGCACCGCCGCTGACCGGCGCGGAAATGGCGCGGATTGCGGCCCTACAATCTGCTTCTGCCACAACCATCAGGCGCAATGGGATCGACATCGACGCGGTGCAGGACGCATGAACTACCGAACCTTAGGAAAAACCGGTTTGCGGGTTTCTGAAATGGGAATGGGCTGTTCCGGTATCGGCCGGACCCTATATCGGAGAGATGACAGCGGCGCCATCGCAACCCTGCAGGCATCCCTGGATCAGGGGGTGACCTTATTTGATACGGCGCCGAGTTACAGCGCCGGTGAAAGCGAGCGCCTAATCGGCAATGCTTTCAAGGGGAAACGCAGCCAAGTCATTTTGACGTCCAAGGTTGGCGTCCGCGGGACCCCCATCGGCAGGTTTGCCAAACACTACAAACATCTGCTGCGCCCAGCGCATTTCCTGTTCAGCCCGATCCTCCGTGCGGCGGCGCGAAAATACCATCAGTCACAACGGCTCGTCGATTTTTCCCGAGGCTTCATCATCGAGAGCCTGGAACAAAGCCTCAAAAGGCTGCAGACCGATTACCTGGACCTTTACCTGCTGTACCATCCGACGCTGGATTCCCTAAAACGTGCCGACTTTTGTGACACATTGATTGAACTCAAGGCCGCGGGAAAGATTCGTCACTGGGGTATCTCCGCCGATACACTCGAACAGGCCCTGTTGTGCCTGGAAATTCCAGCTGTTGAGGTTGTGCAGCTTGATATCAGCATGGTGTCCTCGGAACCATTGGATAGTTTTCTGACGGGCGCAGCCAATAAAAATGTCGGCGTGATTGCCAGGAAAGTATTGGCGCAGGGTGTGTTGACCGGATCGAAAGCGAAGACCAAAGCAGACAGATGGATAGTGGACGAAGAGCTGCTTGAGGCAATGAAGAAGAAGGCAGGCCAGCTTGGTTTCCTGGCAACGGACGGCCGCACGAAGACACAGTCGGCGCTGTTGCATATCCGCGGTTTGCCGGATGTGGCGAGCGCTGTGGTAGGTTACAGCAGTCGAGAACATTTGCGTGAAAATATCTCTGCCTATGATTTGCCGTTGCTGACCGAGGATGAATGCCAACAGATACGTGCGTTGTAGTAGTATGGATTGCCGCTGGGATAAATGCGAATACTGACCTTAAGCTATGAATTTCCACCGGTCGGCGGCGGCGGCGCCAGGGTTGTCGACGGCCTTGTCCGTGAACTCGCAAACCAGGGACACGAAATCGATGTCGTCACCATGGGGTTCCGCGGCCTGACCGATTCAGACGTCGTCGATGGTGTCAACATACTGCGGCAGGCGGCCCGCAGAAAACGGACCGATATCTGCTACACGCGCGAGATGATACCGTATCTGTTGTCGGCGCTGCCACGCGTGAAGCGCCTGGTCGCAGAAAGACAGTATGACATCAATCACACTCACTTCATATTTCCCGATGGCGTGCTGGCGTGGCTGCTGTATCGTATTAGCGGCCTGCCCTACGTCATCACCGCCCACGGCTCCGATGTCCCTGGCTACAATCCCGACCGGTTTCAATTTCAGCACGCCATGCTTACGCCGTTGTGGCGGCGCGTCGTCAAGAACGCGGAGTGCGTGATTTCCCCCAGCACCTATCTGCGGGAACTGCTCGAACAACGCGGTGCTGGCACCGAATTGCAGGTCATTCCAAACGGCCTGAACGCCGACAAATTTGATCCGGGACGCGAAAAGCGCATGCGTATCCTGGTCGTAACACGCATGTTCGAAAGAAAGGGTGTCCAGTTTCTGCTGCAAGCCCTTCGGGGCCGAACGCTGGACTGCGAGATCAATATCGTCGGCGACGGGCCTTTTCTGAATACGTTGAAACGCATGGCCGCTGACACGCCCGCAGACATCCGGTTCCACGGCTGGCTCGACAACGAATCCGGCAAACTAAAAGAGCTTTATGAAACGTCCCAAATCTTCGTATTTACCTCGCGGCGGGAAAACTGCCCGGTAAACCTGCTAGAAGCCATGACCGCCGGAATGGCGATCGTAACGTCGCAAGATCCCGGATCCAGAGAGCTGGTTGGCGATACCGCCCTATGTGTGGCGGATAATCAGCCGGATCAGTTGTATGCCACGCTCAAACAGCTCACCCGCGACCCGGCGCGGTGTGACGAGCTGGGCCGGCGGGCCCGCCAGCGGTTCGAAGCGCATTATGCTTGGCCCATCATCGCAGACCGGTACCTGGCGCTGCTAGAACAAACGCGGGTCTGAGCCTTGTGGCGAACAACGAGATCATCACGAGCCGTCGCATTGTCGAACCGGGTCAATACAGCGTGACCGGCGACGAGTGCCGTAGTATTATCGTCGGATGGAGCAGAGTTCCTGTGCCCGGCGTCGGATTATTGGCGTGACTGAGGACCAACGGCCGTGATGGACTTGTCGATCGTCATTCCCCTATTTAACGAGGAGAAAAGCGTTGCGCCATTATTTCGACGCCTGACCGAGTGGCTGGCGACGGAGCAGCTTTCCTGTGAGGTTATCATGGTCGATGACGGCAGCAGCGATGGAACATTTCATGAAGCGGCCGTGCTTGCGCGAAGCCACTCTTTTGTTCGCGTCATAAAGCTGCGACGCAATTTCGGCCAGGCCGCCGCCATGTCGGCCGGCATCGATGCGGCACGGGGCGACATCATCGTCACCATGGACGGCGACTTACAGAACGACCCGGCCGATATTCCGGCCCTGGTTGCCGCCGTCAACGCTGGGCACGATCTGGCAGTGGGCTGGCGGCAGGATCGGCAAGACAACTATATTACCAGGATCTTGCCATCGATCCTGGCGAACCTGTTGATCGCAAAAGTGACCGGCGTCGCGATCAAGGACAATGGCTGCACCCTGAAGGCTTACCGTGCCAAGGTGATCAAGGGATTGCCGCTTTATCCGGGCATGCACCGTTTCATTCCCGCTCTCGCCTCCCTGGTCGGGGCGTCGGTGACGCAGGTGAAAGTCCGCCACCACCCGCGCCGCTACGGCGAATCCAAGTATGGCATGACGCGTATTTACAAGGTTTTGGCCGACGTGCTGGCCGTCAAAAGCATCCTCATGTTCGCCGAGCGGCCTTATGCATGGCTTTACATGGCCGCCGCCGCCACCGGCGCCGTCAGTTGCTTGTTTCTCATTGCCGCCGTTCACCAATCAGCATCGCAAGTCTCCGGCTCGAGCTATATTTTCCCCGGCTTGTTCGCACTCTCGGCCAGTATGTCTTTGTTTCTTGTCATCATCGGCTTGCTCAGCGTTCTGATCTCCCGGTTGGTTGCGCGCGAGATCAAAACACTTAGGGTCGTGGCGACTTGGCATCGTCGATGGGACAGTCATGACCAGCGCTGAACCGGCGATCGTCACGGACCAAGCGGTCACGCTGTCGGTTGTCGTGCCGATGGATATCCGTCTGCATGTGCCGTCGACGGTCGAGCTTCTGCATCGCTATCATGACTGTTTGACCAAAGCCGGGGCCGCACACGAATTTATTGTTGTCGTAGATGGATCGGCCCCCGATCTCTCTGCTGCGCTACACGCTCTGGCGTTGGACAGCACACCACTCACGATCCTCTCCTTCAACCGATCGTTTGGAGAATCCGCCGCCATTTCGGTCGGCTGCGAAAATGCACGCGCCGACGCGGTTCTGATATTGCCCGCCTTCGAGCAAGTGTCGGTTAGCGACATACCAAAAGTCCTGGAAGCCCTGGAGGACTGCGACATGGCCGTGGCGCGCCGGTCCGGCTCTGATCAGACGCGGTCGCACGGGTTTCGCCGCCGATTGTTGCACGGCACACTCAATATGCTTGTCGCGAATCCGTTCACCGATCTCGAGTGCGATGTTCGGGCCTTTCACCGCTCGGTGGCCGAGGACACCAGAGTGCAAAGAGATCAGCACCTCTATTTTCCGCTGCTGGCGCACGCTGGCGGGTTCCGGGTTCGACAGATCGACGTCGCGCCGGGACGTGAGGCAGCCCATCCGCATGGAACTTACGGCGCAAAAGTATACCTGGATAAGGGATTTGATCTGCTTTCACTGTTCTTCCTGATACGGTTTGCTTACAAGCCGCTTCGGTTCTTTGGCGGCGTTGGTCTACTGCTGTTCTTTCTTGGCAGCGTCATCGTCGGCTACGTGGTCTATGAGCGGCTGTTCGCGGGTGTAGCGCTGGCCGATAGACCGGCACTGATTCTGGGCGCGCTGGCCCAGATGCTTGGCTTTCAAATGATAGCCATTGGCTTTATTGGAGAAATTCTGAACTTCGTTCACGCCAGGGACACGGTGAAATACCGGGTCGAGAAGATGATCAACGAGTGACAACAGTGTCGAACCGAAATCGTATTATGGCAACCGTCACGGAGGTCCTTGGCCTCGGTCTCGTCGCGCTGGGCCTGCGTTTGGGCGACGCCTTCCGCCCGCCGATCTTCGACGAGCTTTATCATGTGCTGGCGGCTCGGTCTTGGGTCATCGACGGGACTTTCCGAATTGCCGATGGTGTCTACGAACGAGCCACCGCGTTCACGGTTCTGATCGGAACGGCCTTCGAGTTCTTCGGCGATAGTTTGATCGTCGCCCGCCTGCCGTCGATCGTCGCCGGCATGGTGATGGTCCTGGTTCTTTTCCTGTGGCTTCGCACTGTTGCCGGGCGCGGCGCCGCCTGGATCGCGGCGCTGGCGCTATGCCTGTCGCCGGAAGCGATCTTTGCGTCGGTGCACATCCGGTTTTACACACTGCATGCGTTGCTTATTCTCTGCGGCGCCATCGGCGCCCATGCCCTCGCGACACGGCGCCATGGCCTGCTCGCGACCGCCCTACTCGTGGCGGCAACGCTATCTGCGCTGGGACTGGCGTTGCATCTCCAGATCACCACCTACATTGGCCTCTTGGCGCTGGCGCTTTGGCTAGGCTTCAGGGCCGCCGGCGTGCTGTTAAGCGCACGAACGCAAGTCGTCAAACTTGTTTGGGTCGCCGCGGCCCTGGCGGCAACGCTTGCCATCGGCGTCGCCGCCGTCCTGACAACGGAATACGGCGCCGGCACCCTTAAAATATATAGATCCGCGCCTCTGTGGAACATTGAGGCGGGGAACAAGTTGGAGTACTACGTGGTTAGCCTTGCATTGCGCTACCCCACATTCTTCAGCCTTTTCCCGCTTGCGGCCCTATACGCGATCGGCAAGCGACCAGCAGTGGCGTCACTTTGCGTAACGATATTTGCCGTCAGTTTCTTGGTTCTGTCTTTGGGCGCCTCGAAGGCCGAGCGCTATATCTTCTTTGCCATGCCGTTTTTCTTCGCCGTTTGGGGCATCGCGCTGGCGGAAGGCGCGGCGCCTCTGTTCAACAGCCTGCGCGGTCTTACCGACGCGGCCGCTCAAAAGCTCGGTCTCGTTCGCGACATTCCAAAGCGACTGCACTGGTGCATCACCGGTCTGGTCCTGGCGTTCATTATGTTTACGAATACGGCGTTCCCGCTTGGTCTGAAGATGGCCTTCAACCCGCGTCCCGTGTCGGCCAAATGGCAGACGGTCGAGCCGATCCTGCGCCCGATCGCACAGGCGGCGGACGTCGTCTTGACGACGGAAGACATCAACGCGCTTTATTTTATCGATCGCCACGACATGTTCATAAGCGCCACCAAATTGTCTGAGCAGCGCCCTGGCGAGGAATTTACCATCGACCGCCGAACCGGGCGACCGATTATCAGCACCGCCAAATCGCTGAAGCGCGTGATGGCGTGCTACGCGACCGGCCTTGTCATCGCCGAAGAGTTACATTGGCTCAACGATATATACGTAACGGAGGTCGTCGCCTTCCTGATCACGTCGCAAATGGAGCGTATCGATCTCGCTGAAAAAGCAGGCATCAGGGCCTACCGCTGGCGCGCGCCACTTTCTGATGCCAATGTGGATTGCCAAGGCTTGCCGGCGTTTGGCCGGAAGACCGCACGGTAGTGGCCGTTCAGCACACCGCCAATTAAAACCACCGCTCTAGATCCGGAAAATAGGTTGATTTTCCCCCATCAAACGATTTCGCGAGGTCGAGAACTTGCTCTAGGTCACCGACTCATTAAATCGGAGCCATATTCGCACTGAAGCGAGTTTTACGGAAGCGAGATAGTTGTCGTCTCGTTTGTCGTAGCGTGTGGCGACGGCGCGGAAATGTTTGAGTTTGTT
>Ga0315336_1007653_pt1 | contig 10165 bp, 6 predicted proteins | sample ASW5metaG_FD_204512 | JGI IMG/M metagenome (GOLD analysis project Ga0315336, IMG submission 204512) | Ammonia-oxidizing marine archaeal communities from Monterey Bay, California, United States - ASW #5 | ecosystem: Environmental > Aquatic > Marine > Intertidal zone | place: USA: California... | reverse complement strand
TAAGAGTGATTTTCATACCGTCGCCCGCGGCTTCTTGATGGGGGGTGCGGACATCATTCCGGGGGTTTCTGGCGGAACCGTGGCCCTGGTGCTCGGCATCTACGAACGGCTGGTGACAGCCATCAGCCGGTTCGACATGCAGTTTCTCGCGCTCGTCCGCCGTAGAGAGTTCTTGGCCGCCGGGGCACACTCCGACCTCCAATTTCTCGGCGCACTGCTGGCCGGTATCGGCACCGGTATCGTCGGCCTCGCCAGTCTGATGCACTACCTGATGGAACATCAGCAGCAGCACACGCTTGCCGCGTTCTTCGGGCTGATTCTCGCCTCGAGCTACGTGGTGGCCGCCATGATCAAGGGTTGGTCGCGGCGAAGTTGGCTGATCGCCGGCGCGGCGGCTGCTTTCGCCTTCTGGCTGGTGGGGCTCGTTCCTGCGGTCCCCCCGGAAGGAAACGCCTACGTGGTGTTGACCGGCATGATCGCAATCTGTGCCATGATTCTCCCCGGCATCAGCGGCGCGTTCATCATGCTGATCATGGGGAAGTACCACGACATCACCGGAATCCTGCGGTCGCTGGCGCACTTTGACATCAGCGGCTCCGGCGTGGTCACGCTGCTCGCCTTTATGATCGGTGCCGGGGTGGGACTGCTCAGCTTCAGCAAGGTGCTGCACTGGCTACTCGAATGGTATCAAGCCGCGACAATGGCTGCGTTGTGCGGCTTCATGCTCGGTTCGCTGCGAAAAATCTGGCCGTTCAAAAAGGACCTCACCCCCGAGGTGCTCGAATTCAAGCTGAAACAGTTTCAAAACGAATTGCCCGATTTGAGTGACGGCAGCGTTTGGTTCTCGCTGCTGATCGTTGTGTTAGCGGCCGGTTTCGTCCTCGCGCTCGACCGTTTCGGCAAACGGAACCAGACACCGACTGCCGGAGAGACATCGCAGCCGGCCGCCGTTACCGAAGAGGACCAGCCCCCGGTCGGTTAGTGCGTCTACGCCGGTTGGTGCCGACCGAGTCCCCACCGAGCACAGCGCGTCACGCGGCACACACCCGCCAACCGACTTCATCTCCGCGGGGAGTAAGCCAACAGCGACCGATCCGTGACCACGGACCTGTCCCGTGATAAGATGCTGTGTGGTGAATCTTGCCCCGTTTCACCACGAACCATCCACAGGAGATGACTGTGTCCGCACTCACTCGTACCTTCATGCTGGCGTTGGGATTGCTTGTCGTTCTCGCGGCCGAGACCGCAATCGAGGCGAACGAAAAAGCGCCCGGTCGGGAGCGTTTGCTGTACGTCGCCTCGCCCGGCGTCCGCAACTACCTGGAATGGGGCGGGCACGGCATTTTGGTCTTCGCCATCGACGAGAACCATCGCTTCGTCAAACGGATTTCACTGGCAGGTTTCGGCACCGACGACGAAGGACACATCCTGAATGTGAAAGGGGTCTGTGCCAGCGCCCGCACCGGCCGACTCTACGTCAGCACGTATCAGCACCTGATCAGCGTCGATCTGCTCACCGACAAGGTGCTCTGGCAAGAATCGTTCGACCGCGGCTGCGACCGCATGTCGATCTCCCCCGACGGCGAGACGATCTATCTCCCCTCCCTCGAAAAGGAGGTCTGGTACGTCGTCGACGCGATCACCGGCGACGAACTCACACGGATCGAACCAAGATCCAAATCGCACAATACGCTCTACGGTCTCAGCGGAAAACGGGTCTACCTGGCAGGACTCGGCTCGAATCGGTTGACGGTCGCCACAACCGACAATCATGCCATCGAGCGGACTGTGGGACCGTTTGGTGACAAGATTCGCCCCTTCACACTCAACGGGGCTGAGACGCTTGTTTTCGTTAACGTCGACGACCTGCTCGGCTTCGAAATCGGTGATCTCCAAACCAATCGCCGCATCCACCGCGTCGAAGTGCAAGGCGTCCCCAGGGGAAAACCAAAGCGGCACGGCTGCCCCAGTCACGGCATCGGCTTGACGCCGGACGAACGCGAGATTTGGCTCTGCGACGGGTTCAACAAGAAGCTGCACTTCTTCGACGCCACCGTCATGCCCCCCGTGCAGACCGGCAGCATCTCCTTGCGCGGGCAGCCGGGCTGGGTCACTTTTTCGATCGACGGCACGCTGGCATATCCCTCGACCGGCCAGGTAATCGACGTTGCTTCCCGCAAGATTCTCGTCGCCCTGGCCGACGAAGAGAATCGCCCCGTCCAAAGCGAAAAGCTGCTCGAAATCGACTTCGTGAACGGCAAACCAATCGCCAACGGCGACCAATTCGGCTACGGGCGTGTGCGGAACTAAGCGACAAAACTGCGCTGGCCCTGGCGATGCGGCTTCTATACACGGCATCTTGCTGCGACTCCCGGGTCAAGCTGACGCGCATCGCACGTGGCCGAGCTTCTCCTTGTTCAGATGTCCTCGCTCGTTGTAACCGGAAAACCGAATCAGTAGGATGAACCAAGACAAGAATGGCCCGAAAGTTATGGAGGACGACCTTGACGCAGACGACGGCACCTTTCCGCACGGCACGCCAGTCATTGTACGAACGTTACCGCGATCGGCTTGAAGTCAACTCGGCGCTAAGTCGCGCCCTCGTCAGTTATCAGGCCAACCGCAAGCAGCCCTTTTACCGTTGGTTCAAGTACAAGGAGGGCTTCTCGGCAGCCCTCGTCGACTACGTGCTGGAATTCCTTGGGTTGGAAACAGGGCGACTCTTGGATCCCTTCGCCGGAACGGGCGCCGCAATCATGCGTGGTCGAGAGAAAGGCTTTTCAGCTGTCGGGATCGAGTTGATGCCGGTTGGTGTGAAAGCGATTGAAGCCCGCCTTACGGCCGATAACGTCGACGTCGAACAGTTCGTTGAACAATGTGATCTGTTTGACGGCGATGCCTGGAAAGTCCCGCCTGATGAGCGTTTTACGTTTTCGCACTTGCGAATTACGGAAGGCGCTTTTTCCCCGCAGACTGAAGACCAGCTCAACAGCTTCCGCACCTATCTGGCCACAACTGACATCGACCCCAACGTCAGGGCGCTTCTGGAGCTGGGGTGTCTGAGTGTTCTGGAGTCCATTAGTTACACCCGCAAAGACGGTCAGTATTTACGGTGGGATCACCGCGCAGCGCGCTGCCTCCCTGGCAAAGGTTTTGCTAAAGGGCCCATCCCGATGTTCGACGAAGCGATGAGGCGGCAACTCAAGATGATGCGGCAAGATCTCACGACGCCCGATCTGTTTTCCACGCCTCGGAACAGTGCCGGCGATTTGCAAATCTCCGCAGGATCCTGCCTGGAGATTCTCCCATCTCTACCATCAGCGGACGTGGATGTTGTTGTCACCTCGCCACCCTATTGCAACCGCTACGATTACACGCGCACGTACGCGCTCGAACTCGCCTACCTCGGAATCAATGCCGAGCAGCTCAAGAAACTTCGCCAGTCCTTACTTTCATGCACTGTAGAAAATCGCTCGAAAGTTGAGGAGCTTCGTTGGCAATACGCGAAACGAAGTAGCTCACAGCTGTTTGAAGAGGCTCTCGGCGCCTTCAACAGCCAAGAGGCTCTGCAAGAGTTGTTGGCCCGTTTGGACGAACTCGGCCAACGCAAAGACCTGAACAACAACAACGTCCCGCGCATGGTCCGTAACTACTTTCTCGAATCCGCGGTGGTGATTTTCGAGTTAGGCCGCATCGTCAAACCGGGCGGTCATGTAGTAATGGTCAACGACAACGTGCAGTACGGAGGCGAAGAGGTCCCGGTCGACCTGATCCTATCGGACATCGCGGCTGCCGCTGGTTTTCAGACCGAGCGCATCTGGGTGCTTTCAAGAGGTAAAGGAAATAGCAGTCAGCAAATGGGTAAGCATGGCCGCAACGAACTTCGCAAATGCGTGTTCGTCTGGCGGCGCTAAGATATCGTCGACGCTGGATACGGTATGGCCAAACGCAATTTCCGAAAGTCGTTGATTGAATCGGATGACTTTGCGCAGTATAGCTTGCGGGCCACGTTTTTCGTTCGAAAATTGCGGTCGCTAACACTTTGGGAAGCTATCAATCATGTCAATGATCTGACAGAGGCGAGCAAGGGGTTCAGCTGGCGGGATCGTAAAACATGGGGTATTGAAGCTGAAAGCTGGGATATCGTCCGCCGCAAGAAAGTCAATCCGCTGTTAATCTTTTGCCATCCGCGTGTGTTGTCTGAGCAACCGCGATTGCTCCTTTATTACCGGACAGTCAACCTCATCTCTCAAAAGGGGTTGTCAACTCTTGTCGGCGGCAATGTGACCAACATTGAAGCTGGCCGGGTCGAATCGCTCGACCGTACCTGGCTGACAAAGGTCGTCATCACGCTAAACAGTATCGCATCTGCTGTCGTCAAGCATTCGGCGGAGATCGATCCGCAGGACTTGCCCGGATTTCAATTCGCCACAGCAGGCTCGACGATTCAAGGTTCATGGAATAATGCAATCGGTGCAGCAGGCGAAGCCGCAGTCCGCACGATCTTGGTCAATCATTTACGCAATGAAGTCGTACAACTTGTATGGCGCGACGGTAGCATGACTCGCTATGATTCCGATCAGCATACGTCTGTGCTCGATCGCATTGACGACTTGAGGGTCTTGCGATTGAAGCCGGGGTTTCACATCCTCTTCGGCAGCGAGCCGGACGTATCAATGCGCGATCCTAACGACGTTCCGGTGGTAGCGGTAGAAGTCAAGGCAGGAGCCGATCCCGCGGCCGCTCTCGAGCGACTTGGCGCGGCCATGAAGTCTTTTGAGAACGACCGAGATTTGAACCCGCGCGTCAAAACAGTGTACGTTGTTCGGTGCATGACCCCGGAACTGCAAAAACGCATTAATCAAGGCAGCTTTTTTGATCACACATTCGCACTGTCGGATCTCTTGCTAGACGAAAGTCGACAAAAGACGTTCGCGAACTTATTTCTGCGAGTCATCTTCAGAAAGCAGAAACGTTCATGAGTAGGGCACACGTTCGGGTTCGGTCCTTATCTTACCTGCTCTGTGATCGTCCGCATCTGCTTCTCCCATGAGCGGGAATCCGGAACGGTACTTCGTAAGTTCCGTGACCCTGGCAGGCGCTTCACGGCTTCACCGCTGCGCTGAACGTGGGACATGTCGTTTGACCCCGTTCGCGTTAGGAAGCGAATCCGTAGCGCTCGCGTGAAACTCTGAGAAAGGAGACCGCGTTTTTTTCGGAAAATCTCTTGCTCTCGCGCACACTTCTGACACATTTTCGCGCGAAAAGCCGCATTTTTCGCTCGTTTCATGACTTTGCATGCGCGATGCGACGTAACACGGGACAGCCTGTGGGGTTACGAATCGCGCGTGCGCGAAAACAGAGCGGCCTGGTTCGCAGCAGCTATGGGGAGCGTGAAGAGCTGGGAGCTTGCCTGCTGAGGGACGTGACAACTATATCTTGTTGCCGAGCCCTGAGCGCGCCCATACATCTTGTTGCCCGGGGGAATCGTTCGCAGCTTCCGTTGTCATTCTCGTGAGATAGCCATGGACGGCGAAGTGCGTGGCCTGCTGAAGAAGAGAGGCTCGAAGAAAAACGGTCGGTAGGTCGTTCATGGCCATTTACTTCGGAGAAGACTACCGCCCGAGAAAAGCCTGATGCCCATCAGACTTTTCCCGGTTGCTAGTCGGGACGACAGGATTTGAACCTGCGACTTCCGGCTCCCAAAGCCGGCGCTCTGCCAGACTGAGCTACGTCCCGCGCCGACAGCGGCGTGTTACTCTTCGCACAATAGACAACCGCGTCCGGCCTAGCAACTGAGACGAAGCTGACGGGCGTCGGGTTCGTCGAGGGCGGTCATCTTGCTTCTATGGGTCTCCCATCCGCCAGAACCGATCACACCGCTTCGGAAGTTGCGCTGGAGCAGATTCGCCTACGCAACTCGCCGCAGGTGCCGGACGATGCGTTGAAAATCGTCGTTCGACTCGAAGGGAATGATGATCTTGCCGGTCGCCTTGCCGGTTTGCCGGATCTCAATTTTCAAACCCAGATGGGAGCGCAGTTGATCGACCAGCGAGAGAATGTGGCTACTCGGTTCGATCTTCGCCGGAGCTTCACTGGGCGGCTTGGAATCGATTTCGATCGTCGCGGGACTTTGTTGCAGTTCCCTCACGGCTTGTTCGGTTTTGCGAACCGACCACGATTCCGCCTGAATCCGCTTGCAAAGCAGGAGCTGATCCGCTTCTTCGAGCACCAGCAGTGCGCGGGCATGCCCACTGGTGATTTTCGCGTTGCGGAGCACCTGTTTGACTTTCTCCGGCAATTCGAGCAGCCGTAGCATATTGCTCACCGTCGAGCGGTTCATGCTGAGCTGGCGGGCCAGCTCTTCGATCGTGCTGCCAAAACGGTCGAGATAATCTTGAAACGCCTGCGCCTTTTCGAGGACGTTGAGGTCCTTGCGTTTGAGATTTTCCTCGATGGCCACTTCGCAGACACGTTGGTCTTCGAGTTCCAGCACTCGGCAGGGGACGACTTCAAGCCCCGCCTTTTTCGCTGCCAGCCAGCGCCGCTCGCCGGCGATGAGTTGATGCTGGGAGCCGTGCGGACGGACCAACAACGGCTGCAAGATGCCGTGCTGCTTGATGCTCTCGACCAACTCGCCGAGCGACTCGCTTTCGAAGTCCTTTCGTGGCTGGAAAGGATTCCGCTCGATCGTGCCGACGTCGATTTGGGCGAGGCTGTCATTCGGGTCGCCGGTGCCGCGCGGTTCGATCTCAGCGGCGCTGCTCAGCAGTGCGTTGAGTCCGCGTCCGAGCCGTCGTTTCGCGGCAGGTTGACCAGGGTCTTGGGTATGCTCTGTCATGGTGAGGGGGAGTCGATCTATTTCGTCTTCGTTGGAAAAAAGCTCGCGCGCGGAAATGGGGACTTCGCGCGAGCGGTCGTCAGCCGCCATGAAGCGGGGGCGGATTCTATCCACGATCGACCCTCCGCCACAAGAGAGGTTCGGCGGGCGTTCCACGTGAAACTTCTTCGTCTCGGCTCCAGGGATTTCTCAATCATTCAGCCAGGTAGAGCCGGACCTCTTCGAGGGGGCGTTCGTTGAGTGCGTCGAGGGTGCGGGGCGGGTACTTGTTCAGCAGGACCAGGTCGCTGGGGGCGTATGCATAGGTACCTACCAATTCGAAGTGGTCGCCGTACTGGGTCCATTGCTGTCGGAAGGTCTCGCTGCTGTGCGCATGCGGCCCGGCGACGAAAAAGGTCGGTAGTGGCAGTCGTGGTGCCCGCGGATGGACGAAATCGAGATCCGTGACCGGGCCGGCCAGAACTCCCTGAGCCCTAATATGGAAAAAGAGCGCCGGCTCGGCATAGACGTAGACAACAAACTGCTCGGACCGGTCCTTCCCCGACAGGGCAGAATGCTCACCGGCATCCCTCACGATCTGATCGGCAATGGTTCTTATCCCAGTACGATCCTGCCAGCCTGGAACGCGGTGTGCCGAGAGCCGCCCGGAACTCGAAACGACCATCATTCCAGACACCAGAACGCAGCCAACTGGTACCAGGTGCGCCCTGGCGGTTCCTCCGGGACTTGTCGTTCTGGCTCTGTTCTGGTCAACGTGACGGCAGATGCGGACCCAGCCTTCCGCCGCGGCGCCGGCGCCCAGCCATGCCGAGACGAGCCAGGGGAGCGTCAGCCGGGGATAGAACGGGAGGTACAACGGTGTGGCGACCAACAGTCCACAGAACCAGGCCGCCAGCAACCATCCGGCTAGTGAGCGGTCGGCCTCGACATCGGAGACGGCTTCACCTCGCCGTGCTGGCAGGAGTGTCGAAAGTATTCCGCCCGCCGCAACGATTCCCAGCAGAGGACTGCTGCCGATCAAGGAGGCGCCGCCAAGGAGCAGTGAGACTAAGCCGATCGTCAAAAGCCATGAAGGTCCGCAGCCGCCGGACGTCGACCGCTGCAGCACCGTCGTCACGCCGGCGTCGGCATGGCCCGCATTCGCATCCTGCGGCGATGCGATGTTCCCGTCTGGGGCCACATTGTTCCCCAGATCGCGGCGGTTACCAAACCGACAGGAGATGGCAGACAGCAGCAGGGCCAAGCCAACACTCGACGCGCTGAGCCAGCCATCGAGGTATCGATGATTCTCGATCTGCTGCCAGAGTGAATGGAACCAGCCGGTCAGACCGACCAGATAGGATCTGTGATTTTCCGCAACGGCGCTGTACCCTCCATACGGTTGCAGATTGGAGAGGGCAGGACTCCAGAGCAAGGCGGCGAGCAGTGCGATCACGAACCAGCTTGCCAACATGCGGCCGGCCGATCGCTGCGGGGGCTTCACTAGTATCATCCACGGAATCAGTCCGGCGATTCCGACGGCTAAAGGGAGCCAGCCGTTGTACTTCGTCCACCAGGCGAGTGCCGTTGCCATGGCTGCCGCGATGATCTTCAAGGGTCCCGGTCTCCGGAATGACTCCCAGATCCAGTAGACGGCGAGCAGCATCCAGAAGCAGAGGAGCGGGTCGGTCAGTAGGGTGCGTGAGTAAACGAGATGAACGTCGCTCAATGCGGCCAGAGTCGCAGCGGCAATGGCGGCCGTCGTTCCGAACCATTGTCGCGCCACCCACCAGATCAAACCGACCGTGAAGACCCCCGCTGCAAGGTTGACGAGCATGCATCCCAGGGGCGACACCCCGAAAACCAAGATCGACAATTCCGCCAGCGAGGGCAACAGCGGCGGCGCGTACAGATGACGATCCGGATATCGATAATCGTCCTCTGCGTCGAACCAATGGTTGGACGCATAGACCCCTTCGTCGAAATGCTCCACTGCGATCAGCGACGGGTACGCCAGGCGAACTGCTACTGCGGCAAACAGGATTGCTGCGAGCAGCAGTCGCGCGACGCGCGACGACTTTCCGTCTGCTAGGGAGATGGTTGCGGTGGTGTGCTTCACCTGTGTCATCAGCGCGCGTATCTACATTGCAAGCTGGCTACTGCCAGAATCTGAGTTTCATCCGCAGTTACACTTAGCGAACCGATTGGATCGCCGCGAGAGAGATAACGGAAACGTGCAGCAAGTTGACATGCGAATGCGCCGGTGCGCGTTCCACGTGAAACGGATCATTGTATCGCGTCTGCATGCAAACCGCCTTGTGCGAAACACCACTTGCTGGGTGTCCGCGCGCCAATGCACCGAACATTCGAAGAACCGTTCCGGTCGGTTGGTTCGTTTGGGTCACATGACTATGATACCCTGTGGGGCAACCGCACTGCGCGGTGCGGCATATGAAGCGGGCGAGTTCCGTCTGTTCTTCCGCAACAATCCGTATCGCGGCCGCCCACGTTTTCCTGTTCACGCCACAGCAGACTCGGCTGACAACCACGAAGATGGAATTTGCCCATGGCCACTGTTGATGAATTGTACGACGTAGCCAACGATCTGAAGGAAAAGGGGGACTTGGAAGGCGCTGTTGCCAAGCTCAAGGAGATCCTTGCGGTCGACAGCGAACATGCCCTGACGCACTCTGCCTTGGCGGTCCACCAGCAAAAGCTGGGCAACCTTGACGAGGCGATCTCGCACGCGGTACGCGTGACTGAGCTGGAACCGAGAGACCCTTTTTCGTTTACGCAGCTCTCCGTGATCTATCAGCGCTGCGGCCGGATTCCCGAAGCCGAGGATGCGATGGCGAAGGCTCACGCTGTTCAAGCGGAAGGCCACTGAGTCTTTCAGCCCCTGTTGCAACCATGAGCGACGTCTTGCCCCGCACACGCCCGCTAGTGCTCTGTCGGGAACATTCCTTCTTGGGCGGCTATTGCCGCGTGGGCAACAGACGGTATCCCAAATCGGCTTCGTCCGTCTCTCGCGATTGAGTTTGCGAGAAGCCGCGGTCCGGCTCCTGTGGTATCTTTGCCTTGAGCGGTTGCGGCGACTTGTCGAGCGAGTCCGCGAACGATGCGTTCGACGGCGTGACGTTTACGAGCTGAGTCGTGTTGAACCGGCGGCCGTCCGCGGTGGTCAGCCGGGCGTGCAACGTGAGTTGCGACTTCTGAGGGGGCTTCTGCCAGGGAAGCCGAAACAGGTAGCCGGACCCCAGAAAACCGCGGTGCCAGTGGTCGTGGCTGGTCTCGACGTCAAACTTCCAATTGCCGATCTCTCGCATCGTCTGCGAATCGGTTCCT
>Ga0315336_1007652_pt1 | contig 10170 bp, 12 predicted proteins | sample ASW5metaG_FD_204512 | JGI IMG/M metagenome (GOLD analysis project Ga0315336, IMG submission 204512) | Ammonia-oxidizing marine archaeal communities from Monterey Bay, California, United States - ASW #5 | ecosystem: Environmental > Aquatic > Marine > Intertidal zone | place: USA: California... | reverse complement strand
ACAAAGGCGAAGTCGCTGTCGGTGATATGGTCGATTTCTTTCCATTCAGTGAGGTGGATGCGTGAAGCTGGTATATTTCGCTTGGGTCCGGAGCAAAGTTGGCATCGCGGAAGAGGACATTACCCTTCCCGACACCATCGGCGACATGAAGACTCTGTTGGAATGGCTGCGCGGTCGCAGTGACGGGTTCGCGGACGCACTTTCCGATATGACGTCCATCCGCTTCGCGGTTAATCAAGAAATTGCCGAGCTGGACCAACCGATCTCCGATCAGGACGAAGTTGCCTTGTTTCCACCCATGACCGGCGGTCAGTAGACCAAAAGTAACGAGGAAGGACCGGTGCCGTGATCCGTGTGCAAGCGCAGGACTTCGACGTAGGCGCAGAAATTGATGCGCTGGTCGCGGGTAATACTCAAATCGGCGGGGTCGCAAGCTTTGTCGGGTATGTACGCGACCTGAACGACGGCAATACCGTGTCGGCGATCACGCTCGAACATTACCCTGGCATGACCGAGCGCAAGCTCGAAGAAATTGAGCAAGAAGCCCGGCGGCGCTGGCCCCTGGATGCCACCCTCATCATTCATCGCTATGGCCGGCTCGAGCCGGGCGATCGCATTGTCCTTGTCGTGGCTGCATCTGCTCACCGGCAATCAGCATTCGATGCCGCGATGTTTTTAATGGACTGGTTAAAAACGCAAGCGCCGTTTTGGAAACTCGAAGCCACCGGTGACGGCGACCATTGGGTCGACGCACGCGAAAGCGACGGCCTTGCCGCCGAAAAATGGTCGAAAGAGGAGTGAACCCCTAACTGGGAATGTGCCTAACTAGGCAGTCGCCTGCCGCCGCACCAATTTCTGATAATCATCCATCAGCGCCTTAGTCAAATTACCGACAACAAAATTGTACGGCCCTATTTCGCTCAAGGGCGACACTTCGGCGGCCGTGCCGGTTAGAAAGGCTTGCTCGAAGCCCTCCATCTCCTCGGGCATGATCGCGCGCTCGACGATTTCAAACCCGCGCGCGCGGGCCAATGCCATGACGGTACGTCGGGAAATGCCGTCGAGGAAGCAATCGGGTGTCGGCGTGTGAAGCACGCCATCTTTGACGAAGAAAATGTTGGCCCCGGTCGCCTCGGCCACCTGCCCGCGATAATCCAGCATTAAGGCATCGTCATACCCGGCCGCTTCCGCCGCGTGCTTGCTCAGCGTGCAGATCATATAGAGGCCGGCGGCTTTCGCCTGGGTCGGTGCCGTATCAGGTGCCGGGCGGCGCCACTCAGCCATGCTCAACCGCAAGCCCTTTAACAAGGCATCGGGCGAGAAATAGCTAGGCCAAGCCCAGCAGGCGATGGCCAAATGAATTTTGTTTGCTTGTGCCGAAACCCCCATCATTTCGCTACCGCGCCAGGCAACCGGGCGTACATAGCCATCGCTCAGGCCTTCCACGGCCAAGGCATCCCGGCAGGCCTGATTGATTTCTTCCAGGCTGTAAGGGATCTCGAAACCCAAAATACGGGCCGAGTTGATCAAGCGCTCGTTATGCTCGGACAACTTAAAAATCTCGCCGTCATAGGCACGCATGCCCTCAAACACCGCACTCGCGTAATGAAGTGCGTGGGTGAGAAAATGAACATTTCCGTCACGCCACGGAATGAGCTTGCCGTCAAACCAGACGCTGCCGTCCCGATCATCAAATGATGCCGCTGCTGCCATAACAAGTCTACCCCAAGCCAATAGGCCAAACCCTTGACCAGTCCCACCGAAAGTATCTAGCCGGATCAAAAGGTTGTGTCTGAATTCCTTTGTCGTCCGTAACATTGCCCTTAAAGTTAGTCAATATGGCTGACACGAAACCGATGGAAATTCGGGCCAATAATGGACCCACGGTCCAGGAGCCTCATGTCGGAAAGCGGAAGCGGTTTGCCCACCGAATTGCTATGGTTGCCGATGCGCACATAAGGGGAGGATTAAGGGACTGTCCATGGCCAGCGTTCAGAACACCGAGCCAATAACCTTGGATGATTCGGCTCCCCATATCCTGGTGGTCGACGATGATCGACGCCTGCGGGATTTGCTGCGGAAATATCTGATGGGCAATGGCTATCGCGTGACGACCGCAGAAGACGGTCAAGATGCGCGCGAAAAGCTAAAAGGTTTGACCTTCGATGGCATCGTTCTGGACGTAATGATGCCAGGCGAAACGGGGCTGGAACTCACGCTCTCGCTGCGCGAAACCTCGGACGTCCCTATCTTGCTGCTGACCGCCATGGGCGAAGCCGAAGACCGCATCGCCGGGTTGGAGCGCGGAGCTGACGACTACTTGCCGAAACCGTTTGAGCCCCGGGAACTGATCTTGCGCTTGCAAGCCATCCTGCGCCGGGGTGGTGCACAGGCCCCTGCACCTCTTGTAACCGGGCCAATTTCTCTTGGCACCTGCAGTTTCGAAATTGGGCGCAGCGAGTTGCAACAGGGTCAATTACGCATTCCCTTGACCGATGGGGAAGCCATCTTGTTGTCCATATTTGCCGAAAACCCTGGTTTGGTGTTCAGCCGCTCCGATCTCGCGGAGCGCACGGGTGCTGGTCAGGAGCGCTCAATTGACGTGCAAGTCGCGCGACTTCGGCGCAAACTTGAAGCGGACCCCAAATTGCCGCGCTACCTTAAAACTGTACGGGGTCAAGGATACGTATTGTGGCCGGATTGACTCCCATTTTGGCAACCCTCAAAGATTTTCTGCCTTCGTCATTGTTCGGCCGGGCGCTGGTCATAATTGTAGCGCCCATCGTGCTGCTACAATTAGTGGTGGTGGTGATTTTCTTTGACCGCCATTGGGACAACATGACCGAGCGCATGGCCCGCGGTGTTGTCGGCGACATCACCATGGTGATCGAGATGCTAGGGACGGCGCCTTCAGACAAAAATGCGGAGCGGTTAGCGTCCGTATCCTTGCGCAATTTGCAACTGAATTTCACGCTTACCGATGACACCGCATTGCCGCCCACGGCGTCCGACTGGCAACTTGGGGTGCCACGCTGGGCATTGTCACGGGAGCTGGAAGATCACCTCGGTTACCCCTACCAGCTGCGCAAGGGGAACACGGCTAACTTCGTCACGGTATTTGTCGGGCTGCCAGCCGGGCTTTTGACTGTACAGGTGCCGGTCAGCCGCCTCACTGCCAGTACCAGTCACATTTTGCTGTTATGGATGACCGGCTCGTCGTTGGTGCTGCTGACCATCGCCATTATATTTCTCAGAAATCAAGTTCGCCCGATCTTGAAACTTGCCGAAGCGGCTGAGGATTTCGGCAAGGGCCGGGTCACCGAGCGCTTCAAACCAACCGGCGCACGCGAAATACGTCAAGCCGCCGCGCAGTTTCTCAATATGCGGGATCGCATCCTGCGGCACTTACAACAACGTACTGAAATGCTCGCCGGAGTCAGCCACGACCTACGCACACCGCTTACCCGGATCAAGCTGGAACTCGAAATGCTGGGTTCGAGCGAGGAAGTCGCGAACCTGCGCGGCGACGTGATCGAGATGGAAAGGATGCTTGACGAGTATCTGGAGTTCGCGCGCGGGCAGGATCAAGAAGATCCGGTTACCACCGATCTCGGAAATCTGCTCCAAGAAGTGGCCAGCGACGCCCGCAGGGAAGGTCGCGACGTGGCCTTAAATGTTGAGGGCAACATGGTGCTCAAATTGCGGCGGGATAGTTTTAAGCGGTGTCTAACCAATTTGGTCGGCAATGCGCTCCGGTTTGGCTCGCAAGTGCACATTTCTGCCGCACGTCGGTCGGATTCCATTGTGATTGCCGTGGATGACGATGGACCTGGAATTCCCGAAGCGCATCGTGAGTTGGTCTTCAGACCGTTTCAAAGGCTCGAGCAGTCGCGCAACCCTGATACCGGGGGGGTTGGTTTGGGCCTTAGTATCGCCCGCGATGCGGCGCGCAGTCACGGCGGTGATATTACTTTGTCAAAAAGCCCGTTGGGCGGCCTGCGCGCGCTGATTTATCTGCCCGTTTAGACGCTTAACCGCAAAAAAAGGGCCGCCCCGGTCACCCGGATACGGCCCAATACGCATACTCATACTTTACTTGTACGCTTACTCATACGTTACTCGTACGCTTACAAAGTAGCGCGGACTGGACACCAGTGTACCGGCGTCCAGGGAAGTCTTCGGATCAGGCCTTGGCGGTCGGGGCCACAGTCTTGAGGTCGGTCACTGATTCAGCCGCCCGCTTGCTGATTACGTCGTAAACTTTTTTGCCCGACGTCGTTGCCATGTCGACCAATTCACGGGAATTGGCGACTGCATTTTCGAATCCGGCTTTGGCCACTTCAGCTTGCTTCTCGGGGTTGAAGTCCGGCAGGCCCTTTTCGGTGGTTGTCTTGACGGCAGTGTCGAACTCTTCGACCGAGGCTTTGAACATTTCACCCTGGCGCTTGAACAGCTCTTCAATGCCATCCGCAGCCAGCTTGCTGGCCTTGCCGAAGGCTTCCAAGTTTTTCTTCTGCACGTCCATGATAGCCTCGGCATTGATGCCGGGAAGCGCAAAATTGGACCCAAAATCGGGCATGTATTTCGTGAAATCCATGCCGAACATGGTGGTGTCAGATTTCGCCATTTGATCCGCCTATTTTTGTTTGTTCATCTTGCCGCAAGGGGGAAATTTTACCTCCCTTGGACTGAATTCTGTTTATGTTGCACCGCAACAATTAGCAGTATCCCTTTATATTTGGGCAAAGTCAACCAGTAATGTTGCACTGCACAAAATATTTTGCGTCGCACTATATGTGGTATGAAGTTCGCAGGTAGTCGCTATAGGTTCCGCCTAGAGGCAGCGGAAAGGGGCGGACAGAACGGCGGCTTCGGCCTGACCCAGAGCGCGGTCAAGGGCGGCCATCGTGGGTCCCAGATCTTCACTGTCGTCCCGGAACCATGCCCGCAAGGCACTCAGATAGACCAAGCCTAAACCGCGAGTTCTGACCCGGCCACGCACGCCCGCACTGCTGACACCTGCGCTTTCCAGCATCCAAGCAAGCGACCTAGCCTGATGGGGCAGCAAGCACAGCAATCCCAAAGGATCGCGGGCGAGGTCACGGGCAATACAACGGACAGCAGACTTATAGGGTTTTAAGGCGTCCAAGCGACGCATGAGGACATCAAACAGCAGATCGCGGACGGACTCTGGTTCGTCACCCCCATTGGCATCTGTTGGCTTGGCAACGGCCTTGCCAACACCTGCCAATACCGCACCATCCGTGCGCTCGATAAACGCCGCCAAGATATCGGTCTTCGAGCCGTAGTGTTTATGCAGTTCAGCGAGCGACAGACTGGCCGCTTCCGAGATATCCCCAAGGCTGGTGTTGCGCCAGCCGTGCTCGGCGGCCAGTGCCATCGAACACTCGATAATGCGTTTCGTGGTCTCTGCTTTTCCGGCCATATGAGAACCGATCCCCAAGGCAGTTCCGACTATCCTTCCAAATCTTACACTTTCAATTTCCGGTTGGCGAGAAGACCTGAAACCTTTCGCCTCCAGAATTTAAACGTCAAGATTGGAAATGCTTACTCAGTTTTAAGCCCTGCCGCTGGTAGGACGAACCGATGCCGCTGCCATACAGTCTTTCCGGCCGCGCGGTCATGCGTTCGTATATCAAGCGGCCCACAACCTGACCCACGTCGATAATGAACGGCACCTCATGGGAGCGCACTTCGAGCACGGCCCGTGTACCGCCTGCATCTAATTCGGCATCGCCAAACCCAGGATCGAAAAATCCCGCGTAGTGAATGCGAAATTCGCCCACTGACGTGTCATAGGCGAGCATTTCGGCGGCAAAGTCCGCGGGTACAGTAATCGCTTCCCGCGACGCCAGAATATAAAAATCATCCGGGTCCAAAATAATCCCGCCGTCCTTGCGGGCATGTATAGGGTCCCAAAAATCCACCGGATCGTAGAAGCCGATCTGGTCCAAGTCGATCAAGCCCGCATGTTTTTTCGCGCGATAGCCGATCAAACCCCCGGTATCTTCGCCCAGGGTATCGACCGTCAGCAGCAGCGACCCTCTTTCGATGTTGGCGCCGCCTGGGGCCGAGTCAACCAAACCCACTCGGTTATCCAGATTACGCAGCAACCGGTCGCTGGCGGGGGGCGAACCGCGCTTGACCCGCAACTGCAGCAGGCGGGTTCCCGTGCGCGCCAAAATGCTGAACGAGCGTGGCGATATCTCGGCATAGAGGGGACCCTGGTAGCGCTCACGGACACGATCAAACTCGGTCCCGAAATCCGTAATCAGGCGTGCAAAAACGTCCAGGCGCCCGGTGGAGCTTTTCGGGTTGGCTATAGCCGACGTACGTTTCCTAAGGCACAAGCTTTCCTGCAAAGGCACAATGTAAACGCAGCCTTTTTCAAGAACCGCGCCCTGGGTCAGATCAATCCTGTGCATCTCGAACTGGGAAACTTTGTCTTTAACCGTCGACTTCGCACCGGGCAAGAAACTGGCACGCACCCGGTAGGCCACGTCGCCCAGCCGTAAGTCCAGACTGGCCGGCTGGATCTGGGAATCGTCAATGCCCTCGATGGCATTGATCTCATCGCCGATCATCGCCCGGATATCCTGGGAGGGAAGGACCCCGGTATTATAAAGCTTGGGCGCCATTACTTTTGGTTCCGTGATTTGCTCGTCCGGGAACAATGTCCGTACGTTAGTATTTCTTGCTGGTGCCGTCATGGTCTCGTCGATCCTTTTGTCAGAGCAACTACCAATTGATCAATCAAAATCCTCAGATCGACCCCTCCAAGTTAATAAACCGGCGGGCCCATTCTGTACTCAACAAAAATCGGCAACGACTAAGCTACTTTACTCGGCGAAAGGTCCACGAGGAATCCTCCGACCGAATTATTTCATCCCGCTAACTCGCGGGAACGCACGGTGGCGGCCTCAACCGCCCGGTTCATAAGTGGCTGTAATCCGTCACCCGCCATCAACACACCAAGCGCGGCTTCTGTGGTGCCCCCAGGGCTGGTGACATTTTTGCGCAGTTGGGCGGGTGCTTGTCCCGCTTGCCGGGCAAGCTCCCCCGCGCCGCTTACAGTTGCGCGTGCAAGCCGCATTGCAAGATCTTCATCCAATCCGGCTTCAACACCTGCGGCCGCCAGGCTTTCAATCATCAGAAACACATAAGCGGGGCCACTGCCCGACACGGCCGTAACCGGGTCCATCAGGTCTTCATCATTCACCCACGCGACCTCGCCAACAGCTTCCAGCAAACTTTGACAAATTTGCTTTTGGTTTGCCGCGACATTGCTGTTTGCGCAAGCGACAGTTATCCCCCGCCCGATCGCGGCTGGTGTATTCGGCATGGCCCGTACGATGGCGCCGCCCTCGCCCAGCCCGTCTTCAAAAAATGCAATCTGTTTGCCCGCCGCAATCGACAGAAACACGGTTCCTGGCCCGGCAAAGCGCTGGTAGTTGCCGATGGTATCGGCCAATGACTGTGGCTTTACCGCAAACACAACCACCTCCGGCGAAACGCTTTCATCAATTTGATCTGCCTGCTCATACACTTGGAGCCCTGGGAATTTACCTGCCGGCCCTGCCCTCAGTGCCTCGGCCGTCGGCGTATGGGGTTCGATTACATATATCTCGGCAGGCTGGTCTTCTCCTGCCTTGCCGCCAATCCAACCTTCCAGCAAGGCGCCTCCCATCTTGCCGCAACCGATCAGAACGATGGGTCCGGTCATGCCTCGCCTTCAGTATCGAACATGGCAGCAGCCACGGCTTCGGTTGGTGTTTTGCCCGCCCATGATACAAATTGAAAAGACGGATAAAACCGCTCGCACTCATTGATTGCCACTTCGATCATGTCACGGCATTCGTCGGGGGTCGCATAACGCCCGTCGCGCACCAAAATTGTATTGCGATAGAGGGGCAATCCCTGCCCGTCCCACAGTTCGAAATGGCCGAGCCACATCTGCTGATTAATGAGTGACAGCAGCTCGTAGGCCTCTTGCTGCCGATGAGCTGGTACGCGGGCATCAAAAGCGCAGGAAAGATGCAAAGCCTGATAGTCATCGCGCCAGGTTAGGCACAGATGGTATTCGCACCAAGTCCCAGCGACCGTAAGGCTGAGCTCGGCATCCCCCGACCGGTCATAAGGCCACTGGTTCGCAGCGACAATCTCTTCCATCAAATCCAACGGATTTGTACTCTGGATTTCACTAAATACGGATTGCAGGTCCATGACTGGCGCGTCCTTGCTCCACGTTGCACACCCTGTCCACTGGCACACTATTTTTGACCGGCACCGCCTTTGAAGGGCGGTTTTCCGGCAATTTATGAGAATCCACTACTATATGTTGAGAAATTCACCATATATTGTGGAATTCATGCCCTCGAACACCATGTCCTGTACCCTGCCATTCCCGATTCGCGAATGCAAGCAATCAGCCGGGCATAGCCGTCATAAGTTGTGCATAACTCGGCTGAGACTGCCTCGGCGGGCAAAGGGCGCGTGGGGTGCCACCACGACGGGGCTCCACGCGTTTTCGTTCTATCGGAAAGCAGTAGCTATAAGATTTATTCTTTCTCGAGGACGTCAAGCCGGGCTGCTAAGCGTTCATTTTCGGCGCGGGCGTTCTCCGCCATTTCGCGGACCGTTTCGAACTCTTCGCGCGACACCAAATCCATGCGGCCGATAATCCTGTCCACCTGCTGGCGAACCAAGGTTTCGACTTCCTGCGCCATTCCTTGAACGGTGCCCAGAGCGCTGGTGGCCAGTTTGGCAACATCTTCAAAGAATCGGTTTTCAGTTTGCATGGTCATGCCCTCATTCGTCATAACAACGCGGCGCTGTGGCACCGGCCTATGACATATACTACTGTGCGCAATTAGTCACCAATCACCCTCTGCGTCGGCTCCTTACTATTCATGTCAAAGTTGCGATCATTTATGCACGGGGCCCGGACGACCGCGCTGACTTTTGCCGTCGTTCTGGGATTTGACGCACTTCTTACCGGTTTCGTTTTGCCCGATGATCTGTTTGGGCTGGTCGAAACCGAGCGGCAGGCGCGGATATATTCGCCCCTGTATCACCATGATCTGGCCCCAAACCGAAAGATCGAAAATGCCCGCTGGGGGGCCTTGCGATACGGGTTTTCAACCAACTCACTCGGCTTTAAGGATCGTGCGGTCCGCGAAGTACCTCTAACTTCAACCAGCAACCGCTTGCTGGTGATGGGAGACTCGTTCAGTGAAGGCAATGGCTTTGGGTTTGATGACACGTTCGCCGGCGTTATCGATCAAAAATTCAAGCAAAAATATTCCCAGAACCCGGTTGAAGTTTTGAACGGAGCTGTGAGCTCCTATTCACCCGCAATCTACTACCGCAAAATTCAACATTTGCTGGGAGAGCGGGGTTTGTCCGTGGATGCGGTCGCCGTGTTTATCGACATCTCAGACATTGACGATGAGGCGCGGGGTGTGCGCCTTAATGACGTTGGCAATGTTGTCCCGCGCGGGATCAGCGGTGGCGACGCAACTCTCCAGCAAGCTGAACTGCGCGCACGTGCAGTCCTCAAACAGTATTCCTCCCTGTATCGTTTGATCTCGGCTCTCAATCGACAGCGCAAAGCCAAGCTGACTCACACCAACATGTGCCAGCAAGCGTTGGCGCTGGCGGACGGAAGCGCGGATAGTTTGGACGCCGAATTTTTTCGCGAGGCACTGGTTAACCCGCGATCTCAATGGACATGGAATGAAAAGCTGTACCAAGCCTGGGGCGAAAAAGGCCTCGCCGAGGCTGGACGTAACATGACGCGGCTACGCAACTTTCTGGCAGCTCGCGACATTCCCCTAATTGTTTCCGTCTACCCCTGGCCCGAGCAGATTTTTCAGCGCGAGACAAACAGCCCTCAAGTTCAGTTCTGGCGCCAATGGGCAGATGATCAAGACGCTCACTTCCTGGATCTGTTTCCCGCATTCATAAATGCGGATGAACCTCTTACCGTATACCAGCGCTATTTTGTGCCCTGTGACGTGCATTGGAACCAAGATGGTCACAAAATGGTGGCGGAAAAGTTTTTTGATTTCTTCCGCTCTCTTGACCTGAAGGCATTTCCCGCCGAAGGTCTTGGGCATAATGATCAGCGCTCGTAAACAGTTGAATTCA
>Ga0315336_1007651_pt1 | contig 10171 bp, 10 predicted proteins | sample ASW5metaG_FD_204512 | JGI IMG/M metagenome (GOLD analysis project Ga0315336, IMG submission 204512) | Ammonia-oxidizing marine archaeal communities from Monterey Bay, California, United States - ASW #5 | ecosystem: Environmental > Aquatic > Marine > Intertidal zone | place: USA: California... | reverse complement strand
CGAAGGCTTATGTGTATGCAGTGGCGAAGGCCTGTGACCGCGGTCAGACGACCCGCAAGGACGCCGCCGGCGCCATTCTTTACGCCGCCGAGAAGGCGACATGGATGGCGCTCGAGGCGATCCAATGCCTGGGTGGCAACGGCTACATCAATGAATACCCTACGGGGCGATTGTTGCGCGACGCCAAACTGTATGAAATCGGCGCCGGCACATCTGAAATCCGACGTTGGCTGATCGGCCGCGAACTGTTCGACGAAACCGCTTAAGGATAGTGATTTGAATGAACGCGCCCAGATATTTGTCGATCAGTTTGGTACCAGGAAGGGGCCTGGGAACCCCAACGGCGGTCCGAACTGGCAACCCGAGGAAGGTAAGTTCTGGTTACTCGCCTGGCAGGGCCGGGTCGATCTCTGGAAGGTTTTCTGGGTGTATTTCTTTTTCGGTCACGGTATCGTTCTCGGCCTCGGCTGCGGGCTAATTGTGTTCAGCATGCTCGCCGGTTTTGCCATTGATCCGGGCTCGATTGTCAGCGGCGCCAAGGGGCTGGCCGTCGGCCTGGCCGTGTTGGCGCTGGTATTTCTTGTGTTCGCCGTATGGTCGATGGTTTCCGTCTGGCGCTGCGCTGATAACTGCACCGTTAAAATTCGTGGCACCTATGCGCGGGTCATCATGGTCGGTTACGCCACCGCATTGGCGTTGCCGGTCGTAAATTTCGTTTGGGTTTGAGGCGGGGCATGACGGACAAAAACTTCACCAAACCAGCCCTCGACCCAATGACCGTTGAGCCTTTGATCGGCACCTCCTATCCGCCGGAATTCGCCGGCATCGCCGCCGAGCGTGAAAAACGCAAGCTGGGCGATGCCCTCGGCCTCAGCAACTACGGCGTCAACCTGGTGCACCTGAAACCCGGCGAAGCCTCGGCGCAGCGCCATTGGCACAGCAAACAGGACGAATTCATCTATGTTCTTGAAGGCGAAGTGACGCTGATCACCAATGCCGGGGAGCAAATTCTGATGCCCGGTTCCGCAGCCGGTTTTCCGGCCGGCGTTATGGATGGCCATCATCTAGTTAACCAGAGTGACAGCACCGCCGTTTTCCTCGAAGTCGGCGACCGCACCGGTGGTGACGTCGTCGAATATCCCGATATTGACCTCAGGGCCGGCCCGTCAGCGGATTCCGGCTTCCGCTATACCCACAAGGACGGCACGCCGTACAAAGATTGATCCCAAGGAGAGTTTATCATGCAAGAAGATCCCATCGTCATCGTCGGCGCCGCGCGCACCCCCATGGGCGGTTTTCAGGGTAGCTTGTCGCCAATGACAGCGCCTGAACTCGGAGGCCATGCCATAAAGGCAGCGCTGACGCGCGCCGGCGTGGCGCCGGAAGACGTCCAGGACCTGATCATGGGCTTGTGCCTGTTCGCCGGTGTCAAACAGGCACCGGCCCGCCAAGCCGCGCATCTGGCCGGTATTCCCTGGGATGCCGGGGCGACGACGATCTCGAAAATGTGCGGCTCAGCCATGAAGGCGACGATGCTGGCGCACGACAACATCCTCGCCGGTTCACACGACATCATGGTCGCCGGCGGCATGGAGAGCATGACCAATGCGCCTTACATCCTGCCCAAGGCGCGTGACGGCTACCGCCTGGGACATGGTGACGTGGCCAAGGACCACATGTTCTTGGACGGCCTTGAGGACGCCTACGAAGAAGGTCGCCTCATGGGCACCTTCGCCGAGGAATGCGCCGAGCACTACCAATTCACCCGCGAAGCTCAGGACGCCTTCGCCATCGAGTCGCTGAACCGGGCGAAGACCGCAGTCGAGGACGGCAGCTTCAAGAGCGAAGTCGAACCGATAATGGTGAAAACCCGGAAGGCCGAAACGCTGGTCGACAGCGATGAACAGCCCTTTAACGCCAACATCGATAAAATTCCGCAACTCCGCCCTGCGTTCAAGAAGGACGGCACGGTGACGCCGGCGAATTCGTCATCCATTTCCGACGGTGCGGCTGCGTTGGTTTTGATGAAGCGTTCGGAAGCGGAAAAGCGCGGTCTTAACCCGATAGCCGTTATTCACGCCCATTCGACCCACGCCCAGGAACCCAACTGGTTCACCACGGCGCCCATCGGCGCCATGCAGAAGGTCTTGGAAAAGACCGGTTGGTCGAAGGACGAGGTCGATCTCTACGAGGTCAACGAGGCCTTCGCCGTGGTCACCATGGCGGCCATGCGCGACCTCGATATTCCCCATGACAAGGTCAATGTGCATGGCGGGGCTTGTGCCTTGGGGCATCCGGTCGGCGCGTCCGGCGCCAGGATCATCGTCACCTTGATGGCAGCTTTGGAGAAATACGACCTGCGTAAGGGCGTCGCCAGCCTTTGCATCGGCGGTGGTGAGGCGACGGCGGTCTCCGTCGAGCGCCTGAGCTAGGAGGCTCAATTGCGGCGGTTGATCTCATCCGGTTCCGATATGGAAAGGCGTTACGGCTATTCGCGGGCCGTGGTTGACGGCGAATGGGTTTTTGTCGCCGGCACAACGGGTTTCGACTATGTCGCCGGCACGATCTCAAACGATCCGGCCGAGCAGACCCGCCAAACCTTCCGGAACATTGAAGCGGCTTTGAAAGACGCCGGGTCGAGCTTGGCGGATATTGTCCGCAGCCGCTATATCGTCACCGATACACGGGATTGGGATGCCGTGAGTGCGGTGCTCGGTGAAGTGTTGGGCGAAATCCGCCCGGCGGCGACGGCAATCATCGCCGGGCTGGTCGACCCACGCATGAAAGTCGAGATCGAAGTCACAGCCAAGATTGGCGGGGAGGAGTAGCCATGCCGACAGTCATGATCACCGGCGCCAATCGGGGCCTCGGTCTGGAGTTTACGAGACAGTACGCAGCAGACGGCTGGACCATCATCGCCACCTGCCGCGATCCCTTTGATCCGGGTGAGTTGGCCCGCATCGAGGGTGACATTCAGGTTCACGGCCTTGATGTCACCAACCACCCGCAGGTCGACCGCCTCGCCGATGATCTCAACGGCACCCAAATTGATGTCTTGATCAACAACGCCGGTATTTACGGCCCCCGCGATTACGACCCGGAAACCATCGACTATGCCGCCTGGGAAGAAGTCATGCGGGTGAACACGTTCGCACCCGTCAAGGTCACCGCCACGTTCGCCGACCACGTCGCCCAAGGCCAGCACATGACCATCGTCACTGTGACATCAAAAATGGGCTCGATCGCCGACAACACGTCGGGCGGCGCCTATATCTACCGGTCCTCGAAGGCGGCCTTGAATTCCGCCATGCGGTCCCTGGCCGTTGATATCTCGGGCCGCGACGTGGTTGTCGTCGTCGTTCACCCTGGGTGGGTGCAGACAGACATGGGCGGGCCGTCGGGGCTCATAACACCGACAGAAAGCGTCAGCGGCATGCGCAATGTCATCGCCGGTCTGACCCGCGCCGACAGCGGCAAGTTCTTCAATTACGACGGTTCAATCATTCCCTGGTAGGCACAGCATGCAGCTCAACGAAGAACATCAATTGATCCAGGAAACGGCGCGGCGATTTGCCGCCGACCGATTGGCGCCGAACGCCGAGGTCTGGGACCGCGAGGCGCATTTCCCGAAAGACGCCATTCAGGAAATGGGCGAGCTCGGGCTCATGGGCATTTTGGTGCCGGACGAATTGGGCGGCGCCGGCGCGGATTTCATCTCATACGCCCTGGCGCTTTCGGAGATTGCCGGCGGTGATGGCGGTACCTCGACGACCATGGCAGTGCAGACAGTGACCAGCACCTGTATTCTCAGCTACGGCAATGAAGCCCAGAAAGAACGTTTCATGCCGGCACTGGCTTCGGGCGAAATCCTCGGCGCCTTCATGCTGACGGAGCCGCATACGGGCTCCGACGCTGGCGCTATCCGTTGCAAGGCGGAGAAGGACGGCAATCAATATGTCCTCAACGGCACCAAGCAATTTATTACCACAGGCGCCAATGCCGACATCGCCGTGACGTTCGCCGTCACCGACCCGGACAAGGGCTCACGCGGCATTTCTGCGTTTATCGTGCCAACAAATGACCCTGGATACAAAGTTGCCCGCGTTGAGCATAAACTCGGCCAGAAGACTTCCGACACGGCGCAAATCATCCTCGAGGACGTAAAATTGGCGCCGGACCTGCGTCTCGGCGAAGAAGGGGAGGGCTACAAAATCGCGCTGTCGAACCTGGAAGGCGGGCGCATCGGGATTGCCGCGCAGTCCGTCGGGTTCGCGCAAGCCGCATTCAATGCGGCGCGCACCTACGCCAATGATCGCGAGACCTTCGGTAAGCCGATCTTCGAACATCAGGCGATCGCCTTCAAACTGGCCGACATGGCGACCCAGATCGAGGCCGGCCGGCATTTGATGTTAAATGCGGCACGCCTGAAAGTCGCCGGCGAGCCTTGTCTGAAAGAAGCCTCCATGGCCAAGCTCTTCGCATCCGAAATGGCCGAACGGGTGTGCTCCGACGCCATCCAGATCCACGGCGGCTATGGCTATCTTTCCGATTTCCCGGTCGAACGCATCTACCGCGATGCCCGTGTCTGCCAAATCTACGAAGGCGCCAGTGAAGTTCAGAAGCTGCTTATCAGCCGCGCCATCCGGGAGGAGGGGTAATGCCTGATCCGGTTCATTTCTATTTCGACTTCTCGTCGCCCTATTCGTATTTCGCGGCACAGAAGATCGACTGGACGGTCAAAGGCTGCGGGCGGGAGTGCGTGTGGAAGCCTTTCCTGTTGGGCGCGCTGTTTAAAATTACCGGCTCGCAACCGCTTTCGACCATTCCCATGAAAGGTGAGTATTGCATTCACGACTGGCAACGCATGGCCAAGATGATGGATGTGCCCTGGACCCTGCCGGACCCGTTTCCCATTCCGACGCAAGCCGCGGCGCGGGCTTTTTACTGGATCAGCGATGACGATCCAGCGCTGGCGAAAAAGTTCGCGCTGGCGGCCTTCGGCGCGTACTTCGGCGAAGGCCGTGACATCACCGCGCCGGAAACGGTGGCGGAACTCGCGGCGCCTTTGGGCATTGACGAAAATGCCTTGCTGGCCGCCGTTGCCGACGATGCGATCAAACAGCGCCTCAAGGATGAGACGGCGGCGGCCATCGATGCCGGCGTCTTCGGCGCGCCGTTCTTTATCGTCGACGGCGAAGCGTTCTGGGGCAATGACCGGCTCTGGATGATCAAACGCTGGATCAAGGGCCAAGCTGCTTAATATTGAAGCGACCTGACGAACACTGAACAAGGAAGAGAGACGAACCATGGCGATCAAGATTAACAAGGGCATCAAGGATTTGGTTGCCGAGGCGGAAGCCGTCATCACCACCATCTCGACGGAAGAAGCCGTCCGCCGCCATCAGGACGGCGACGCGAACACCGTATTCATCGATATCCGTGATGTCCGCGAGTTGGAGCGCGAAGGCATGGTGCCGGACGCTATGCACGTGCCGCGCGGCATGATCGAATTCTGGTTTGATCCAGACAGCCCGTACTACAAGGAGGCCCTTGGAAATGAGGACACGACCTACGTGCTTTATTGCGCCGCCGCTTGGCGTTCAGCACTGTCGTGTAAGACTCTCCACGACATGGGGTTCCCGAACGCAGTTCATTTCGCCGAGGGATTCAAAGGCTGGAAGGACGCCGGCGGCCCCGTCGCGGAAAAACCGTCACGGAAAGACAAGTAGGCCGAAGGATAAAACCTCATGACGGTTCTCAAGACCACCGCCCAGCCAAACTCAGCTGAGTTTAAGGATAACGCCGATGCCATGCGCGCCGTCATCGACGACCTGCAGCGGGTCGTCGGCGAAATCAAGCAGGGCGGAGGCGAGGCGGCGTGTAAGAAACATACGGACCGGGGCAAGCTGCTGCCGCGCGAACGTATTCGCCGCTTGCTTGATCCCGGCTCGCCGTTTCTTGAGTTCTCCCAATTGGCGGGTCACGGCATGTACGAAAGCCCGGTGCCTGCGGGCGGCGTCATCACCGGGATCGGCCGTGTTTCCGGTCAGGAAGTCGTCGTCATCGCCAATGACGCGACGGTGAAAGGCGGCACCTACTATCCGATCACCGTGAAAAAACACCTTCGGGCCCAGGAGATCGCTCAGGAAAACCGGCTTGCGTGCATCTATCTGGTCGACTCGGGCGGTGCCTTCCTGCCGGAGCAGGACGAGGTTTTTCCGGGCCGGGATCATTTCGGCCGCATCTTCTTCAATCAAGCCAATATGAGTGCCCAGGGCATTCCGCAGATCGCCGTCGTCATGGGATCGTGCACTGCCGGCGGCGCCTATGTGCCGGCCATGAGCGACGAAAGCATCATCGTCGAGAAACAGGGAACGATCTTCCTCGGCGGCCCGCCTCTGGTGAAGGCAGCGACGGGCGAGGTCGTCAGCGCCGAGGATTTGGGCGGCGCCGAGGTACATTCGAAGACATCGGGCGTCACCGACTATATGGTCCGCGACGACGATCATGCCCTGGCCACGGCGCGGCGCATCGTCGGTAATCTGAACCGGGTAAAAACCGTTGATCTCGATGTCGCTGAACCGGAAGACCCGGTCTACGCCGCCGAAGAACTTTACGGCGTTGTGCCGACAGACGTGAAAAAACCCTATGACGTCCGCGAGGTCATCGCTCGGACGGTGGACGGCTCGAGGTTCGATGAGTTCAAGAAGGATTACGGGACGACTTTGATCTGCGGGTTCGCCCGCATCTTCGGCTATCCCGTCGGCATCGTCGCCAACAACGGCATTCTGTTCGGCGAGTCAGCGCAGAAGGGCGCACATTTCATTGAGCTTTGCGCGCAACGCCGCATTCCCCTGGTGTTTTTGCAGAACATTTCCGGTTTCATGGTCGGCTCGAAGTACGAAGCCGGCGGCATCGCCAAGGACGGCGCCAAGATGGTCACCGCCGTGGCCACCGCCAACGTGCCAAAGTTCACCATCGTCATCGGCGGCAGTTTCGGCGCCGGCAATTACTCCATGTGCGGGCGCGCCTATTCGCCGCGCTTTCTCTGGATGTGGCCGAATGCGCGGATTTCCGTCATGGGCGGCGAGCAAGCGGCTTCCGTTCTGGCGACGGTCAGGCGTGACGGCATCGAAGCGAAGGGCGGTGAATGGCCGGAAGCCGAAGAGACGGCCTTCAAGCAGCCGATCCTCGATCAATACGAACACCAGGGCCATCCCTATTACGCCAGCGCCCGGCTCTGGGATGACGGCATCATCGACCCGAAGGACACCCGCATGGTTCTCGGGCTGGCGATTTCCGCCTCGTTGAACGCGCCGGTGGAAGAAACCAAGTTCGGCATTTTCCGGATGTGATGACGACAGCAATGCAATTATTCGAAAGCCAATAACGTGATACGCAAACTACTCATCGCCAACCGGGGAGAAATCGCCTGCCGCGTCATGCGGACGGCAAAACGCATGGGCGTTGCGACGGTGGCCGTCTATTCCGATGCCGACCGCGGTGCACCGCATGTGCGCATGGCTGATGAAGCCGTCCATATTGGTCCCGCAGCCGCAGCCGAAAGCTATTTGAAGGCAGACGCCATTCTCGGCGCGGCGAAAACCACGGGCGCCGATGCCATTCATCCCGGCTACGGATTTCTTTCCGAAAATGCCGATTTCGCCGATGCCGTCGGCAAGGCGGGGCTCATATTTGTCGGTCCGCCCGCCGACGCGATCCGCGCCATGGGAGGCAAGGACAATGCCAAGGCATTGATGGAGAATGCCGGGGTGCCGGTGACGCCGGGCTACTACGGCAAGGATCAAAAAGAGAAAACACTGAAATCGGAAGCCGAGAAGATCGGTTATCCGGTCTTGCTGAAAGCCGCCATGGGCGGTGGCGGCAAGGGCATGCGGGCCGTCACCTCAGCCGACGAGTTTTCTGAAGCGCTGGCCTCGGCAACCCGCGAAGCCGAGGCATCATTCGGCGACGGCCGCATGCTGGTGGAGAAATTGATCGACAAACCCCGGCATGTGGAAGTTCAGGTTTTCGCCGACTCCCATGGCAACTGCGTACATCTGTTTGAACGCGACTGTTCGCTCCAACGCCGCCATCAAAAGGTGATCGAAGAAGCGCCGGCGCCCGGCCTTTCCGATGATCTTCGGGCCCGCATGGGCGCCGCCGCCGTCGACGCGGCCCGCGCCGTCAAATACATCAACGCCGGCACCATCGAGTTTCTGCTCGATGGCGACGGCGCTTTCTATTTCATGGAAATGAACACCCGCTTGCAGGTTGAGCATCCGGTGACCGAGATGATCTCCGGCCAGGACCTGGTCGAATGGCAACTTCGTGTCGCCGCCGGTGAAGCGCTGCCATGTGATCAGGACGCCTTGGCGATTAATGGTCACGCCATGGAAGCCCGTCTTTACGCCGAAGACCCGGACAAAGGTTTTCTGCCGGCGCCGGGACCAATCCATCACCTGATCTTTCCGGCGGAAACACGGCATGTGCGGATCGATACGGGCGTCGAGGCGGGCCAGGAAGTAACCGCGCACTATGACCCGATGATCGCCAAGATCATTTCCTGGGGGGCCGACCGGGATGAAGCCCGTGAAAATCTGGCTGATGCCTTGGCCGGCGTGGAAGTGGTCGGTCCGACCGTCAACCGTGATTTCCTGCGGACTCTGACCGGAGAACCGGCATTCGCCGCGGGGACACCGGATACGGGATTGATCGACCGAATGGATTCCATGAGTTTCGGCGGTGACCGCTCTCCGGACCCGACAGCGATTATTCTCGCGGTCCTGCATGTCTTGTTCGAACGTCGCGATCAATCCGAATTGAGCGCCCGGCGGTCCAGTGATCCGGGCAGCCCCTGGAACCTGACGGATTGCTGGCGGCTGAACGATGCGGCGCATCAGGATTTGCAATTCCGTGCCGGGGAGGAGGAAATCTCTGTTTCAGCGGCGCCGGACGGAGACGCTTTCTCGCTGACTTTTGACGATGGTTCGTCGGTCAAAGTTCGGGGCGAGGTTGAGAACTCGTCCCTCCATGCCGTCATTGGCGATCGAACGGCGAGAGGACGCGTCGTCGCCGTTGGCAATGCGTTGAGTATTTTTCATTCCGGCGAAGAGTTCCATCTGCAGCTCGCCGACCCGGCAGTGTTGGCCGCGGATGATAGCGCCGGTCCTCCGGCATTCGTCGCGCCCATGCCGGGCAAAATCGTCGCCGTCAATGTTACCGCCAACAGCGCCGTTTCAGCCGGTGATACGCTCGTCGTCCTGGAAGCCATGAAAATGGAACACGCGATCAAAGCCCCGGTGGACGGACGGGTAACAGCAGTTCATTATGGGGTCGGCGATCAAGTCGACGAAGGTGTCGATCTCATCGCATTCGAAGAAGGATAGCCTCGCCGATGCCGCTCCCATCCAAGGTCAAGATCGTCGAGATGGGGCCTCGGGACGGGCTTCAGAACGAAGCGGAGATCGTTTCCACATCCGTCAAAGTCGAATTGGTTGACCGCTTGAGCGCCAGCGGACTCAAGTTCATTGAAGCCGGCAGCTTCGTTTCACCTAAATGGGTGCCACAAATGGCCGACTCCGCCGAAGTGATGGCGGAGATCAAACGTCAGCCCGATGTCGTCTATACGGTCCTGACACCGAACATGAAGGGTTTCGAAGGCGCCCTGGCGGCGAAGGCCGATGAGGTTTCGATTTTCGCCGCGGCAACAGAGGCCTTCTCGCAGAAGAATATCAATTGCTCCATCGACGAAAGCCTCGCCCGGTTTGAACCGGTCTGTGCCGCCGCCCGGGCAAATGATATCCCTGTGCGCGGTTATGTCTCTTGCGTTTTGGGTTGCCCCTACGAAGGCGGCGTGGCGGCGGAAAACGTTGCCCGCGTATCAAAGCAGCTTTTCGACATGGGCTGCCATGAAATCTCGCTTGGCGACACCATCGGCACGGGAACCCCCGGCAGTGCCCAAGCCATGATTGAGGCCGTCGCCCGGCATGTCCCCATGGAGCGGATCGCCGTGCATTTCCACGACACCTATGGTCAGGCACTAGCGAATATCTATGCGGTTCTGGAAATGGGTGTCGCGGTGATCGACAGTTCCGTCGCCGGCCTTGGCGGCTGTCCTTATGCGAAGGGCGCTTCGGGGAATGTCGCCACCGAGGATGTCCTCTATATG
>Ga0315336_1007650_pt1 | contig 10171 bp, 7 predicted proteins | sample ASW5metaG_FD_204512 | JGI IMG/M metagenome (GOLD analysis project Ga0315336, IMG submission 204512) | Ammonia-oxidizing marine archaeal communities from Monterey Bay, California, United States - ASW #5 | ecosystem: Environmental > Aquatic > Marine > Intertidal zone | place: USA: California... | reverse complement strand
TGCAATAAATCGACGCAACATTATTCGTTCCCCTCTGGAAAAAGATGACGATGATCCGAAGTCTTTCCAATAGAAATAGAAAACTCAGTCAGGCTTCACGTTCCTCCGATTCTAGAGACCTGCTGATAGGTTCCGGGTAGCCACTCCCATGAATCCTCGGTCCGGTCTCGCTGGCGGAAGATCCACGTGCACAAACCGCCTGCGGCGTATGCCCCGGGCCGCCAGTCGGCAAGTCGAGAAACCAAGGGAGATCGTGGATATCCCGCTTGCTTTAGCTTACTCAATCCCGGAAGCCAAAGTAAAGCTTTTGGTCAGCGAATTCTCAGGAGATTGAGTTTCAGCATTTCGTCTAAAGCCTGACCAGCGATAGTCTTGCGGATTCCCCCTATGCGGGTTTGCGCATCCCAAGCCCTGAAAAATAGTCGAGTTGCGACTGAAGTTCGCTTTGCCGAGCAGCCTGCGTCGCATAAAACCGGATAGAGGCCGGTTAGCCTTCAAGACAGTCCGATCCTGCAATTCGGGGTTGAGAGCCTTCCACTATCATTTCACTTTGCCCATCCCTAGTTTTGTGTTCGCTTTTATCCCTTGAACGTCTTCAAGCTGCGTACCCTCTTGAGATCGGCCCGATTGCCCCTTGGAGGACTAACCTCCGCAGAAGAAGAATAGGACTTACGTGATGCAACGTCAGCACCGGTTTTTCACTCGCATGATTGCCCTGGCTATGGCGATCACAACATCGGTCGGCGTCCTCGCCAGCGCGTCGACCGCCGAGGAAACCGTGGAGAAAGTCCGGTTTGCCACGTTCAACGTCTCGCTCTACGGCAACCAAGCGGGAGAGCTAGCCCAGCGATTGGCCATGACTGACGATTCCAAAGCAGCGGCGGTGGCCGAGATCATCCAGCGAGTGAGACCCGACGTCTTGCTGCTCAACGAAATCGACTACGACGGCGACAGCGACTCATCCCAAAGCCAACCGGCGATGGGGGTCGTCGAACTGCTGCAGAAAAACTACCTGGGGATCGGGCAAAATGTCTCCCAGTCGCCTGAGGGACCTGCGGAGCCAATCCATTACGAATACCAGTTCACCGCCCCATCCAACACAGGGATGCACTCGGGCCACGATTTGAACCGCGACGGACAGACCGACGACCAACCCGGCACCAACCAGTACGCGGCCGACTGCTGGGGCTATGGCCGCTATCCGGGGCAGTACGGAATGGCGATCCTTTCCCGGTTCCCCATCGACGAGCAGGCGGTGCGGACCTTCCGCACCTTTCTGTGGCGAGACATGCCCCAGGCCCGCCTGCCCGACAACGACCAGACCGAAACGGCCGCCGACTGGTATTCAGCCGAAAAGCTGCAGCAGTTTCCGCTCTCTTCCAAGAGCCACTGGGACGTGCCGATCTTGATCGCAGGCCGGACGATTCATGTCCTCGCCTCCCATCCGACGCCACCGGTCTACGACGGGCCGGAAGACCGCAACGGGCGGCGAAATCACGACGAAATTCGGTTCTGGGTGGACTACCTCACAGAAAACCAGGGCGATTACATCTACGATGACCGGCAAGTCCGGGGCGGTTTGCCCTCGACAGCGGAATTCGTCGTGCTAGGCGACCTGAACAGCGATCCGCACGATGGCCAAGGGAGCGAGAGTATCTCGCAGCTCCTGGCGGCCGCACGCGTGCAAGGAACCCCAGAGCCGGAGAGCGAAGGGGGCGAAGAACAGGCAAACTTGCAAGGTGGGGTAAACGGGTCGCACCAAGGCAATCCTCGCCACGACACGCTCGACGCGGCCGACAGACAAGGCCCCGGAAATCTCCGGCTGGACTACGTATTACCCGCAAGGGGAATGATTATGGTTGATTCAGGCGTGTTTTGGCCTCACAATAAGGCACATCTGTTTCGGCTCGTCGGAACCTATCCGTTTGCAAGTTCCGACCACCGACTGGTTTGGGTCGACATAGCTTGCGAACCGGAAAGACTACCGTAGCAGGTGGTCGAAAACGCACACCCCTGATAGCCCCGATTGTAAAGCGAGAAAAGTAAGCGATTTTCAGACGCCCGCCGAGGTGGCACGACGTCCACCCTTTTCGGAGGCCGCTGTTCATATCCTTTGACCGTGGGAGTGAAGCGATGCGGAAGCGAAAATCAAGTGGTTTTACTCTGGTTGAACTGCTGGTCGTGATTGCGATCATCGGCGTGCTGGTGGCCCTGTTGCTGCCGGCGGTTCAAGCCGCTCGCGAAGCGGCCCGGCGTACACAATGCGTCAACAATCTCAAGCAGATGGCGTTGGGGGCAGTCAACTACGAGAGCGCCCACGGTTATTTTCCCGCCGGGCGAGAGTTCCCAGACTGGCTCGTAAGTCGTGACCCCGACATACTCAAGTCGGGATACACCAACTATTTGGGGGTCACCCAGACAACCCAACAAAAGACCGGGTTCTATTCGGTCCATATCCGAATCTTGCCCTACATGGAGGCGAACAACGTCTACGAACTCATAGATTTCAGCCGGGCCCAAACTAAGCAAATGCTCAATGGTGGAGCGATCTTCAATATCAACTACGATGCCTACAACACGGCCCAAGGAATGTTCATTTGCCCTAGCGACCCGAATCTCGAACGGGTCGTCTCTGAGAACAACTATCGTGCCAACTTCGGTGGCGACACACCGGGAGCAGGAATTAGAAGTCGTGAAAATCCCGGGGAATTCACTCCCCGTCCTACCGATCCCTGGCATTGTGGTGGCAACGGTGCCTTCACGATGGGTGAAAGAGGACTCAAGACGGGCCAATATCCCGATGGGCTCTCGAATACCGCTTTCTTTTCTGAAAGGATCAAGGGCGACGGGACTCCCACCACTGAGTCTCCTACCAAGGCAGTTATGATTACTTCTTCTGCACGTCCGAACGAAGGGGCTATAGATTTAACGTTGAATATTCTCTACGGCGGATGCAATAACGACTCTGCAGTGATGCCAAACCAGTACAACTTTAACGGTGCAGGACGTTGGCTGCCGGGAGAAGATTGGTCCAACGGCTGGCCCTTTGCCGGGTACGACAGCACCCAGTACAATCACATGGCGCCACCCAATTGGGAACACCTCGATTGCGCAATGACCAGCGCTATCTCAGACACTCCGGGCGAGCACATGATCGTGGCAGCCCGTAGCTTTCATCCTGGAACGGTGGTGGTCTCCTTTGGCGATGGGCATACGGCGATCGTCTCCGACGACGTCGACCTGGAAGCTTGGCGAGCCGCGGGCACGCGAAATGGTGAAGAAACCACGGATATCGATCTTTAATGCAAGTCATCCGAAACGGACTGTTGGTTCTTCTGGTCCTTGGTGCGCCCGGCTGTGGTGGATCTTCCGCCAAACAAGCTATAGGCCGCGAGGAGGCTGCTCAGGCCTATATTGATGGAATGGCCGCGCTGGAATCGAAAGACTACGCGACCGCCCAGCAGCAGCTGACCGTGGCAATCGACACCGGTTTCCTGAACATTGATCGGTACGTCAACGCCTCGACCAAGCGGGCGATCGCCTACGCGGCGCAGGGCGATTTCGACACGGCATTGGCAGAGCTGGACGAGTTGCTGAAAGACGCGCCGAATACAGACGAAATTCATGCCGTCCGCAGCTTTGTGTTTGAGAAACAAGGCAAGGATAGAGAAGCGAAAGCGGCTTGGGAAGCAGCACGAAAAATCAATCGGAGCGTCAAGAAGGTCGAGGGGTAAGGCGAGCAAACTGACCAATCTCAACCCGACGCGTAAGCGAGGATGGTTGGCACTGTCGGTATTCCCTCGCTTACGCGTCGGGTTACGAAAGTCTCTATCTCAGCCATGTTGAAGACCTGAAAGGCCCTGATTGTGTCACTCGGGTGATTGCATACTCCACTGGGGGTGTGGTCTAATTGAGCCTCTGGTTGGCTACTCTTCAGGGCGACGGCCCTAGCGACTTTTCTGGAGGATAATCTGGTGGCTATTTCTGGCAAAGCCCGGCGAACGGCGTTTGTGCGAAAGCGTGTGGTCGCGGCACTGGTAGTCGTCGCTGCGGTGGCAGGCGGGGCTGTCTTCATGGCTTCGAACTTGGAGAGTGAAGCCCAGCAAGAGTCGCAAGACCGGACCATGAGCAACATGCTCAGCAATCTCTCCCCCATGAGTAAGCTCGACGAAGTCTACGTAGACAGCGACGGCGATCTCTTGGCCGATCCCGCTGAGAACTCCGAGCTCTACAATTCGCCTGCTGAGTTGGTGTTTTCCTTTATAGCTTCTGCCGACTCTGCCAACAGCCCTGAAGTTTGGGACGCGGCTATGAAAGCCATCGAGAGCAGCACGGGCGTGCCTGTAAAATATCTACACGTGGAAGATCCCAGGAATCAGTTCGAGGCACTGCGCAACGGCAGGTTGCACGTCACGGCCTTTAGTTCGGGGCAAGTACCGACCGCTGTGAACTCTTGCGGATTCACACCTGTCTGCACGTTCGGCCGCGAGGATGGCGGCTCGGGCTACTATATGTATTTCATTGTGCGGGCCGATAGCGATATTAAGAAGCTGCCAGCGCTGCGTGGCAAGAGAGTCGCGTATACGCGGCCCCGTTCCAACTCGGGTTATAAGGTGCCGCTGGTCCTGTTGATGCAGGAGCATAATTTGCTGCCTGAGCGCGATTACGAGTGGAGTTTTTCCTATGGCCACCAGGCATCGATCGACGCGGTCGCCAGTGGCGAAGCGGACGCGGCGCCGGTCGCCAGCGACATGTTTGCCCGTGAGGTCGCCAAGGGTACGATCAAGGCGGAAGATTTTCGGGTGATCTACGAATCGGAAAAATTCCCGCCGGTCGCCTTTGGCTACGCCTACAATCTGGCTCCCGAAATCCGCGAGGGGATTCGTGAGGCGCTGCTGGGGTTAGAGTGGGCCGGCACACCGCTGGAGCGAGAGTTTGGCGGCGACGACACGACGAAATTTGTCTCGTTAGTGTACAAAGACGACTGGGCCAACATCCGCCGTGTTGACCAGGATGCCGCCAACACCGCTCGCAGCATGATCAGGTCGCGCTGAGTCGCTCCTACTCCTGCCTTCCCTCGGTCGCGGCCAGCAGCGGCGTGTTGACCGCGTGAATCCGCCCGGCGTCGGTAATCGACTCCAATAGGGTAGTCATCGTGTAGTAGCGCCCCATGTCGACCAGGTGCACGGCGGCGGGCGGCTCTTGCGATGGGTCCAGCTGCGTCGACTCGGCGACGACTTCTAACAGCACCGATCCATCCCAGTAGCGATAGGCACCGCGTTGCGGCAGCTGTTCCAGGCGGCACGGTTGTCCATCCATCCTTCCCCAGAGTGTCAGCGCACCTGCCTCGCCCTCCAGGAAAAAACCATCGTGCGGCCCTCCGGCATCGAATGCTCGGCGACTGCCGAAGAAGCTCGGCTTTTTCAGATAGGGGCCGTCGTATTCGGGGCAAAACGTATCGCAGTTGCCACAGTGGTTGCAGTAGTCGGCAAAGTTGGCGATCTGCTCTTTTCGCTCGACCTCGAAGCGACGCTCGTCTCCGACCGGTCTGATCGAGCCATCGGGGGAAACCTCCAAATCGCGATAAGCGAGCTCGACTGGCTGGGTCTGGTATGTGAAATTCGCGTCGTTGGGACAGACCGGGATACACTTGTCGCAGGTGATGCAGTCGAACGTGACCAGATGCGAGTCTATTCTCCTGGGCACCGACCGATTCTGGGCTGCATAATATCGCGGGTCGGCTTGGGTTTCTTGGACTATCAGCCCAGTATTGAGGAACCCGGCCAGACGCGGATCACCCCCCGCCTCCTGACGCTGTCCTCGGCAGTCGAGTACGAAATCGTCGATGGTCTTCGCCCCAACCTTATCCATCGCCTGCCGCAGCTCTTTGAAGTAAGACGGCAGCCGGCCATAGCCGCCGGTCTTGAGCAGATCGGTGCAGGTGGTGATCGGCACGAAACCGCAGGCGACCATGCTGGCCGCGTTCTTGCGATCGACGCCGGCCGAGAACGAGATCGGCATCTGCGGCCCCATCGCCTGACGAAACTCCTGGGCCAACGTCAGCGTGATCACATGCAGCGGCTGCCCGGAAAGGTACATCACTTTTTCATCGGCAGAAAAGAAATCGCGATGATTGGTAACTTCCAACGTGTTAGAAAACTTCGCGCCGAACGACAGCTTGCGCGACTCGGCCAATCGTGCCAGGCGGCCGCACATGGCGATTGACTCGTCGAATAGCAGACCGCTAGTGTAGGCCTCCGGGTTGACCGAGATTTCGGTGTAGCCCATCACGTCGTGCAGAAGGTGTTCCAACCGCTGCTGTCCTAGCATCGGTGGATTCATCTTGACGATCACGTGGACGTCGAGTTCCGTCAGCAAGAACTCACAGATCCTCTCGATCTCGTCGGCCGGACAGCCGTGAAACGTGGAGAGCGTGATACTGCGGCTGAGCCTGGTGGGATAGTCCAGCTCTCGCAGCGCTTTGAGCCTGTCAGGAATCTGTTCGCGGAGCCGCGCGACGCTCTCTGTGGCATCGATCATACCGCGGATGAACCCACAAACCTTTTCCGACTGGATACCGGTCAGGTCGTAGCCGATCGACATGTCGTAGATCGTCTCGCCTGGCGTCCCGCTCAGATCGACCTCTCCAAACGGAGCGCCAAACTCCTCCGGAGCACAGCGCAGCATGTGGATCAACATCGCCCCCTGGACGTACTGGTCGAGCGACTCTTCGACCCGCAGTTCCTGCGACCATTCGATGTTGTACCCGACGTTAGTCGCGTCGATACATGGCCGGCCGATCTCCAGTTGGTCGTTTATCTGAACTGTCTTGAGTTCCATGATCCGCGAACCGGCCAGCCAAGAGAGGACCAGATTCTGGGCCATCTGTGTCTGCGGACCCGAGGCAGGGCCGATCGGATTGCCCGCCACGGCGTCGTGGAAACGCACTGAGAGATCGGCTCCTCCGGCCTCTTGCTTGGGAAGATACCACTTGCGTGCAGGCAAGTCGAAAATCGATTGCTGTTTCTGGAACTCCAGCCGCATGCGGTCGATCAATTCGACAAACGGCGTGCAGAACAGATCAACCATTTTCAGTTCAACTCTGTTTCAACAGCGGCAAAGGAAGGGGCGAATGCGACTCAACTGAACGTCAACCGCGCGATCTGCCCATTGTAACCCAGCGTGTGGCGATCCACTAGCTGGCTACCTACCGACGGATTGAGAAGCTGATAGAATGTCAACAGAAGTACAGCGTTATAGGCCGCGGTTTTCCGCAACGCACGTCGGGGAGTTGGACCATGATGGAAAAGAGCGAAGCAGTCCCCCTGCCCACGCGCGACGGATACGACGCCTGGGCTCCGTTGTACGACGAGGACGACAATCCGCTGATCAAGTTGGAAGCACCGGTTGTTGCTGAACTACTGCCCGATCTGGCGGGCCAGCTGATCCTGGACGTCGGCTGTGGCACGGGGCGGCATAGCCTGGTGATGGCCGCAGCTGGCGCGGATGTCACGGCGATCGATTTTTCCGAAGAGATGTTGGCCTTGGCCCGGCAGAAGCCCGGGGCGGACCGTGTTCGGTTCATCCAACACGATATCCACTCCAACTGGCCGTTTGAAAACCAACACTTCGATCTGGTCACCTGCTTCTTGGTTTCTGAACATATTGATCCCTTAGAAGGGTTCTTCGGTGAAATGGCGCGTGTCTGTAAGCCGGGCGGCATCGTTTTGAATACCTGCATGCACCCGGCGATGTTCGAGCGCGGGGTGATGGCCCGGTTTATCGATCCTGTCAGCGGCGTGCGGAAACACATCGACAGCTGCGGGCACACCGTTGGCGATTATCGCACCGCTGCCGAGGGTGCCGGTTTGGTCGTCGATCATTTAGAAGAGTATCTGGCCGATGAGGCGCTGGCGGCAATCTCGCCTCGGGCCGAGAGATACATCGGTGTCCCAATGCTGTTAGTGATGAAGCTGCATCCTGCCTGAACAACTCCCCGCACTATTGCCGATGGCTGGGACACGAGAGCGTTTTTATTCATGGCTATCTTCATCTCCGCTGTAAAATGCGTTTGCTGCTCGGCTCCTTTGGAGCAGGAAGTAAGCGGAACGCGCCAGGTAACTTGGATGACCTGCCCCGAATGCGGCCCGGACGATGGCATCCTGGAGATCCAGTTCGACTTGAAGGCGGTCCAGAAGGCCTGGAAGAAACGCCCGCTGGCCGATCGGCCGCTGAATCATTGGCGCTATCAAGAATTGCTGCCCGTGGAACCGGGCGGAGTTGCCGCGCAGTGGCCCGTCGGCTGGACGCCCGTCGTCGACGCCAAGCGTCTCGCTGAGCAGTTGGGCATCGCCCAGGTGCTGCTCAAAGACGAAGGCCGCAATCCCTCGGCGTCGTTTAAAGACCGCGCCAGCTCGGTCGGCGTCGCTCACGCCCTGCAGGTTGGCGCCAAGACTATTGCCTGCGCATCGACTGGCAACGCGGCCACCAGCCTGGCTTGTCACGCAGCGCTGGCCGGTTTGCCAGCCATGATTTTTGTGCCGCAAAGTGCACCTGAGCCCAAGTTGGCTCAGCTACTGGTCTACGGGGCGACCGTTTTCTCGGTGGAAGGTTCTTACGATCAAGCCTACCAGCTCTGCTCAGCCGCCTGCGAGCAGTTCGGCTGGTACAACCGCAACTGCGCGATCAACCCAGTCTTGGTCGAAGGCAAGAAGACGGGCGGGTTGGAAATCGCCGAGCAATCGGCCAGCTACGGGGGAATGCCCGATTGGGTCGTGGTGAGTGTTGGTGACGGCTGCACGATTGCGGGTATTTGGAAGGGACTGGTTGAAATGCACGCGCTCGGCCTGGTCGATCGCCTGCCGCGGTTGCTGGGCGTTCAGGCGGCTGGCGTGGCGCCGATTCCTTACGCCCTGGAACACAACGCCCTGCCTCCACCCGGCGACGGGTGTACGCTTGCCGACAGCATTGACGTACAAGTGCCCCGCAATTGGCGGAAAGCCGTACGTGCGTTGCGAGATTCCGACGGTGTGGTAGTCTGCGTAGACGACGAACAAATTATCGAAGCGATTCGCCTGTCGGGCCGGCACGGAGTGTTCGCCGAACCGGCCGCCGCCGCCGCGGTGGCCGGCGTCGTTTCGGGCGTCGATTCGAAACTAATCCAACCGGACGATCGCGTGTTGGCGATGGTTACCGGCAGCGGGCTGAAGGATACACGCAGCGCCATCCGCGCCGGAGGCGCTCCACACAGCGTCGAGCCAACACTCGACGCGCTAGCCTCGGCGCTGGAGATCGATTTGTAGCGGTCGGAGCAAGAAACTCGTCGCCCCTGCTCTGCCGCGAGGAGCCCGCGAGAAATTACTCTCCGCCGGCGAGAGCTGTTCAAGAGAAGGTGAATTTAATGAAAAACAATGAAACCGTCCTGGCCCGCACCGTCGAGCGTTTTCGAGAGCGAAAAATTTTGCTGCCGACATTCGCTCAGATGCGCGACCCGTCGGCCATCCCGCAGAAGATCAAAGATCGCCTACAGGGCGTCGGCCTATGGGATGTTGACCCGGCCAACCTGTTTCGCATCACCTGGAAAAACGTGCCGACGGACCACGGCGGGCTATTCAATGACGGCAATTGGATTGAGTTTCCCTCGGAGCTGACCGGCGTCGACGCCCGCATCGTCGGCATCGTGGGGAAGTATTTTCCGACCGGCGCCCACAAGGTCGGCGCCGCCTACGGCTGCCTGATCCCCAAGCTAGTGACCGGCCAGTTCGATCCGACACAGCACAAAGCAGTCTGGCCCAGCACGGGTAATTTTTGCCGCGGCGGAGCGTTCGACTCGGCGCTACTCGGCTGCACGGCCGTGGCAATTCTGCCCGAGGAAATGAGCCGCGAACGGTTTGAGTGGCTCCAGCAGATTGGCGCGGAAATCGTCGCCACGCCAGGTTGTGAATCGAACGTGAAGGAAATCTACGACAAGTGTTGGGAGATTCGCCGCACCCAGCCCGAATGTATCATCTTCAATCAGTTTGAGGAGTTCGGCAATCCGGTTTGGCACTACCACGTCACCGGCTCGATCATTCAGGAGGTTTTCCAGCGGCTGCCTGATGAGTGCCGCCTGTCGGGGTACGTCTCGGCGACCGGCAGCGCGGGGACCATCGCCGCGGGCGACCGGCTGCGG
>Ga0315336_1007648_pt1 | contig 10173 bp, 14 predicted proteins | sample ASW5metaG_FD_204512 | JGI IMG/M metagenome (GOLD analysis project Ga0315336, IMG submission 204512) | Ammonia-oxidizing marine archaeal communities from Monterey Bay, California, United States - ASW #5 | ecosystem: Environmental > Aquatic > Marine > Intertidal zone | place: USA: California... | reverse complement strand
AGGCGGAGCTCCATCGTGATTTCGACCGGGAAGTTCCCAGCCTCGAGGTCGGTCGTCGGGCAGCATCCCGCCTTCGGGAAATCGACCACATCGCCTACATCCGGTATGCGAGCGAGTACTACGCCTTCCGCGACCTCGAGGAACTGGCCGAGGAGGTCACGCAATTGCAGTCACGGACCCAGCCGGGTCCAAACCAGAGTTCGTTGTTCGAGGAGGGGTGACCCCGCGAGGGGTTATTTCTTGACCAGCGCGCCGCGAAGTTCTTCGGTGGCGTAGAGGATCCGCAGGCATCCCTTGCATTGCTGGACGATGTTGTCGTCGGCCATGATCGTGTTCACGAGGTTGAACGGCAGTGACACGTTGCAGCAACTGCAGCCGTATTCCAGTCGCTTGCGGTCGATCTCCTCGAGAGGAGCCATCGAGTCGCCCTCGAAATCGTCAGCGGCCTGGTCGAAGATCTCCAACGCAGCATCGGGAACCACGGAAGCCTTCTCGGCCCGTTCGGCCTCGAGTACCGCCAACTGGTCGGCGACTTCGTCGGTCCGTTCCTTGAGTTCGATCCTGGCCGAATCCCGGACGGTCGTCCGCTCGGTGATCTTGGCGGAGAGGGATTCAATCTGGCCGTTGATGTTCTCGAGGCCTTCCAGCTCGGCCAGGGCACGATCGTCGATCTGGCTCTTGGCTTCCTTGAGATTGTTGATCTCCTCGAGGATCGCGTTGTACTGCTTCGTGGTCGAGGAGTTCTTCAAATCGTCACGGAGCTTGTTGGTCCGATCGTCGATGCTTCCCGCCTCGGTCTCGAGGTTCGAGATGGTGGCCTGTGTCAACTTGGATCGCTGGGCGAACTCCTCGTCGGTGCCGTTGAGCTCGTCCAGTTGACGCTCCTGGGCATTCAGGTACGCCTGGGCATTCTCGACCCGGGATCGAAGACCACGGGCCTGTTTGTCTACCTGGTGGAGTGCCAGTAGATCCTCGATGGCGGACATCGCGTGCTCCTGAAAAAAGCCTGACTGCACAGTGTATCAAGTCGCCCAGAGCCGGGGATTGCATTTGTTCACGAACATCGCCTTCAGGTCAGTTGCAGCATCCACCAGGCGATGGGAGCGACGAACAGGGGCGAGTCGAGCACATCCATCATGCCACCGAGTCCGGGGAGCAGGCTGGAGCTGTCCTTGATCCCCGCATCTCGTTTCATCAGGCTCATGACCAGGTCGCCGCATTGCCCACTGAGCCCGATCACGAAGCCCAGCAGCAGGGCGACCCAGGTCGGGACGACGGGTTCACCTGGCAGCCATGCTTCACTGAGTGCGGCCAGCCCCCAGGCAGTGCCCATCGAGGCGACCAGGCCACCGACGAGCCCTTCCCATGTCTTGCCGGGGCTGAGCCATGGGATGAGCTTGTGCTTCCCGATGGTACGTCCGGTGAAGTAGGCCCCCGTGTCGCACATCTTGACCATGGCGATGATCCCGATGATCCACCATACGGAGTGGTCCACCTGTATGAGCATGAAGAAACCCAGGAAGACACCGAGGTAGATCGCGAAACCCGTCGTGACCAGGGCGGCCAGAACGGTGCCATCGGTTCGCTGTCCACGGCTCGCAACCACCAGGGAGGTGAAGAAGCAGGCAGCGAGGACAGTTCCGAGCATGGTCGTGGAGAGCATGGGATCGGCGCTGAGGCCGCCGAGCCACATCGCGTAGAGCGTGAGTACGCCGAAGCAGAAGATGCCCCCGGCGTGACATGGCAGGTCGTCGCGCCCGCAGCAGGCTCTGGCCACGGGGACCAGTTCGCGGGATGCCAGGGCGATGACGACGCAGCAGATCACGAAGAGCACTGCGCCGGGGGGGACGGTCTCGATCCCGAGGCTGCTCATCGGCCAGAAGAAGGAGGTGGAGGTCTCCCAGTGCAACGTACCGACGTACTCGTTGAGAACCGCGAGGCCCAGGAGTGCGATGACGAGCAGGGGGCCGGTGATCAGTCGTTTGGAAAGCATGGTGCGTCTCAGTACAGCGGGATGGAGTCGTCGATGTCCCGGGACCAGCGATCGATTCCCCCGGTCATGGACCATGCATGCTGGAACCCATGGTGTCGAAGCAGCCTGGCGATGACGAGGGACCTGCCGCCCTTGTGACAGTAGACCACGATGTCATGGTCCTTGCAGTCGTCGAGTTCATGCATGCGGAGGCTCATTTCCTGGAGGGGGATGAGGCGGGCATGTTCAAGGTGGCCGATGGCCCATTCCGAGTCGGTGCGGCAGTCGAGCAGCACCAGGTCCTGCCCGGCGTCGAGGCGCCGATGGACTTCGGTGGGTTCGATCTCAAGTTCGATCGTGTTGTGGTCTGGTTCGTTCATCGTCGACATGGATTCGTGCAGCGTACCCGGTGGCTCGGCTTGGTTCATCGTCGCAGCAGGTCAAGCCGCTCAAGGACCTCGAGGACGACGTCTTCATCGTATCCCTTACGGGCCAGGGCCCCCTGCAGTTTCCGGATGATGACCTCCGGGGGTTGGGAAGCAAGGCCTTCAAGTCGGCGTCGAGCCAGGTCCATGGCCAGGTCCACCAGTGCGGGGCCGTCATCGCAGTTGGCCACCGTCCTGGCGATGTGGGAATCAATCCCTACTTCCTCGAGTCGCCGGACCAGTTCGTCGGGAGCCAGGGGGCCGCTTCGACACCATCGTGTGGCCATGGCCTCGGCGCATCGGTGGTCGTCGATCCAGCCGCGTTGCTGAAAATCCTCGAGCAGGGACTGCACCTGGTCTGGATCACCACCGCGTTCCAGGAGCCGGTGCCGGATGTACTGGCAGGACCGATCGGTTCGGTGCAGCCAGTCCAGGGCCCAGGTGCGGAGCTGCTGGGGATCGGGCGTCGTTGAATCGTGGGAGGATGTCATGGTGTGCTGATACGTTCCATGGCGGTTCGGATCTGGTCGAGCGCCTCGTTGTCGTCGGCTTCCCTCGCCTGCTGGGCGGCCCGGGACAGTGTTTCGATCGCGGCCGGTTGGTCGTTGGATCGAAGCTGGCACAGGGCCATGGACACCGCGGCGGGGTACCAGGCGGGGTCGATCTCAAGAGCCAGTTGGAAGTGGGCCGTGGCCTGGTCGTCCTGCCCCATCCGGATGTACTCGCGACCGAGCTCGCACAGGGCATCCGGGTCACCGGGATCGTGTTCAACACGGTGTCGGAGGTGGTCGAGGCGGTCCGGCATGGTTCATCACTCGTGGTTCGGGTCGCGAAGCGGCTGCGGGAGTATGCTCTGCACCATGCGATCCACTGCTTGGACAACCTGCGGGGCCTTGCTCGTCCTGGCCATCCTGGTCATGGGACTCGAAGGATGCGTCGAGACCTACAAGCCGGCGAAGTCGCCACGGCCAAGGACGGAGTTGCTGTCCGTGCAGCATCATGCTGGCGGGACGCATTATCGCATGCTGGTGGAGAATGGTGTGTGGTACCAGTTGATGGGGTGGGAACTGCTGGTGATCGACCCCAAGACCGGCCGCGTCTCCTTCAGGGAGGATCTCGCCGATCCCGGCAGTTCCGGTCCCGCGATCGACATGATTCTTGATGGGGATGAACTGCTGGTCGTGCTCGAGGACAGTGGGGTGGTTCGCCTGACCCTCGATGATCCTCGACGGCCCTGGCAGGAAGAAACCAGCACCTCGGGGCAACTCGGCATTCGGCCCAGGGGCATCGTGCAGGTCGGTCGGGAGCGCCTCGTCTTCGGAGAAGGCGGCGTGGTCGATCTTGATACCGGTCGGCGGCTCGTGAAGGTCGAGGGCGAGGTGACATCAGTCGACAAGGGTGAGGACGGGCTCGTCTACTGCCTGGACCGTCGCATTCACCGCGTGTCCGATGACGAGTTCGTCGGCTCGGCAAACCGACTCCAATCGGTCCAGGGACTCACCGCGGATGATCCTCGGCGTCACGTGTTCGTGCGCAACGAGCGAAACGGCTCGCTGGTGGGGTTCATGGGAGCCGATTTCCGGGAGATCGATGCACAGCAGTGGACAGTTCCTTTGCCGGGTTCGACTACCCGGGTCCACCAGTACGGGGAGCGCCTGGTCGTCGTGTCATCACTGGCAGTGCGGATCTACCGCATCGATCCCGATGGCCTGCACCTGGACGAGGAGATTGCGATCGTCGGCGCAGTCGATGCCGCGATGCCCGACGAGGATCAAATCAACCTTGCCGGCGAGTTCGGTCGAGGCACGTGGCGGTTGCAGGACGACCTGGAGGGATCGAGGCGAACCTTCGCCATGTACCATCCCGAACCGGCCGGGCTTGACCGCGCCGTATCCGATGGCCGGAACATCCTGGCCGATTCGCCCCGGGGCATGTGGATGTACCGCATCGGTGACAAGGCCGTGCAGGTGACCATCGACGATATCGACTTTCCAGAGCCCATTCGCGAGGCCGTGATGCTCGACTGGACCTTTCGGATCATCGGGGACGGCACCGAGATCGAGGTCGACACCCCGGTGGGCGTCGATCGACTGGTCGCACCCGGAGGCGGCCACTTCCGCTGCGTCGCGACGGCGGACAACGTGGTCTGGATCGGTCACGATCGTGGGATCATCATGGTCCGGTTGCCCACCGAGGGCATCACCGTTCCTTCAGGGTGGGACTCGATGACCGATGAGGACCGCATGTCCACCGGCATCGGGCCACTGGACGGCATGACGAAACTGTCGGTTCGACTCGACGGACCGGTGTTCTTCCTCGAGCCCCTGATGCTCGGAGGTGGCGTCGCCTACGTGAGCGGGTCCGGTGGTTTCGGAATCATTTCCGAGGAGTTCTGAACTCACTCGCTGCTGCAGGATCCCCATCGCCTGCAGATCGGGTCGTTGGCGCACGTACCACCTCGCGCCTTGCAGACCCGTCGACCATGGAAGATCAGCAGGTGACTGAGCAACGTCCACTTGGCGCGTGGAACGAGTGACATCAGGTCGCGTTCGATGGCCAGCGGGGTCGTGCCCGTGGAGAGGTCCAGGCGGTGACTCAGCCGGGTGACGTGGGTGTCGACCACGACCCCCATGTTGATGTTGAACGCATTGCCGAGCACCACGTTGGCGGTCTTCCTGGCCACGCCCCGCAATTCAAGGAGCGACTCCATGTCACCGGGGACCTCGTCCTGGTGCACTTCGTGGATCCGCTTCATCGATTCGTGCACTGCCCTGGCCTTGTTCCGGAACAGGCCGATGGTGGCGATGTGCGGCTCGATGTCGCCGGGGGTCGCCCGGGCGTAGTCCCCGGGCGTGGGGAACGCTGCAAAGAGTCCGGGCGTCGCCTTGTTGACGCCCACGTCCGTGGACTGGGCAGACAGGATCGTGGCGATCAGCAGTTCCGCGGGTGACGTGTAGTCCAGTTCGCAATGGGCATCGGGGTAGGCCTTGGCCAGGGCGTCGAAGATTCGTCCGGCTCGACGCCGACGAGCGGGATCCATCGTCGGGAGATCGAAGCCCGCCTTCGAGGTCGCTCCGGGTGCGGTCGACGGACTGGTCATGATGCCGGGTCCTTCCGCCGCGGGAGGGCGTACATGACGGAGAGGGCCCCGATGGCGACCATCGCAAGCAGGGCGCTGGATTCCATGAGGGTCGATGCCGTGGGGTGCATGGCATTGAAGGCATCGTAGGTGGCGGTGGCCAGTTCGGTGTCGCCGTTGCGTGCAGCGGACCGGTAGGCCTGCAGTTCGCTGTTCATGCGGGGCATGACCAGGAGCAATCTTGCCCACAGGCAGCCCATGGCAAGCAGGCTTGTCGTCGTCCAGCAGATGCGGGCGAAGGGGCGGTGCCGCCCTGCTCCGCCGGTGAAGTGCAGCACGATGCACAGCAGCACGATGCAGGAGAGAACGACCTGGGCGATGTCGGAGGCGGTGAAGATCGGTTCGGTGATCAGCCCGGAGGCGAGCCGGCCGTGGAGTGAGGGATCCAGTGCGGCGAACTCCGGCAGCGTGGGATTCAGGTCGGGCAGGGTGGCGAAGACTCCCGCGGCAGCGACCCCGGCAGCGACCATGGCAGCCATCCAGAGTGACATGGAGCACCACGTCGCGATCGAGAGCAGGATTCGGCCGTTCACGAGGCGTGCTCCTGGACTGGAACCCCGTCCACCCAGGTCGTTCCATCGGCCCACTGCTCCCGTTTCCAGATCGGGACCTGCTGCTTGAGGGTGTCGATGAGCCATCGGCAGGCGGCGAAGGCGTCGTCCCGGTGATCACAGGAAACGTGCACACGCACGCTCGCCTGGCCCACGGCGACGATGCCCACGGCATGGTGCAGGTGGACGCGGTGGCAGGACCAACGACTGGCCGCCGTGGCTGCGAGGTCGCGCATGGTTCGCAGGGCCAGTGGTCGGTAGCCCTGGTAGTCCAGGGCAAGCAGTCGTCCATGCCGGGGATGCTGCTCGGGGCGGGTTCGGCCGATGAAACTGCAGGTTCCGCCACCCTCTGCGTCGGGAACCTCCCCGGGGGTGAGTGGGCCGTCGACCAGGTGCACATCGATGGTGGGAGACTCGCCTGCCATGTGTCCATGGTAGCCTCGGTCCGTGGCGGTGTTCCCCTCACAAGACTGGGTGCTCTCCCCGACGATCTCGTCCCTGGGCCTTCCTCCAAGGACCGCGATCGATCGCCTGCGTGGGCAGGGATGGCGAGGAGTCCAACTCGACGTTCTCGCCCATGGAACGCGTCCCGGGGACCTGGGTGATTCCGGTCGACGAGACCTGCTGTCATCGCTTCGTCGGGGACGCCAGGAGTTGAACGGCCTGGACTGCTGGATTCCAGTGCAGGCATGGAGTTCCTCGGAGACGGTGCAGCGTGCCGTCGATGCGGTGGTGGCTTCCATCGACCTGGCCGCCGACCTCGGTCGATGCCCGGTGTCGTTGGTCATGCCCGGCACCGAGGTCGATGCCGGGGTGCACGATGTGATTACGACGCACGCGATCAACCGGGGGGTGCTGCTGGCGGACCACGGTGTCGACGCGGTGTCCACCGGTGCCTCGCAGGGCATCGGGATCGACCCCGTGGCCATGCTGTCGTCCGGGATCGATCCAGTTGGGCTGGTCCACGCCGCGGGAGCACGACTCGTGTCGGTTCGACTGGCGGACATGGACGAGGCGGGGCTGCGTGTCCCGCCGGGGACGGACGGGACCGGGCGATTGGACCTCGCGGGGTTCAAGATCGCATTGACATTGCGAAGCTGGGTGTCCGGTGTCGTCGTGGATCTTCGACAATTGGCGGATCCGGTGGCAGGAATGGAGCAGGCGAGGGTGGCATGGAACGCTGCGGATGCTTCTTCCGAGGCATGGTGATCACCCCGGCCATCGGTAGAATGTCCGCATGGCCGTTCTTTCCCATGGCGTGGACCTGGTCGAAGTGGAACGCATCGAGCAAATGCTCCAGGCGCATGGCGATCGATTCATCAATCGCGTGTTCACCGAGGGTGAGCAGTCCTATGCTGAATCGGGACCTGGCCTTCGAGCGGAACGATACGCCGCTCGGTTCGCATGCAAGGAAGCGGTCTTCAAGGTCCTGGGAACGGGATGGGGCCAGGGCGTGTCCTGGTCTGACGTGGACGTGGTGCGGTTGCCAAGCGGCCAGCCCCACATCCGTGTCAGCGGCGTCGCGTCCGAGCGGGCGCGGTCCATGGGTGTCCAGTCGTGGTACGTCAGCATCACGCACACCGGTGGGCAGGCGATGGCAAGCGTGATCGCCACGGACGAAGCCTGAAGGAGCGGCACCATGGGGAGGCGACAATCCAGACCTGCCCTGCTGGAACTCTTGAAGTCCCGAGAGGAGGAGGCCTCGTCTCCGGCAGCCGATCGGGATCACACCACGGCCTGGCCGGGACCGGGTCGCAGCATCCGGATCACCGCCGGCCACCTGCTGGTGGTTGCCGCGGTGGTCATCGTCCTGCTGGTCGTTACCTGGATGATCGCGTTTCGGCAGGGAGAGTTGCAGGCGCGGTCAGATCTCGAATCCGTCATTTTCCAGCCGGTGGTATCCGATCCGGTCCTCGCGTCACCGCAGATCAAAGAGTCGCCAGCCCCCCCGGAGGCCGTCCTGGAGAACCACCCCAACGCCCCCGTGATGGGGGATCCACGCCAGGAAGGGCTCTTTTACTTCGTCCTGGCTGAGACGCGGGAGGCGGGGGCCCTCCGCCTGGCCAGATTCTGTCGAGCGCGGGGACTTGAAACCTGGGTCATTCCACGTGACAATGCTGGACTGGCTCGTGTCATCGCCCTGCCGGGGTTGACATCCACGTCGAGGTCCGAGGCCGAGTGTCGGAACCTGGATGATCGAATCGGCGGTATCGGACTCCAATGGGTGGAATCCGGTGGCCAATCGAGCCTGGAAGACCGTTACCTCGTCCGCTGGGACGGGTGACATCGAGCTGAACTACGGAGTGGACCATGAGCCTGCATCGAAGTCTGAAAACGAAGCCCTCGGGACTCAACCAGCACCGCAACGTGCTGACTCGCAATGAGCGCATCGAGCACCTCGCTGAGCAGGGCGAATTCGAACTCGGGAGTGATTCGCCGTTCGGTCTCGTGAAGGTCGGCAATCGCAAGGTCCAGACCAAGAAGAAGGTCAAGGAAACGTCCGAAGACGATGCTGAGACGACTGTCGTGGAAGGCGCTGAGGCTCCTGAGTCCGAAGAGTCCTGAGACCGGATTGAACAAGGCATGGATGACGAATCACCACGTCGCGTGGACGGCGATCACTGCATCATGCCGGTGAGGATGTCCAGCCCCTCGGCCAGCCGATCCTCGTCTGCGGCGATGCTCAGGCGGAAGTGCGTGTCACGCTGACTGAAGACGTTGCCGGGAATGACGATGACATTCTGCCGAATCGCCTCCTCGCAGAACTCCGTGGCAGAGCATCCCATGTGCTCGGGCACCTTGATGAATGCGTAGATCGCCCCCCCGGGTTCGGACAACTCGGTGAGTCCTTCGAAGGCGTCGACCACCATGCGACTTCGTGCGTGGTAGCGTTCGATGACGGGCTGCATGTCGGTGTGCATCGCGGCGATGGCCCCGACCTGGGCCATCGAGGGGGCGCAGACGAAAGAATACTGCTGCAACTTGGCCATTTCGGAAATCAGCCAGGTGGGGCCGGCGGCGAAGCCGAGTCGCCACCCGGTGCAGCCGTAGGTCTTGCCGAAGCCGCGGATCAACAGCATGTCGTCGAGGTGCCGGGCGGGGCTGGGACAGTGGCCGGTCTCGTCCAGGTGTTCGGGCCAGGTGAAGAGGTCGTAGATCTCATCGGAGATGAGCATGATGCCTCGGTCCCGGCAGAGATCGGCCAGGTCGTCGAGTTCCTGTTTCGTCAGCACGACGCCGGTGGGATTCGCCGGAGAGTTCACCAGGACGATCTTCGTTCGATTCGTCAGCAGTGGCTCGACCCGTTCGGCGGTCATCCTGAAGTCCGGGTAGGTGTCGCAGAGCTTGATCGTCGCGTTCGTCATCGGCCCCAGGGCGGTGTACACGACGAAGTAGGGATCCGCGATGATGACCTCGTCGCCGGGATCGAGCAGGGCCATGAAAGAAAGCAGCAGGGCGCCGCTGGTGCCGGAGGTAACCAGTGCATCCAGGTCGTCGCGATCAAGGTCCCAGCCGACATCATCCTTGAGATGCGTGCGAATCGCCTCCAGGAGGAGTGGGTTGCCGGCGGTGAGGGTGTAGCCGTTTTGATCCTGTTCAATGGCCTCGATCGTCGCCTGCTTGACAGGCTCGGGAACAGCGAAGTCGGGCTGACCGATCGAGAGATTGATGGGATTCTCGAGCTTCGCGCCGAGCTGGAAGGCCCGGCGAATGCCCGAAACATCGATCTCGTTGACTCGCTTGGATAGAAGTGGATTCATCGACACCGCTACAGGGTACCGGGAACCAATGCGGGGCGGCTCATGGGCCGCGGAGAGAACTGGCTTCCAGTTGGCGTCGTTCCGCATGTCGATACTGGGCGAGAATGACCGGGACCAGGCATCCAGGGACGAATGTTCCGATCAGGCCCAGCAGGAGACAGGGGTACCAGACCGCGTAGGGCTGTCCCAGCACAAGGGCCACGATGCCGAGTGCGAGGACTCCAAGGCACGCGGCGACCACGAAGCCCATGAGTCCCAGGATGGCGCGTTTCGCCTTCCCGCGATGCACGAAGATTGAACCCAGAACGCCGATCAGGGCGCCCGC
>Ga0315336_1007647_pt1 | contig 10173 bp, 8 predicted proteins | sample ASW5metaG_FD_204512 | JGI IMG/M metagenome (GOLD analysis project Ga0315336, IMG submission 204512) | Ammonia-oxidizing marine archaeal communities from Monterey Bay, California, United States - ASW #5 | ecosystem: Environmental > Aquatic > Marine > Intertidal zone | place: USA: California... | reverse complement strand
CGCTCGCACTCACAATTTCCCTGATCTGTCGCAGCGCCGCTGCAGTCTGTCCAAGTACTGCGGGATCCGAGCAGGTGTTATTGGATGAACACAAGTGCCGACCGGAATTCAGACAGTGGTTTCGAAACACGTTCAATTTGCGGAAACAAGACTGGGATGACGGCTGGGGTTGGGATCAGTGCGACCCGAAATTCGCATTTCCTAAAATGATGAACGCTGCATACTTGCTAACCTACGGCATCGAAGATAGCGCCCAGGGCCCGTGGCATGGCAACGAGGACTACTACACGTGGGCGTCAGGTCGGCGGCACCACTTCCTGTACAAACCTGTAGACATTGGCGGCGCATACGCCGAGACCTTCGCAGATATGCGGTTCAACGAGTTCGGGCAATTCGGACTGGCGCACAGAGTCGAAACAAATTGTCCTGTTTTTACAATTTCGAGTGGTTTCCGCGCGGGCACTATGCTCCACGAGTCAACACACGTCATCTACTGGATCTGGAATCACGGTCCAAATAATCCCGGGAGCAATTGCTCGATGGAGTGTTCGGACGATTGGTTCTTCCACATATCGGGCGACTACGAGTATGGGCAGTTGTCCGGACATACGCATTCGATGAACCAGATAGAAATTGAGTATCTCTGCGATCTGAGCGAATTTCCGGCCCAGTGGGTACCACAAGGTGTCTCGCTAGTGGCCGCAGCGGCAGCCAATAGCAGAATGAACAATAGAATACGAAATACGCCTGGCTGGGTATGCGGTGAGCCGAGCCCCCTGATGATGCCACCGTCACGTCAATGACCGGCAAGGCGAGAATATTGCGAGCCGCTGAATACGGTGAATCTAAATTAAATCAGTCGCTTCGGTTACCCCGGGGCGCCTGACTGAGGAGAATCGAATGCCAGCGTTACCCGACGCGCACGCACTCGCAGTAATCGCGCTTACCCTGGTAGCGTTCTACCTGTTCACGCGCAATGACGTGCCACTGCAAACTACGAGTCTGGGTGTGCTGGCTGCGCTCACCGTCGGCTTTCACCTGTGGCCCTATGCAACCCCCTCCGGGCCACTCAAACCGAATACCTTTTTTCTTGGCTTCGGCCATGAGGCGCTGGTCACGATCATCGCGCTGATGATCATCGGCCGCGGCCTGGTGGTAACCGGTGCGCTGGAACCGGTAGCGCGCCTGTTCTCGCGCGCGCTTGCAACGTTTCCCATGCCCGCAATGCTGGCGATGCTGGTGTTCTGCGCCGCGGCCAGTAGTGTCATGAACGATACGCCTGTCGTCGTGCTCATGATGCCGATTCTTATTGGCGCTGCATTGCGCGCGAAAGGTTCACCGTCACAGATGCTCCTGCCGATGAACTACGCCGTGCTCCTGGGTGGTATGGGCACGACGATCGGCACCTCGACCAATCTGCTGGTCGTATCGATCGCCGCCGATCTCGGTTTGAGACCGTTCGGCATGTTCGACTTCGTTCACGTCGCAGCCCTCGCCGCCAGCGTCGGTATTCTTTATTTGTGGCTGGTCCTGCCGCATCTCCTGCCGAAGCGCGATCCGCCAATGCAAGACACCTCTCCGCGGGTATTCAGCGCAGTCCTGCACATCACGGAAGACAGCTATGCGGACGAGAAAACAGTTGCCGAAGTCCTGAAAAAAGCAGGCCATGAAATGCGCGTTGACCGTATTGAGCGCGGGGACGGTGTTGTACTTGCCAAGCTTCCGACACTCAAGCTGCAGGTCGGCGACCGGTTGTTCGTATCCGACACGCCAGCGAACCTGAAGGAGTACGAGACGCTCCTCGGCGCATCTCTGTACGACACCGAGGACCTGGCAAAAAAACTTGACCTGGAAGAGCCATTGCCGACGCACGGCCAACAGGCGGCAGAGGTTATTGTCACCGAGGGGTCTTTGCTACACAACCGCACCTTGGGCAGCATTCGCTTCGCTCAAATTTACAATGTAATCTTTCTTGCCCTGCATCGGACCGGCACAGATCAACCGACAAAGAATCGCGATATCGGCGACACCGTACTTGAAACCGGCGACGTGTTGCTTGTTCAGGGTACGGAAGAAGACATAAACAAACTAAAACAGACGACCGGACTGCTGGTCCTCGACCAGACGACGGACCTGCCGCACACCAGCAAGGCGCCTGTAGCGCTCGCAGTGCTTGCGGCGGTGGTCGCCGTAGCTGCAACCAAGACCGTCCCCATTGCAATCAGCGCGTTGCTGGGCGTCGGTATGCTCCTGGTCACCCGCGTCATTGACTGGAAAGACATCAATGCATCGCTCAACACCCGCATCATCATGCTGGTGGCAGCGAGCCTTGCACTCGGCTCAGCCCTGACGTCCACCGGTGGCACTGACTATATCGCGCAGCTATTTCTCGCTGCGACCAGCGGCCTGCCACCGGAGGCAATCCTCGGTTCTCTCATGCTGCTGATGGCGCTGATGACAAATTTCGTGTCGAACAACGCCGCTGCCGCGATCGGCACGCCGATCGCGATCAGCATTGCGGCCACTGTCGGCGCGGCGCCAGAACCTTTCGTCCTCGCCATCCTGTTCGGAGCAAACCTCTGCTATGCCACCCCGATGGCTTATCAAACCAATCTCATGGTCATGAGCGCAGGCAGTTACCGCTTTTCCGACTTCATAATCGGCGGCGTGCCACTTATGCTGCTGATGCTGGTGTGTTTCTCGTTCCTGCTTCCAAGGTTCTTTCCGCTGTAATCGCTGTAGTGCGGAACTGCCTTTCCTGATTTAGCAGGTGGGCGCAAGACAGTGCACGAACTTGATATGCGTGCCTGTCCTCTCCCCGGAGATACGGCTAGACTGACCAGATCGCTTTACGTGGTAACACTGGGGGCTTCGAATGCATTGCCTTGCCCGAGTGCTTGCCACTGATCGTGCGCTTTATTGCCCACGGCATATCAAGTATCGTCCAGACTTGCCAGCCTGAATAGGCAATAGGCTGCCGCCAGATTCCTAACCGAGGAGAAGCAGTATGAAGAAAATTCCAGTCACGATCATTGCCTTTTTCGCGGCACTAATGTTGCCACTGCCGAGTGGAGCCGATCGCGACGAAGAACGCTATGACATCGACGACAGCGAACGTGACGAAAGGCGCGAAGACAACCGAAAAGACCGCGATGACGATCGTAATGACGACCGTGGTGACGATCGCGAGGAAGACCGCGATGTCGATCGTGATGACGCCCGCAATGACGCCAGTGATGACGGCCGCGTTGAAAAGCGCGACATCAGTGATAACGAACGCACGGAAGACCGCCGATAGCCGGCCACGATAACTTCGGCAAAACGATGAGCGCCCATGCGTGGCCATATGCCCGCCAATCGCTTCTTTAACTCGCGACAGAAATCTAGTAGTGTCAGCATAGCGCTCATCTAATTGGACATATCAATGGGCTTCAGCAACTTGAGGAGAAACACCATGAACAATAGAGCCCTTCTGGCGACCATCGCATTTCTAACGATGCTGGCAGCACCGCAGGCAGGCTTTGCCGCTGACGATGAACATGACGAAGCAAAACACAAATCGGTCGAGAACCTGTCGCCAGAGTTGCGCGCCTTGCTCAAGCAGGAAATGCAAGCACTACAAAGCGGCATGGTCGCCGTGATCCCTGCATTCGTGTCCGGAGATCTCAGCACGGTTGAAAAAATTGCCAGGAACATGAAAGACAGCTTTATCCTCAGGCAGGCGATTACGCAAGAGCAAATGCACGAACTTCACTCGACCTTGCCCGAGCCGTTCATAAAAATGGACCAGGAATTTCACTACTTCGCCGGCATGCTTTCGCACACAGCCAAGCGCAAGAAGCTCGAGCTTGTAAATTTTTATATTTCGAAACTCACCGAGTCGTGCGTTGCGTGTCATAGCCAATATGCCACACACAAGTTCCCTGGCCTGTCGTCAGGTAAGACCATGGGAGATCATCACGGTGAGCACCAAGGTATGAAGCACGAAGAACACCACGGCGAGCACGACGCTGAGCACGAAAGCGAAAGCGAAGATCACGACGACCATGATGAGCACGCTGATCACTAGCAGTGTGACGCGTCCGAAGTGAGGAAGGCGCACAAACAAGTCCGCGAAACACAAGACCAAAAACGATTGGCTGTTCAACACCGAGGTGTCTAAGAACATCCCATATGCCTGAACGAAATCTGGATCAGCGACTGCTTGCCATTCTAGCGGCGGACGTTGCCGGTTATTCCAGGCTCATGGAGGCCAACGAGCGGGCTACCGTGAATGCACTCGATGCGGCACGCGCAGTGTTTCGAGATCACGCCGCGGCGCACCGTGGCCGTATCGTTGATACTGCCGGCGACAGCGTTCTGGCGGTCTTTCCGAGCGCGATTGGTGCCGTCCAGGCCGCACTGGCAATCCAGGACGAACTCGGCGAGCGCAATGAAACAGTTCTCGAAGAGCAGCGCATGCACTTTCGAATCGGCGTGAATCTGGGCGATGTCATCGAGAAGGATGACGGCTCGGTTTACGGTTCTGGCGTGAACGTCGCGGCGCGACTCGAAAGTCTGGCTGCGCCGGGCGGCATCATGATCTCCGAGGATGTTCACCGACAAGTCATGGGCAAGGTGACCAAAGATTTTGAAGACGCCGGCACGCATGCGGTCAAAAACATCGCCAAACCCGTGCAAGCATTCCGGGTCATCACCGAATCCGGGCTCGACACATCGCCATGCGTCGACAAACCGCTCAACTTGCCCGACAAACCCTCCATCGCCGTACTTCCTTTCGATAATCTGAGCCGGGACGCGGATCAAGAATATTTTGCGGACGGTATTGCCGAGGACTTGATCACCGCTTTGTCGCGTATCCGCTGGATGTTCGTCACCGCGCGCAACTCCAGCTTCGCCTACAAGGGGCAATCACCCGACGTGAGACACGTTGGAAGAGAGCTGGGCGTTCGCTATGTGCTGGAGGGAAGTGTACGCAAGGGTGGCAACCGGCTGCGCATCAGCGCAAAGTTGATCGACGCCAGCACCGGCAACTACGTTTGGGCAGAACGATACGATCGTGAGCTTGTTGACCTGTTCGATCTTCAGGATGAGATCACCGAGGCCCTGGTCGCGACTCTACAAACGGAAGTCGGCCAATTCGAGAGTGAACGCGCCCACCGCAAAGCGCCGCAGAATCTGGATGCATGGGAATGCTACCAACGTGGCATGTGGCATCTATGGCGAGCAAGCAATGCAGAGAATCTGGCCGAAGCCTGCGGACTGTTCCAACGCGCCATCGACCTGGATCCGAATTTCGCCCAACCCGTTGCCGCTTTGGCAAATACACTTTATCTCCAGATCGTTTCTACCTACGTCGAGTCGCCAATCGAAACACTGAACCAGGCCCTGCAAGTCGCAAATAGGGCCATTGCCCTCGATGACAAGGAAGCACTAGCCCACCACGCGCTTGGCAGAATTCAAACCACGCGAGGCGAGTTCGAATTGGCGATTGAAACATTGCGTACCGCAATCAATCTCAATCCCAGCCTGGCGCTAGCGCATTATGCGCTCGGCAATGCGCTACTGCAGGATGAGCAACTTGGTGAGGCTGTAATTGAGTACGATACGGCCATTCGATTGAGCCCACGCGACCCCCTTATATTTACGTTTTACCAATTCCGCGCTGTCGCGCAATTATTGTTGGGAGACTACGAAGCGGCGGTAAGAGACGCGCAGCGCGCCGTTTTGCATCCGGCGGCCGCTTCTTTTGCCTGCGCAACACTAGCATCGGGGCTGGCGCTTCTTGACAGGCATGTAGCAGCAAAGACTGCGCTCGACAAGTTGTTAGAAGTGAGACCGGAGTTTGACCCGTACATCGTGCTGGCCAGTTTTTCACCGCTCAATCCCAAAGCGCTGCGACCCTTGTACAAGCCGTGGGTTGACGGCCTACGCAAGGCCGGTCTCGCCATATCAGAGTGAACGCACATAAATCGTAATTCGCGCAATTCGGGTCAGGCCTGCGCGCAATTCGGGTCAGGCCTGTATATCTGTATAAACTGCACTTCTGCTCGACTTGCTCATCCAAGCCAGATGCAGATTGCCGTCCTTTTCGAGAGCTACGCTAGCTGACTCCGCTCAAAGCGGACGCGATTGTGCGGCGACGCGTAGTCGATCTCCGGACCAATGGGTACGATGCCCGTCGGGTTGATGGATGTGTGACTTTGGTAGTAGTGCTGCTTGGTGTAGTCGATGTTGACGGTCTCAGCGATACCGGGGTACTGGTATAGATCGCACACGTACTCCCACAAGTTGGGGTAATTGACGAGTCGCCGGCGATTGCATTTGAAGTGGCCGACGTAGACCGGATCAAACCGCAGTAGCGTCGTAAAGAGCCGCCAATCGGCTTCGGTCACCTGTTTGACGACGAGATAGCGCTGCTGCGACAAGCGCGCTTCCAGAAAACCCAGCGTTTCGAATAGTGCGTGCACCGCCTCTTCGTAAGCAGTTTGCGTGGTTGCAAAACCTGCCTTGTAAACCCCGTTATTAACGGTGTTATAGATCCTGTCGTTCAGCGTATCAATTTCATCTCTGAGCGCAGGCGGATAGTAGTCACCCGCTTTGGCGCCAGCTTCTTCGAATGCCGAATTGAACATGCGGATGATTTCGGATGACTCGTTGGAAACAATTGTCCTTTTCTGTTTGTCCCAGAGAACGGGCACAGTCACCCGGCCGGTGTAGTTTGGATTCGCCAGCGCATAGACTTCGTACAACCGCCTGGTGTTGTTGACGCTGTCAGGAATCACACCTTGGCCGGGTTCGAAGGTCCAGCCAGCATCGCCCATGTATGAGTTCACGACAGACAAGGAGATCGCCTGCTCCAGGCCCTTGAGCTTTCGAAAAATAAGCGTTCGATGCGCCCACGGGCAAGCCAGCGATACATACAGGTGGTAGCGACCGGCCTCAGCTTTGAAACCACCCTCCCCGGCAGGCCCCGCTTCGCCAGTCACCGTTATCCAGTTTCGAAACGCGGCGCTTTTGCGGACAAATTTTCCCTTGGTCGACTTGGTGTCGTACCAGACATTTTCCCATTTTCCGTCGACCAACTGGCCCATAGGACTTCCCTCACTTCATCAACATTTCTCCACTCTAGCGTAATGCTTCACTATTAGCGGCACAAAAGACCGCGAGAACAGTGAAGCACTACACTGACACAACTTTCAACGGCGCTTCGACAAGAAGATAGATTGCGGCAACGAGTTGCACGCAGAACAAATCAGGCACGCACATCCGCTCCCGCTGGGATAATATTCAACTCGAAGTCCCACAAAGATCTGACCAGGAATGAGCGATAGTTGCTGCCAAAAGGAAATCGACGTTAGCGCATTGCAGGGGCGCCAACGGCGGGTATTGATTTTTGTACTTGCAATCAACGTGGCGACTTTCCTGATGATGGTCGCAGCCGCCATTGCCAGCGGCTCTTCGTCCCTGCTTTCCGGTGCGCTGGACAATTTCGGCGATGCATTGACCTACGCATTGAGTCTCGCTGTCGTCGGCGCAACTGTCGCGGCCAAGGCGCGCGTCGCGCTGTTCAAGGGACTGATGATTCTGGGCGCCGCGCTCGCAGTAGCGTTTCAGATTGGCTGGCGGGTAATGCATCCCGACGTGCCTGTCTTTGAAACCATGGGAATCGCCGCACTCCTGAACCTCGGCGCCAATTTGCTATGCCTTCGGTTATTGATGCCGTATCGGCATGGTGATGTGAACATGTCCTCGGCGTGGGAATGCTCGCGAAACGACGTGAGCGAAGGGTTCGCCGTAATCGCTGCCGCTCTCGCTGTCGGCGTGTTTCAGTCAGCATGGCCTGACATCGTAATTGCGTTCGCTCTGCTGACCATGTTTCTGCGTTCTGCCGTTCGCGTACTTGGTGAGGCATGGCGGCAACTCTATCCGCCGTCACCGCAACATTAGCTTTCAGACACACCTCGTCGAGATTCGGAGTCATGTATTATCGACGGCGCAGCCGTGCAAGATCCTGCAAACACCAAACTGTCGGTGAACGCACTCCTATATCGATGTGACCGCATGGCTCCAACGTAAACGTTTTCGAGGCGACAAATATGAAACGATCTAAAACTCGTAGCGCGGCATCGGAGCCGTCGTTACAACGGCGGCGCGTCCTTGCAGGCGCGATAGCTGCGACTGCTGCACTTTCCATATCTGAACGACTGGGCGCACAAGCCACCGGACAACTCCGGGTGTATAGCTGGCCTGACTACACGGGAGGGTCCGCGCTTGCCGATTTCACGGCATCAAGCGGCATTTCGGCGTCGGCCGATATTTATAACAGCGGCGACGAGATGTTTCGCACGATCAGCGACGCGAATAATCGCTTTGATCTGGTCATTGCCTCTTACGATTACGTGGAGCGAATGATCGGGGACGGGTTGTTGCTACCGCTCGACCATAGCAAGATTCCGAATGTGCGCAATCTGTTTCCGGTATTCCAGGACGCCGGTTTTGATCCAGGGCGCCAATATTCGATGCCTTATCTCTGGGGAACACAAGGCATCTGCTATCGCAAGTCAGCGGTGCGCGCAATTCCGCAAAGCTGGAAAGATTTACTGGATTCGGACACCTATTCAGGCCGCATTGCGCTCCCTGGCAGAGACACGCTCGGTTTGGCTCTCAAGTACCTGGGATACTCGTACAACTCTGTTGATCCGGCTGAACTTGAGGCCGCGGGTGCACTACTTATCCGGCAAAAACCGCAAGTGAAATCGTACTTCGAAAGCAATGCGCTCGAGTTACTGGCCCGCGGGGACATAGATCTGACCGTGAGTTGGAACAACGAAGCGCTTGAACTGATGGAACAAGACGACGATATCGGCTATCGAGTACCGGAAGAAGGCGGCCTGTTATGGCAGGACTGCTTGTGCATACCGCGCTCGTCCGCCAATTCCGCTGACGCGCACAAGCTGATCGACTTCTCACTGCAAGCCGAAACGGGTGCCATCATTGCCGAGGACTACTGGTACGCCACCCCGAACCGTGCCGCACTGGCCCTATTGCCGGACGGTTACCGCGAAGATCCGGCAATCTTTCCTGGAATGGATATCGTCAAACGATGCGAACCAGCACTCAATCTGGGCAGGACCGGAACGCGTCTACGGGATCAGACCTGGCAGGCTGTATTCGATGCATGACCGACAATTCAAAGGAACATATATGCTGAACGATCATGGAGATGCGCAAGTGCGGGGAGAAGAAGCAGTTGCGCAAGACGAACAGGTATCGGCAAAACGACATTCACTTCTGGCGCTGATGGCTCTTGTTGCGACGGCCGGCTGCAGTAGCGGCTCTTCGAGCAGCGTACGGGACACTAACCCCGGATACTACGGTCACAGCTACTATCGCAGGAGCCCGTACGGGCGACGGCGCGGATATGGGAGACGGTGACTCACTGCTAGCCGTGTCCCAGTGGCGTTGAAATGCCGGAACTACGCCATTAGACAAATGTAGGTAGCAGACGATGCCGATGGATGACACTAGTGAAGCACTACACTAGTAGCCGAAGACACCGTGCCTCACCGAATACTTCGTCCGCCATCGACCGGAATTGCAAGCCCGGTCATGAATGACGCATCCGAGCTGGCGAGAAAAGCGATAGTAGAAGCGACTTCTTCCGCCTGAGCCATTCGTCCGATCGGATGCTTGGCAGTGATGCCGCGCGTCGCCGCTTCGAGGTCCGGCGCCTCGGCGAGCATCTGACGAACCATGTCTGTTTCAATCGTTGCCGGGCACACGCAGTTCACTCGAATGTTCTCACCGACATGGTCGAGCGCGAGCGACATGGTCATCGCCATAACCCCACCTTTGGTCGCGGCGTAGGCAACGAGACGGTTGTTGCCTCGAATGGCGTTGATCGAGGCGAGGTTAACGATTGCCCCACCGCCGCGACTGCGCATCAGTGGAATCGCTTTCTTGCAGCCCATGAACGTACCTTTGAGATTGATTGCCATGACCTCGTCCCACAATTCCCACGACGTCTCCTCGGCAGTCGCCATTGGGGAGATGCCGGCATTGTTGACCAGCACGTCGAGCCCGCCGTGAGTCTGAACCACATGATCCAGAGCTGCGTCCCAGTTTTCCTCGGAGCGAACATCGAGGATCACAGAGTCGAATCGCTCGACC
>Ga0315336_1007646_pt1 | contig 10174 bp, 7 predicted proteins | sample ASW5metaG_FD_204512 | JGI IMG/M metagenome (GOLD analysis project Ga0315336, IMG submission 204512) | Ammonia-oxidizing marine archaeal communities from Monterey Bay, California, United States - ASW #5 | ecosystem: Environmental > Aquatic > Marine > Intertidal zone | place: USA: California... | reverse complement strand
TGCCCCCGATCCGCTCAGGTGATCGGCAGGGCCAGATCGCGTTGGTCTGGGATGTCGGTACGGAGGGAGCTGATCTACCCGCAGGGGCGAGGGAGCAGGTTGAGAGCCTCGGCGGGCGCATCGAACGGGCGCCGGAGATAATCCGAATTCCCTGGACCCATATCTGGCGCGACACCGGCTACCGGCATACCGGCTGGAAACTCGTTGTGATTGATCTCGCGCCCCAGTAGCTTGCTGTCCGGGCTCGACCCAAGGGAGTTGTGATAATGGCTGACAAACCGCTCGACCTGTATTTCTGGCCGACACCAAATGGCTTCAAGATCACCATGATGCTCGAGGAGACCGGGCACCCCTATAATTTGAAGCTGGTCAATATCGGTCGGGGCGAGCAGTTCGAGCCGGACTTTCTGGCGATATCCCCCAACAACCGGATGCCGGCGATCGTCGACCATGACACGGCCGACGGCCAGCCAATCTCGATCTTCGAGTCCGGCGCCATTCTGCAATATCTCGGGCGCAAGACCGGCCAATTCTATCCTGAGGACGAGCGTTCCCGGGTAGAGGTCGAGCAGTGGCTGCATTGGCAGAAGGCCAATCTCGGACCGATGGCAGGTCAGAACCACCATTTCCGCAACTACGCGCCCGAGAAGATCTCCTATGCCATCCAACGCTACGAGAACGAGGTGCACCGCCTCTATGGCGTGATGAACAAGCGCCTTGAGGACAGGGATTATCTGGCGGGCGATTATTCGATCGCTGACATGGCCGCCTATCCCTGGGTTCGGCCCTACAAGCGCCAAGGCATGAATCTCGCCGATTTTCCCAACCTGAACCGATGGTTCGGGCAGATCCACGATCGCCCGGCTGTCGCGAAGGCCATATTGGTGGGCAAGGAAGAGGCCGAGACCTTCGACCTTTCGAAGGACAAGGAAGCCCAGGCCATCATGTTCGGCCAGCGTGCCCGGGCAAGTTAGCCGCCCAGGTTTCTGAAGATCTAAAGCCCAGACGGGTGCCCGCCGGCGGTCTCAAATCGCCTGACGGATGGCGCCGCCTGTTCATCGCCATCGAATCTCGTGGTTAGCAATCCCTGAGAATCGATGGTCAAGAAATTCTTTCAATCCGCAGATATTAACCGAATCACGCCCGTCAGGGCGCTAATGTAAACGAAGATTACCAGCCATTAAGCTCTCATTGATTTCCCATTAAGCTTGTAAATTTACCACAAATTGAGGCGTCAGCGCTAGATTCATGATCACGATAGGCAGCGATAAGCAGCCATTATACGAATAATATCAGTGGGAAATCCAATAACGGCGGTTTTTTACTTGTATCGCCGGAGAAGACAAAAGGAAGGACGACAGATGACACGGATGGAACGTGTGGTCATTGAAGAGGGTGGAGCTGCGGCGCACGCTTGCGCGCCTGAGGCATTGTTCGAGCTGGGCATGATCTATTGCGTGGGCCGCGATGTGCGCCAGGACATGGTCAATGCGCATAAGTGGTTCAATCTGGCGGCGATGCGGGGCAACCGTCAGGCCCTCGATTACCGCCGGGAGATTTCCAGGGAGATGACCGAGTTGCAGATCGCAGCGGCGCAGAAGACGGCGCGCGAGTGGCTCGCTGCCTACTAGGCGAGCCATTTGACTCGGGGGAAAGAATTTCCGGAAACAAACCCGAAGCTCGGCGCTATTGCGCCTCGGATCCGGTCTCCGGCTGCAGCATCTCTTGCTCCGGCTCCGGCTCAGCTTCGTCGGAGGACCAGCAATCGCGAAACAGCGACGTAATGCAGTTGTAGGTCGTCTTCGCCGCGTTCCCGACACCGGCGCCCGCGCCCCGCACCGCACTGCCGACCCGCTGGGTCGTGCCCCGCGTCGCATTGCGGACACCGCTTCCCGCACTGCTCAGACCCTTGCGCGACGACTTGACGGCCCGCGTCGTCATTTTGACCACCGTATCGGGCTTGTCGTCACCATTGTCCCCGGCAGCGTCGGGTTCGGATTGGCCCTTCTTGAGAAACTTCTCCGCCTTGGATTGCAGGGCGGATGGGATCGCCGGCCCCTTATAGGTATAAGTTTTGGGCGCACCGTTGCAGGCGCTGGCGGCACTTAGTTTCGCACCGCAAGTCTTGTGGTTGCCGTCCTTGGCGGTTCTGACCATGCAATAGAGCCGCAGGGCTCTGGTGCCGGGATACGCCTCCGGTGTGTCGACGGTGCAGGTGTAGGTCTTGTTGGGTTCGGTGCAGGTAACGCAGAATGTGGTGTCGGCCGCATTTGCGGACGCGTGCGCCGCGATCATCCCGGCAATCCCCAGTGCGCCCAACAATGCAATACGGCGTGTCTCAATTAACGGCATCTATCACTTCATTTGGCCGTGACCACCATCCAAAGCTGAAGATGGCGGCGACTCGCGCACCTGCTCGATGAAGTTAGCAGGGAAAGACCGTGAAGGTAAAATCGGGTCGGGCGTGAGCAGCGTGTGTCAACCGAGAATCAGACGGCGAGCCACCCTACCGCCAATCTTGAACAAGCCCGGCAACTCGGGCATACACGCAAGTGGAGAGGTGGCCGAGTGGCTGAAGGCGCTCCCCTGCTAAGGGAGTAAGCGTTAACGCGCTTCGAGGGTTCGAATCCCTTCCTCTCCGCCAGTTCTTTCCAGTAAATATCTGAAATCAATCAGAAATTTTGATCTCTACTTGGATCTGCCAGGTGTTCGGCGGGCCATAGAGCATCATGGGCAGTTGGGACGCGAACGACTGAATCTCACGCCATCACGGCCTTAGGCCCGCGATTGGCGCAGAACCGCGATACATGATAAATATATGCGGGTTCAGGAATATGTTGCTGGGACGAGAAACGTCAGCACCGTTTTGCTCGGGACCTACCCGCCAGCTTGGCCAAATGTGGTGATGCCCTGGTGGTCGCCGATTCAGGCAATAACCGCGTCTTGATCAGGGGGCTTGCGTCATGAGCAACGCCCTCGCCATGGCGCTCGCGGGACTCAGCGCGGTTCGGATCCGCGTTGAGGGAACCGTGCAGGGCGTCGGGTTCCGCCCGAATGTCTGGCGTTTGGCCGGCGAGTGTGAGCTGGCGGGCTTTGTCCTCAATGACGGCGCCGGCGTATTGATCGAAGTAACTGGTGCCGATGAAGCGGTGAGGCGGTTCATCGACCGCCTGGCTGCCGAGACGCCGCCGCTCTCGCGCGTCGACCGCCTGATCAGCGAACCGATCGTCGCCAATCCCGAGCTCCAAGGCTTTCGAATCCTCGAGAGCCTCGAGGGCGAGGTTCAGACGCCGGTTGCGCCGGACGCTGGCATGTGTCCGGCATGCCGCGAGGAAATCGGCAATCCGATTGAGCGGCGCTTTCGTTACCCATTCACGAACTGCACCCATTGCGGCCCGCGGTTCTCGATTATCAGCGCAGTTCCATATGACCGCAGCAGAACCACGATGGCCGAGTTCGCCATGTGTGCCGCCTGCGCCGGCGAGTACAGGGATCCCTCGGACCGCCGCTTCCACGCCCAACCCATTGCCTGCCACACCTGCGGGCCCAAGGCTTGGCTCGAGCGCTTGGATGGGCGTGCCGTCACATTCGATCAACGCAGCACGGTCGACGACGTCGAGGCAGTCAGCGGACTTCTGCAAAAGGGTGAGATTGTCGCGATCAAGGGTCTCGGCGGTTTCCATTTGGCTTGCGATGCCACCAATGATGGCGTCGTGAGCAAACTTCGCCGGCGCAAACGGCGCTACGGCAAGCCCTTTGCCCTCATGGCCCGCGATCTCGACGTCATTCGCTCCTACTGCACAATTGACGACGAGGAGCAGCGGCTGCTCGAGAGCTCGGAAGCTCCAATTGTTCTGCTGCAGGCGGATGGGCGGAAGGAAGTGTCGGATGCGGTCGCTCCTGGCCTCGACACGTTGGGCTTTATGCTGCCCTACACGCCGCTGCATCGGCTGGTCATGAAATGGATGGATCGGCCCGTCGTGATGACCAGCGGCAATTTCTCTGACGAACCCCAAATCATTGAGAATTCCAAGGTCCTACGGCGATTGCAGAACGTCGCCGATTACGTGCTTTTCCACGACCGTAGGATCGCCAATCGGGTGGATGATTCTGTCGTGCGAGTTATGGGTGGCGAACCGCGCCTGCTACGCCGGTCCAGGGGTTATGCGCCCGGCGCTATTCCGTTGCCCCCAGGGTTCGAGCAGTCCCCCGATTTGCTCGCTTTCGGGGCTGAACTGAAGTCGACCTTCTGCCTGGTAAAACGGGGCGCGGCGATCCTTTCCCAGCACCAGGGCGATCTCGAAAACATCGAGACCCTGGAGGACTTCGTGAAGAATCTGTGCCTCTACACGGATCTCTTTCAGCACCGCCCGAAGCTGCTGGTCGTCGACCGGCACTCGGACTACCTGTCGACCAAACTCGCGAATGAGCGGGCCAGCGACCAGAGGCTGCCCTTGCTTCATGTCCAGCACCACCACGCCCACATCGCAAGTTGCTTGGCGGAGCATGGTGTCGCTCTTGATACGCCGCCTGTGATCGGCGTCGCGATGGATGGCTTGGGACTAGGCGACGATGGCGCCCTTTGGGGCGGCGAATTCCTGCTGGCCGATTATCGCGACTCTCAGCGCATCGGCACCTTGAAGCCCGTGGCCATGTTGGGTGGCGCCCAGGCAATCCGCGAGCCCTGGCGCAACCTTTATGCTCATCTGATGGCCGAGATGGGCTGGGCGCGCTTCGCCAAGAAATGCGCGGAACTCGAACTTTTTGCTTATCTGAAGAACAAGCCGCGCGGAACGCTCGATGCGATGCTGGCAAAGGGGATCAATTCACCGCTCGCCAGCAGTTGTGGCCGGCTGTTCGACGCCGTAGCCGCGGCCGTCGGGTTGTGTCGGGACGAGGCCCTGTTCGAGGGCCAGGGGGCAATGGAGCTGGAGGCCGCGGTCGATCGCAAGACGCTGCGGAATGAGTCCGACGACCTCGCTTATCCCATCGCAATTCCACACCAGAAAGAAAACGGCTTGCCCTATTTGGAGCCGCTCGCCCTGTGGCAGGCGATTTTGGGCGATCTGATTCTGAAAACCCCGGTCGGCGTTATGGCGGCACGCTTCCACAAGGGATTGGCCAAGTCGATCGCCGCAATGGTCGAAAAGCTGGCCCAGGATCGCGACGCCCAGGAACGGCGCAGCGACACGGTCGCGCTGTCGGGCGGCTGTTTCCAAAACAAGATCCTATTGGAGGAAACCAAGCGCCGGCTGGACGAACGCGGGTTCCGCGTTCTGGCCCATGCCCGGGTTCCGGCAAATGACGGTGGTCTAGCCTTGGGACAAGCAGCAATCGGCGCGGCGCGCTCCATCAAGGCTCGGTGAGAAACTCATCTGTCTCGGAATTCCAGGTCAAGTCGTTGAATTAATGGTGGCCGATACGGGGGCGGTCGCATTGGCATTGATTGGATTGCAGTCGGCCCTACTGCCGCAGGACTCTGATTCGAATTGAGCTGATCACGCGGTCCTGCAAATTGGTCATTTCCTCGCTTGTTTTGTGGGCAGCTGTAATTGCGACGAAGAGTTGCAAACACGCCACAATTGGCTTCTCCTGGGTTGCTATGGATCGTGAATCAGACCCAGTTGCACTCGAAAGCGGTGCAATTTACATGCATATCTGCCAAAAATTGCAAACGCTGGTGCAAATGCAACAAGGGCGCTAATAGTTGCCGAAATCGTGGCAAGAAAGTCACGCTTTCAGCAAATCTGCAACGATTAGTCCACTATTTTCGAGACCAACGGGCCGCACTCTGATAGCTGGGTTAGGACTTTCCCAATGCCGCCTTTGTGCAGGATTGTTGCGGCATTCAGGGACACATCAAAATTTAAAAAAACGGGGAATTGAGATGCAGGGACTCAATCAGAGGAATCACGTTCGCTCGCGTGTTGCAAAATTCGTACTTGGTGGCGCAATGAGCTGCTTGCTCGCGGCGCCTGCCGCGGCTCAGGGTTATGCAAGCCCTGTCAGCTGGTCGGGGCCGTATGCAAGCGTTGGCATCGGCGCTGTGTTTATGGATGCGGACGCCAAGGTAAATGCGGCCCGAGACGGCGCGGTCAATGTCGACGTCTTTTGTCAAGAATACACGGACTACGTTAAGGGCCACGACACCAAAGACGGGGAATCTTACAAGGTTAGTGGATGCCCAATTAGCAAGCGCAAAAAAATATTCGTGCCCGGCGGCACGGACATCTTGTCGGCAACCCTGTTCCCGTTGCTGCAGCAGCAGATTCTGCAACTCGACGGCAGCTCGGATGCCGGCGTGATGGGCACCGTGTCGCTGGGTTGGGACTTCCAGAGCGGCAATTTCGTGTTTGGCCCATTCGTCTCCTTTGACTTCTTCGACGTCGAGTCCGAGTTCTCGTCCCAGGTCTGGGCCGAGGGCGGCAAGCCCAGCATCGAGTTCTTCCCTGGGCGAGATTGTGGCAGTGGCAGTGGTGCTGTTCCCTGCCAGGAAGTCGCAACAAACAATGCCCAACGGCATGGCCACGGCATCAAGCCTTTCATTGTCGGCGGCATCATTGGCGCCTCGGTTGCCCATGCGATCCGCGACGAGCACATCGAGATCGACGGCAAGATCGAGCAGGACTACGCCCTGCAAGTCGGCGGCCGGATGGGCTATGTCTGGAACGACGTCTTCATGACCTATTTCGGTGCTGCCTGGACCCGGACTTCGATCGACGGCCACGTCAACATCAACATTGCCGATCCGCTTTGTGGTGGACCGGAGGGCAGCAAGCTCTGCGGTTACCTGGGCGATGAGCATGAGGGCGTCGATCTAGCCAACACGCCGACCAATATCAGGCTCGATCTGGACGAAGAGGTCGACGGCTACAAGCTGCTGATCGGTGGCGAGTATTTCCTGGGCCATATGCTCGGCGGCAACATATTCCTGCGCGGCCAAGCCGAATACCAGGACTATGACGGCATCACGGAAAGCTTCTCAGGCTCCAAGAACCAGCAGGTTTTCAGCTCGAACAGTCATTGTTGGAAACACGAGCGCAAGGCGGTCACCACTGCCGTCGACAACGGCCACAAGATCGGCTGCAAGCCGGCGATCGATGTGACCCGTTTGATCAACGAATCCGCCTCGGCGTCGATCGACAAGGAGGATTATTCGGTCCACGCCGCGGTGGTCTATAAGCTCGGCGGTGGCCAATAGACTGTACGCTCAATGATTCCCTTCAATTGCACCTAAAAATGCCACGCGCAACGCGCGTGGCATTCTTTTTTTGGCCTCTGGAATTGGGCACATGTCTCCGCCAATTCCGACTGCCATATCGGGATTTTCCAAGCCGAATTCAGCTGCCAAATCATCAAATGATCCGCTGATAAAATCAGTTTTTTCAACATGTTATAGTTGAGAAACAGCTACTCTGGGCGAGGAGGGCGTCGACACGGTTTGATCGCGCCTAAAATAAAATCGCCACGACTTTGTTGCGAATAAGGCTGAATTATGGTAGTCAATTGGTTAACGCGTCTCAGAGCGCGAATTTTAAGACGTATGACATTTGGGGCACACCGGTCGGACCTTCGTATCTACGGCCAAGGTGCCTCCTGAGCAAGGAGGCTTTATTATGTCGATGACCTGCATCTCCCGTGCAGACACTGGACGGTCCTGGGCCCCCCCCAGGGATCGGACCTTTACCAAACAATTCATGCTCGGCGTTGCAATCGCCGGGTTGATTTGGACGGCTTTAGCCGTTGGCACAACGATTTCAGTTGGATCATCCGTGGTCAGCGAGCCCCCCAGACTCGCACTTTCCCAATAAGTTTGGTCTCAACAATCCCCCAATCATGAGCGGGCCCTCGTTGGCCCGCTTTTTTTTTGCCCCGCGGCCGCGAATGCTGGCAGTAGGCACGGCGCCAATGGTCTGCATATTGTGCGGGCCAGCGCCGCCCCCTATAAGCTCGCACTCGCAATCCTGAAGAAACGAAGCCAACCAACGTAACGCCCGGTGAAATCATCTCTGAATGAGCGCATAGGGCTCCGGCAACGACCGCTGTTGGCATTCGCCGCACTGATTGGCCTGGCGGTGCTGCTCACTTGCCTAGCGCCACGCGCCAGCGTCCCGATGCTGCTGTTGTTGGCACTTTCCGCCTTGCCCGCGGCGCTACAAGGCTGGCAGCCCGACCGTGCCCGATTTTGGTCGACGCTGAAGGACCCCTTAGTGGCGTCCGGCTTGGTCTTGTTAGGCTATTTGGTATTGAACTCGCTATGGGCGCTGGATCCGGGCGCCGCGGTTGCCAAGGTTGCAACTGTCGTGCTGATCGCGGCCGCATCGGCGCTCGCCCTTTATGCGGCGAACCGATTGGAGTCGGGTCCACTGTATTTGGGGGCGACGCTGCTGGTGGCGGCGGTCGCCGTTGGCGCGGTGTCGGTGGCAATCGAGCTAGCAACCGGCCAGATGCTCACCCGGCTCAGCTACAATTTGCTGCCGATCTTGCGGCCTTCCGGATCCAAGGACTTATTCATGTCCGGCGACCGCGTCGTCGCCATCGCGGCCTACGAGCTCAACCGGAATCTGGCATTGCTCATAATGGCGCTTTGGTCTGCCCTGCTGGTGGTGATGCGGCATCCAAAAATCCGGCAACCACGATTGCTAGCGGGCGGCCTTTTCATTTTGGTAGCCGTCACCGCGTTCTATTCCGTACATGAGACCAGCATGATCGCTATTGCCGTGAGTGGCGCTGTCTTCCTGCTGTCCCTTTATTGGAGCCGGGCCGCGCAACGCGGACTAATGGCGGTTTGGTGCCTCGGCTTTATCCTGGCAATTCCACTCGGTCTTTTCTTTTATCAGAGCGCCGGCCTCCACAAGGCGCCGTGGCTGCCCAGCACTGCCCAGGCCCGGGTCATCATCTGGGGGTATACCGCTGAGAGGATCGTAGATAACCCGTTATTGGGCCTAGGCGTGCGTTCGACCCGCGTCTTGGATCAGGCCCAGGCGGCAGCTGCCGAAAGACCGCAGGGTCACGTCTTCGCGCGCCGCACCGGCCGTCACGCACACAATATATTCTTGCAGTCGTGGTATGAGCTGGGACTAGTCGGCGCCGCGCTGGTGATGCTCTTCGGCATTGCTGTGCTCAGACGGATTGCCACGCTGCCCTCCGGGCTTCAACCCTATGGTCACGCCGTCGTCTCATGCGTTGTCGTAATTGCGTCGCTGGCCTGGGGCATGTGGCAGACTTGGTTGCTGGCGGGGTATGCGCTGACTGCAATCTATCTGCTGTTGGCAGTTCGATTCGCGCGAGAGCAGGGGGGTGAACGCGCTGCGTGATCTTCATATGATTGGGCCCGGAAGACCACCGCTGCTCGCCATACCGTTCAATTCTCCGAATTTGCTCTGAGTCAATATGGAATGGCCCAAGCTGTTGCTTTATAGTCCGCCGAGTCGGTTCGGCCACGCGACCTAAAAGAGCAGTTCCGCCGATTATAGGGGTTAGAGACTTATCTATTTCCGGGGAGTGAGGCGTTCCGCTTAATCCGATTTCGAGGGCCGTGACGATTTGGGGAGGGGCCAAGCTGGAATCCAAGGGTGCGGATTCCATCTTTCGGCGCGTAGCGGCGCAAGTGTAGAGTCGAAGCCGTCAGGCTGTTCGCCCGTCGAATGTGGGAGATTTGAATGTCGAGTTTGAGGCCGTCGAATTGGCTGTGGGGTCTCATTCCACTGGCGTTTATCGCGGTCATGTTCCTGGTGGGCGTGGCGCCGCGCATTGAGCAGGACATGGAACAGCGCTCGTCGTCAGCGCTGGCAGAAGCTGAGTTTTCTTGGGCAACCGCGGAAGTGAAGGGGCGTGACGTGGTCTTGAAAGGTCACGCCGCCGATGCGGACGAACGTGATGCTGCCCTTGAGGTCGTCCGAGGTGTTTGGGGCATTCGCGTCGTGCAAGACAAGGTGGCGCTGCTGGAGACCGTGAGTCCTTACACTTGGTGGGCCAGGCGAGAGGGCGACCAGATAAGGATCAAGGGATACGTCCCTGACGGCCGTGACCGGCGAACAATTCTGGGCATCGTGAAAGCGATGATGCCCGATCTGCAGATCGATGATCGCATGAAGCGGGCGGCGGGCGCGCCGCCTCGAGAGACTTGGGTCGGCGCAATCAGCTTCGCACTGAATCAATTGGCTCAGCTCAA